>PVBE010529851.1_pt1 | contig 13535 bp, 8 predicted proteins | sample 1631181 | NCBI WGS metagenome assembly PVBE01 (sample SAMN08397723, study PRJNA350692) | Marine metagenome, whole genome shotgun sequencing project. | isolation source: water | place: Pacific Ocean | collected 2012-04 | reverse complement strand
ATCCAAATAGATACTACTATAGGAACTTGTTCATTTTTACCAAGTTCCTCAAAAAAGAAACTTAAATAATAAATTATGACAGAAATGAGAATCCCAAATATCAGGTAACAGATAATCTGGATTATCATCGTTATCAGTTCTGTTTGGTGCCCAAGATGAATATCCATTTCCAAGTACTATATGAAGTGTATCTAATCCTGTTTGGTGGTCATCCATTAAAGGGTTTATAGTTTCTATCTGACCAAACGATAATGCTTTTTGAGCTGTAGCTAAAGCTCTTGTTGTGGTTATTGGTGAATACTCTCCGTCATTTTCTGTTGGTGCACCAGAACCTCTATCACCACCGTTGTTTGTATTAGCGGTTGTATTCTCATCCCAAAATATTGTATATTCATATTTGTTTAATCTTGTTTGACCATTCAATGTATTGTAGTATGTATAATTTAATGCATTACCACCCTCTTCGAATACTTCTATTGAAGCCCAATCTTCGTATGTGTCTCCATTGTGGTGAGTATAGTTTGATAACAAACCAGCTGAATAAGACCATAGTATATAAGTGTCGTTTAAGAAAAAGTTATCATCACCATCTACATCACCAATTAGATATTCAAGAGCAGTTAACGTATCTATTCGTGTACCACCTGTATTATAATTATGATGTTTACCAGATTGGAAATTAAATGAAGCTATAGCATCGGTTACATTTGTGATAGCCGTTCTATCTACTTCAAAGTGGTCGTGTGTTTCTATATCATCGCTATCATCAGGTGGCCAAAACGATATACGATATCTATTATTTCTTGGTAATTGAATATTGTAATATCCTTTATCATCTGTATAAGTTGAATCATAATAAGATATACCAAGCAATCCCTCTGCAGGTACTACTTGGTCTGCAGTTGTTCCCTTTTTATCATATACGTAACCATTTGCACCTGGTTGATAATGACCAATCACATCATCTTTATTTACAGTTCCATCGTGTTGAGTTTCTGTACCTTTTGCAATAAGTTCTGGATTTGTCCAGTTCGTTATTCTTGGACTAAAGTTAGCTTCATTATGGTCTAACTCAAATTTTATTTTCCAATATGGATATGTGTTTTCTTGTGGACCTCTTTCCCAAGTCGGACTGTTATCTTCATAATCCCACACTGCTCCTGTAGCTCTACCGTGGCCTTGAATATATCTAAAGTATCCCTCAACATCTAATAGTTTTGGGTGTAATGTAATATTACCACGAGCTTTTCCTACACCATCTCCCCATTGTCCTACATTACCATCTATAAAAACTTTATAAGTAGTTAAATAATTTCCATTCGTTACATAAGTATAATATCCTGTGTTACCCTCATACTTGGTAGCAACTCTAAAATCTCGTGCTCCAAAATTATCTACAACATCATTTACTTTAAAATGTAATTTTAATAATTCTACTTGTTTACCCGCTCCGTTACCAAATGTTATACTATCAGTACTATGAGATACCATAGTTATTCTTAACCAATCATAACGAGAATCACTTGAAGATTTTTCACTACCCGCAGTTTGTATTGAATCTACATATCCAACATTATTATACCAAGTTACTTCATATGAATAATCATCAGTTGAGTCTGTATCTCCCTCACTATAACTTGCTAAGTATGCACCTTTCTCTACACGAGTTGAATCGTGTCCTGTAATAGTTGTATTGTCCCAGGTAAATAAGTCATTGTCGAATACTATATCTAAACGAAATGCTGTTACGGTTGCTCCATCATCATCCAGAGTAACAGCGATGGTCATTACTGAATCTCTCCATGCATCAAAGTTGTTATTCTTATAAGCAACACCTTTTGTAGTACTCGTATAAACACCATTTGTTGGATTAGCTAATCCAGTAGTATCATCTGCTAAGTATCCTCTTAACTTAAATGTTTCTTGGTCTCTCCACCAATACTTTGGTGTCTTGTATTCTCTTGATTGCATTAACCTTATAATAGGTGTTTGGGAATATGCTAATCCCAATAACATCAAGAATACCATCATAAATTTCCGCATATAATTCCCCGTTATGTTCTATGTTAATGTAACCTCTTAGATTAAAAAGGCATATAGACTTTATTCGTATATAAATATCATATATATACTGAAAAATTTGTTAGTTTGTGTCGAATCTCACAACAAAAGCTAAAGCTAATTCTTTATCATTTTTGATTGGTTTGGAAGTTGTACCTACAGCTAATAACTCTTCTTCATCATTATATAAACCTATATTTGTAACATAAGTTGCAAAGTCTGAATGTGAAGCTTGTCCTATCAATGTAGTACCTATTTCATAGCCGTTAGTATCCCAAGAACTTGTTGAATAACCAAGAATACCGTAATTAAAAGTATCACGGTCTGTATTTGTAAATAAAGTAGGTTTGAATCCTGAAATTCCTACACTACCACTATAACCTTCTTTAAGAGTTTTATTTGTAGAATGTTCAAATTCATTTTCACCGATTCTACATACATACTCTCTTTCATATATTGTTTGAGTAGAAGCAAATTTTACACTAAATCCATCTGAACCACTGTTAGTACCAACATCTTTATATGAACCAGTATCTGTTATAACAGCCATCCCATCATCATAAAAGATATTACCTACAACACTACCACTACCATTGGCTGTAACAGCTCCTTGTGAAAAACTTGATGAAAAATCTACATCATATAAATTACCAAACCCATCGTCTTGTAATATAATTGTATCCGCAGAACTATTATCAACAATCCTTACTGAACTTGGTTTTACACGTTCTCCATATAACTTTTGAGGTAATGATATAACTGTTGCATTATCGTGTAATTGTCTTGTATATGGTCTTCTTAGTTTATAAGTTCTTCTACTATTACTATTAACTAAGTTAGATAATGGTTCGGTATAGGTATATTCAAGAACTGCATCTGATGATGACGGTACCCCTTTAATATAATCAATCCGTCCTCGCATTTGAGTTATATCTCTATAATATAAATTGAATATAGTTTGATATGCCGGTACTCTATAAAATAAACTCGAAGATATTGTTTTAGTAGCCGCTGTACTTATGTTAAAATTATGAAGATTTGAATCAGTAGGTTTATCTATACCTACAGCATAAATACCACTTCCACTATCTGCCTCTGTGAGTGTGTATGTTTTATGTGTTTCAAATGAGGATATTAAAACATCTTCAGGTTCAAGATTTTTCTTGAATGACATTTCGAACCCCTTTAGAAATCAAGTTTGACTTTGATTAAGGCTTCTCTTGATTTAGATTTAATAATAGGTTTACTTAATTTAGCTATCGCTAATAATTCATCAGTTGAATTATAAAGACCTACAGTTGTAATATAAGTTTTAGGGTCTGCATTTAATCCTGGTACTACTTGTTTAACACCTGATACTGATTCAGTATAAAAAGTCTCATTTGTCGTAGAATTAAATTTAGTAGCGGTAGCTCTTACAAAATAATGACGTGAAGTTATTTCTTCTTCTCTCTTTGCTTGAAAGTAAGCACCGGATTTAATATTTTCATACATTAACTTCGCGTTTCTATCATCACTATTAGAACCACTCTTTGTAATCAAATTTAATGGTATTGATTGTAATCTAACTGGATTCAATAATAGAACACCGAGACTTGGATAAAATAAACCATATGAACCAACTGTTGAACTTTCATTTTCAGCTGTTGTATTAATTGTAGTTCCACCTCCAGATAATGTACCACTTACTATATTATACTCAGGTGCAAAGTTTCTTGCATCTGTATTACCACCTTTATTAATACTTGAATCATCAATTAATTTTACTGGATTACCAGCTGCAGCTTGTAGATGTAATTCCCAACCACCTGGTTCTAAAGCTTCTCTAATTCTTGCACGATTAAATGTTAGTGCATAAAAGTTTTTTATATCTGACTTACCACTAAATTTAAATTTATCTGTTTGTGGTGGATTTATTACTTGATTGAATTGTCCAAACACTGCCGCAGTAGGTCTTTCACCAGAAGTACCGACTATACCTAATGAACCACTACCTTGTTGGTCACCATAAGCTACACCAAATTGTACAGATGCTGATGCGTTAGTATTAGGGTCATACCTATATATATCAACATTATAATCACCTGTATTTGTATATTGTGTAGATGATGTAAAAAAAGTAGCTATACTTGAAGCTCCGTCCTGGAAAACTCCAGAAGTAACTTTAGCTACATTAGTAACTACATCTTCATTTGTTAAAGGTTTATAAACTGACATTCTTATCTTTCTCCTATATTATTGAGTTATATGAGGGTACTATCCCTGGCTGCCTTATCATCTGTGTTACTACCATTACCACCACTATCGTCATCATCTTGTGTTTGACTTGGGTCTGTATTTGATGATACGTCTTTGTTAACAGTTATAGTAATAACTTTAGTTAATCCACTTGTCATACCTGTTACAGTAACAGTTGTTGTAGCTTTCTGGTTAATAGATTGTGCGATAAGGTCTGCACTTACCGCTGTTGCTGTATTCGATGCAGGCACTGATGAAAATTTAACTATATTAGTGTTTTCAATACTAAACTTATATTGTTCAGCTGTACCACCCTGTGTGGTTGGTTTGATAGCTATAGTTGCAGCATTATCGACTGTATAAGAAGTACTATCTAATACTAACTTTGTACCTGACATAGAACCGTCTACAAGAAAACTATTAAAATCAGTTCTATTAGGTGCTGCCTCTAATAAAGACATATTTTCAATAACTGACCCATATGAATCAGTACCGTCTGGATGTGTTACATCGTATAATGTATAATCAATTTCTTCATCACTAAGAGCGAATTTCGTAATTTTAAAATTACCGCCTTGTGAAAGTATGCGACGACCTTTTTTAGTTAAAATCGCGTCCACTGTTATACTTGAATTATCTAAAAATCCCATATTATTATCTCCAAAGATTTGTAAATTTATGTTATAACTTCACTAAAAATAAATATCTATTTATTAAATTTTTAAACATTTTAATTATTCTGTATCAATAATGTTTAAGTTAGTATCTGTAGAATCTACTGGTACAGCTACAGTAGGTGAAGTTGTTCTAATTACAACCGGATAATCACCGTCGGCTGTTGTACTTAAAGTATTTTTTACACCTTCATAAAAACTACGATTTAAAGCCGTTATATATTGATATTCGGGGTCTAAATCAGTTTCGACTAAAGATTTTGAACTATAAAAATGTAAATACTTATCACTTGTATTAAACATACTATTCGAAAAATCTAGCGAACTTGTATAAAAATACATATATTCTTTATTATATGTTGATATTCTATTTTGTAATACCATAGCTCCAGTAGGTTCACTAAACACATAATTAGGACCACCGTATTTTGCAGAACCACTTATATATAAATTTCTATCGAATGTTTCATCATAACTAACATTATAATTATCATTTGATGCTAAATTATATAATGAAGGGAATTTGAAATAAGAAGCTGTTATATTAGCTTCATAAGTAAGATAGTCTGTTTCTATTTTTAAAACTGACCCACTCTCGTGTTCAATATTTGATATATTAATATCATCAAGGTAATCTATACGTTCATAAGTAGGATTATTTCTCTGTACTGGTGATTTGGGTCTTTCAAATATATTACCTTCAATTAAAGTACCCATATAAGTTTTAGCTCGAGCTGGTACAAGTTTTTTAAGTTGTTTAAATACTGATTGGTCATAATATTTTATAATATGCATATAATCCCAAAAATTAGCACTACCTGAACCAAATGAATACTTTTTAAAATATTCATTTGAAATGTCACGTAATTCTCTATATTCAGGTTCAAAGTTATCACGTGGGTCACCTAAATATTGTTTAAAGTCAAGATTCGCGAATGATGAAATTATATCTTCATTTACAACATCAACTGGTGAAAAATAAATACCAAGTTTAGGTGAATCAACCGGTGAAAAATCATTAGCACTTACATCATATCTTTTATTTCTACTTAATGAGGCTCCTTGACCACTACCACTTAATACATTGTTTTCAATTCGTATTTTAGTTGCCATTCTACGATTTGGACCGTGATTCGGTATAATTGTTTTTGTTTTATCAATTACAGATTCAAAAGTATTAGCGGCACCAAATCCACGAGCACTACCACTTTGTACATAAGTTTGATTAGCACTTATATCTCTTAAAGAATCACCGTCGGATAAAGTTTTATCATCATTTAATGCAAATCTTCTTACTAAATGATAATATGATGAAGACGGACTATTTCCAATATATGATTTTGGATTTTCTACGTGAGTATTAAAATATTGTTCTTTTAACGGTTCTGTCCATAATCTAAATTCCATCATTGAACCGCCAAATCTTGAAGCATTAAATCGTCCTGAACCAGTCCCTGTACTATGACCACCTATATATAAATTACCACTACCAGTCCAAGAAGCATTATATGAACTTGATGATGAACCATCTATATTTAATGACGTTTTAGATGAATGTATAATTCTATCTAAACCACTCTCATATTTTTTAACGAATAAGTCATAATTAAATGTATCAGTTATCGCGTCGGTATTATCACTTACTTTTTGAAGAGAAAAATCATCCCAATATATTGTTGATTTTGGTTTTAAGTTTTCAAATCTTACACCTAATTTTTTTGTATTTGGATATTTAATTGTTTTTTGTACTTTTATCTGTACCCATTCAGTTTCATTTAATCCAATTGGTTCAGATGATTTTATACCACCATCATCTCCCGTATACCATCTCTCTCTATCCCAATTTACAACTTCTTCATTTTTATCTAATTCAAATAAACTCAAACGACCTACCGAATCAACCTCACTTGAGGATACTTTTGCAAATCCAGAAAATATAAAACTCTCACCTTGTGTTGCTAATGTTGCAGAAACACTCGCAGATACTTCATTTGATTTCTTATAAAATTTAAAAAATGAAGATTGATTTCGAGAAGTATTTTCGTGGCTTAAACTTTTTGTTCCACTTCTAGCTACATTTGAACTACTTACTATTTTCATTATACCTTGTTCTGCATTCTCAACATTCTGTACAAACGGTGGATTCTTAAACTTAGTAGTTTCAAATGAAGCTGATTCAAATAATTCAGACTCAACTTTAGTTTTTCTTAACATTACAGAATGATACTCACCATCAAAAACTGGTAAGATTGATGAACTAATTTCTTGTAACCCATTAGAGCCTGTTAACATAAAAGAAACTGTACCATTATTATCAGGTGAATCATTTTCTTTTAATTTTATAGCCCATTCAGTATCTTTCTGTAAAAGTATTTGGTCTGAACCTGATACTGCTCTGAATCTAAATTCTACTGTATCTGGTTTTCTACTACTATCGTCATCATCAGCCCAAGTTGTTTCAACATATTGTTCACCTTTAAATCTCAACGCCTTTGTAAACTTTCTTGCAATCTCAAATTGTGCTTTATGATTGTCTTTTTGTAACCCACCAAATTCTCTAACTCTTAAAATAGAAGATGGTATACCATAACAATTTAAAACACCTTTTAATGCTCCAATAGTACCCTTAGTCTTTAACAAATATGGCATACTTGCTAATAATCTTTTTGTTATCTCTTTTGAAATATCACTTTCAGGTGGTGATGATAGTGAACCAGATGTATAAAGTGAATATGTAGTACCACTTAATTTTTGTCCGAAACCAGCTCTGCTTAAATCTAATAAATCTTTTCCATCTTGCATATCCCAACCTAAAGATTTAGCTAGATTGAAAACTAAATCTTTTGAAAATCCTTTACTCAAATCATTTTGTCTATCTGTAATATCAGACATTGCTTTAGTATATGCCCATAACTCATCAAAATGTTGACCTACCATATCCATAAAATCAAAAAACTGTGAATTTTCTGAATCTTCTTTTATATGTTCTGGTAATAAGTTAACTAATCTATTTGAATTATTCTCGTCATAAATAGATGCACTATGTATCTGCCCGTTTCTATCAAGTAACGTACCATACCAAGATGTAAAAGTATGATTAGATGAACTAACTGGTTTATAAGGGTCTGCATATGTACCTGTACCTGTCTTAGGCCACGAAGCGTCTGGAAATTCACCTAATGAACTTGATACATATGAAGAACTTACATTGTATAAATAAGTTTCATATCCATCAAAGTTATTCTTAATATCTCTTATTTTAGTATCAATTATCTTTACATCTTTATTAGAACTTGAAATGTTTAATAAAGAAGAACTCTCTGCTGTATACGTTTCTAATTGTTGAATCTTATATTTAAAGTTTTTAAGTCTTTTTTCTGCAGAAGAAAAATTAATGAAATTTTCATAGTTTGAATAATCTATATTTATATCTTTAGGTTTTTCAGTTAAATATTTATCTTCAATTTCTTTTTTTAGATGAGCGTCACCTGTAACTAAATCATTATAATTCTTTAAAGTAGTTGACCTAGTTGTTATCGGTGAATCTACATTAGTTGAATCAGGTACTCGTAAAACTATTACATCTTCTTCCTCCTGGTCATATGGCATTAATTCAACAACTTCTTCAACTTGAGGTAAAACTTCTCTAACAATAAAGGCTGTATCTTTTTCTTCTATATCATCAGGTAGTTCTTCGTATAATTTAAAGATTGCCGAATATGGTAATTCTTCAAATGTAACTTTATCAGTTTTTACATTTGTTGTAAGTAATAATTTATCATCACCAAAATGTAAAAAAGTATTTAAATCTCTTCTTTTACCACTTCGAAATGTTATATTAAAATTAGAATTATTATCTGAACTAAATTTATTAGTGGGTTTTAAATAATCATCTTCAGGGTTTAAAATATCTCTAATTTCATTCCAGGAACTTTTTATACTTATTTGATTAGCTGATATATCAGATATCGTAGATACGAAAGGACTAAATACAAGTCTTGATGTATCTAATTCATCTGAAGTTGCTTCTGTAAGGTCAGCGTTAAATTTTATCTCAACAGAACCTTCATCTAATGTTTTTACAACACCAGCATCAGTATAACCTGAAAGTTTTACACTTATTTTATATACACCCTCACTACTTATTTTATTATCTATTAAAGCATCACTTAACTTAATTATTAGACTCTTGCTTTGACTGTCTGGTATATCAATAGTACCTGCATTATTTGGTTTCTGTAACTTCCATTCATAAATGGCGTCTTCCGCAGAGTTATTTGTAGACACCGCTTGTATTTCAAATTCTTTATTTAAAATACCTTCGATTGGTGTACTATTAGTATCTAAACCATCTATTACGTTAAAGTTAATCATCTTATTATTCTGTATATATAAACCCAGGGATGTATATTGAACTTGCTTCCGCATCCTTTGGTTCTATTGTTAATTTAATACCTACGAACAAAAATTCACTCCAAAGTTCCATTATTAATTCACTGCCGTTTGTAGAATTTTCTGTAACTTTTAATAAAGAAGCACCTTGAGGTTGTGGACTCACAATAGAAACATCACCCTCATTACTTACGGTGTGAGCTCTTATAGGATTTTTATGAAATCCACCGCCGCTTTTTCTATCTAAATCCCAACCTGTTACTTCCCAAGTATATTTAGTACCTACATTAGGTTTACTTGAAACACTTCTTAATGCAATTCGTTGTGCTGTTCCTGATGTATATTTATATTTAACTAAACTATTACTGTCTACACTCAATATACCTCTTAAACCTTTTTGTTTATCCATAAACTCAAAACCGTCTGTATTTGTAGGTAACCCATTATCTGATATACCGTTGAATCTTTCAAATAAACCTACTAAATTTGTATCACCGCTTTTATATTGAGCAGCGCTATTATCAGATATAATAAATCTAGCTTGTACAGTTGAACTCTCTACTTCACTTTGAGGTGCTTCTCCTGGTTGAGTTTGGTCACCTGGAGGAGGTAAATATTCTTTAATAAATGCGTTATCTACAGAAACAAACCCACCAACCATTTGTGCATTCAATCGTGTATTACCAGTTACTTTTAATGTTTTACTGTCAGCTTTAAGTTCATTATTTGCTGCTACAAACTCTACAGTATTTGGTATTGTTATTTTTTTAAATTCTTTTTGTGCATAATAAAAATTATCTTTATAAATTTTATCATTAATAGGTTGTGGGGCTAATCTTACTTCTTTTCTTGACGGTGATATTTCATGCACAAAATATTTATTTTCTTTTAGAAATAACTCAAATGAACTATCAGTAGATTCTGTTCCAGACATTATTTTTCCATTTGATGTTCTATGAAACTCTCCATTATATATTTGATTATTTTTATCTACTAATATAGTTTCAGCAGAACCCGCTAACTTTCTCAAAAAATTATATCTCACAATATAACGACCTCTATCATAACCCATTCTTCTAAGTATAGTACCTGTATTTAATTTTACATTTATATCATCGTATGTATAATCACTTTTTTCTGCAATACCACTTTCTAAAAAAGTTTCATTTGTATCAAATATTAAAACTTCAACATAATCATTTGGATTTTTTGTAAACTCACCACCTAAATAAGCAAAATCTTGAGATTTTAAATCCATAGTTTGACCTGATACTTTAATAATATCTAAATCTTTTTGAGTTAATCTACTACTCATTATTCTACTTCCTCACCGTCTGGTATTGAATCTATTTGACTTTGTGTTAATGTTTTTATTTCACTTAACAAATAACCTCTACCATAATAAATTGCCAAATTTGGAAAAAATCTTTTTTGATTTGTTTCTAATAACCATCTTCTAAAATCTTCAGGGTCTTCATTTGTAATTATATCACCTTCTACTATACCATCTGGAAGTGTATCTGCAAACTCTGAAGTATCTAATTCTGAAAATGTTCTGTCTACTACTTTTTCTAATGTTGAAGATTTAATATATGTTGGATAGTTTTCATTATTTACTGTTTTTAACATCTCTTGTTGGTTTTTATCAATATAACCCGCATATAAATTATCGTTATTTTCACCTAATTGAGCATCCTCAATACCTAAACCTATATTTAATATTTCATCTTCTATAATATTTTCAAAAGAATACAAGATATTATTTTTTCTAAAACCAATCTCAGCATATTCTTTTAATTCTTTTAAATAACCAACTCTAAGACGGTCTATAAAAGTTTTATAAAATTCGACATTGCCTAATTCTGATTTTGAGTAAGGCATTACAGACTTACCTTAAACGTAAACCCTTCATCAAAGTATTGGTCAAGTTCTTCTATTGTACCACTACCACTAACTATTCTATATAATATAGAGTAATATCTTTCTGGTTGATACCCATCTAACCATAAATTAAAATAGTTACCGGTTGAATCACAACTTACTCTTGAACCTGTCCCAAATGGTACAATAACATCTTCAGTCTCTGCATCTACAATAGAATAAAAAGTTGAACCGCTTGGTAAATGTTTAACTGATAAATTAGCTGGAGTTGTTGAATATGTTTTTTCTGGAAATCTTTCTCTACCTACAAGTCTAAATCTTGCTTTAGATTTTTCTTTATATTCAGGTCTTAAGCCTTTCATATAAATGACACTATCTTCTAAATTTGCAGAAGAAAGTGCAGATAGTGAACCTGTATTCCATTTTGAATCATCCCACATAACTTCTAAAGTAGGTGGATATATTGTATTAGTATTAGATGAGAAAAATGAAAAACTTCCTAATCTATCCGTAGTACCTTCTGAAGATGATGCGTGATAAGAAGCTGTTTGTAAACTATTTCTTTTAACTATAAAACCATCATTTGATACAGTACCAGCTAACCATGCATTTACAGTACCAGTAACATCCATTCTCATATCTGTTGTTTTATGATTAAATGACTGAGACGCAATAGGTACTGAACCTGAAGCATACCAAACTGCTCCTGATGAAGTCATTTCATTAACCCAAGTCGTAGCATCAGTTGAACTATATCTATAATTCCAACTTGCTCCATCATCAGTTTGTGGATTATCATATGAACGACCTGTACCCATATCCCAAGAACCACTAATTGCAGCTGCTTCTAAACTTTGTGATACAGCAAGTGCTTTTGGATTAGCGTCAAATAAATTTAAATAATATTTTGGACTCGATATTAAACCTGAAACTATTGATTCTGAAACCCAAGTTAAATCAAATTTCATTAAAATTCGAGATACATCTATAGTAGCTCCAGTTTCACTAACGTTTTTTCTAATCTCTAATATTTCATCCATGCCAGAATTTAAACTTGAACTGGCTTCATAAATAGTTGTATCTTTTTCAGGATATAAAAAATAATGCATTGACTTACTCCACTATACCTAGATTATCACCGAGGACTTGACCTTTAATATCGGAATCAGGAAATTTAATTTCAAAAATACTTGGGTCTAAAGCTGGGTATAAAATACCATCAACTATACCGTTTATTTTACTACCTCCATAAAAATGACCTGAATAACCATCAGCTGCACTGTATTTGTTTTCAATTACAATAGGTAAATCTAATAGATTATTTTGTTTTGGTTTTACCACAGAGGCAACTCCATCTACTAAAGATAATTCATAGGCTATATCTGATATTACTATCGGTTGTCCTATTTGCCATCTATCAATATTAAAGAAATCTTTTACTTTAGAAACACACCTTAAAAGAACATCATTCTTATTAAATCCATTTGAAGTTAATATTGCAAAATTAACGGCAATATTTATTATATAAGCATCTTTAATATTAACAGCATCAGTAGCTAATCTAAATTGTGATAAATATGTTTTTAAATTTTGTTTAACTGTTTGATTTAATGGTGATAATTTTTTATTTGAATCAAATCCTAACGTGTACATATTCATAGCTAATGGATTCGGTATTCTCGCTGAAACTTGTTTAATTGATTTACCTACATCTTCTGCTTTAATTTGAGTATCTTGATTCATTAAATCAACTGATTGATTTAGTTGGTCATCTTGTACTAAATGTACTTTAGCTATAGTACCATATTTAGCTGGTAATGAATAGGCTCTTACAATATAATCATCTTTTGTTACAGCTCGACTTTGTGCTTGAAAATAAGCTAATGCATTTTCTTTAACTTCTCTAATAGATTCTCCAGATGAACCGCCTGATGCTGGTTTTGGATTTGTAAATGATACTGAATTTTTTGCATCTGTTACTAATGATGTTGATAATAAATTATCTTGTATATCAAAAGTTAAATTAGAAGAATCTATAATATCATTTGCGTTTACATTATCGGCAATACCACCACCATAAGCATATTTTATAGTAAGTGTTGTGTTCGATGGAGCCAAACCAAATGTCTTAGTCTTTAAAAAATTACTTGGGTCAAATGCAGTTGTTAAATATGTTGGACTACCAGGTAATTTTGAACCTACTGAATCTGGATTAGGTATTATCTCTTCATCTACATTGTCTGATATACCAGCCCCAAATCTTAATACTATTTCGTCATTTTCATTTAT
>PVBE012072401.1_pt1 | contig 13537 bp, 12 predicted proteins | sample 1631181 | NCBI WGS metagenome assembly PVBE01 (sample SAMN08397723, study PRJNA350692) | Marine metagenome, whole genome shotgun sequencing project. | isolation source: water | place: Pacific Ocean | collected 2012-04 | reverse complement strand
ATTTAAGGTCATCATTCAAACCAGTCTCGTCTATATCAAATAACGCAGACTTCGTTTTGTCTCAATCCCTTCTATTTAAGGTCATCATTCAAACTAGGTCAATGGATTGACTTAGGGTCAGGGATCACAGTCTCAATCCCTTCTATTTAAGGTCATCATTCAAACTGCACCTCCTTTTAATACTTTGTATTAACATGGTTTATCCATTTGCTTGTGCAAGTTTTTTAAATTTATTGTGGGAACATTCAAATTAAGTAAAAAATTGTATGTCTTTTGGTAATCTGTTGCCGATTCCAAGAATAACCTCTTTGCAAGCTGATGGCAATGGATAAATTCTAACATCATCATATTTAGCGTTTATTATCTCCGAAATTTCGTCTTTCACTTCTTGAAACTGCTGCCAGCCAAGATGGAGGAGAAATACTGAATATTGAATATGAAAACCTCTTGCTTTGAGAAATTTGTGGATTCTTTGTAATCGTCTTGGTCGGGTAATATCGTAACAAATTAGATATCGGGTTTTCATAACGGATAATCTTTTACCAATCTAAAAAGGGAATCCAGTAAGCTATCAACTAAAATTTTATTTTTATTTCTTCTTTTTTCAAATAAGTTTACCAATCGATGGTGACCTGTTTTTGTTAAAATTGATTTTGATTTAAAAAGATTCTCGAACTCTTTATATTTTATAAATTGTAATGCAATCCAGTCAGTTTCAATCTCCATCACCCTATCAAAGTCAAGAACAAGCCCATAATTCTCTCTTTTTGATATTATTCCATTATGTGGATTGAGGCTCGCGTCTAATAACTTTTTGCTGATTAATCCATGCATCATCCCCCTTAGAGTTCCTTTAATTGAAAACACCGAATCAGAATTAATCCTTGACAGAATAATTTTCTTTAAAAACCTTTGATAATCCTTTTCATGAAATCCTATTTCTTTTATTTTTTTGATATCCATTTTAAAAAAGTCTTTCGCAACAGAATACTGTATTTTTTTTCTTTGCGCATTCAGGAGGTTTTCCATGGCTTCTACTATTTTAGATTTATCTGATAGAAATTCAAAAACATTCCGGTTAATAGCTCCCGGCGCTATAGCTATCGTATGAAAAGTTCCTCTTTTATCAAGGAACACCACAGGTGTTCCCCTTCGTGCAAATACAGAAATAGCCTTTGTTTCCAGCTTAATATTGCCTGAAACAATGACCTCGTTTACCAGGCGAAAGGGTATTCTTTGCCCCTTACCGTCTTCTTCAATCCATAGTGAAGGCCCATCAATAACGATATTTAAATTATCATTTTCATTGAGATAGAGGGTTCGCATCTTTATAAACAAATTTAAGATTTAAAGTTCAAAGTTTAGGATTCAGTGATTTTTCAATATTCGTGCGAGGTTTTCTGTTTCTTCTTTCCATTTCCTACGTGTGACCTTTGTCCATTCTTCATAAAGGCCGTAAAATTTGCTCCTTCCTCCTTTTTTCAAGTAGCAGCCCGGTCTTTCTTTTCCTTCTGTGAAATCCCTGCTGCTTAACAACCTTTTTTTAAAGACCTGCCAGACAAACCGGTCTACATCAGGCCGATAAGGTTCTATCAAATCACAAGCCAAGGATTCTCTCCCATAAACAAATTCGTGGTAAAAACCAATAGTAGGATCAAGCCCTATAATTTCAATTTCCCGCACCATTTCCCAGTGCATCATTGTATAAATAAGGGAAAGCATGGCATTAACCGGGTCTTTTGGCGGACGTTTTTGTCTTTTGTTAAAATTTAGTGATTGAGGAAAGATCCTGCAAAAGGCTTTAAAATAAGCTGCTGCTGCCCCGCCTTCTAATCCCCTGAGTGAGTTCACATTTATCTGCTTATTTTTAATTTGCCGCAGAATATTTTCCAGCGTCTTGATTCCTTGGCTTATTTCCATTCTTTCGGTAGGTTTGTTTTTTAACGCTTCTTGAAGAAGTTTTTCCTGTCCGTTTAATTTTCTTTCAACTATTTTTTTAGAAAACTCAAGAGCAAACGGTTTTTCTGAAAGATGGTATTGTAAAACTCTGAGCTTTCCGTGCTGATGAAGGCTGTTAACGAGAACTCCGCGAAACTGGAGCCGTTTTCCTGAAAGAAATATTACTGTAGTTTTTTGTTCAGCTAATTTATTCAGTACTGCCGATTCCATCATAATATTACCAACAATAAACACCCTATCTAATGGTTTCAGAGGCACATTACCATCTCTTACTCCATTTCGATAAAAAGCAAGTGCATTCCCATCCATTTTAATAGTAGTTTCTTTTCTGTCTAAATATAACGTTCCCATTTAAATTAAAAATAAACGTTCAAAGTTTAAAGCATATCTCAACCGAAATAGAAGAACTCAGGGTCGTGTGGCGGAAGTGCGATACCGAGGGTATGTACTTTGCTGCTGGCATCCAAATTAATGATATGAACTCTGTCCTCTTTTGGATCAATAATCTTTTTTATTATTCCGATGATCTTTTTTAATTCTCCTTGAGTCAGAAAGCATTCAAAGACTGACTTTTGCCCACCAGTACTGTATCCTTTTAAAACCTTACGGATTTTACTAAGGCGACCTGGTTTACAAATATCATAAGCAATGATGTAGAGATAACGATGCATTTAGAAGGTTTAGGGTTAAAGGCTTAGGACTTTAAGTACAATGTTCAAATTTAAAAATTTAAATCCTGAATCTGTTTTTAGAACGGATCATCAATAGATATAACAACATCCCCGGTTAACGTAGTGCGGTATAGTTATTTTTTCGCTTTACCATCTACTTGGCGGAAGATATTTTATTTTAAAAGGCTAAATTCTCATATGAGGAAAAGTTGTCACATTTTTTATTTCTTTATTAATAGTTAAAACAAATTCTTTTAAAGAAGTGTATGTCTCGCTTTTTGAACTCGCTATCCCGTGGGAAAGATAGGAATCGTTTCTTGCGCTTTGGATGCCAAAAAACTTTTCTTTATTATTAAAATAAGATTTGCCCAGATTATCTCCTAATCTATCCAACAAATTGTAAGAATCATATAATCCAATTTTAATTTTTTTATTCTTTTTATCTTTGCCAGTTTTTTTCAATTCATGCAGGAAGTCAGAAGGTACTTTGCTTCGATTAACATCTGATGTATCTATTTTGTGTTTAGTAAGGAGCCTTTCTTGTGCCGCCATTTCAACTATTCTATAGAGTCTGAGGATGGCATCATCTACCTTTCCTTCTTTATAACGCCTTTCAGCATTTTCAAATAGGTCTTCCATTAAACGCAGACAAATATTTTTGCTATTTTCCAAACAATCCACAATTCTAATTAGGTTGCCATAAGCTTGTTTTACCGATTGAGCAAACTTAAGAAGTCTTGCATCTTCTTTTGCTTTGGCAATACCAATAAAACTATCTACATTTGCTCTCTTAAAGCAATTCTTTGCTCCTTTGTGTTGAAACATGTCCCATTTATAAAAACCTTCCACTAAAAACCGAAGAACCTCAAACACTGGTTTCTCTGAAGGGCTGACTTTGTTCATCAATTCTTCAATGAGGTTCTTAGCTCCTTGGTATTGACATGAGTTAAAAAGAATGGCTATTTTTTTCTTTTCTTCTACCGCTAAAAAATCCCAAGGGTTTATACCATGATAAATCTTTTCCTTCCCGTTAATGACAATCCCCACTCCCTCTTTATCTCTCTCAATTCCACCTACGTAGGAAAAGACAAAACCATAAGAGACAGTCGCCAGCACTACTGCGGCGGACATATTCTTGGTACCACCCGTATAATCAATAATCACATCATTTTGAGTAAAACCTTTTTCTAACATTCTGTCAGCCGCTTCTACAGACTTATTATAGCAATGGAGAAGATCATTCACATTATCAAGAAGAACAACCTCGCTTTTCACATTACAAGTTAAACCTTTTTTAATTTCGACGACCTTATCATTAGTCTTCTGAGAAGCAAGGAAACAGATGAAAACTGGTTTTTGCTCATTGATTGTTTTTATTATAGGAGTTGGTGTACCACCAACTGTAATTATCATTGCTTTGCTCATTAGTTACTTTCTCATGGTCTAATTTTCAGAATCATTCCATCAGAGGAGATTTTTTCTATTTTTACTTTTACTTTTTGTCCGGGTGACCAAGGCAGGTAACTCCCTGAAGGCGTAACAATTTCTCCTTTATTTCCTGTGAGTTTCAATTTTAATTGCCCCTTTTCTTCAAAACATTCTCCCTGAACTTTGTTTCCCACTTTAATTTTTTTTTCACTTTTTGCTCCTGCACCCTGTTTTTTTAAAGCTGAGGCAAAAGGCTTATCGAACAAATCAATATATTTAGTCGTATCAGCAGTTTTCCTTTTTTTCGATGCAACTGGTTCGACAAACTTTGCTCCCATCTCCCCAAATTCGAGAATAGCCCAGCCAAAAGGAGCAAGGTTATTGTTTATTTGAGGTTTGCTTGTATCCGAGGCAAGCCAGATGGTAGTGGCATGATCAAGGAATTTAGGAGGTTTTTTACCTTGAGTTACCTTGATATATCTATTTCCTCCTATAGTCATCGCCTCAGCTCCTGAATGCCTGCCTATGCGGATCAGGAAGGCAGATTTTTCTAATTTCTCTTTAAGCTTTTCATTTATATTTTCTATAACAGAAGATTCCACGTTAATTTTTTTAATAACTTCATTCTCATTGTTAGAATTAGATGTAAAAAAACTCTGAATCGATTCCATAAAAACTTTTGTTTTAATTGATCTTTTAATTCCTGTCCCTTGTTGGGGTTCCTGAATATTTATAATCCCGTCAAATGCAGAACCTTCTTTTATTATTTCCAGCATTTGATATGGCCCTTTGGCTCCAAACTTAGAAATTTTCTTTTTCTTATTTACAGCATAAACTATTTCTGTTTCTACATCGTTTACAGGAACCAAATCAGAAACCTTAACCATACGAAAAGGATCTTTATCAAAATTCCCTTGCAACAAGTTTTTTTCTAACTGCTTCGCTATGTTCTTTTTCCCAATAAACCAGTATTTGTCGCTATCTTTTTCTAACTCATTATCTCTTAAAAGCTTATTCCAATAATCTTTAACATTCCCTTCCTGGGCTAAATGTGTTAAATAAGCTGTTCTTAAACCTCCTTTTAAAGAGGAGCCGGGAATATATGGCAAATGGTTGTATGGGTTATAAGCTGTCCTGTTAATTGTGAACTGATTAATCTCTTTTTTGATCTCCTTTTTATTATCAATAGGCTTATTTTTTACCCTACCAAAATGTTCAATAAAAGCCCCAGAGACTTCTATTTCTCTACCCTTCACTTCTTGACCAGAAAGATACTTGAAAATATTTATTATTGAATCAAGAGTCCCCTCCGCACATATGGAACTGTATTTATCTCTATCTTCCGGTGATAAAGATTTAATTAAATCCATTGGATCAAAAACAATAATTTTCTTTTTTGCTTCATCCACTTTAAAACCTGTAGGTTCATAAACCTCGTCACACCCTATGTGCAAAGGTGAGATAACATGCAATCGCATCTTTAATGGTTTCTCCATTTTCAAGTCTCTACCTTAACCGGAATATAAAGTGAATAGCCTTGAGAAACTGTTTTCGGCTCTGTTTTTGAAAGGTTTGACACAGCTGTTCCGATATAAGCTTTTCGAAAAATATCCATTTTTTTAGGCTTTAAAATTGCCCCTTCATCAGCCATAATAACCGGATTTTTAAAAGGATTCCTTGATTTGGCAAGTGCGTCTCCGTGCTTACCATATCTTGTAAATGGCGAGAAAAAGGCTTTTACAAAAGCATCTTTTTCAGGAACGGATGGAGCAAGTGTATAACAGGCGTTTGGAGTATCACACCCCATTGTAGACAGGTCTACCTCTGCATCTTCTCCAAGTTCAAATCTTCCATACCCAGTGGATGCATCTTTTCCAAAACCCATTTCACCGATTCTCTCTAAACCTAACCTTAGCTGCTCGATAGTCACATAATTATCATCAATCCCAACAAATAGAGCCAATTCAGACTCAGGAAAATAGTCTTTTTGTTCAACTTGAAATGGCGTAAAATCTCCTCCCCCTGTTGTTCCAGTTAATCTGTTTATTGTATTGTGCGATAGAAAGAAGGAAGCAATAAAATCTTTAGAGCCACTTTTTCTTATTTGTTTTTTTGCTTCATTGCTTAGAACTGATTTTGCTTTTTCGAGAAGCTCTTTATCATTTACAAATTTTAACTTCTTGAAAGATGAAAATCTCTCATTTGCCTGAATGATCATCCATTTATTTGCCTTATATTCTTTTATTTTCTTGATCTTCTCTCTCTTTTTATCAGGCATCTGATACATATCCTCAAGAGGCAAATTTGGTGTCTTAAAGATATAATGATATTTAGTACCAACACAAAATTTAGGGTATGCTGAAGAAAAAATAGCAAATGGCCTTGTGCTGTATTCGCAAAGCATGTTTTCAATTGACTGGCCAAGAAGTGTTTTATCGTAGGCAATCTGCCAGCAGAAATGACCAAATATCGTATCCCCTTTCAGGGGAGTACCAAATCCACTTACTGGCTTTATTGTTATCTCGAAAACCTTCAAGATTTTTTCTCCTTTTCAAAGGGGCTTAGCTCTGCAAATGTGTTGTTTAATTCTTCATCTTCAAACTTGAAAGCAATTCTTCCATATCCTCTACTGCCATTACCACCAAGAGCATCCATCTCAAGAAGTTTAAGCCCCCTCAATAACACATTAAAAAGATCATCATCACCCTCTTGTAAAATCTTGAATGTAATGAGAAATCGAAATTGTGTCCCTCCAGGCACCCTTTCAATAAACCTTGGATTGTCAGCAGTCCCCTGGATCCTGTTTATAACATTTTCTGATTTTTCTTCTGTGAAAAGCCATCGGTTTTCCTTCGCCTCCTTTTTCCATGAATCATCCAGATAGCAATCAGCAAAGGTAACCCTTGTAGGACCAAGCCCTGTTTCATCTTCATTGCCTCCACCTCCAGTACCAAAAACTTTGATAATTGCTTCACCTTTTTTTTTCAATTCCGGATTTTTTTGAATGACTTCTTTTCGCAATATCTTTGTTGAAATGACATTCCCAGATGTATAAATCATCAACCCGCTTTCCATTTCAAGCAGTGATCTGACTTTCCCTTTTAAAGAGGAACCGGGGATGTACGGTTCCAGAGTATGAGGATGCTTAATCACAGGACTATCCGTTCCACCTATATGCATTTCCATATTTCCAGAACCGATGTGAAGGCCGCTTTTCAAAATAATCGTACCTCCAATTTTTTTTATTGCTGAAAGTTTCATCTTCCACCTCCTTCTGACCGTCTATAAAATTTATAATATCCTATGAAAGCCTCAAATAGTCCTGCAAATGCATTAAAATCATCTTTGTCTCTAACCAGGTTCAGAGAACTGGAAATAAATTCCCTAAATCCCCTTGAAATTAACCCTCTTCCCTCTGCATAAGCCGCCTTTGCATTGAGCATTTTTATATACGGCAACATATTGTCAAAATCAGAAGGATTCGCTTTTAACATACTGTCAAATCTTAATACTTCATCAAAAAACTTTCTTATTTGTGAGGGTTTATTTGTTTTTTTATCCCCTTTCCCCTCATCGTCTATTTTTTTAGCTAACTCCTCTGCCTTTTCAGAGAAAAGATCTGGTTCAATCTGCTTTTTATCTTTGTCCTTCCAGAATTTTTTTATTTGCATATTTCCCTCCTCATCTTTGATTATAAATAATCTGCCAAATTGGAATTCTCATGGCTTCTTTATATTGATCGAGCCATAAAGCCGCCTTTTCCACTTCTTTTATGGATTTTTCTTTTTGATCACCTTTAAAATCTTTACCGACATTTCTTATCAGGCTGTATTTAAACAGTGCCTTCCATTTAAGGCATTCCCAATCTTCTATATCCATACTTTCCTTAATTGCTAAAATCTCTTTTTCTTCCTTTGCTAAGCGTATGAAGGTATTTAATCTATAAAGCATAGATTTATTAATATCTTTATTATCAATCCATGACTCAATGGTCTTTTTTATTTCGTTCAATTTCTCAAAATCATTCCATTTTACAGATGCGTCAAAGAGTGTTATAGAGTTTCTGTCATGCTGTTTAGATTTCATAAGCGCCTCCTCAGCCCTTTCTGAAATAGATTGAACAGGTACACCTGGTTTATCTATGCTTACTCCAGATGAAATCGTGATATGGTTATTTCCGCAGACATAATCCGTAAAAGACCTGTTAAGGAATGTTGAAAAATCAATAATTCTGTTCCAGGGACCGATTAAATAAAGATCATCGCCACCAGTAAATACTGTATATATGTTTTTAAATTCATCTTTTGTGCTTAAAACATAGGGAATAAAGATTGCAAAATAATAGTTCATTTGCCTGCTTAAAGTTGCAAGTCTTGAAAGGCTTAGTCTCTTTAACCCGCACGAAAAAATCAAACCCAGGTTGTCCACATCGGCTTTCAAAGCTCCTATTGCTTCAATTCCACAAAATTTGTCTGGCTTTTCGCTTCTCTTGTTTAATGCCATTTTGGCTAAGTGATGAAATGTTTTTGGAGATTTCTTTTCTACTGCGTCAAACAATTCGTTTTTTATCATCTCTGATTTATTCCCATGAAGAAGTCTATTCATCATTTCTTCTGTTTCATCGTCTTTAGCATATTTAGGAACATAACCATTTATAAATTTTGTGGTTATTCTTTTGCTGATCTCATTTTCTTGCGGAATGGAAATATCCCAGTACTTTAATAGAACTCCTTTTTGAGATAAATCACTTAGTTTGCCTGTAACATCCAAGGATAGTTGATATTGCCCAAATATGGGTTCCATCAGTTTGTCGCCATAAATTTCTGCATCCGGTTTTGTAATGGCGATTTTAGATGCTTTGACAAGGTATGTTCCTATGTAAATATGGTCTCTGCATATCTTACAGGCAGATTTATCATCATCCAATAACTTGTCACCTTCTGCCTCAGGACCAGGACTTGAAGGCCTTTTGCCACAGAAAGGACACAATTTTTTGTCCAGATCATTGTTAAATCGGTCAAGATAGTCCTCAATAACGCCGCCATGTTTTTCAAGGTTAATCTTGTGAGACTTCTTTCTTTCCAACTCTTTGCCAAGCTTATCCCAAAGGTTAGAAAATTTTTCTGACACAAAGTCTTTACATGATGCCTCAGTAAACGAAATTCCTATAGAAGATTCCCCATAAAAATTCGATACAAGCCAATCATTGATCTTATCTTCAATTACTTTTATCTTATTCTTTGTTTTTTCGATGTTCGGTGCTATGAGGGTAAACTTGCCGGCAGCATTTAAAACAATGGATACAGTTGTTAATCCTATTTCCCTGCAAAGCATATCTGCTGCCAATTCAGACAGGAGAGATACAGCAAAAGACCTCCCTCTCAAGAGTTTGGCTGCTGCTTTATTCGTACTTCCACCTGTTGTGAAAATGAAATTCTGGATGCCATAAAAATCTCCTGATATTATCAAAAACTTCTTATCTTCATAATCTTTAATTTTATCAATCTCCATAGTATTGTTTTGCAAATGATACAGGTATATAGAGGAGGCAAGAGCAGCGGTTGTTTTAGAGTGATCATATAGTGATACATCTGGAACCACTTTTCCGACTGTTGCTGCAGGAATGTGAGATGTGTAAATCATGAAAAGGCTGTCAAAATGCTCAAACCACAGAGGAATATTTTGCTTATGTTCCAACTTCTCTAATGCATCAACAAAATCAAAAAACAATTTTTCATATTCCCTTGATGCCTGATCATCATTCATTAGCTGGTACTCATCCTTATCCTTGGCAAAAATATTTTCCGGTGTGAGCTCCCTAAGGGGATATCTAAATCTAAATGATTCAAGATTGTCTTTTTTCCAGATCTCATCTATAGCAATTCCCTCAAATATAGTTAACAATCGCGTTTTTTTGTAATCTCTTACTCTAACTTGATTGTTATAATCTTCAAATTCTGCTCTATCAAAGCCACTGCTAACTCTGTCAGCTATAGCAATAATCCATTGCATTGACGTTTCCGGTTTGTGATGTCCTGCAGCAAGGTTAATCAATGGATCGTCCATACCCCAATTTGTTGAATTAAATTCTTTTGGTAATAATTTTTCAATATGATCGACAAATGCAGCTGTATAAACTGAGTGCCTGTGGGTATAATTGCCTTTATAGCAGGGTTGATATAAAGCCATATTGTTATTCAGAAATTCTTTATCAGGATAAAAAGCTGCTTCAATCTTTGAAGTACCACTTTTTTTTCTTGATGCCCTTTCTGCGAACTTTCCAATATCATGGAGAAAACCAGCTAAAGCAATTTTGTAAACGTTATCATTCATAAAATCTCTTTAAAAATAGTTCTATTTAAAATTAAAAGTGCATGATTCGAGATTAGAGTTATTCTTATTTGAATTTTCAACCTTGAATTTCAAACCTCCCGCATCCAAAGCTGATATTTTTTCCTGCTCTTAATTGTTCACCTAACAATAAAATTGGCAAATATGGTTCTATGTTACCTTCATAAACGGTCTTTCCTGTAACCCCTCCTATGGTCATTCTACTGTCCTGGCTTTTTGTTTTTCGCACAAACAAATCAATCCATTGTGTATTGGATTTAACTATTTTTACTTTCTCCGCCTCCTTAATAATAGCAGGAAAATTTATATCCAGAGGCGCCTTACAGTAAAAGCGGGATAATGACGACAGACGGCGTAACAGGTTTCTAATTAAATAGTGAAACTCAATTCTGTCTGCATAATGATTGCCATATTTTATCTTCATCGGTGTTTTGAATTCTAAAGTAATTCTATTTGGCGACGGCTTAAATCTCTTTAGCAAATCCAACACAGAATAAGGGTTTCCCTCATCTTTTAGGAGATTATTTTTATATATTTCCATTGTACTGCCATTAAGGTTCGCTAATGCCGAGATTAAATGGTATTTGCCCCGACCTTTTCCTATTCCTCTCTTACCTAATTCATCAAAGGTATAAATAAAATAAGGAAGATAGTCTATGCATTGCCCGATAAGGGTTAATCCTGCATTTATGATTTTCTTTTCGTTATAAATATTTTTCTGTTCTTCCGGAGCGGTGATGATAAAAGGATGTGGAATGTTACTGCTACTTTTTAACACCACCGCGTTCTCTGGAGTGGGAGAGATAAATATTTTTATATAAAGGCATCTTGTTTTTAATAAACACTCTTGGCAACATGTATTTTTAATAGCGCATACCACTTTTTTAAAGGCATATCCAAACCCGCCTCTAAAAGTAGACCCTTTAAATGATGGAAGTGAAATGTTTGTTTGCGACTCTAAATTCAGCTGATACGTCTTAAAGGTCACATGATTAAGGGCTTCCTTTATTTGTTCCTTCATTTTATAAATTCCTAATTTAGATATTTACGCAAAATATTTCATTGCTTAATATAGTGCTATCGTAAAGTGTTATCAACAGTTGTAATATTACTGAAACATTTCCGCAATATTACCTTTATCAATTCTTATCCCATACTTTGCCGGTCTTCTTTCAGCAACATTATCTATTTTACAAAAGTAGTACTCAGCATCAGACAAACCGGTCTTTAATACCTTATTAATTCTCGATATATTTGTGCGTAGATTAGTTGAAATAATATTATTTCTTTTTAGCCAAACTTTTTTCATGTTTTCAAGCAATCCCGATTCTTCTTTTTTAAATATTTCTGAATAATATTCCGTCAGTTTAATACGGAACTCGTCGTCTTCTAATTCATATATCTCAGGATAACAGTCTAAGCAGCCCTCACAATTTGAACGCTTGGGATGCTTACAATTCTCCTTTTTTAAATTAATAAAATACCGATAGATTACATACTGTATTGGAGAAAGCTTTACTATGGAGTTGCCCGCACAAACAGACAAACTTGCATGGTTAAGGCTGAGCGAAGTCAGGGCAATAGATGTATCAATTTTATTTTGAAAATTGCTAATCGTTTCAGAAAATGATGTTTTCTTTTCTGTTCCCTGATCCGTAAATCTTTCACGCAGACGAATGAGAGGAATTTCGGCAAGCTCTATTTTAGCATTCCTTGTATTTATTCTTTTGCCATCTGAGGCGTTAAGCCAGAGATCCTTTTTGGGTTTGTAGAAAAAATCTTTGTGATTTTCAAATTCATTTGGAGAGACGAGAACATGTGAGAGGATATCCTGTTTTCTACCATATAATTGCAGAGCAGAGGCAAGATAAACACCCATAGTTTTTCTTCCACCTGCGATAGAACAGAATAAAGAAGTATTTATATCTTTAGTTATGTTTTTAATTAAATCATTAATTTGACTTGAGATATATTCATTATCAATTTTTGTTCGAATGTCGCTGAGGTCTTTCCTATCTTTTCCTTTCAGGACTATTATGGATTCTTTATTAAAATTAATACTATTGGGGTTTATACTATAGTCGTGGCAAAATTGATAGAATTTCCCATTAGTTGGATTTAAAAGAGTCTTGATAATTAATTTCTTCCCATAAGCAGTTGTAATGGGCATAACTTCAGTTATTTTTATTTTTGGACGCTTTTTAATAAATAAATAGTAACAAGTTTCGGTTATAACTTGAGGAGTTAACCCAGTAACAGTGATGAGAATATTTCGTTTGTCCAAAGGACCCCTTTTCTCAGTGACTATATTGCTTCTCTTACAAGTTCAATATCAGACGATTAGCTCCAATCATTTATTTTACTTAAAAAAATCTTCATTTCTCTTACATAAATCCTTGTTATTCACTATAAAGCCTTCACAAGAGTACAGATTACAGATTTGGATTTGAGAAAACCATCTGATTGAGCAGTCGCATCCATTGCTTTCTTGTAAAGATTGTAATATTGAGGTTCGTATTCTTCGCTCTACTTATAAAGTTCTCTCTTACTTAATGTCATATTATCTTTTGAGGTTAAGCGCTGGTACAGTGGGCAATCAATTATACCCCTATCTACTGGTTAAATATTGACCTACCCTAAATATTAGTACCACCCGTAGAGTGATGATTTTCTATGCCGTCAGTTGTAGCGCAGCGGAAACTGAGGGCATAGGTTCAAACGTTTCTGGTGCTGGCGGTCGATATCCCAGTGAGCTGTGAGGTCTGATAGTATTATATTCTTTTCTCCACTGTTCAATCAATACCTTTGCCTCAAAAAGTGTATCAAAAATTTCACCATTTAAGAGTTCATCTCTAAGTTTTCCATTAAAGCTTTCAATGTATCCATTTTCCCAAGGGCTTCCAGGTGTTATGTAGCGAGTTTTTACACCGACACGAGACAACCACTCCCTAACCGCCTTTGCAGTAAACTCTGATCCATTATCTGAGCGAATATTCTCCGGGACTCCTCTATTTGAAAATAGTTCAGCTAAAATAGCTATAACATCATCTGCTTTTATTTGTCTTTCTACTTCTATTACAAAGCACTCTCTGGTAAACTCATCGATTATTGGCAGTAACCTAATAGCT
>PVBE011066056.1_pt1 | contig 13537 bp, 11 predicted proteins | sample 1631181 | NCBI WGS metagenome assembly PVBE01 (sample SAMN08397723, study PRJNA350692) | Marine metagenome, whole genome shotgun sequencing project. | isolation source: water | place: Pacific Ocean | collected 2012-04 | reverse complement strand
TCCGAAAAATCTTTTGGGTCTTTGAAGAGCATTGGCATCCACACCACCTTCTTTCAACTTTTCAATCTGCTTCTTCAGCTCAACAATCTCTTTGTAAGGTACAATCTCGTATGATCCATCATCTGCCATAATCATCACCCTCTTTTACACTGTAATTTATGAATATCTTAATAATTGAAGTTATAGTTTATAAATTTAACGGTATTTCTTTATTATGACTCCAAACCAATATCTTCTTGGTTCATCTCTTCCTCTTAACCTCAAAACTAACTATCATCAATTAAAACAATTATTTTATTTATCATCATCTTCAGCATCCCTTTCTTCTAACCAATAAAAAATATCATATCTTTCCCCACTAGGTAAATCGTACCTACCATTTTCATCCATAAATACTGTGAACAAGCCGTATTTGTAAGGATCATCAGAGAGTATCATCCCATACTCAGAATGAGTACCTTCAAAGGTTGCATCAACTGGTTGAGTATGTCCTACTCCCTCATGTTCTTCAGGATCTCCGATGTACACGCCTCCAACATTAGATTCATATGTTAAAAAAGGATCATCCCCAAATACAGTCCCATAATTTTCAAATCTTGCATCATCATTTTGAGGTACCATTGGACGCACCTCTCCATCAGATGTACCCAATAGACTCCTAGCAGGCCCTGTGTAAGGTACATCATTATATTCGCCCTCTCTTGTGTGATACACAATCCCCATATCCCCATCCAAATAAATGTCTGTCCAGTCCTCTAGGGATATTGGATGATCTGGGAAGTTTAGATGAAATTGTGGATCTAGAGAATAAAAATGTCCATGAAACAAATCACCTAGATATAGGCTGTCTGCATATCCAGCTTCAAACATACCTTGAACATGATTGTCAATAATATCTGCTAGTCTCCCATCCATTTGAAGTAATAATATATCCTTGGTTGAGTACTTGACCTCATATAGAAATTTAACATCACCTACATCATCAACATTTGGTTTTGATTCTATTGGAAGAACCTCTACATTTGTGACAACCTCTCTCCCTTCTTTCTCTTCTTTTTCATTTACCCTATCTAATGAGTCTTCACCATCTGATACATCTTCAGATAGTGGGTCAGTTTCATCTTGAGAACCGGATCCAGAGGATATAACAAAACCTCTTCCAGTTATTTTTTCAAGACCTCCTTTAATTGGTACATGTTCAACTACATCACCAACAACAACATCAGCAGTTATTGCTAAAATACCTTCTTGGTATTCTTGTTGTATAGCTATTGGGTCTCTTCCACCAACTCTAGAGATTAACTCTCCTTCCAACCCTATCTCCCAAATTACATTATCTGCATATTGAATCCCTCCTTCACCACTGTAATCTAAATATTTAGTATGCCTAGTAACTGTTGATATTCCAGTTTCTTCATCAAATTGATATTCAAAAATCTCTCCATCTAATGGAAAATCTTCAACATCTTCTTCTGAATTTACTTCTATTAAAGCAGACCCTCTCATAAATGTTAAACTACCACTTCTTAAATCAGATATACTAAACAAATGGGAATCTTCTACCTCCTCAACACCAATATACTGCCTATGTTTAAATTCATCTTTTGGCCTATTTAGATCCCCTTTAAGTTCATTCAAAATAGTACTAACAGATTTTCCTCTTTGGTTTAGATAACCTTCCAAGGAATCTCTATAGTATTTATTTTCATTTTTAGATATTAATGAGATTTGGCCTTCACCAATAATACCATATTCATTCTCATATTCATATATATTTGCGTGAACACCTCTCGGTGCAATTCCAGGTCTATCAACTGATGTTAAAATTTCCAGCACCATATCTATTCTATATCTAATACCCAAATCATAAAACCAAGCTGTAAACTTTTTAATATCTACAGTAACTGGGTCTATCCCTGGTCCTACCTCAACTACTGCACTCTCAGAGACACCAAGGGAGTTAAATAACTCTGATAATGAATACTCCTCAAGATTAATTTCAAGAACCTCATCTCCAGATTCTATTTCCCATCCCCTTCTTAAATCACGATACGCTTCATCTATATCAACAACTTCACTAGCTTGTCCATCACCAACCTCTACTTGTTCTCCACACTCAACCTCTCCCCCAAACCTAGTTGCAACACAAACCAAATCTCCAATATAACCTTCCCCAAAATCAACGGCAGCCATAACCATATCAGAAATTGTAACTTCACCATCACCATCTAAATCGGGACAGCCACATGAAGTTTCAGGAGTTTCCCTATACTCACTCACTGGAGAAGGAGTTGTTGTTTCAGCACTCTCACCTGAAGAACCATCACCACTTCCACCAACAACAACACTATTCGGATCACTCCCTATCTCAAACTCACGTATATTCGTCAGACCATCACCATCCCAATCATCATTCTGCACAGCCCCATCATTATTCCCAACCTCTAAATACTTAGCATCCCAATTATCCCCAAACCCATCAAAATCAACATCAGCCCATTCATTAGGATTCCGAGGAAAAACATCATCATCATTCAAAACACCATCCCCATCCCAATCATGATCACTAGGCCCAGAAGGCACCTCACCACCATCCCCCGGAGCAATACTCCCCTCAAGGCCAATAACAAGATAACTACTAATAACCAAAAACAGAACCAAAATCAAATACCCTTTCCTCACGAACTCACCCCAAAATACTTACCCTTACTCTTAACCACAACATCACGAACAACCTTCTTCCTAAACTTAATGTGAATCACTTCCTTATCAATAGCTTTCTCAATTATACCTGAACTCCAACCGTCCTTCATAAATTCCTTCACAACCTTCTCTTTAGAAGCACCTTTACTAATCCTACTCTCAACATCATCCTCAAGCGAAATATACTTCTTCAAGAAATCATTATAGATAACTTTAATGGCATCATCAAAGAACCTATGCGATATCCCTTTCTCAGAAAGCTCCCTTTTTAGCTCAATCGAACTAATACCCTCAACAACCGAAATATCATAATTCCCTTTAATAAGAATCAACAGTTTCCTAACTCCAATATGTTTCAACCTCTGTATCCTACCATGCCTATAAACAGAAAAGATCAATATCAAAACCCCAAGAACATAAGGTAATATTGGAATCGAACTCTTTACAATATTAACTTCACAATCAGAAGGACAGCTAAACTCATCCTCACCAACTCCACAAAAACCATTCCCGCACGAACAACCAGTTGGATCTTCAACCTCTTGGGCAGGAATCTTCTTACCCATCACAACATACTGGTCCTCAGCTGAACAATCAGCAATCTTCAATTTAAAGTATTGATTATTACCTAACAAAGAAGTCTGCTCATCCCTACTCAACAATTCTTCAGATAATATCTTCTCAACCAATTCTCTCCCTTCTTTCTCATGAATCTGCTCAATATGCGATAAATTTATCTCCCAATAATTATTGCACATATCATTAATATATTCATCACCAACTCTCTGAGCACTAGAAACTGTTACAATCCCATCATTCTTCTCATAAATCTCAAATACTTCCCCAGTATCGGTTTTAAAGAATGGTAGCGAAACTGAGATGGGCTTAACACCGGCAACAACATAGTAATTTATCCCTTCAATCTTAGGAGTTACAATCCCTTCAGCTAAAGTATCAAATAGAATATTCTCACTATCAAAGAAATTCTTAGTCCTTAAATTGGCAATATAATTAAATATCTCCTTTTGATTCTGAATTCCAGGAGCACCTTCATTTGGAACCCCAATCAATACCAACTTCTTTACCTTATCAAGATAACTATACTCATTAGGATTCTGTTCACTCAGATAAAGAGCTTGCTGAACAACTAACCCGCCCAAACTATGTGCAACAATAGTCAACTTGTCAAACTTAGCAGAATTAGCTTCTAAAAAGTCAGCAAGTTCCGTAATACTCAAATCAAGCTTTCTGGTTGAAGGATAACCATAAACCCATAACTGATACGGCTGCTCAGTCAGTATGAAATCATCAATCATCTCAGAATAAGTTAGAGGTGTACTAGTAAACCCATGAACTAATAATACTGCCTCTCTGCTTTTTACATTAGGCTCATAGACCATCTCAAATGAGGAATTAACACAATTAACACATATTGCACCCATTGTAGCAAATACTGCCTCACCATCACTACTAAGGTACTGATTAATATCTTCTACAGCCACCTTTACAACTCCCCCTCCAACTTTACCACCAACCAGTTCCCAGCTCTCGTTCAATTTAACATAAATTCCCACACTTGCCTCATCAATCTTATCATCTTGTACGTAAGGCATCTCTAAAACAGTACCAGCACCCTCACCACCCTCTATCTTAACGTTCAACACATTCAATATCTTTAGATTAGGATTCTCAATCTGCTCAACAATCTCATCAGGAGCACTTAACGTAGCAGATAATTCATCAAAAACTTCACCATGAAACCAGATCTTATTATCTCCTGTACGAAGGGCCTGCTTATACGACCCAAAGTCAAGGCTTATCTCCTCAATCTCAACCTGACTAAGCTTAGGATCAAAATATTCGCTCTTCTCAACAAATTCCTTAACAATCCTCCCACCACATTCAAGATTCCTTGTTCGTTCAACAACATTAGGATAACAATCAACACCAGAACATCTCAATGCCTGGATATCCTTAAAGTCATTAGGCAAACTCAATGTAAGCTCTACCTCCCCACCCTCACAATCCAAATTAAAAGGAGACAATATCATTGAATAACCTTCCGGCATATTCGCAAACTGCTCAATATCAACTTCATTTATAGCTACTCTCTTCTTCTCAGATGTCACATTTATACAAGGCACAGTTCTTCTGCTGATACCACTCAAACCATCTCTTCTGATAGTCTGATAATTCCCAGAAATATAGGAAGCAGCAGGATACAAAGTACATGTTGGCTCACATGTAGAGCATCTCCCATTCCTTACATCGCACTGATTCGCACAAGTAGCAATATAACCATCAGGGCATTCTACCTCAGACGGAGCACACACAACCCCGCAACACTCCCCGCAGTAATCCTCTTCTACAACACCGCCCTCCTCAAGTTTAAACACCCACTCCCTCTTATCTGATAAAGAGCCATCCGAAACAACTACAGTAAGATTATAGCGCCCTAGATCATAATCTCCACCACTAAATACATAATAATCACTATCCTCTTTAACCAAGAAACTATTCAGATACCATTTCACACTCATTTCGTCATTATCAGGATCTGCCTTCTCAATAACAAAGCTCTGCTCGCCTTCAGTACCAATATTCAAGACAGGAGCAGTGGGTTTGTAAAAATAAATAATCGGAGGACTGTTTCCCTCAACAGGACCTCCATCTTCACCAGAGAAATTACCAAAACCATATATCCTATAGACGGCAACATTGCCAGTAATGGTAGGATCATTAACTAATGTAAACGCCACAACACCCAGTAGCACAACCATAAATACAATCATTTCCTCTTTTTTTACCTTTCTCATCTTATTACCTTATCAATAAATTCAGTTTTCTTATTTTTAGCAAGTCGATACAGTTTAAATTTTCCAATAACAACTATCTCCAAGATATCCAGGCCAACTAGCTTCTTAGTTATAGCAAGTGTAGTAGTCAAAGGAACTTTTGAATGATTAGAAATCTTCTTCAAATGAAAAAGCCCATCTTTATCTCTAAGAAACGTCTTTATAACTCTAGTTAACTTACTATCTATCAATCCTTCCATTACTATTTCACTCATACAACACCTAATCCATTCCCTCATTTAAATAGTTTTCTATTTTAGTAACTAAATTCCATAAAATAAATAGTTATCCCATTATTAGAATATTGTTTCTATATTTAGAAATATATTAAACAAAAAAAAGAATAATCATTCTTCCCTAGCTTCAGAAATAGGCTCTATGTTTTTTTCTTCCTCATATATCTTGATTAAAGCCATAATAATAGCCAATATAATCGGCCCAATAAATATTCCTATGAACCCAAACAACTGCAATCCTCCAATAACTCCAATTAATGCCAAGATGGGATGTATTCCCCCTCTCTCCCCAATTAGTTTAGGCCGCAATATATTATCAATCGTGCCTACAATCAATAGCCCATACAATATCAATAGAATTCCACTTGTAATCAATCCATTATCAGACTGTAATATTCCATTAATTATCTGAAACAACGCCGCAGGCAACCAAACAACAGGAGGTCCAACCCAGGGTAGTAACGCAAGTAGGGACATCACAACAGCCCATAAAAGTGGAGATTGTACTCCAAACATCAAAAACCCAAGTCCACCTAAACTACCTTGTATAATCGCAACAAAAAGCTGTCCATAAACAACAGCATAAGTAACATCACTTATTTTTTTCAGAACACTTTTCCTATGGTGACCCTTTAATGGAATAAATTCCTCTAATCTTTCATACATCACTTTCCCATCCTTCAAAAGATAGAATATGATAAAAATCATAATAAAAAAGTTAATGATCATAACTGGAATAGATAAAAGAAAAGCAGAGGCACTATTTATTACAAAAGTACTAACTTTCTCCACGGTGTCTTCAATATAGTATCTCGTTTGAGGATTTGAAAAAAACTCTTCAATAGATAAAGATAAACTACAGATGAAATTAGTTTTACCTTCACAATTATCTTTAAAAATATCTCCGCTGCCAATCAGCTGTTTAGAACTAATATACCCCACATATGCTTCCCTTGTAACGATGTTAACGACAAAAAACAAAGGCAGCACAATCAATAAAACGATTAAAAAGGAGATAACAAAAGCAGATAGATTTCTATTTCTAAACAACTTATTTATCTTAACAAATAAGGGATGTGCAATATAGGCAACTAATATGCTCGTTAAGATAGTAGTAATAAATGGTCTTACAATCAGAAAAGCAACGACTAAAGCTAATACTATAAAAACAAAAGATACATACTTTGGGCCATTATTTTCTTTCATTATAGTGATGGGCCTGGCCAGATTCGAACTGGCGACCTCCGCCTATTCAATTCAAAGAGGACTACTCTTCAATTGTCGAGGCGACGTCATAGCCGCTAGACTACAAGCCCCCATAAAGAATGTTACTGTAAATCCATTTAAAAATGTTGCTAAGGTATCCTATTCAACTGCTTAACCATGTAATCATCTTCATCAGGAATTGTTTCATTAACAGGTACCTCATTTACTGCCTCTTTTTCAGCTTTCTCATTAACATCTACTTCTGACACTGCCCCCATATTCTCAACTCCTTCCTTCAGCTGTAGTTCAACAGTAGACATCTCCTCTTCAGTTAACTGTTTTGGTGGCCATTGAAGATTTATCCCGTCTCCTTCCTTTCTGGGGATAATATTGACCATAAAATGAGCAGTAACTTGCCCAGCAGCAATACCATTAGTGACAAAAAGATTAGTACCTTGTATCTCTAAAGATTCAAAAATAGCAGTAGACACCATATTTGATACCTGAAAAAGCTTAGCAACTATCTGATCAGGAACTTGCTCAAGAATTGTATGGTGTTCTTTAGGCATAACAAATGAATGTCCCGGATTAGCCCCATTAATATCCAAAACAGCAATAACTTCGTCATCTTCATACAGTTTTTTTGATGGAATTTTGCCATCAATTATCTGGCACAATATACATTCTTCTTTAGCCATTTTTAACCGAATAAGTCGCTTATATCATCCAGACTTACTCCTTCCTCCTTTTCTCCACCTTCCCCTTTCTCCACCTTCTTTTCCTTAGCCTTTTTTTTCTTTATCTTCTTTTTTCCTGCCTTCTTACTTTCCTTATCTTCTTCTTTCTCAATCTCTTTACTCCCTTCATCAATTATCTCAGAAACTTCATCAAGGTCATTATCCTCTTCTTCAACAACCTCAGGAACATCTTCAACTCCCCCTTCCCCTATACCTTCCTCAAATTCAGCCTCAACAACAGCCGGCTTCTTTTTAGCTAGAATTTCAGCAACATCAACATTTTTATCTTTAGGTTGAGACGTAACTCCCCTATTACTCAGTTTTCCAACAATCTTTTTCATAACAGCCTCAAGCTCTTCATCAGAAACCTGTTTCTGGGGCAAATCAAACTTAATGTTATCATTTTCCTTCCTAGGGATTATGTGGACCATAAAGTGCTGAGCTTTTTGACCTGCCGCAGGACCATTTGCAACAATGATATTAGTCCCTCTAGCTTCTAATGATCTTAAAACAGTATTTGAAAGAGATTTTGCCACTACAAAAATATGCGCAATCTCGCTTTCAGGTACTTGAGGCATAACAGTGTAATGCTCTTTTGGGAAAAGAAGGACATGTCCAGGATTAGCAGGATTGATGTCAAGTATAGCTATTGTCTTCTCATCCTCAAATATCTTCTTAGCCTGTACCTTCCCAGAGATTACCTGACAGAATATACATTGATTTTTCTGAAACTCTTTGAGCTCCTCAGGAGACATATTCTTAATCTTCTCCTTTAATTCCTCTACCTCCTCCGGAGTCATATTCTGAGGATTAGCTTGTTCCATAATTAAAAACCAGATTCAGCTGTATTTAAATCTTTTGTACTTTGTTCCACTTTTTCAAAAAATTTAAATAGTCGTTATCTCAATTTTCTATTATGGAAGGAGAAAGACAAGATATCTTCGATGGAAAGTTCGGGGAACAAAAAGAAGAACCTGGGCAAAAAGGCGATTTATCATTCTCAGAAGGCGCAGGAAACATAGCAAAAGGATTTGGCCATCTACTCTCCGGTCTAAAACACATATTTTTCAAGAGTTTCTCCCTAAATTTACTACTACTACTATTGCTTGTAGGGGGCGTTATTGCAGGCACACTATACCTCAAACCTACTGTAACTGGCGCAGTAGTATATCAAAATGTAACTCAAGACTGCCCTACTTGTGAAGTCTGTCCAGAACAACTAATTGAAGAAAAGATATCAATCAAGTTTAAGTGCTCTAATGGTGATCTTGTTGATCACGAAGTAGACTGTCCAAAAGTAGAGCCAAAGACCGTTTACATGTACAGATGCACAGATGGCAGAATCGTTGAAGACGAATCAGAGTGTAAGGCTGCTGTTCCTGAAATAGATTCAGAATTCAACAGCAAAGCAGATGGAATAACATTATCAATCGATGCAGTAGAATTTAAAAATTATGCAGTTAATAAAATAAATTACACTATCATTAACGAAGGAGACCATGACATTAAACCAAAGTTACTGATTAAGATTTATGACAGCTGGACAACAGCTAGCGGCGAAAGCCCAGACAAGACAATAAGATTCACCGAAGAGATCGAAACTGACAGCTGGATAATAAGGTCAGACTCATTAAGTATTGATTTTGACGATGAAGAAGACAGATTAAGATTGGAGCTGCAGGACGCATCAAAAACCCCTCCAGAAGTGATAACCGCAGTTGCAATGGATTTCAGATAGTTCTTAATTAAAAAATATAGAAAAAAATAATTAACTTTACTTCTTTTTTTTGCCGTCCTTACCGCCCTTACTTCCGCCAACCTTCGAACCCCTATGCATTCTTTGATATGCCATTGAAACATCACGCTCAAGACCCATAACATCATCCTGAACAACCTGTTGTGCAGTTTTATGTCTTCCTACCTGATCAACTCTACTTTGAGCATCAGCTCCTCCAATATAATAATGCAACATACTTGCTACTTCCTGAGCAACTTCATATTTATCATGTTGTCGCAATTCAGTATAGATTGGCTCTGCTAACTGCCTTCTCATACTTTGGAAGTTCTCTGCTACTATATTATCAATTTCACCAAAACTAACCCTATCTCCTTTTTCCAAACGTCTTTTAAGATCGTTTAAAGGCTGGATAAGGTTATTTGTAACAAATTCTTTAAGAGATTCAGAAGCCTCTTCTTGTCCAAAATAATCACCTAGAACCTTATCAGATGCTAATTTCCTTAATTTTTTTGCAATCGCATCAATTTTATCAGAATCCATCTCATCAAGGTAGTCTTTGCCAGCAGAACTTTTCAGTTCACTAGCAATGGTTAGCTCCATGTTACCAGTCTTATCATAGATCTCATGAAGTTTCTTAACGTGACCTAAAGCTTCCTCAACATGTTCCTCCTCTCCATATTTAGGTTCATATTTAGGATGTGGTTGAAAATCAGGATTAGATTTAGGATGTGGTTTATAATCTTGAGCTTTTTTAATTGCGTTTGTCATTAATCATCACCTTTTTATTGTTTAATTAAGATATAACAAACTTAGAAATAACTCCAATATAAATCTTTTGGTTTGATTACCATTCAGAAATAGAAAAAGTGGTTAATTAGAAATAATATATCTCAATTCAGAATCAAGGTTCTATAATGGAATGGTCTCTCGGAATCAAAACTCCACCAGGCTCAGACCTTACGAACCGATCATCATCTTCATGAGGAATAGCTACTCTATTTTCAAGAGGCCCATCTTCAACATCCCTAAATGTAGGTATTTCAACTCTTGAACGCATAAATCCTTGAAGTGCTTCCAAGTCAGTTTCAGTTGATCTCCCTATATACTCATCAACTTTAGCATCAACACCACTCTCTAACTGACCTAATGCACCAACAATATTAGCAACTCCTCTAATATTTGCGATACTAGTATATTGTTGAGCACTAAGATTAGTACCAGAAAACATATGCGAGAATACCATTAATTCTCGTCCAGCATTTTCATCATTTTCATCAGTGATCTCATAATATGCCATACTCCTATTGATTACTCTTCTAACTTCGCCTGCAACATATTTTGCAACATTAGCAATCCTTGCATGGTCTACTCTAGAATCTACTTCTAAATATTGTAAAATCTGTTCCTTCCCAACCATAATAATCCTTTCAACAAATGATTGGAATTTATCCCTATCTTCTCCCTCTATACTGCTATTAAAATACTTATCAAGAACATACTCAAAAAGATCTTTACGCATAAAATCAATTAGTCTATCGGCCTTAGCCTCATCTAAAATATTTGGTCTACTCGTAACTGGATCTATCGAATCATAGCCTACAACATACAACATCTTTGACCTAAACTGATGGCTCCAATTCACAGTTGTTGTAGAAACAGCTACTACTTCTTCAAACGCAGAAAAAGCACTATTTGATACATCAACATTATCATGTGAAGGTGCAGGCCCACCTATATTGGGTGAAGGACTATAATCTTCAAAAGGTTTGTACTCTTGGATGTACTCCCATCCTCTTGCGTTCAAATCACTTAATTCTGGCATTTTATTAACTTTACCTATTTGTTATTACTATAGGGAAGCAAAATTCATTTATAAATATTTCCTTTTTTCAACCCAACTTCTTCTTCAACCACTCAATAACTACAACAGGAGCAGGGTCAACCCTCTTGTTTATGGCCAAATAATATGTAATAAAATCACCTAAATAGATAGCAGAAAACATTCTAGTCAGTAAATACTTCCCCTGAGTCTTAATCTCTTCAACATCAACATTTCGCTCAAAAATATCTTTACAGATATCCATCCTCTTCTTAATCCTAGGATGATCACCTTCATCTCTTATCATAAACACAATAAATTTACTCCGCTCCATACTCTCAACGCTTAAAATCTCGTTATGATTCATCTCAGAAAACGTGTGATGATAGGAAGGATGCTTGCTGTTCTCATTAAACTGAGTCTTAATTCTGTAAGCAACAGGCTCAAACAGATTAGAGGAATAAATAATCGGCAATTTCTCCTTCATTTTCTTAGCTAACTCCTCACCAGCTGATTTAAACTTTTCAACATCCTTAATCATATCCAAAAATTCATTCAATTCCGCATTCTTAACATCAATTATTCCTGTGTTGTACAACAATCCCAACATTGGGAAGAATAAATACCCAGTAGCCGCACGAGGCTGCAATCCAGAAGGAATCTTAATAATATTCTTACAAAGTCCCTCTAACTTACCACCAGACGTAATTCCCCAAATAGTTGCTTTCTTCTTAACAGCTTCTTTGTAACAACTTAGAGTCTCCTCAGTATTCCCAGAATAAGAAATAACAAAAACAAGTGTACTTTCATTAACAAACTTAGGTAAATTATAATCTCTGTTTACAACAACAGGAATCTCATTATCCCTCATATAACTCTTCAACATATCTCCACCAATAGCAGAACCTCCCATCCCACATATTACAATACTTCCAATCTTACCAGAAATCTTCATCCCTTTAGTCAGTTCAAGAGCCTCTCTGCACTGCCTAGGAAAATTCTCAAGAACACTTAGATAATCTGATTTATCAATAGTCATACATAATTCATTAGAATGCTTGTATAAATAGTTTATTATTTTAAGCCCCAGAACAATTCAATTATTTCTTACCAAAATAAAACATCTTCTCAACAGAAACATCTTCGGGAGTAAAATCTTGATTTTTAGGAGGCGCCCTCTTCTCTTCACTCAACACCTTCTGCTCTTCAACTTTAGCTTCCCTCTTCTCAACTTCAACTTCTTTCTCAACCTTAACCTCTTCCACAACCTCTCCGCCACCCAACTTCAAACCTTTCAAGTCTTTCTTAATATAACCAATCTCGTTTCTAAACATCTCAATCAAATTCTTAAGAGACTTAACCTCATCTCTAACAGCAGTAATCTCATAACCAATCTTTCTGTTGTTCCGCTCTAACATTATCTCAAGCTGCTCCGTAGAATTACCAGCTTTCGAAACCTCAGACCACTGCTGAGGTAATTCGTCCTTCTTCAATTCATCTTTCATCATTCTTTGCGCCATACTAGACGCATCATCAAGAGAAGCAGCTAATCCTTTCTGTACCAACTCTTTTGCCAAATCATTTACTTTTTGTGCAGTATTAACATCCATTAAAATCACCTAATATTTTAATTTTACAACTAAGAGGTCTTTTATATAGTTTTTGTTTTTGGAAAAACCATCAACATTCATTTTTCAACAACAACGGCACAAAAAGACGCATGCAGTGTACAGCACCCTGCATGCCGATGTTGCCGCCATTATTGTTGTTTAAAAATACTATTATTTTAGTTCCCAAATCATAAGGTTTTTAAAGGGCCCCAAAATACTAATTATCATATGTGGGTAGTTGCTTACCTGAATTAACAATGGAGGCTAATCAAAATGGGAATGTACAAATACGTAAGAGACTTATGGAAGAAACCAAAGGAAAACCTAGGTAAAATCCAAAAAGATAGATTAATTCAATGGAGAAAAGAACCAGTCACATTAAGAATTGACCGGCCAACAAGAATCGACAGAGCTCGTTCTTTAGGATATAAAGCTAAGAAAGGATTCATAGTAGTTAGGCAAAAAGTTCTAAGAGGCGGACGTAAAAGACCAACAATTAGAAAAGGAAGAAGACCAAAACACTACGGACAAAGGAAAGATCTTGACAAAGCTTACCAACAAGTAGCAGAAGAAAGAGCCCAAAGAAAATTCATAAACTGCACAGTTCTAAATTCATATTGGGTAGGACAAGAT
>PVBE011990491.1_pt1 | contig 13539 bp, 9 predicted proteins | sample 1631181 | NCBI WGS metagenome assembly PVBE01 (sample SAMN08397723, study PRJNA350692) | Marine metagenome, whole genome shotgun sequencing project. | isolation source: water | place: Pacific Ocean | collected 2012-04 | reverse complement strand
TTCCCGATTTTCAGAGAAACAACACTCAAGGGGGAAACGCCCCCCCCCACTTCACATGACTTCAAGTTTATCCGTGCATGGCTGGTTTCGTGCCGGATTGCGCGAGGTGTTCATGCGGGATGGAGCCGCGCGTTTTCCGGGGCTGGACGGCCTGCGGGCGTTGGCGATTCTGCTCGTCATCCTCTTCCACGGTTTTTTCTTCACGCAATACGCCTTTCAGGAACACCACCAGTTCCCGGAGTTTGCCGATCAGGTTCCCCGCCTGCTGACGTGGGTGTGGCAGGGCGACAAGGGCGTAGACGTGTTCTTCGTCCTCAGCGGCTTCCTGATGGGCTGGATGCTCTGCGGGGAACACGCCCGCACCCGGCAACTGTCCTGGCGACGTTTCTACCTGCGGCGCTGGGGGCGCATCTACCCCGCCTACATCCTCGCCCTGCTGCTCTACCTGCCGTCCGGACGCAACATCGAATACTTCTGGGCGAACTTGATTCCAGTCAATAACCTGATTTCACTGGAGAAAATCTACATCCCGTGGAGTTGGTCTCTCACCATCGAATTGCAGTTCTACCTGCTCTGCCCGCTGCTCGTTTGGGCGATGGTCCGGAGTCGATTTGGCTGGTTGGGGGTGCTGGGGTTGACGGGGTTGGCGGTTTTGTATCGGGGACACACGCTGCTTCAGCATCCGGAGATTTACCAGCACTCTGTGCTTGACCTCTACCTCGCCGATGATCGTGAGGGCGTCTTGTCCTACATGGGGGGACTCTACACCAACTTCATTGCCCGTTGCCCTCCGTTGCTGTGTGGGCTGTTGCTGGGCTATGCCGCATCAACGCATCTGGAAAAACTGCGATGCTGGCTGAACCGCCCCGGCCTTCCGGAAGGGCTTGTGCTGTTGGCTTTGGGAACATTGGGGGTCATTTTCAGCTTTGAAACCTATGTGCCTTCAACCAACAATCCCGCTTGGAGCAACAACGCCCATTTCTGCTACATCCTGCTCGGCCGCCCTCTCACTGGACTCGCCATCGCGGTTTTGGTGGTTCTACTGATCGTGAACGTCCGGCTCTGTTGGCTGCATGGACTGCTGGGTCACAAGGCGTGGTTTCCGGTCGCACAAGTCTCGTACTCAATGTACCTCTTCCACCCGCCCTTTCTCTTCCTGAGCTTCGGTTTGCTGCACGGCACCAGTCCGGTCTCCACCCTCAGCCTCGGCGATGTTTTCTCGGTCATCGGCTTGGGCACCCTGCTCTGCTTTGCATTCGGTTGCCTCACCTTCATCCTCCTTGAACGCCCCTGCCTGCGCTGGGTCCGGCAGCGCACGTCCAGCACTTACTCCTCAGCCGTCGCCAAATCCGCACACGAATCCCGCTGAAAACCGGAATTCCTCTCTGGTTGCAACGTCTGCGTGCGACCTCAGGTCCAACCACTTGCATTCCCAACGGAGATTTCAGGAACCATCCGCTTGTTCCACTTAAAGAAATCCGGATTGTTGCCGATGAAAGAAGAGTCTTGGAATAGCCTCTGATAATGGCATGCGAAGCAAAGGCCTCAAAATATCGTGCATCAGCCTCTTGGTCTTGCTCGTCCTGCTGCTCTTGAATACAGGGCACGCACAGGGTCAACGAGGGGGGTGTGAAATCCATCCGGCATTGGCAAGCCCTGCGACTAACCGGAAGTGTGGCATGAGTGGCTCTGCAAGGCGCTCAAATTCCAGCAGTGCAGGAAAGTCTTCAACTTCAAGCGGAGTCGGAAGGCAATCTGGCCCTCGGGGGGGCAAATTATCTGCCCCGTGGCTTGAGCTCCCAAGCCTGTACATTTTCAGCCTGGGAATTGGGCCCGTTTTTCAACTCTCTCCTGCAGACAACAACATCTACGGACTCCGAATCAACGTGGGGTATGGCACCAACGAGGAGGTCTGGGGGCTTGATCTGGGAACCATCAATTCAGCAACAAGGCTCTATGGACTCCAACTTGGGGGGTGGAACAAAATAGGGGAGGTCATCGGTCTCCAAGTTGGATTGGCCAATTCAACCACGTCCGCCTACGGCTTCCAGCTTGGAGGATGGAACTATATCGAGCAGATCACCGGACTCCAGAACGGGCTGTTCAACTCTGCATCTGCCGTTTCGGGACTCCAACTTGGGGGAGGGAACACGGCAGCTGAGGTGCTTGGTCTCCAGCTTGGAGGGGTGAATGAGGCCAGAGAAGTCCTCGGATTGCAACTCAGCTTTTGGAATATCGCTGAAAAGATTAATGGCCTGCAGCTTGGGCTACTCACTCCAGGGGTAGGGCTTGGGCTGCTCCCCAGTCTCTGGAATGAAGCAGGGCAAACTACAGGACAGATGGGTGTACGGAATGTGGCCGATCACGCCTACTTCTTTCAAATTGGAGCGGTGAATACGGCAACTGCGGCAGCCTACGGATTCCAAATTTCACCAATTTACAACCGAGCGCGCGAACTCTACGGGATTCAGATTGGGCTGATCAATGTGGTGACCCGCAGTTTGAACGGCCTCCAAATTGGACTGTTGAACATCAGCCGGGGAAGTGGGGGGTTGACCTATGCCCCACTAATCAATCTTGGTTTCTAAGCTTGCCCTCCAAGGAAAAATTTAGAAAAATCAGACAGGATATGCAAGATGAACATGACAAACTGTATCGGTTTCTGGAAGGATGGAGGATTTCTCAAGGAAAAAGAGTGAACCACAAACGGGAAAGGAAATGATGAGCGCGGTCAATAACAACTGCTCAACAGGATCAACTGCGCTCTTCTTGGCGCGGCAGGCGGTCGAGTCCGGAGCCGTGGGCTGCGCGTTCGCACTTGGTTTTGAGCAGATGAACCGTGGCGTGCGTGGTCGTGAATCCTTCCGGGGGCTTGCTCTTGAAGGGACATCCGCTCGGAGCCTCCGGGTTGGCGCAAGGCGCGGAACTCGTCTGGCAACTCTGGAAACGAGCGGGGCAGAGTCAGGTGGAGAACGCCCGCATCGGCTTGCAGTACAATCTCGGACTCGGCAGCGCGTGTGTTGTGACACTTTACGAACAAGTCTGAGCGTATGAACCGCGAGCGTCTGGTTCTCAAGGTTGGCACCAACGTCCTTCAGCGCCCAAGCGGTCGGCTGGACTACAACCTGATCAGCGAACTTGCGGAACAGATCGCCTCGCTCCGGGTGCTTGGACATGAGGTGTTGCTCGTTTCATCCGGATCGGTGGGAGCAGGACGGGAACTGCTGCATTTGGGGCAAACCACGACTGATCAACTCCGGCAGCACCAATTGCTTGCCGCTGTGGGACAGGCACGGCTCATGCAGATTTACACCGATTTTTTCCGGGAACACCAGATCACGGTCGCGCAGGTTTTGCTCACGCGGGGGGATTTCAGCACCCGTGCCTCCTACCTCAATATCCGGGACACGCTTGAAAATCTGCTCAAGGCAGGGGTCCTGCCCATCGTCAACGAGAACGATGTGGTCGCCACCGATGAGTTGCTGATCAACCAGTTCGGCGACAACGACCAGTTGGCAGTCTATGTAGCGGCCCTCGCGGATGCGGATCGGCTCTTGTTCCTGACGGTTGCACCGGGCTTGCTGCGGGAAAAAACCGGGGCAGGATCGCCGCAACCAGAAGTGGTGGAACAGGTTGAAAAGCTTTCCGAAGAACTCCTGCGGCTCTGCCTGCCCGCGACCTCCCGTGACGGCAAGGGGGGGATGGAGAGCAAGGTGCGCTGCGCGGGCATGGCGATGGATTTTGGCATCCATGCCCACATCCTCGACGGCAAGCGTCCGGAGGGCGTGCTGGACATTCTGGAAGGACGCGGGGGCGGCACCCACTTTGTTTCCAAGGGCCGCAAGGTCAACAGCTACCAAAAATGGCTCGCTGCCGGAGCCTTCAGACAAGGGCGACTGCACATTGATGCCGGAGCCGAACAAGCCCTGCTGGAGCACAAGAAAAGCCTGCTGGCCAAGGGCATCACGAAGGTGGAAGGGGAGTTCGACCTCAAGGATCTCGTGGAAATCCTCGGACCCTCCGGAATCCGGCTCGGTGTGGGGCGCAGCAGCTTTTCGTCACGAGAATTGCAAGAGCAGTTGTTTGCAGAAAGCTCCGGACCTGTGGAAGCCAGCGCCCGTTCCGGAGGATTGTCGAAACCCGTGGTTCACCGTAACCACCTGTTCTTGGAGCGGTCCGCCGCTGCGTCTTGAGACGTTGAGACGGAGGAGCGCGCATCAGCGGTCTTGGCTGTTCCGCTGCGCCTCAACCACCCGACATCCAAGGGAAATATAAAACCGATCAAGGAATCCATGCCCAACTCACCCCAAAGCGCCAGCAACAGCATCATCGTCAGGCTCAAACTCGCCAACGAGGTGGGTGTGCTGGCTCGTGTCACCAACACCATCTCAGAGATGGGAGGCAACATTGGCGCGATTGACCTTGTGCGTCCGGAGTCCGGGAGCCTCGTCCGGGACATCAGCATCTTCACGCACGATGTCGAACACGGCGAGGAAATCGTCTCGGCACTCAAGGCCATTCCGGATGTTGAATTCATCAATTTTTCCGACCGGGTCTTCTTTGCACATTTGCGTGGCAAAATGGAGGTCAAATCCCGGATCCCCCTCAAAACCCGTGACGATCTCTCGATTGCCTACACCCCCGGAGTGGCCCGTGTCTGCATGGCGATTCATGAAAATCCCGACAATGCATACCGACTCACGATCAAGGGGAACACAATCGCGGTTGTCACGGACGGAACCGCGGTACTGGGACTGGGAGACATTGGGCCGGCAGCAGGTATGCCGGTGATGGAGGGGAAAGCGATGCTCTTCAAGCAGTTCGCCAACATTGACGCATGGCCAATCTGTCTGGATACGAAGGATACTGAAGAGATCATCCGCATTGTTAAGGCGCTTGCTCCTGGATTTGGAGGCATCAACCTGGAGGATATCTCCGCCCCGCGCTGTTTTGAGATTGAGCGTAGGCTACAGGCGGAGTTGGACATCCCGGTGTTTCACGATGACCAGCACGGCACTGCTGTGGTTACGACCGCCGGGTTGATCAATGCAATCAAGCTGGTGAAAAAAAAAGCCGGAAAACCTCAAGGTGGTCATCTCCGGGGCTGGTGCAGCGGGAACCGCATGTGCAAAGATGATTGTTGGGCTGGGAGTGCAGAACCTGATCGGGTGTGACCGCAACGGTGCCCTGCACCAAGGTCGAACGGACCTCAAGGGTGATGCCAAGCAGTGGTTTGCCAACGAAACCAACCCGAAACAGGAATCCGGAACCCTCAAGGATGTGATCGCCGGAGCAGATGTGTTTGTTGGAGTCTCCGCACCCCATCTGCTCGACGGGTCCGATATGCAGCGCATGGCTCAGGATCCCATCGTCTTTGCCATGGCGAATCCGGATCCAGAGATCATGCCGGAGGAAGCGCATCCGCATGTGGCGGTGATGGCCACGGGCCGCAGCGACTACCCCAACCAGATCAACAACGTCCTCTGCTTTCCCGGAATTTTCCGGGGGGCGCTTGATTGTCGTGCCACCACCATTTCGATGGCAATGCAACTTGCCGCCGCTCAGGCACTTGCTGAGAGCATCGACCGACAGCACCTAGCGGCCGATTACATCATCCCCAGCGTTTTTGACGCGGCCATCGTGCCCAAAATCGCCACCGCCGTGCAGGAGGCCGCCATCCGGGATGGCGTCGCCCGTAGCGACAAGGGCAAGGAACGGTCCTGAACCCCAACCACAGCTTCACCATGAAACGAACAATCCTGATCCTCGCCAGCATTTTGCTGCTCGCTCCCGCCACGTTGCACGCCGACCGCAATGCCGACCTCATCAAGTACCGCAAGGCGGTCTATTCTTCAATGAAGGGGCACATGGCTGCAATTTCAAGAATCCTGCGGGGGCGGCTTGCCGAGTACACCGGACACATCATTGACCACGCCGAGGCACTCAAGCAGACGGCTCGCATCCTGCCGGAACTATTTCCCGCAGGGACGGGGTTTGGGGAGACCGCAGTGAAAACGGCGGCGAAACCGGAGGTTTGGGAACGTCCGGAGGAGTTCCACAAAGCGGCCAAGCGCTTGGAGGACACGAGTGCCGATCTGGCTGAGACCGTGCGCTCCGGAAATGTGAAGGCGCTCCGGGAAAAGGTTGGTGCGGTCGGCAAAGCCTGCCAGCGTTGCCATCAGCAGTTCCGGCGCAAGGATTGACCACTCACCTGTTCCGCTGGGGGTTGGCGGGCTTGGCCCTGTTGCTCGCCAGCGGCCTCCATGCCCGCACTCCCAACCCCATTGCAGGTGAGCGCATCTTCAACGCTGCCGGGGGTTGTGGTTGCCACACTGCCGAAAACGGCAAGCCCCTGTCCGGCGGGCGTCCACTGAAAACTCCCTTCGGCATCTACTTCTCCACCAACATTACTCCCGATCCGGACACTGGGATTGGTGGATGGAGTGACGCTGACTTGCTCCGTGCCATGCGGGAGGGGATTGCTCCGGACGGTTCGCACTATTTTCCGGTCTTTCCCTACACCGCCTTCTCCAAAATGACGGCGGAAGATGTCCTGCATCTCAAGGACTACCTCTTCACACTGCCTGCGGTGCAACAGTCCAACCGCCCCCACGATGTCTGGTTTCCGTTCAATCTGCGGTTCAGTGCGTGGGGCTGGAAGCTTGTGAACTTCCACCCAGAACCGCTACTTGCGGACGTCACCCGCTCCAAACAGTGGACCCGGGGGCGCTACCTCGCTGAAGCAGTCGCGCACTGCGGGGAGTGCCACACCCCACGCAACGGGATGGGTGCTCTCAAAGCGGACTGGCATTACGCCGGTTCACGCGAAGGACCGGAAGGGGAGGTGGCTCCAAACATCACACCGGATGCCGAAACCGGGATTGGGCAGTGGTCAAAGGACGATCTGACCTATCTACTGGAAACGGGAATGCTGCCGGATGGTGATTTTATTGGAGGGTTGATGAGCGAGGCGGTTGAGTATTATGGACAATTGCCTCCAGAGGATCGCGACGCCATTGCCGAATATGTGCTTTCGCTGCCACCCGTCCAGAACCACGTGCGCGATCCGGACGATCTGAACGAGTGAGCGTCAGTTCCAACAGAACCCGCTTTCTGCGCGGATAGCTTGAACCTGTCCCGGACATCGGCCATCTTCGGAGCCTTTGCGGAACGCGAAACCCTCTGCGGGCCGATGTCTTTTTTGTGAAACCATGATGTCCGATACGATCTCCTTTGCACCCGAAAGTACTTGGCAGGACCAGTTCACCTTTGCTCACGTCAAGGGTCTCATCGTCTGCCGGGGCCCGATCCGGCTGGAGGCGGTCGAGTGCTTCGAATCGCTGGGTGCGCAGTGCGGTATCCTGCTCTCGGAGAAGGACAGCATCCTCTACCCGCAGACCCTCGCCCCGGAACTGCGGCGGCTGAAAAACCGGCAGGCGCAGGTGCATCACGTTCCGGATTACACCGGCACGTCCCGCGAGGAGCGGTTGGCACGCATGGACGAAATCGTGCGGATCAGCACCGAAAACGGCTACACGCACCTGTTTGCAGGCTATGGCTTCATGGCGGAGGACGCCGAGTTCGTGCAGCGCGTTGAGGAGGCAGGTCTCGTTTTTGTCGGTCCTGGCTCATCGGTCATCCACCGGGCTGGTTCGAAGGACGAGGCCAAGCAACTCGCCCGCAGGCTCGGGGTTTCCGTCACTCCCGGAGAGGATCGCATCAGCGCCCGCACCCTGTTGCGGAAAGCACAAAACGATCCCCAGACGCATCTCCAGCAAATCGTTCAGCAACACGGCTTGGAACTTCCGGAGGAGTGGCTCTCCGGAGAACCGCTCAAGCAGGCTGAGGCAGTGCTTCAGGCCGCCTACCGCAAGCGCGTTGATCTCTTTTCAACCGAGGATTTGATTCAGGAAACCGGGCGCTGCACCAGCGAGATTTGGACGGACCGCCCCGGACGGCGCATCCGCCTCAAGCACATCGGCGGCGGCGGTGGCAAGGGCCAGCGTGTGGTCTCGAACCCGGAGGAGGTGCGCGATGCGGTCATGGGCGTGTTGCTCGAAGCAAAGGCCACCGGAGTCGGCGACAACAAAAATTTCCTCGTTGAACTCAACATCGAGAACACGCGGCACAACGAGGTGCAGTTGCTGGGCAACGGAACCTGGTGCGTGGAACTCGGCGGGCGCGACTGCTCCCTGCAGATGCACGAGCAGAAACTGCTGGAAGTCTCGCTCACGGAGGAACTGCTGGAGTCTGCGATTGCGGAATACGAAGCCTCCGGGAATGCCAAAAAAGCCGAGGTGCTGCGGACGGACCTTGCCACCCTGCGAACGATGTGCGGACAGGCAGCAGATTTTGGAGAAGCTCTCCGGCTGGATTCCGCTTCGACCTTCGAGTGCATCATCGCAGGTGATCGGCACTACTTCATGGAGGTCAACACACGCATTCAGGTCGAGCATCGCGTTACGGAAATGGTGTATTCCCTGTGCTTCACAAACCCGGATGATCCAGAAGATTCGTTCCTCTGCAAATCGCTGGTGGCAGCGATGCTGCTGATCGCGTGTCACGGCTCCAAATTGCCCAAGCCTGTCCGTATTCCACGCCACACCTCCGGAATCGAAGCCCGTATCAACGCGACCAACCCCGCGCTCCAGCCTCACGCCGGAGGCATCTTGCGGCACTGGTCACCGCCCACCACATCCGAATTACGTGACGATCAGGGCATCGGCCTGCGCAATCCGGACACCGGACTTTTTCAGCCCTACCACCTCGCCGGTGCCTACGATTCCAACATCGCGCTCTCCGTCACCCACGGATCCTCGCGCCGGGAGAGCTTTGAGCGACTGGTGGAAATCCTGCGGACGATGGAGGTGCGCGGCAGTGATCTGCACCTCAACCTCGATTTCCACTACGGACTGCTCCACTGGATGCTCGGGCACGATCCGATGGTCAAGCCCAACACACGCTTTGTGCAGGCATACCTCACCCTTGCCGGAAAGCTCCAGCAGCAGGCCAACGAACTCAGCCTTGAAACCGCGTGGCAACACTCCCTCCAACAGATTCAGGAGCAATGGGGCCCGGACGGTGTTCTGCTTTGCGGACAGAAACAAACACTGCTCCTGCGCCCCCTCAAACGACTCTTCGGCAACGCTCACCTGCTGATGGGCTGGCTCGCTCCACGTCCACAGCGGCGTTGGTTGGTGGATGCAGGATTTCAGTGGCAGCGCAATCCGGTGGAGGCGCTGGCCGACCTTTATCACTACCTGCGGCTGGAAGAACACCCGGACACCCCGCCGAGCGAACAGATTTGGCCCGATGACCAAACCCTGCTCCAGCGCGGACTCGACTTCTACCGCGACCTCCGCACTCGGCTGGGGCAACCCGAGCTCGACTGGTTGGAACTGACTGGTCTGCTGAACCAGGATTCCGTGCCCGGCAGTTTTGCGCTTGCTGGCGAAGGACAGACGCTTTGGGGAGAAGTGCGGGCAGCGCACCACGGCTTTCAGTTGGGCATGGAACTGACACGGCTCCCCGCCCTGCTGGGCCATGAAACGGGCTATGACGATTTCCTCAGCAACGACGGCCTCGATGTGGATGTTTCCGCAGAATTTCTGGAGGCTAAACGCTCAGCGAGTTCCATCACCACGCTCGCCCCGCCTCCACCCGCCAGCAGCGATGAGGTGCTGGCTTGGTCCGGAGGCACTTTTTACGCCCGCGAGACTCAGGAGGGCGAATCCTATGTGCAAGCAGGCGATCATGTGGAGATCGGTGACACGCTGGGGCTGCTGGAGGTGATGAAGATGTTCAACCCCATCCGCGCCAAGTTCGCCGGAACCATCCGCACGCTCTGTGTGAAGGGCAACGCCGGGGTGGTTGTCACACGGGGACAGAAGCTTTTTGAGGTCACGCCGGACACCCCGCCCTCCACCGAATCCGAGGAACAGCGCACCCAGCGCCAGCACGAGGCCACCTTGCGGCTGTTGGAGGATAATCAGAAGGTGTGTTGGTAGGTCATGCTGCCTCCGTCCCAAATGCCGAGGAAGCTGCTGGGTGAGAAGCTGTCAACATCCCATGTCGAGATGAGCCGCAACGCGCCCTGATCATCCACTTTCCCCACCTGCCAACTCACGCGCAGCTTGATCTCAAGCTTCTTGTCGGGCTTGTCCGTGGTAGCGGCGGGAACGCTGGCGCTGGTTTTGACGACATCGGCGGCATAGAGTCCGTACTCCCAAGCCGTGGTCGGCGAGGTTGTCTGCCGCAGTTCGCTGTAAAGCTGGAGCGACTTCAGCGAAAAATCCTCGCTGTCGCGCCCGTCCACAAGGTCGCGGAATTCATTGCAAAAGCGGTCCCAGCGCAACCCGAAGCTGCCGTGCCAGTCCGGATTGAGCGGCTGGAGACCGTAGAGATTCAGCGACTCGTAACGCAGGTGCTGGCGTCGGTTGTCGGCACGGGCGGTGGTGTTCGGGGCTTCCCGCCACTTGTGGGTGTCAAAGCTCTTGGCGGTCACCCCCAGCAACCGCTCCGGAGACGGCTGCCAGTCCAGCACCAGTGCGGTTTCCACGGAAGACGATTTGAAGGTGAGTTGCTCGGCAGGAAAGCGCTGGGTGAACGGACGCACCTCCGCACGTTTTCCGCGCAGCCGCCACTTTTCCCAACGCAAGGCGCCTTCCCAAACGTCCTCAATCGGGTGGGCATCGTAGGTGGAGTTGTCGTAGAAGTTCTTCTCGTTGTAATAGAGGTCGTGCAGGACACGGCGGTAGCGCAGGAAATCCCACGGCTGGTGTCCCAGCATGATCCCCAACCCCTCATCGGCATGGCGCTTGTCGTACTCCGGCATTCCGACAAAGGCCACTCCGAGCCACGCTTGCGGACGCCATTCGACCTCAACGAGATAGTTGAGCGGTTTGATTTCGTAAAACTCCTCCTGCTCCAACTCGAAACCGACGCTCCACGATTCTGAAAGCGGATGCCGCAGTTTCACCTCCAGCAGCAGGTAGAGCAGGTCCAGTCCGAGGCTGCCACCTCCGGAACGCCAACCGTTGTCGGCTTCGTACCAAAGGTCGTCCTCGCGCTTGCTGAAACTGTAAGCTTGGAGGTCAAGGAAGTTTTCTGGATTGAGATTGGATTTCGAAACCTGACGTGCTCCGTCAGACGCGCAGGCCGGAAGCCCACCAAACACCACGCCGAACGCCGCAAGCAGCACGGCACGGGCTATGCTTCTCCCGCAGGAATCGCAGGATTGCTCCCCTACGGTGTCTCGACTTGCCATGAATGATCCCGGTCAAAGGTTGCCAGTCTGGCCTGATCATACGAAGCGTATGCAAATCCTCAAGCCGCCTCAACTGCTCGCACTGCTGGAACAGCCCTCCGAACGCCTCCGGAGGTGGGCGACCTACCAACTTCTTGAACACTGGCAGGACCACGCTGACGAGTTTGCAGGAACGCTGTTCAAGTCGGAACTGGAGGACGTCCGCGAGGCGGGGGTTTACCTGATTGGCCGTCAGCGGCTGGAGCGTTTTGCCTTTCCGCTGCTCGGCTGGTTCAACCGCAGTACAGGCGAATTGCGCCGCGCCTGCACCACCGCACTGACCGACCTTTGCCCGCCAAATTTTCCCAATCTCCTCAACCAGTGGTTGGAGCAGTTGCTCGATGATGACGAGCTGCAGCTTCCGAACCTCCAGTGTGCGGTGGAGAACTTGTTGCGGCTGGAGGGTTCCGGAGGCTGGGAAACGCTGGAGCAACACCTTGCCACGCTCCACGGGCAGCACCTCAAGGCGCTTTGCCTCTTCAGGGCGCTGTGCAAGCAGGCGGACTCGGGCTCGCAGGTTTACCAACTCATGGAGCATTACACGCACTTCCGCAGCCACACCAGCGATCCCCAGTTTCTTCAGCACCTCGCCGAGATTTTCGGAGGCGGACCAAGCTTGGAGTTCCTGCGCTTGCAACTGGAGGCGGGAGCGACCTTCCGGACGGTCACTCAGATTGTCGCCCAAACCCTCGGACATACGCTGGACGCACCAACCGAAGCACTGCTGCAACAGGCGGACAAGCTTCTCAAAACACAGGACCACCCCGGACTGGCCCCTCAACTCCTGCACATCCTGAAACAGTTGGCACCCGAAGATTCCACCACGCTGGAGCAGGGGATGCTGGAGGGGTTCCGGGATCACATCACCCCCAACTGGGACGATGCCATCATCCGCATTCAGGAACAGGAGTTTTTTCTCCTCCGCGGGATTCCCCTCATCGCACTGGTGCGGCACCGTGCCCTGCAAATCGCCAAATCTCCCACCACGCAGCTTCCGAAATTGCAGCGGTTGCTCCGTGCGCCTTTGCTGGATTCAGAACTGCTGCGGGAACTGACCGAACACCTGCTGGAGCGGACTCCGCTCACTGCCGAGCAACAAGCCACGCTGGCCGAGGCCCATCCCCACACCCCTCTGACCCCGCAGGAGGCAGTGCTGGTGCTGCTCTCCGGAACCGCAGACCCAAACACCTGCTCCTTTCCAACGCTGCTTCCGAAACCGTGGCAGTTTGGGGTGCCGGAACTTTCCCGGCAGCTTACCGAGTGTTACCTCCAGCACTTTGAAACCCTTGTCGCCGAAGTCCGGCACGATCACCTCGACTACGCGCTCCAACTTTTCACACGCCATCCCGCTCCGAAGATGGTCGAGTTGCTGATCACACATTTTCACTTTCTCATCAACCAGCACTACCACACCTGTTTCGACTTCATCGAGCGCAACCCGGACCCGCGTTTCATTGCACCGCTCACCATCCACCACCGCGAGGGCGAAGCCGCCGTTGGGCAGTTGCTGTTCCTGCTCTGTACCGCACACGGAGAACCGCTCCCGGAAGGCATCGATGCCGAATCTGCTGCCCAGCACGGCATTGGCGACACCCTCGGCGTCCGCATTCCCTGCGGGCACTGCCATACCGCCTACCACTACGGGCTGTCCCTGCTCTACTACAATCCGGACGCCATCGAGCAGCGCCAGCCCTTCAGCAACGACGACCTCTGGACGCCGGACACGCTGGTGTGCAAAAACTGCGGAACCCCGCTGCGCTTTCAGATGGACACTGGATTCCGTTCCGGACTCTACATGGAAATACTGACCGCCCACCTGCTGCGGCTCAGCGAGGATGAAGCCCAGCGGCTGGCCAACATCCGTCCCCTGCGCTTTCCGAAATTTCTGCGGCGCACCATGCATCCCGGAAAGTTCCTGCTGCGAGTCACACAGGAACTGGAAACCAAAACCCGTGCACCCGAAGAGCGCGCGGAGTTGTTGATCGAATTGGGACGGTTGCGGCTGGAGCTTGGGGAAAACGACGCTGCGCAGGAAGCGTTGCAGCAGAGCATGCAGCTGGGAGGCAAATCGCCGGACGCGCTCTTCCACCTCGGGGTCATCGCCTTTCAGCGCAAGAACCTCTTTGAGGCGCGGCTGCATTTCTCACAACTGGTGCAGACCACCCAGCCGGAGGATTTTTCGCTCGAAGAAGCAAACCTCCACCAGCTGGCCTCCCACTACCTCAACATGCTGG
>PVBE012317086.1_pt1 | contig 13540 bp, 14 predicted proteins | sample 1631181 | NCBI WGS metagenome assembly PVBE01 (sample SAMN08397723, study PRJNA350692) | Marine metagenome, whole genome shotgun sequencing project. | isolation source: water | place: Pacific Ocean | collected 2012-04 | reverse complement strand
TGAATCGAGTGCGGCGCGCGGCAGGTGATGCCGTTGGAGAGCACCGAGACCTGAAAGCCCGTGTTGTAGTCGCCTTGAACCAGGTCGATGCTGTCCTCTCGGAAGACGACCAGCGCAGTGTAGTCCCCGAAGATGGCCGTAATGGCCCCGCCCTCTGCGGAGAGCTCCAAGTAGTTGCGTGGGTCGAACTGCTCGATGAGGCCCGGCGCGCTGTAGTAGAGCGTGCGCGCATCGTCCAGGCCGCCGTCGAGAAAGAAGCAGCCTTTGTAGAGCGCGCTGAAGCGAGCGCGCGGCGCCGGCATCGGGCCGGTTGCGATGTCGGGGGCAGACTGCCCGGTCTCGCTGGTGCGGACAGCGTCGAAGAAGACGGTCTCGACGTTGTTGCGGACCAGCCCGGCGAAGTAGAGCGCGGTGTTGTCGGGGCTCGCGCTGTCCGCGCTGAAGTTGGCGGTGCGGTAGAGCTTGCGCGCCACCGTGCCCGGCGGGCCCAGCGGAATGCTGACGCCCACGGCGAGCCGGAAGCCGTAGGAGTGCGGCAGGAGCTGCCAGGACACCGTCGCCATCGAAGAGACCGGGCCTTCGCTGCCGGTGCTGCTGATGAAGGCGACCACATAGCCGAATAGGGACTCCTCCTTGTAGCGGTCGGTGCTTGTGTTCTCGAACAGGCCCAGGCCCCACCGTCCACCGTCGCTGATGCTCGCTGCATCGGTCGGGCACCAGAGGGCCATGCGGTTGCCACCTGGTGGGGGCGGTAGCGTCGGGGCGACGGCTGCGGCGACACGGCCCGGCATGGGCTCCACCCCGTAGGGCTCGGGGCTCGGTGGCAGCGAGACGAAGCCGAAGGGCCGGATACACTGGGCCAGGGTCGCGGCGCTCGGGCTGCTGTCCAGCGGCCAGGGGCGCACGATGACCGGCTGGTCTACCCCGTTGGTGATGACGGTCCCATAGGGCGTGTCGGTGTACCAGCTCCCCGGCTCGGTGGGCGTCGGAGCGTGGCGCCCGCTGGCGAGCTCCCGCAGCGAGCGGGCGCCGGTGCCGCGAGCCTCGAACACAAGGTACAGCGAGCCGTCCGCTTCGAGCAGGGTGTGCTGGCGAGCTCCACCGGCGAGAGCCTGCGCGATGTGCAGGCTGGTGACCGGGCCCATGCCGTTGAAGGGAGAGAAGAGGCTGCTCAGGTCGGGGGAGTAGGGCTCGTATCCGATGCGAGTAGACCAACCGCCGGTCCGCTGGTCCACCACCAGGTTGACGGCCTCTGCCGCGTTGATGGGCTCGGCGGGTAGCCGGGTCTGGATGCCCCCGGCGCGCTGGACCTGGAAGAGCTCCTGCTTCACGATAGCGTCAGCGGGCCGAAGGGGTTCGGGTAGAAGCGCATGCCCAGCGACGGGCTCCCTTTCTGGATGCGTCGGGGGACTTCGCCCAGGTAGCGGGCTTCAAGGCCGCGCAGCAGCAGCATCTTCTTCCGCTCGTAGACCACCGAGAGGGCCGGCGTGTCCACCTTCAGAGTGAGCTGCTCGAGCGCCGCGTAGGCGATGATCTGCGAGTAGGCTTCAGGCATCAGCGGCGCGTCCTGGTCCTCTTCGAGCCGGGGTGGTGCGATGACCACCCGCACGGAGAGATCCTGGTCGGCGCTCGGATGCGGGTAGAGCATGATGGCCCGGTAGCTGCCGCCGTTCGCGTGCTGGTAGCGAATGGCGCGAGACTGCCACGCTTGGGACTGAAGGGTGGCTAGCGACAGGTCGGGCTCCATCGTGCGGAGCCCGGTGGGCGCGATGGTGTCCTCATCCTTCACGGCACCGGCCAGGGTCACCTCGGAGCGGATCCGCACCGGCGCCAGGATGCCCGCTTCGGCGCAGGTGAAGTAGTAGCGCCTGTAGAGGCCGGTCTCGTCGGGCAGCGTCTCGGGGGTGAAGCTCAAGCTCTCGCCGGTCTTCAGCTCGTAGCTGGTCGGCTGGCTCATGGCGCTCTCGAAGCCGTTGCACACGTCCTGGCGATAGGTGTCGTAGTTCTGCGACTTTGGGCCCCAGACATTCACCATCGTGACCACGATGGTGCGGTCCACGGTGCCGCCGGCGCCGGTGACGGCCACGCCCGTGGCGGTCTGCGGAGCGGGGACTCGGGTGGCCCGGCTGGGCAGGTAGGCTTCGACCGTGCCTTCGAGGTCTTGGTCCAGGTTGGCGCTGTCTCGCTCCCACTTCGAGAGAAAGAGCGACTGCCTGTGCACCCCGATGCTCGGGTCGGACACGTTGATGACGTTTGTGGCGTCAGAGGGCAGGTAGACCTCGCGGCGCCGGTAGGTCACCACGTAGGGCCCGGTGGGACCTTCCCAGGCCCGGTCAAGGTGTGCCGTGGTGACGTTCTCAATCCAGCGCAGTTGGCGCCATGCGTAGCCGCCCCCGGTCAGCGGGACCTTGATCTCGGCCAGCTCCAGCGCGCCACCGGGGAGCACCCGGTCGGCGCTCACCGTGAAGCCGCCGGTGACCGTGCTGCTCCCGTTGGTCAGCGTGATGGTCGCGGTGCTGTCCGCGTAGACCTTGAGGGTCCGCTCTCGCTGGGCGAAGGCCCAGGCCCGGTCAACCAGAACGCGCTGCTGGGCGTCATTGAGCAGCGCGACGAGCTGCGCGCGGTAGGTCGGGTTGGTCGGATCGTAGTCGAGTAGGTTGCCGCAAAAGTCAATCAGTTCGCCCAGTTTCATGCGGCAGCCTTATGCGCGAGGGATGACTCCCCCCGGCACCTTCAGCAAGGGAACTGCCGGCGCCAGGGGGGTCAAGTGGGACGGAACTAGAAGCGGCTGTAGACCCAGACCGGGCCGACGTTGGCGACGACCGCGCCCAGCGTCAGACCGATGGGGGTGGGCATGGCGTAGTTGGCCGGAACACCGGTCTCCACGTACTCCGCTGGGGCGCACCGGCCGGCGATGGTGCCCTGCGTGACAGTCGCGCCAATCGCGATGCCCGCATCGCAGTTGGCGGTGGCGTGGTAGCCGCTGACCACCACGTCGATCTTGGCGCCGGCGACACCGGCACCAATCGCGACACCGATAGCCTGCCCCGACTGGACGGGGATGGCCCCGCTGGCGGGGGCCTGCACGATGTAGAGGGCACGGTCCGCGCCGGTCTGCGACAGGTCGAAGAAGACCCAGTCCCCGGCGGCGATCGTGCCGCCCGCGATGAACGTCTCCACCTGTCGGCGGTTGGAAGTGGCGGCGGTCTGGCCGGGCTCGAGAAACTGGATCAGGGTAGAGGTAGCCATAATCAGGCCTCAGCGTTGAAGATGACGCCGTGGCTGGCCAGGTGGCCGGTCACGAGCTGCATGCGGTTGAAGACCTGGGCGCACTCGGTCGCGGTGCCCGGCACGGGGATGAGGTCACCCACCGTGAAGAAGCCATCCACGTCGGCGTAGAGCTGGAACATGTCGCTGCTCAGGGCGTAGCCGCTGACCGGCGAGCCGGCGCCGTTGGTGAAGCCCAGGTTCGGCTCCACGTAGATCTTCGCGCCGCGCCACATGGCGACCATGTCGCGGTCGAGGCCCGAGCGGTCGCCTTCGCTGATGTAGCGAACGCTGGTCTGCTGGAGGGCCTGGAAGGCCGCGAACATGTTCGGGGACATCAGCAGGATGTCGGGGAACTGCCCGCTGGGGTGGTACTGCTGGCAGTTGATGAAGAGGTTGTCCAGGTGGGACAGCGCCAGGGTGCCGCCGGCGGCGATCACCTGGTTCTGCCAGTTCTGGGCCTGGTAGGTCAGCTTGGAGAGAGTGCCGACCGTGTTGGCGTTCTGCGCGCCGAAGGCCGCCTCCTCGAACCAGCCCGTGGTGTCGATGGGGCCACCACCCACCCCCATGCCGTTCAGGGTCTGGAGGTCGGAGAGCACCGTGCTGTCGCCGGCGATGATCTGCTTGGAGACCTCCTTCTTCAGCGAGAGCATGACGTTCTTCATCTTGCTCTCGAGGATGTTCACCACGGCCAGGTCGCCCTTGTTGGCGGCCTTCTCCACGGCGGACAGCACGATGGGCTGAACGAAGTTGGCGTACTCGAACTTGGCGAGCTGGAAGGGGTCGGTGACCGCGAGGCTCACGGGCTCGAAGCCGTTGGAGAGCTGCGTAATGCTGGAGTGGTCCCCGAAGATGACGGGCTGCTCGACGCGCAGGCCGCCGGAGACCTTGACCAGATTGCCGCTCGCTTCGATGGCCCGGAAGAGCGGGTGGGAGAGGTAGGAGTTGTCCACCAGCTTGTCGCGCAGGAGCTGCAACGTGGTGGAGATAATGGACTGGGTGGCCATGTGGCGCTCCCTGTAAAACACGTTTGACGGGGGGTCGGGCGTGTTCCCTGCGGGAGTGCCATGTGGGCAGAGAGGCCGCGAACGGGTGCTCTCGATGACTCATCTATACAGGCTCGGGCCCGTAAGGTCTACCGATTCTTGTGCATGTCCTGCGCGAGCCGGTACAGATCGCCCGCTGACATGTTCTTCAGGTCGCGCTTTCCAGGCCGCGAAGCAGGGGGGGCGCGGCGGGCTGTAGCGGTGCCCGTCAGCGCGGCCTGGCGCTCGGCGGCCCGGCGAGCTCGGCGCCCCTGCTTCTCCTGCGTGGCCGCCTGCTTTGTGCGGCGCCCCTTCACGGCCCAGAACGCGGTCTCAAGGTCGAGGTGGTCGTTCTGCTCCAGCAGCTCCTGCACAGCCGAGCGCATGGCGGTGTCCGTCTCGAACTCGGGGTGCTCGGTCAGGAAGCCCTGGTAGGCGTCTTCGGCCTGCATCGTCAGATACTCGCGCTCCATCGGCTCCATGACTTCGTTGAGCCGGCGGATCACCTCGGCTTCGATGCGAGCCTGCACCGTGGACTCGTTGAAGGGGTCGTACTCGGGCACCTCTTCGGGCGCCTTCAGACTCTTGCGACCCTGGAGCAGCGCGCTGCGCTCGCGCTTGAAGTCGCGGCGCTGGTCGGCCAGCTCCTGCGTCTTGCGGGTGTAGTCGCCCTGCATCTGCTTCATCAGCTTGGCGATATCCGGCGGCACCCGCTTCAGGGCATCGCCCCAGGACAGCGAGCGGCGCCCGGTCTCTTCGGCGGCGGGCTCGGTGTCCTCGGGGAGCTCGCCCGGATCGGGGGCAGCTTCGACCGCTACCTCTGCGGCCTCGGTCGCGGGGGCGGTCTCGCCGGCGGTCTCGCCGGCGGTCTCGCCGGTGACCTGCGCTTGCGCTTCGGCCAGGACGGTCTCTGCGGTGCTGTCGGTTCTCATCGGACTCCCTATTGTCTGATCTTGACGCTGAAGCGCCCTTCTTTGAAGCGCCGGTAGCCCCGCCGCACCTTGAAGGGCACGGGGTCGCCGGCTCGGTTGATTCTTGCACGGATGGACGGGTTGCGGATCCGCGACATGATGAACAGGCGCCAGCCCGGCACCTCTTGCGGCTTCGCGCTCGCGGTCGGTGGTGTCACCCAGACCAGCAGGTAGGTCTGGCCGTTGCGGACGTAGACGCCGTAGGGATCGCCCAGGCGCTGCCCGGCGAAGTCGGGCCCGGTGGAGTTGGCGTACCAGAACGTCAGCTTCTGCTTGTGCTCGATGGCGTCGGTGACGATGCCCAGCCTGCCGCGCCGCTTGAAGATGCGGTCATCAGGCCGGCGCCGCGACACAGCGGTGCGCGCAGCGGTGCCCGCCTTGCTCAGCACCTTGGTGCTGCGCGCGAGCGCGCGGGCATAGGCCGAGCCCGCAGCGGTTAGCAGTCGCTGCCGTAGACTCACATGCGCCCGGCGAAGTCGTAGTCCTCTTCAACCACCGGACCGGGGCCGCTGATCTCAATCTCCACCTGGTCGTTCTCGCCGGGCTCGCCGGCGAGGAACTCCGCGAAGCCCTCATCAGCGGCGAGCTCCAGCAGCGCGGCGGTGATGGTGGTCAGCTCGGCGTCACTCTTGAGGGCTTCGAGGTCCACGGGCAGCGGACTGCCGTAGTCCTCCGCAGCGCGGTCGATCATCAGCAGGAACTGCTGGACCTGGGGGTCGAGCACCGTGGCGGCCTCGGTGTACTCCGAGACCTCCAGCTCGACGCCGAGCACGTCAGCGATCTGCTTGAGCGCATCGGACAGGGCTTCCATCGCCTTGACGTTGTACGGGGACTCCGCAGGCGGGATGATGGCTTCGGCGGCGTCGGCCATGAGGGCATCGCGCTCGGCGCCGATGTCTTCGAGCTCTTCGGGGATCGTGATGGGCATCGGTCAGGCTCCTTCCGGCATCGCCGGGGGGGACATGGCATCAAGGACGCCCCCACCGGCTTCGGGGCCGGGGGAGCCTGGGAAGGGCAGCGCCTCGGGCGCCGGGGGGGGAGCGGCCGCGGCGAAGGCTTCGGGCAGGTCGTAGGTGCGGACGATCTCGGCCAGGACGGCGGCACCGTCAACGCCGAGCTGGAGCAGCAGGGGAGTGAGCCGCTCGAGGTTCTGCCGCTTGACCATTTCGGCCATCGGCGTGGTGCCCTGGTCCATCGCCCAGTAGGTGAAGTCGCCGGTGAGGTCATCGGCGGACAGGATGGTGGGGCCGACCGGGTTTGGCAGCGCCAGGGGCTCGCCTTCGTCGCCCAGGATGACCGAGAGCATGACGTTGTAGCACTCAGCGATCTCGCTGATGGCTTCGTCTCGGGTGCGGGCCATGCGCCCGATCTCGCTGGTGGTGTAGGCCGCCAGCAGGTTCTGCTCGGTGGCCGTGCTCTTCGTCACCTCGCCGCGAGTAAACGGCGCGAGCAGCCCGGCGCTGCTGATGTCTTGCTCGACGGTCTGGGCGTAGATCGAGATGTCGGCGGGGACCGGCGGGTTCGGCACCGACATGATGTTGCCTTCGAGGGTGGTGCCCGGCTGGAGGTCCACCTCGATGAACTCGCCATCCAGCCCCTGGGAGATCTTCGCGGCGCCGTCTTCGGACAGGAAGCCCATCCGCACCAGCCACTGCCGGGCCATCCGGCGAACGCCCTGGGCCTGGTAGGTCCGCATCACGTTGAGCTCGCGGAATTGATCCATCGACCGACCGATGAGCGAGTAGCCCCGCAGCGGGCTGTCAGGATCGCGCGAGAAGTAGAAGGGGATGATGGGCACGATGGGGCGCCCGCTCGCGGACTTGTAGGGGATGCCCGTGGTCTCATGGACCAGCACCGGCGCCTCGTCCCCCAGCTCCTCGGCCTCCGGGTCGAGCGCGCCGACCTGGACCTTGACGCCTTTGAAGAGGAACTTGTCACCTTCGCGGTAGTCGGGGCTCCACACCAGGAGCTTGTCGTTGACCAGGTCGTAGATCTCGACGACGCGGATCCACTCGCTGACATCCCCGTCATCGGTGGGCCCGAAGCCCAGGGTCTCGCCGCGCCCCTCGGTGGACTCAATCCACTTGGAGTACCGGCGCGAGTTGAACTGGTCGCGCCGCTTGCCGTATCGGATGCGTGCCTCGTTCAGCGGCATCAGATAGTCATGCCCAATCCATCGCTGGTTCTCCCAGCTCGAAGAGGTCGCATCCACGATGACCTCCCACGGTGGGAGGGCCGCTGTGCTCACTCGCCGCAGCGGGTCAACGCTCTCGACCGGCGCCAGCTTCAGGAAGGCGCAGGGGTAGATCAGCGCGAGCCGCGTGGCGTCTTCGATCTGCTCGCGCGTGGTGTGGAGGTACTGGTTCGCCGTCGCTTCGGCTACCTCGGGGTTGCCGCGCCCCCGCAGGTCGGGCTGCACAAACACGCTCGGGTTCTTGGCGTAGAGGCTACCCAGGTAGGACTCGACCACCGCGTAAGCCTTCGGCACCTCGGTGCGGAGGATGCTGTCGAAGCGCGGTGCACCGACATCCCAGAACCTGGTCATGTACAGCCGGCGCATCTCGCGCAGCCTGGGCCGGCGCTGCTCCCAGTAGGCGTCGTGCTCGGTGACGATGGCCAGGACTTCGGCGGGCTTGAGCATCGTGACCTCAGAAGGGCAGAGAATGGTTACGGAGTCGTTTAGCCCGAGCACGGCTTATCAGCTTGTCTATCCGGGTCGGAACGCTGCCGGCAGCGAGAGTCCTCGCTGCACTTGGTACATCACGCAGGCACCGATACGCAAGCGCCATCGCCATCGCGCTGTCATCGTGCGCGCCCTTCGGCGCCTCGGGGGCGATCTTGCCCACGGGGATGGTCAGCGCCCGCAGCTCCAACCAGGAGGTCCGGTCGATGACCTTGATGATGGTCAGGGCTTCGCGCAGCGAATCGAAGGCGTCCAGCTTCGACTGCAAGCTGGTGACCCACGGGCGCCCCTTGGCCCCGCGCCACTGCTGGCGGTAGCCGCAGTTGTTCATCTCGAGGATGAGCGCGTGGCCGTGGTTGTTGGACTCGGCCAGCACCAGCGCGCGGTTGTACCGGGTCGCCACCTGGATGACGCGGTGCGCCCAGGTCGCCGGGCTCGCGGTGTTCGAGCGTTCGCAGTAGACCGGCTGCATGGTGCCCACCGAGACCACAGCGATGGTCGAGTAGTCACCACCGACACCCCCACCAACGTCCACGCCCATGACGTAGCTGTCATGCGGGTGCGGCGCTTCCAGCTCTCGCTCGGCCACCTGGTGGTCCACCACCGTGATGCCCTGAAGCACCTCTTCGCCATAGTATCCGCCCTCTCTCGCCAGGAAGCAGTCGTCGAGACAGCCGGGGTACTCGCGCCGGAACTTCACATCCCCGACCGTGGCCGAGCGGCGCCGGCGCCAGTGGAGCTGGCCCAGCGTGAGCCCGTAGGCCGACTGTATCTGCCGCTCGGCTGGGGTGGGCACGAAGTCGTCGGGGATCATCTCGGGGGGGTCGGTGTAGAGCGGGTGCTCCCACCACCAGAGGCTGATGACGTGCCAGCCGTTCTCGGGGGCGCCCGCGATGAGCTGCGAGAAGTAGTCGCCGGGATTGTTGGCGGTGGTCTCGCAGATGAGCAGGCCATCGCCCACGGCGGCATCGGCCTGGGCGATGGTCTCTTCGAGATCGGGCGCGAAGGCCGCCTCACTGATGAGCGCAGCGGCAGGCTGGAACGAGCGCAGCCCGGTGGAGCTCCGAGAGGTGAACGCCTGGAGACTCGCGCCGGTGTCGGCGTATCGGATGCGGCCTCGGGCGTGGGTGTCGATGGGCCGCTGGAGTAGGCCCGGCGGATCGTGCAACCAGCGCCGGTTATCGTCCATCAGCGCGGTTGCGGAGTCGGCCCGCATCGACACGATGGCGTGCATGGCCTCGCGGCTTGTGGTGTACGCCATCCAGTGGAGCACCATCTTCGCGCCGGTGGTCGCTGCCACCTGCCGCGCCTTGACCACGGCGATCCGGTTGTGCCCGGCGCGCACCGCGTCGAAGATGCGCGTCTGCATCGGCAGCGCATCGAAGGGGATCAGCTTCTTGCTCTCCTTGTCCTGCACCAAGTGCAGCTTGGCGAATACGCCAACATCGGCCACCAGCTCGGCCACCTGGGGCCGGAGCGAGGCGGGCACGGTGTCGGGCAGGTAGGGGATCACTCCGTTACACTGCCCGTGCATGTTATCTCCCGTGCCGCGCCGGGGTCTTGGGAGTTGCTACCCAGGGCCCCGTCGCACTTTCTCGGACTCAGGGTCAACGCAGGACGCTGAACAACGAAGCGGCGCTCTTCACCGCCATAGGCGGATTGGGTGGCCCGGATGGCTCGGGTGAGCGCGTCGGGATTGAACGACGCGAGGAGATCGCTACCACCGTGCGAGTCGGCTGGGAAGTTCACCCGCACCACCATGTCCTCTGGATTGTAGGACCAGACGTTGCGGACGAAGCTCCCGTTTGGGTCGCGTGTTGGCCAGCGGGGCCAGAGGGCGACGGCCACCCAGCAGCAAGCGGCGTGCAGAGTCTGGTGGATGCCCTTTTGGTCGGCGCACACGTGGCGTGCTGGGCGGAACAGATCAAAAGGGTCATCAGAAGGGCAGGTCTCTGCGACGTAGATCACCTTGCTATCCATCACCCCTCCATGCCGCACCCGCAGCGGCCACCGCTTCGGGCAGCGTCGAGCACCAGCCCGAGCGGCCCCCGATGGACCACTCCCAGCGGCGCCCGGTCGGCTTCGGATCACCTACCCAGGGCGACCACTCGGCGCCGCGCCACAGGATGCCGCCCTCGGGGCAGGTCCAGGTCTTGTCCTGCTGCTGTGTCCAAGAGAGTAGCAAACCATGCCAGGGTGGAGGGTTGACGGGCCTGTAGGTACTCAGCACCCAACGGGCTCGAACACATCATGGAAGCCCACGCCGTGGCAGGGGTCGTAGACGCTGGGGCCGGGCTCGAAGCAGCCGGCGAGCAGCGCGGCGAGGATGATGGTGAGTCGGGTCATGGTGTTCTCCGGGGTTGGTGTCGTCGGCAGAGGTCGGAGCCCTCGATCGAGAGCATCCGGCACCGCGCCCGTTGCCGGTAGTCGCGCAGCATGGCCGAGCACCGCTCGGGGTCGTGGTCGCTACAGTGGGCCCGGCGCTTGGCCTGCTGGACGCTGCACCCTTCGGTCAGGCAGTCGGGTCGGGTGCGCCAGGCCGGGTGCGGGGTCACTCCTCACCCCCAGCCAAGAAGGGCAGGGGATCGACTCCCCCGATCACCATGAAGCAGGCGCGAGCGGCCAGGGCTGCGTCATCAGCAGCGCTAGCAGCGAGATCGCAGTCTTTCTCCATCGAGGATTCAGCAGAGCTGACGCTCACAGCGCCGTCGAGCATTGCGTTCATCGTCATTCTCACGTCTTTCGCCGCCTTATCTGAGGTCGCGGCGGCCACCTTGACATCGACGGCCCACGCGGACGCGGCAGCAGCGATCTGATCATCATTCGACAGAACGTCCACGACCATCTGCGAAGCATCGGCCAGATACAACGCTGACACGGCATACCCTCGGGCCCGAGCGCAAATCCAGGCCGCGTGGGCTCTCTCCAGGCGCATCACTCCCCACCCCGAGCAGCCCGAGCAGCCCGAGCAGCCCGAGCACGCTGGACGAGCTCGTCAGCAGGCAGACAGGAGTGACCCCCAGCAGCCCGAGCAGCCCGCGCGGCATCGTCCGCAGCGTCGAGCGCGGTGCCCGCCGCAGCGAGCGCCGCGCGAGCCTCCTGGTAGGTCTCCCAGGCCGCCCTCGCTTCGGCTTCAAGCCGCTCGCACCGGTAGGCCACGCAGGGCGCCCCATCGGCGGGATGGCCCGCCGGACAGAGGCCGGTCACTGGAGCAGCCGGATGACGTTCTCCAACTCGGCCACCTGGTCGTCCCCCACCGGCGAGCTCGCGCCGGACTCCACCGGCTTGCGCTTCTCGAGCTGGAGCAGCAGCTCCAGCGAGCGGGTGAAGAGGCCCCCCGGCATGCGCGGCGCCTTCTGCCCCGTCGCCAGGGCGTGGCGATGGCGACGGACGACCCACCACAGCAGGCCTTCCAGGTCTTCGGCTTCGAGCAGAGCATCGAGCCGCTCGCGCCGAGCGCGGACTGATTCTGGCATTGATTTCTCCCTTGTGCCCCTACGGTAGCCCAGCAACCCCGGAGAAAGCAACAATGCCCGACCATCTGATCTCGTTTCGAGGCGACCGCACCACCCTCTCTCGCGTTCGCGAGCTCCAGAAGGAGCACCGCACCGGCACCAGGCGCGAGACCCTGCACGTGATGCTGGTGTTTGCCGAGAGCGAGCCCATCAGGTTCGCTCGCATCGTGGCCGAAGAGCGGCGCCGGCTGAAGCCTGGAAGCAACGCCTACCGCAAGGCGCGGAAGGCAGCGAAGGGGGGGTGAAGGGGTACGCCGAGCAGCGTGCAGACCCCTTCACCCCTTCAGACCGGCCTGGATAGCGGGTTTAGGCCCGGTTGTGCTCGTAGGGGTGAAGGGGTGAAGGGGTATACGCCCAAACTTAGGGACAAGCGCAACACACGCAACGGGTGCAGCACAACCCCTACCCCTACTACTAGTACTAGTACCCTCCTCCTTTTTAGTAGATATACCCCTCCACCCCTCCATAGCCCGAGCATAGATGGAGCCCGGCAGCCGGTTCATACCCCTGGAGGGGTTTACGGGTCAACCCCTCCAGTACCCCTCCACCCCTCCACTTGCATAGGTTGCACCTATATGACATAGGGCTTATCTATATAGAAGGAGGTGAGCAGATGGCTCGCAAACAGACCAACATGACCCTGCCCCAAGAAACCTTGGACCGGCTGGACAGCATCGCCCGGATGCTGGGCTGCTCTCGCACCAAGGCGCTCGAAGTGCTCCTGCGCTTCGTGGTGTTCCACCCGCCGCGCGCCGAAGTGAGCACCGCTGACCTGCTGACGGCGGTGACCTCTTGAGCCCGCGCGTGCAGAAGGTCTCGGTCCACTTCGACTGGCAGGGCATCGCATGCGTGGGCTGGGCCGTGCTGGGCCTGGGCGCCGGCGCCTCGCTGGAGGGCCCAGCGGACCCCCCCGAGATCCTGGACCTCGTGCTGTACGATGACCAGGGCACCGAAGTGCCGGCCGGGCCCGACGACTGGGCGCGCGATGACCTCTACGACTCAGTAATCCAGAGCGCGAGCACCTACTGAGAAGGCCCGCCAGCGGGAACACGCTGACGGGCCTCACAAACAACCACAGGACTAACCTTGTATAGCCTTGATTCCGTATGGTTTCAACCACCTGCCGGCATGGCCTACGTCGAGCAGCGACTGACTGGCGGCGACTACCTCAGCACCGGCTACTACCCTGAGGCCATCGCCGCCCAGCGCGGCAAGGGGCGCACCGCCGAGAACTGCGCCGGCGTGGCCTCGCTGCTCTTCGACTGCGACCTGGTCGGCTTCCTGATGGCGGTGCGGCGCCACCAGGAGCTCGAAGTGCCGGTGCGGGTCGATGACCAGAAGGCCATCCTGTACCAGACCTACGCCACCGACCAGCAACGAGAGTTCATGCTGGAGGAGCTGCTGCGGCTGGTGGAGCCCGTGGTCACGATGGTGCTCGGCGGCCCGGCGACGGCTACCCGGAACTCGGGGTGGGGGCTGCACTTCCACCTGCGGGTCGCCGGCGAGCTCGCGGGGCAGAAGGCCCGACTGAAGAAGCTCACCGAGCGCGCCATCGATGAGCTGAACCGCCGGGTGAGCAGCAAGGCCCGAGCGGTCTACGGCATCGACTGGCCCAAAGCCTTTGACGATACCCACGATGTCGGCTCTCGGCTCGCTCGGCGCCCCGAGAGCATCAACGCCCGGAGCGGCAGGCCCATCGCGGTCTCGGTGCTGGCCGAGCACCCCGAGCGCGAGCTGGACGAGGCCGGCGCCCGCACGATGAGCGAGGCGCTGCCAAAGAAGGCCCCGATCCGGGGCAGCTCCCCGCCGGCGAAGGCCGGCGCCGCGCCGAAGGCCCGAGCGCCACGGGCTGGCCGCCATGACCGGCACCACGTTGACTTCAGGTTTCACGACTGGCCCGATGGGGGGACATGGCAGGACTTCGTTGACTCGATGGTCACCGAGCGCGAGGATGTGGTCTGCCCCTTCGGCGGCACCTCGAAGGGCTCGGCCTTCTTCAAGGTGCTGCCCAGCGGGCGCTCGTTCCTGGTCTCGAACGCGACGAGCTGCACGTACTGCAACACCTACACCGAGCAGCCG
>PVBE011963841.1_pt1 | contig 13540 bp, 12 predicted proteins | sample 1631181 | NCBI WGS metagenome assembly PVBE01 (sample SAMN08397723, study PRJNA350692) | Marine metagenome, whole genome shotgun sequencing project. | isolation source: water | place: Pacific Ocean | collected 2012-04 | reverse complement strand
TGGCGCCTCATCTCGAGCTGCAGCGGCGTCCGCGGCCAAGGTCCCGACCCGTCTCATCCCCCGGCGAACGCTCAAACGAGCCCGGTCGCCGGCCGACCCATGAACACGTCGCACCGCGCCGATCCCCGTTAGCGCGTAGGTGTGCCTGCGATCGGGCCGGTGCTGATGGATTGGATGAACGGTGCCTGGGCACCGTCAGCGGTCAGGGGGTGTTGAGCGTACCGCCGGCGTACATCGCGTCGATGGCCTCGGCGTACTTCTTGTTCACCACGTTGCGCTTCACCTTCATGGTGGGCGTCAATTCGCCTCCTTCTACAGAGAAGGGCTCGGGGAGAATCGTGAACTTCTTCAGCGTTTGGTAGCGCGCGAGCTTCGCGTTGCACTCGTTGTCGATATAGGACTGGACGTAGGCCCGCACCTTCTCGCACTCGGCGATCTCGGCGAAGGTCTTGGCGTCGGAGTTCACCGTCTGAGGCAGCGTTTCGAAGGTCTCGGCGTCGAGGGCCATGAGAACGGCCAGATAGGGCTGACGGTCGCCTACCACCACGGATTGGCCCACTCCCACGAGAGAGGTGAGGTGCTGCTCGATCTCCGCCGGCGCGACGTTCTTGCCGCCGGCGGTGATGATCAGGTCCTTCTTGCGGCCGGTGATCTTGAGGAAACCGTCGCTGTCCAGCTCACCGATGTCGCCGGTGTGCATCCAATCGTCTGAGTACAGCTCCTCGGTCTTCTCGGGCAACTTGAAGTAGCCGCGGGTCATCCCCTTGCCGCGGAGCATGATCTCGCCGTCGTCGGCGATCCGGATCTCCACGCCGGAGAGGGCGCGACCGACGGTCCCGAAGCGGGGATAGCCCACAGGCTGTCCGCTGGCGACGCCGGTGGTCTCCGTCATGCCGTAGCCCTCGTGGATCACGATCCCGAGAGAGGCGAAGAACTCGAGGGTAGAGAGGGAGATGGGGGCGGCCCCGCTCACGGCGCCGGCCAGGCGATCGAAGCCGAGGGCGGCCTTGACCTTGTTGATGACGAGCGTATTGGCCACGCGCCGGGCGAAGGTGTCCACGGGCTTACCCGTGCGAACCGATTTCTTGAACGCGGCGAGCTCGGTGTTGATGGCCCACTTGGCCAGCTTGGCTTTGATCCCCGTGGCCGCGCCCAACTTGGTGCGCATGGCCACCTCGAACTTCTCCCACACTCGCGGGACCGCCAAGAAGACCGTGGGGCGGGCTTCGATGAGGACGTCTTTGACCTTCTTCAGATCCGTACAGAAGTAGACCTCGCCGCCTTGGGTGAGGCCCAAGAAGTTGGTGAAGATCTGCTCGGCGACGTGGCTCAAGGGCAGATAGCTGACGCCGACCCCGTCGTCGGCGGTGATCTCTGGAAAATCGTTGTCGATGCCGCTGGCTACGGTGTTGATCCCTTCGTGGCTCAATTCAGCGCCCTTGGGGAGACCCGTCGTGCCCGAGGTGAAGATGAGCAAGGCGATGTCGCTGGGGACGATGGCGTCGGTGCGCTTTTGAACCTCGGCTGCCTCATCTTCGCCGCCGAGCGTCAGCACCTTTTGAAAGCTGATGATGCGGTCATCATCGCGCTCCACGTCGTCCATGGTGATGAGCTTGTCCACCTCCATCAGGCCCTCGCTCATGCACTCGAGGTGCTTGTCGAGCAGGGCGGCGTCTTCGACGACGCAGATCCGGACGCCGGAGTGCTTGATGATGTAGGAGGTCTGCTCCTTGGTGCTGGTGGGGTAGATCGGCGCGGGAATACCGCCCGCCGCTACGATGCCCATCTGCGCAAGGACCCACTCCGGCCGGTTGGAGCCGACGATAGACACCGGATCCTTCGGATTGTGTCCCAGCGCGACGAGTCCCGCGCCGAAAGCGCGCATCTTGTCGTTGTATTGCCGCCAGGTGATGGAGCGCCAACCGCCGTTGGTCTTGGACCAGAGTGCGGCTTTATTAGGGGTCTTTGTGGCCCAGTGATCCACCCACTGGATCAAGGTCGAAGGCTTGCTCATGATTCGCGTCTCTTCCGCCGGAACAGTTCATGGGAACGGGGAGAATATGAACTTCGAGGCCCATCCTTCAAGGGGGGTGCCACAATCCTTCGGGAACGTCGCGGTGTCGGCGGGACCCGAGACCGATCTCCTGGCCCATTTCACCTACTCTTTGTGAGGGTTTAGCCGCATCGGGCAGTGAGACCAAAACAAACCCAAATGCCCTTTGGAGGGGACAATGTCGAGGCTTCTCTTGGTGACGAACGGCGTCTTCTCCCCCGGGTGGCGGCCTCAGGTCGGTAGACCGATCCACATATATTAGCGGCCTTCTCGAGCTATATTCGGCGGCTCCCCGGGACGCAGCTTCGGTCTACGAGCCTTGGTGCTGAACGCCGAACACGGCTAGGGTCGATCAGTGATGACGTGAAGCGAGAGAACCCATGCCGCAGCAGATGGAGATTTCGCTCTTGGTTTTACAAGGGGTCTGCGGGCTCGTCTGGATATACGCCGTCATTCACGCGGTACGGGCGGCGCGAAACCGAGCCGAGGATGTGCCTCTGTCCAGGCTATTGTTCAATGGTCGGCTCTTTTTCGACGGGGACGCGTTCACCGAGACCGGGCGCATCTATCAGCGACGTTTCGTGGTCGCAGCGCTCCTTTTCTTGGCTCTGGTCATCGGTACCATCGTGTTTGGGCTCACCACCTTGTCCAACGGTTAGCCACAGCTCTCCGGGCGAGAGCTCCACGCACTGCGACGGATGTGGAGCCACGCAGATACAGAGGGGCATCGCTCTACGCCCAGCGCAGGTCTGGTTGGGATTCGCTGGACATGCTTGTAGAGGGGGAGGGGCCCGGAAGATCTGGGCCGGCCGAGGCAGGAGAGGACACTGACGCCCCCCTTGGGCAGGGCGCCAAGCAAGCCGGGCCTACTTTTCGAGGGCCTTGTCGAGCTTGTTGTCGATCTTGTCGAGCTTCTTGTCCATCTTCTTGATGGCCTGCATCTCACGGCCGTAGACCACGCCGATGTTCAAGCCGACCTGCATATACTGGGTGTCGAAGCTCGACTCCGAGTCGCCGCTGTCGTCGTCCGCGTCATCGGACGACGCCGTGATCGTACCGATCTCCACCACCGGATAGAGGAAGAAGGTGTCGCCGCTGATCATGATGCCGGCTGCGCCACCGAAAGCCGTCGTGTTTCCGCCCAGGTTGGGGCTGTCGCTGTCCTCCACCGCAGAATTGAGGAACGACATATTCCCGAAGCCGCCTACGGTCACCGACAAGTTGGGGGTGAGGTCGTAGGTCAAGAGCAGGGGGACGTTGATGGACGTGCCGTCCACGAGACCGAAGGACCGATATCCGATGCCCGGGTTGATGGCGACGTGGAGCTTGGAGTCATCACTTCCGAGGAACCGGTACTTGACGTCTAACTCCATTAGACCCGAGGCCAGGGCGAGGCGACCGCCGACCTCGACGTTGGGCGCGACACCAATGTGATAGGCGTACTCGCCCACGATGTTTGGAAACGTGAAAGAGAGCTCCTTCTCTTCGGTGGTGATGTTTCCATCGGCGTCTACCACGGGCAACTTCTGCTTCTGGGTCAGCTTCGTGACGTTGAAGTTGGTATTGAAGTCACCCACCCCCGGCTTCAGCGTCTTCGCACTTCGATAGATGCCGGCTGAAGGACACCCTGTGAGACCTGCTGCCAAGATGGCCATGACTCCAAGCTTCTCTGCGTCATTGTCCAAGTACCCCCAAATGTGTGTCAAAGGACTATGCCCACTCTAAGTTTTGTCGGCAACCGATCTCCGTGGGCAACTCTTGCATAGCTCGGTTCACGAGTATTGGGACTTCCTCTTTTGGGCGTCTTCAGACCGGAGGACGACTCTAAGGTGCGGGTATCGAAGGATTTCGCGGGGTGAGTTCTTCCGGTCGGGACTATCCCTACGCGGTTTGGCCGATTCGTCCTCGCGCCAGCTCTGCGTAGTCGGGGTTGAGCTCGATGCACAGGAATCGACGCCCCAGCTGACGTGCCACCAAGGCCGTGGTGCCCGCACCCGCAAAAGGATCGAGCACGATCCCGTTCATCGGGCAGCCGGCCTTGACGGCGGGCTCAACCAAACCAGGCGGAAAAACTGCGAAGTGGGCGCCGCGGTACTTCCCCAGGGCCAAACTCCACACGGTCCGCTTGTTTCGTCCCTTGGGGTGGAACGCTTGGTCCCAGCGACCGTCGTGTAGGTTCGAAGAACCGCTGTTCTTACCCTTCTCGGGCGTCCCGTTCCGGCGATTGAAGTGACCGCGGCCCCCCCGCATTTTGCTCTTCTCGGTGAAGGTCACGTGGGGCTCGCGGATCGCGTCCGCGTCGTAGTGATAGCGGGCGCTCTTGGAGAACATGAACAGATATTCGTGGTCATGGGTGGGCCGCGATTTGGTGGGGTGCGGCATGGCGTTGGTCTTGTGCCAGATGATGTCGGAGCGAAGAATCCAGCCGTCGTCGGCCAGGGAGAGGGCGACCCGCCAGGGCACCCCGAGGAGTCGCCCCTTCAAGTATTTGTCGCCGAGGTTCAACCACAGGGTCCCCGCGTCGGTGAGCACCCGGCGCGCCTCTCGAAAGACCGCGGTGAGGGCGGCGACGTAATCGTCGAGGGTGCCCTCGCGACCGATCTGTCCCACGTTCTCGTAGTCTCGTTGCAGGTAGTACGGGGGGGAGGTGATCACGCAGTCGACACATTGATCCGGGAGGCCGCGCATGACCTCCAACGCGTCACCCACCAAAACCTGGTCTACGGGGACGGTGGGGCGGGGGCCCTTCATACTGTGTTCGCTGGACATCGCGGCCTCGGCAGCAGGGACGACCGAGGTATAGCCTTCGCTGCGGGCCCCCGCAAGACCGGCGCTGGACCCAGGCCGAGACCAGCCCCCTGAGCGCCCATCCTCGTCCCCCTTCCCCCGACCTGTCTCACGTCGGGCCTCGGCGCGACCTCGACTGTGGCGACATGGGGCACCCCGCGGCCGACGCCGACCACCAAGGCGGGCTGCGCTCTAGGGGATAGAGCCGAGAAATGGCGTCTCTTGGCGTCTCTTGGCGTGTCCCTCGTTTTGGGATTGCGCACGGGAGAGCGTGGGCTACGGTGTTCGACGGGCAACATAGGTGAGGAAAGTCGTGCACGATTACGAAGAGTTGGACGCCAATCGATTCAAGCTAAGCAAAGTGTGTTGGCTCTACTACACCTTCATCCCCGTCATCGGCATCTACTTGGCCTTCCAGGTCTATATTCGGGCGGTCCACAAGAATGAGTCGGTGGCGCAAGAAAAAGCGCCTCCGGGCCGTCATCATCGCCCTCATTCTTACCTCCATCGTCCAATGGAGCTGGACCTCGGCCCGTTTCATCCCACCCGAGGTCCTTTTACCCGTCTGCACGGCGGCCGTTTATGGCGGCATCGTCCTCGGTAATTGGGCTCGGGGTGACGCGAACAGGTTCTGGTGGACCACCGTCGCGGAATTCGTCGGTGTCTACGCATTCTGGGGCCTCGGCATCGGCTTTCACTTCGCCTACCGCTACGATCCGAACTTCGTCAGTGTATTCGCGTGTGTCACTCTCTATTTCTCGGCTTGGTTGATGTGGTTCGGTCGGGACCACCATCGTCGAATCGCGGGGGCGTACCAGACCCTCGGACTGGTCTATCTCTGGGTCGCTGCGTACACGTCCTATCTATGAGCTCGCTTCGGCGCGCTCGATGAGTCGGTCGGGCAAAAGGAGCAGCGCCGGTATCCCGGCGAAGAGGTGGAGCGCGTTGATCAGAAGGGCGCTCTCTCGGGGCGCCAATCCCAGCACAGTGGGTACGACGCCGCAGGCGATCAAGAAGACCACGCCCAAGAGCCGCCAGACCTTGACGCCCGTCTCCGGGTTGCGCGCGTGCAGGGCGCCGAGGGCGAGACCCGCCACAGAGACCAAGAGAATCGTCACTATAAAGGCGTTCACCGCGAAGTCTGCGGGCGCGGTGTGGATGGTTCCGTGGGCCGTCTTCAGCGGCGTCTGGGCGACGCCCCCGCTGGTCAGGGCCGCCACCAGGAGGGCGTTCCCGATCCCCAGCACGAGGGCCACGGGGAGTCCGGCCATCAGCCGTCCTTTGATGGTCCTCATCTTTGGGGCCTCTCTCGTTGTGCATTCGGCGGAGACGCGGTCGGGACGATTTAGCCGCCGAAGAGGCACCATTTCGCCGGGAAGACGTGCTCTTCATCGGTCACGGGATCGAACACGCTGAAGCGGGAGCAGACGAACTGCTCGGGGCAATCGTCGTCGCTCTCACACGCGTGGGTGCACTCACCGGCTTGGCCCCCCAGGCAGGTTAACTCCGCCTCGCAGGGGCCCTCATCCGACTGACAGCTGCAGTTGACGGCGTCGGCGATACACGACTCTTCCGGACAGCGGCAATCGGCGCCGATGGGCAGGAGCGCCTCCTCGGCGCCGGCGTCGACATCCATCAGCTCGCCGCTGTTGTCGGCGGACTCCAGCGGGCATCCCGCGCTGGTGGTGAACAGCATCAATAAAGCAGCCAATAGGCCGTAACGACTCATAATTCCCCCCAATGATTCGCCGTTTGACTTTACCTTCTTTCGCGGCTGATAGCCATACCGGCCGGTTAGGATTGCGCGCTGAACGATCGACTGCAGTCCATATGTGCTCTGAGGGTCACACGGAAACTCTAGACCTGGGGTCACCTGTTCCCCCTTTGGAAGGAATCGGGGCGGGATCGCAGTCGGTCGCCCCGATTCCGGGACTTGGCATAGTCTCTGCTTATATAACGCCGAGTAGGAAGCGAGGGGTGCTCCATGAAGATTTTTGTCCCGATTCTGGCCATCTTGGCCATTGGCTGCGCCGGCGGTGAAGACTCGACGGTGGGTCCCGAGATGCCGACGCCCGATAGGATGACAGTGGACGGAAAGAACGACTCCGCCGAGTCCGTCGAGGAGATCGATCTCTGTGCAGAGTTCGACCTCTACGGTGACGGTGAGTGTCACGATGTGTGCGCCCAGCACGATCCCGACTGCGGTGAGCCCGAGACCGACGAGGCGCCGGAGACGGACGCCTGTGAAGACGAGGATCGCTACGGTGACGGCGTCTGTGACGACGACTGCCTTGTGGCGGACTCTGATTGCGATGACGACGCCGCAGACGTCTGTCTCGATGAGCAGCGCTACGCGGACGGGACCTGCGACGAGGACTGTCAGTGGGCCGACCCGGACTGTGAAGACGAGGTGGATTCGAGCGTGTTGGAGGACTGGGAGCGCAGCGTGTGCAGCCGGTTTCGGAGCACGGCGGGTTCAACTATCCAAGAGTTGGCGCACAGCCTGTGCGTCGAGCGAGAAGGCCAAGACTTGGTAGATTGCATCGGCGCCTGCGTCGACGCGTAACACTCGAGCCCCCGCAAGCGAGCGGCGCCCTGACCACGCCCCCCCCCCCAAGAGCGAGGCCCGGCGTTTGCGGGCCACCACGCCGCGCGCTGCTCATCACCCGCCCCCGAGCTCTCCTCACGAGTCCCAGTAAAACAGCGCCCCCATATATCCCGTTAGGCAGCGCCCTGCAGCGACGCGAGGTCTTCCCTCGCCGGACACCCGGAGGGGTCCCTTTACGCTCTCTGAGAGAGGGTCGACTCGAACCGTCGGCAGCGGATCTGCTCGAACGCTCTGAAGGCGCGACGTCGCGGCGGGGATAGACGGTTCGACACCACCCGCGAGAGTCGTGGATCCGCCTCTGGATTGGAGACCTCAGGTTCGGGGAATCATATCAGCGCCCATGTCGATGTTCGCTGCGAGTCGAGCGCCTCGGGGCCTCGCTCTCGAGCGGGGCCGGCGCCGGGGTCGAATTCAGCTGTCCGGGCGGTGAAGGGTCAGCCCGCCAAGATCTTCCACATGGCCAGGCCGACGCCCGTGAGGCTGTCGCCGGCGATGAGCCCTGCGGCGAACACGATCATGAACCGCGTCGCCCAATCCTTGACCTTCTTCATGAGGAGCCAGGCCAAGACCCCGCCGAAGGCCATGGACACCGAGTAGAACGCGGGGATGACGAAGGCGATCCCGACGGCGGTAGGGCTTGGCACCCAGGCCGCCCATTTCTTGGGCAGGAGCTTCTCCAAAACCGCGCCGAGGCTGCCATAAAGACCGCCCCAGATCATCGCGGCGACGGCGCCCTGGGGCAGGTTCTCGATGCCCCCTTGGAAGAGCTCCGCGACGGCCTTCCACTGGACGACAGCGGGCATGGCCCACTCGGGATCGTCCCAGAGTTTTTGCAGGTTGGCCGCGTCTCCCACCAGGATTAAATAGCCCAAGCAGCCACAGATGGCGCCGGCGAAGACGCCGCCGAATTGGGCGTAGCTCTGCTGTCGCGGGCTGGCGCCGATCATCAAGCCGGTCTTCATGTCGTGGAGTAGGTCGGCGCATTGGCTGGCCGCACCACCGGTGACGTTGGCGGCCATGAGATTGGCGCTCACATTGGCGCCGTCTGCCACGCCGAAGGTCAACTGAGTGACCTTGCCCATGGCGCCCACAGGGGTGATGCCGGTCTCACCGGATACGCGGGCTGCCACGATAGCCAGGACAAAGGTGAGTAATACCGCGAGGGTCGCCAGACCCCATCCGATCCCGAAGTACACGAACTGCGTGATGATGGAGGCGAAGCACGCCACGGCGATCAAGGAGAGGCGTACTTTTCGGGGTACCTCATCGGTGACCACATCGGCGGCCGCGGCCTTATTCTTACCGCCCGTGAGGGCGGAGACGACGGAGCGCCAAGAGAAGCTGAACGAGGTCAGGGACGCGGTGACCATCATGGCAACGCCGGGCCAGAGCAGCCACGTGACCAGCTCCTTGAACCACGGACCTTGACCCTGCTTGGCCGCGAGCCAGCGGGGATCATTGAGGGCCATGGTGGTGGCTTGTCCGTCGATGGTCATCGTCCCGGTGACCCACCCCCATTCGATGATCATCGGACCGATGATCAGCCAGGCGGCGACGGCGCCCACCAGCATGGAGAGGCCTGCGCGAACGCCGATAATCGCCCCCGTCGCCACGAAGAGCGGACTGGGGCTGATCACGAAGGTCAGGTTCTTGAGGGATGAGGTCCCGATCACACCGGGAAGAATGACGTTTTTGATCCCGATGAACTTGATGGCCAGCTTGGTGGCCACGCCGATGGCGCCGCCCAAGAGGAGCATCTTGACCCGCTTCATGGCCTCGGCGCCCTTGGCGTACATCTCTTTGATCGTCTCACCCGCCGCGATCCCGCCGGGGAAGGGGAGGGCGTCTTGGACGAGCATCTGCTTTCGGAGGCCGATGGCCACCACCACCCCCACGAGGGAGACGGAGAAGGTCCAGATGATGAGGCTCATCAGGGAGAGCTCCTCCCCGGTGATCAAGGTCCACGCCGGGATAGGTGCCACGAGACCGGCCGATGAGATCGAGGCCGCCGATGAGGCCGTGGTCTGGTTGATGTTGTTCTCCAACATCCCCCAGTTTCTCGTCCCGAACCACTGCTGGGTGCCGCGATAGAAGCCATAACTCAAGAGCGCCGCGGTGATGGACATATTAAAGCCCCACCCGATCTTGAGGCCCATATACACATTGCAGAGCGACAGAGTACCGCCGATGAGCATCCCGGTGATGACCGCCCGCACGGTCAGTTGAGGGGCGTTGAGATCGAGGGGCGGGTAGGTGTGAGTCGTCGTCTCTTCGGTTGCTTCGGTCATGAAAAACACAGCCGTTTCTGGTTGTTAAGGCTGCTCTTACTACGACACACCGAACCCGATTGTCGATGGGCTCGGGTCATTCGAAACACGGGTTCGCTGCGGCGTCAGGGTGGGCGCCGGTTCAGCGGGAGACGTAGAGCACGGTCAGGCACATTTCGTTGCGCGTGCCCCACCCGGCGGTGACCGGTTCGTCAGCGGTGCGTGTGTCGAAGGTGCAGGTGATCTCCCAGCTGTCCAGCGGGTCGATGGGGATGGGCTCCTGGTACCAGTACAATCGCTGCCAAGCGAAGTCCCAGGCGTCGACCTGCGTCATGCATTTCGGATCTCGATTGGGCGCGCGGAGCGTCGCGTTGAGCCGGTGGCCGCGCTCGTGCATGTGCGGGATCACGCCCCAGACCAATAGACGGTCTTCGATGCCCATATCGGCGAAGGTGGCGCTCCGCCGATAATCGTAGGCGGCCTCCCCGGCCGGAATGGACTGTCGGCCTTCTCCGGACAGGAAATAGTCGATGTACAGCGGGTACAGGGCGTGTTCGACCTCGTCCTCGAAGCGCAGCGCGATGTCCGTGGTGTCGCTGCCTCCGATTTGCGCCTCGTCGAACAGGTTGTAGTGGACCTGCAAGACCATCACACTGCCCGGCGCCATGGCCACCCCCGAGCCTGCGGCGAAGCGGACGGGGCCCTGCCCGGGCGCCCAGGCGAGCGGGTTCGATTCCACGCGAACGTCCTCGCCCGCTTGGCTATAACAAGGCCAGCCTGCGCGGCCTGGAGATTGTGCGTCCAATGCGCTCATCACCTCCGCGTTGGTGCGCTGGTCGTCGTGACTGCGCGCAGCCGGGTCGACGATGTTACCGATGACGTGGTGGACGATGGCGGTGTTGCCGGGGAAGACCTCGTACCCGGTGAGAAATCGCCCATCAGGCAGGTCGCTGACCTCAACTTTGAAGCAGCGGTACTCATCGAACTCGGCCCCCTCGATGCCCGCACGGCGGGGGGTGAATTCGGGTGTCGAAACCGTGTGGGTGCCATCCAATCGATTCGGGGCCGGCAAGGTCCGGCTCCCCGGTGGTCCTTCGGGCATTCCACCCGCGACCCAATCGGCCAGCGCGGTCAGTTCATCGTCGCGGAGCCACTCGCTGTGGCGCCACTCTCCGCAGCTGTCATCCCCCTTTACAAGCCACGGCGGCATGGTGCGGGCCTGGGTCGCGGCCACCATCGCCGGGCCCCACATGCGCGCCTGCGCGTACGTCTCTAATTGGAAAGGAGCGGGCCCGTCTTCTTGGTGGCAGCCCATACACCGCGCGTCGAGGACCGGCGCCACATCCTCCCAAAAGTTGGGGCGGGAGTGGACGGCCATGTCCAGGGGCTCGGCCGCGGCGTCGTCACCGGCGTCGGTTGACCGCGACGCGGCGTCGCTCTCTGCGCCCATGTCTGATGAGGCCGGCGGAGTGTCCATATCGCCCTGGGAGATGGCCGCGTCCCCGGCCTCCTCCGTGGAGTCGTCGGTTTGGCAGCCGTAGAGGCCGAGGCCGACGCTGAGGAGCGCAAAGGTAAAGGTCTGGAGACGGATCATGGGGACTCCTCACGTTCGAAAGAGAGAATATTCCAAGTGTTGGCGCCATGGTTGCGGACATGCAAGCTCACCGGCGTCCCGATCGGCGCCGTGACCGGGCTCTCGAAGCGCGCGTCCCAGGTGGCCGCATCGGCGGGGATGTGCACGGAGGATTCCCATACCAGTTGGGGGCCGATGGCGAGGGCGATCCGCCCCGTCGCCGGCATCAACTCCGGGGAGAAGAGGTTCGAGTGCCAGCCCACCACCCGCAGGGGGTCTCCGCTGCGTAACGCGAGCCGCAGGGGTTGGATGAGGGAGACGTGGTCACAGCGGCCGGTGCTCACCTCTACCCCGCCATACTCTTCGCGATAGCTGTCCTCGTCGCAGGGGGCGAATTGGGAGCCCGGCTCGGCGAAGAGGTCCTCGTCAGCTTGGGCGATGCGCCACGAGGTCCCGTCCACCAGTGGGCCCGCTGAGTGTGCGTCACCGCGCAGCGTGTCTGTCGTCAAATGGGCGTCGATGCTGTCGTCTGTGGACGATCCGTGAACCTCACAGCCAAGGGCCCAGATTAGGATCAAAGAGGCTCCCCATCTCATGACAGTTCCTTCCTCGGTGACGACGCCTCGAGACCATAGGGCCATCATCAAACCCGAAACAAACGTCTTTTTCCCGTGTTCGCGGCCCGCAGAGCGTTGGTGGTATCCTCAGAGCGCGGACGAGGAGATGCATGTGTCTATCGTGAGCTTGGCGACCCGTCATGAAGCAGCCTTAGTGAGCATGCTCGCCGACTTCGAGAGAGCCGGGGAGACGGACATCGCGGGATATTTTCTGCCCTTCGACTGCCCCCATGCGCGCGCGGTCTCAAGCCTCGCCGCGTGGTCGAGAGGCGAGGAGTTGGCGCTCGGTTGGGTGCCCTGCACCACCTTATTCTACGAAGAGGGCGACGCTCTCTTGGGTCTCTACAATTTTCGCCACCAGCTCTCACCCCAGCTCGAACTGGAGGGGGGCCACGTGGGCTATAGCGTGCGACCCACAGGCCGCGGCCGCGGGATCGCGACCGCGCTCTTGAGCGCCGCGCGGGTCTTCGCTCACGCTCGGGGAATCGAGTCGCTCTTGCTCACCTGCGACACCACCAACCTGGCCTCGAAGAGGGTGATCGAGAAGAACGGCGGCCTCTTGAGGGACACCTACCCGCTCCCCAAGAGCGGGCGTCTCACGCACCGGTTCGACGTCCCCACCACATAATCGGCGATGGGTCTACGATCGGACCTTAGATATCTCGAGAGATAGAGCGCGCACGATCCCCGGCGAACCGGGGCCGTGTCGTCGAGGGACGGTCAGTCGTCGGAGGTGAGCGCCTTGGTCTCTTGGGCGATGTCGCCCTTCCACATGGCGTCACGGCCGGCCTTACCGGCGCCCGCGCGCTTCTTCTCCAACTGACGCTCCACCAAGTTGGCGTGGGTGGAGAAGTAGGGCAGGGAGAGGCCGCAGAACTCGTCGATGCTCTTGAACCCGTGGCCATCCATGAAGTTGGACAGGCCCTCGCAGAGCTCCTCGATGAGCTTATAGCCCCGGAGCATGGCCCCGGTGCACACCTGGACGGTGCTCGCGCCCAAGAGGATGAACTCGGCGGCGTGCTCGGCCGTCTCCACACCGCCCATGCCCGAGATGGGTACGTCGGGGAAGGCCTTGGCCAATTGCATCACCTGGCGCAGCGCGATGGGTCGGACCGCCTGACCCGAGTAGCCGCCCGGAACGGTGTAGCCCTCGACGGTCGGCATGGGGCGCAGGGTCTTGAGGTTGACCCCGAGCACACTGAGGATGGTGTTGATGGCCGAGATGCCGTGGGCGCCGCTGTTTACGGCGGCTCGCGCCGGCAGGGTGATGTCGCCCACATTGGGGGTCATCTTCACCCAGACCGGGATCTTGGCCACGCTGGTGACCCAGCCGGTGACCTCGCCCACGATGTCGGGGTTCTCGCCCATGGCCATGCCCATCTTGCGCTCGGGGAGCCCGTGGGGGCAGGACAAGTTCAGCTCAAAGGCGTCCACGCCAGCATCTTGGCACTTCCCGGTGATCTCCTGCCAGGCGTTCTTGTTGTGCTCTTCCATCACCGAGCAGATCAAGATCTTGTCGGGGTAGGCATCCTTGACCTTCTTGAAGTCGTCCATGCAGTCAGCGAAGGAGCGGTCGGAGATCAGCTCGATGTTCTCGAAGCCCCAGATGCTCTTCTTGTCGCGGCCCTCGCCGAT
>PVBE010455938.1_pt1 | contig 13540 bp, 13 predicted proteins | sample 1631181 | NCBI WGS metagenome assembly PVBE01 (sample SAMN08397723, study PRJNA350692) | Marine metagenome, whole genome shotgun sequencing project. | isolation source: water | place: Pacific Ocean | collected 2012-04 | reverse complement strand
GTGCAGCGAGATCATCTCCGTCTTCGTCATCATTATCATCATCCTCTGCCAGAGGAATGCCATCGATGAGCATTGGTTCGACGTCAGTATGTGGTTCAGGTGGTCCTGAGGCCGCCTCGCGGCCGGCGGACCCAGTAGCAGGGCCAGGATCTGCAACGGGTCCAGTCCGCCCGTGGGGTCGAACGGGGATTTGAGCTGTTGCTTGTCCTTGGCGATCTTGGCCAGCTGATCCAGGTGGTACTTCTCGAGCGCCAGCTTGGCGCCGATGAAGGAGCCCACGCCGTATGTCAGCGAGAAGAAGAACTTGATCGTCAGTTTACGAAGCTTGCTGTCCCGTTTCTTCTTTTCGCGGCCCAGGTCCTCGGCCGTCTTCTTCCGCTTGGCCGCGGCGCCATCTTCGAGCAGCATGATCATGCAGTCCTTGCACTCACCCGCGTGCTGAACGAACTGGCGCACCTGATCGGCGCTGAGGATGTCCTCCTGGCCCGGGGCTCGGTCGAAGCGATTATTCGGCAGTCCGTTGAGGCACTTGCCCAGGCTCGCGTCGAGGGTGAGTTTCGAGATCCGCTTCTCGCCGCTCTTGTGTCGGATCAGGGCGTAGAACAAAGGGTACAGCTGTTCATCGGTGAGGTGCTCCATGCCGCTCATGATAGCCTGCCGCGCGCTTCTCGCAAGTCGTCGGCCAGGGCGACTGCAGATTGATGACGCTTGGAGGGGTCGGGGGCCATCGCGCGATGCACCGGCTCAGCGATGCTCGGGGACAGATCGTCACACAGCTGGTGTAGGGTGTAGGTCTCACCGTCGAGCTTGGCGCGATACAGCTGCATCAGGTTGTTGCGGTCGGTGCGAAATGGACTGGCACCCGCCAGCAAACGAAACAGGATCACACCGACGGCATAGATGTCGGTCCGATGGTCAGCCTGCTTGACGTTGTCGATCTGCTCGGGAGACATGTACTGTGGTGTCCCGAGGATATTGCAGGTCTGGGTCAGCCGCAGACCCGCGTGGTCGAGCGCACGGCTGAGGCCGAAGTCGATGATCTTCAGTTTCTCCGCGGGCCCCAGCAAGATGTTGGCCGGCTTCAGATCGCGATGGATCACGCCCCTTTCGTGGGCATAAGTCAGGGCCTCGCAGAGCTCGACGCCCCAATCGAGGACTTTTTTTCGCTCGGGCAATCCCACGTTGTGCAGCCAGGACTCCAGGTCGCCGCCTTCATGGTACTCCAGTGCGATGAACAGCATCTGCTCCAGATGGCCGATCTGGTGGCAACGCACGATGCCGGGATGGTCCAGCGAGGCGGTGATCCGGGCCTCTTCCAGGAAACGCTGAATGATCTTCGGTTTCATGTCCCGCGGCATCATCAGCTTGAGCGCGACCCACTGCTCGGTGCGGGTGTCCAGTGCCCGGTAGACGATTCCGGTGGTTCCTCCGCCAAGCGATCCGTGCAGCAGGTAGGGGCCTAGCTGCTGGGGCGAAATGACGGTGTCCGAATGAGCCGATGGTTTTTCGGGGGTTTGGTCCAGCTGTCGACAGATCGTGCAGACGGGCGGGCCGATGGCCGACATCCCCAGGGCCAACTCGATCCGACGATCGATCGGGCACCCGCAGGATTGGCAGTGCAGATCCGTCCCCAGATCGACCACGGTCGGCTCGCAATCCGATGTGAACAGGCAGGTCAGCTGATGACGCCCAGCAGTGATCAGGTCGAGGTGCTGAAGGATCTGTGCGCCCCGCAGCCGCAAGCCGTTGATGAAGGTGCCATTGTGGCTGTCGAGATCTTCGATACTGCAGATGTCATCCTCCAGCAGGATGGAGAAATGGACCCGGGACATGGCGGCGTCATCGAGGCACAGGCCACAGTCCTTTCCTCGCCCGACCGTCATCGCCGTACGATCGGGCAGTGGGACCGAGCGCCCCTTGTCCTCGCCCCCGACGACTCGCAGCTCGCAGCGAGGCATCTCAGGCCCCGTTGGGGTAGACCGTTCCGTCGGGGCGTAAGCCGAAGTGGAGAGTGTCGGGATAGGCCCCCGCAGGCAGCTGCGTATCCGGCAGCCAGCCGTCTGGACCGAGGAGCCGACGAGCGGCGGCCTCCGTCGGAGACAGCACGCGAGTCGTGCAGCGGCAGTTGTACCCCAGCGGTGGCGTGACAAGGGCCCAGACCGGGTCGTCCAGTCTTGCGATCAGTCCATTGGCGGCGCAGTGGTTCGGCTTGGAGGCGTCGCAGCCGGCGACGAACTCCAAGCCGGCCGCTCGATCGCCCTGCTTTTCGGCCTGGCGCAGGCGACCGGCATTGTGCGCCCGGATCAGGGCCGTGCGCAGGACCACCGTGGCGTAACGTGGCATGAATCCGGCCTGGTCCAGAAACTCCATGACCTGCTCCTCGCAAGTGAACGCAGTTTCCTGGGCCAGCGAGCGCCCCAGCATCCAGCGCAGCTGATGTCGCGTGGCTTCGCTCAACCCGCGCATCACCCGATCGGCGGTCGCCTCGTAGGTCGGGACGATTTCGTCCTGTGCGCCGGCAAGGCAGGGCGTTCGATTGAGCAGCGCGGTCAGCCCCTCCTCGAACGGCGCGCGTAAGAACACCGGTGTGTCGGTCAGCAGGGGCGGATCGACGGCCCAGGTGAATCGGGCCTGTTGCGCGGCGAAGTACAACCGGTTGCCGTCATCCAGGTCGCGCAGGGCGCGCTGGCGACCCAGCACGTCGGCCAGCGAGAGCAGCTGGGCCAGTCGCTGGGCCAGCGCGCTGGCGGTCTCCGCTTCGAAGTCGGGGCACGGCTCGGCGAAGATCAGTGCCTGGATCAGCGCCGAGACGTAGTGGCGAAACGGCTCTCTCGTCTGCTCTTCGACGCTGTGGTAGAGTTGCGTACGTTCGTTGACCGGTTCACCGGGGCCGACGTGGTCGTCGTGGGCCCAGTCCGGTAGGGAGTATAGCCAGCGCATGGAGCGGAAGGTATCACTGGAATCAGGCCCCTGCAATGATCGATCGAAGGACTCTTCTGATCGGACTGTTGAAGGCGCACAGAGGCGCGGATTCGACCGAGAAAAATTTTATCGAGAGAATGCAGGAGCTGTGTCGGTCGGCCGGTGATCCGTTCAGCCGGGCGCACTATCGTCCGGGCCACTTCACCGCCAGCGCCTTTGTCCTCTCGCCCGATCGGAGTTCCCTGCTGTTGATCCACCACGGAAAGCTCGACCGCTGGCTGCAGCCCGGGGGTCACGTCGATCCAGAGGATGTCGACGTGCTGGCCGCGGCCCGTCGCGAGGTGGCCGAGGAGACCGGCGTGACCGCACTGGTGCCTCTCGTCGAAGGGCTGTTCGATGTGGACGTACACCGGATCCCGGCCAGAAAGGAGGAACCGGAGCATCGCCACTTCGATCTGCGGCTGCTGTTCGGCGCCGAAGACACCGATTTTGCGGCCGGATCCGATGCCCGCGATGCGCGCTGGGTCCCGCTCGGGGAGGTCGACCGGCTCGAGTCTGACGACTCGGTGATGCGCGCGGTGGCCAAGCTGCGCTGAGCCCTCGGCCGCCCGGTCCAGTGAGTGCGGGTGGTCCGGCTGTGAACCAGGGGCTCATCGGTGGGGGCCCGCCGCTGAACAGGTAGCTAGCAGGTAGACGGGGTCGGCCAGATTGAACGATCCGCTGCCGTCGACATCCCCAGCCTCGCTGCGAGATTTTCGTGGGCTGGGTCAGAATTGGCGAAGCGAACCGGAGGCGTCAGAATGGGGACGGACGTCTGCGGGGGAAATCGGGTTGCCCGAAGGCGGACCGCCGGCCTATTCCGGTGCGCTGTGCGGCTGCATCCGCTGGACGGTCAGGCGCAGCTCGGCAAGCTCCTGCCGCAGCTGGTCGACCTCGAACGCCAGCTGATCGATCCTGTCTGGCGGGGGAGTCTGGGGCATCGGTGGGGTGGGAGGCGCCTCGAGTTCCGAGATCTGGCCCAGCAGATGGGTGTACGGACTGGCCTTCTTCCCCGCCGGTCGGGGCAGGCAGGCGACCAGCTCCCTGCGGGCCAGTTGCTCCAGCGTGGACTGGACCTCGGGCAGGGAGTCGAAGTGATGCAGTCTGCCGCTGCGCCCCCGTAGTTCTCCCCCGGTCTGGGGGCCTCTGAGCAGCAACACGCTGAGCAGCGCTTCTTCGGCCGGAGTCAACGAAAGCTCGTCGGCCAGCGATTGTTTGTAGCGCACGACCCGGCTGTCGTGGGTGTGGACCTCGAAGACCAGGTTTTGCTCGCGCAGCTGTGCCAGGGCGGCGGTCACGATCCGATCGTCATAGCTAACCACGGGATCCCGGTTGCTCTTCTGGTTGCAGGCCGTGGAGATCGCGTTGACCGTCATCGGGTAATAGTCGGGGGTCGTGTGGCACTTCTCGATCATCGCGCCCAGGACGCGGATCTGCTCGTCGGTCAGTGGCTGCATCAACTCATCCTAGAGAGCGTGACGTCGAGTCGGAATCAATCCTCCAGCTCGACGGTCCGGGTCTGGTCGCCCAGGGAGACCTGATCCCCGGGTACGAGCTTTCGCTTGCGACGGGTGACGACCTCGCCGTTGACCCGCACCTGTCCGTCCTGGATCAGCAGCTTGGCCTGGCCGCCCGTGCCGGCCATGCCGGTCAGCTTCATGTACTGGTCGAGGTGGATCGATTCGCTGGACATCGAGGGTCAGCTTTCTATCTGCAACAGGCCGCAGGGGTCGGGCTGAGCCCGACGACAAGGTGCCGGGCCGTCAGCGCGAGGGACGGTCGGCCGAACTGGGCTCATAAATACCAGTATATCCGTTGACCTGACCGGACGCCTGTCGTTTGTTGAAGCAGATGAGCGATCGGATCATCCAAGCCCGCGCCCCGGTCCGGATCTGTGACAACGGCGGCTGGACCGACACCTGGTTCTCCGAGCGGGGACGGATCTTCAACATCGCGGTCTGGCCCGGCGCCGAGGTGCAGCTGTCTGTCCGGGCCGAGGAACACCCGGGGGTGATCCTTCACGCGGTCGACTACCGAGACCGCTATCAGGTCGACCTGGAATCGGACGGGTGGGGCCGCCATCCGCTGCTCGAAGCGGCGATCCGCTGTGTGGGTCTGCCGGAGGGCACCTCGCTGGAGGTCACGGTACGCTCCGAGGTCCCTGCTGGCGCATCCACGGGAACCTCGGCGGCGGTGACCGTCGCGCTGGTCGGTGCGCTGGCCCATCTCCGGGGCGGGCCGCTGAGCCCCAGAGAGGCGGCCGATCTGGCGCAGCGGATCGAGACCGAACTGCTCGGGCGTCAATGCGGTATCCAGGATCAGCTGTGCTGCGCATTCGGCGGGATCAACCTGATCGAGATGAACGCCTATCCGCAGGCGACGGTGACCTCGCTGGCGCCGGAGCCGGAGATCCTCTGGGAACTCGATCGCCGGCTGCTGCTGATCCTGCTGGGACGGGGTCACGACTCCTCCGAGGTGCACCAGGCGGTGATCCGCAGCCTGGAGAATGCCGGACCCGACAGTCGAAAGCTGGAGGATCTGCGGTGCACCGCCGTCCTGGCCGCCGAGGCGCTGGCGGGGGGGGACTTCGCGGGGCTCGGGCAGTCGATGAACCAGAACACCGATGCTCAGGCCCGGCTGCATCCCGAGCTGGTGTCCGCGGATGCGCGGGCCGTGATCGACCTGGCCAGGGGCGGCGGCGCACTGGGCTGGAAGGTCAATGGCGCGGGAGGCGAGGGGGGCTCGATCACCCTGCTCTGCGGCCCCGAAGATGACGCGCGCCGCGTTCTGGTCGAGCGGGTTGAGTCGGCCAGCGCCCTGTTTCGCAACCTGCCGATCCGGCTCTGCCCGGATGGGCTTCGAGTGTGGGAGAGCAACGGATGATCCTCGACCCCGACGAACTCTCCCGGCTGGATCGTTATCGTTGGATGATCGGCGCGATCGTCCCTCGGCCGATCGCCTTCGTCTCCACCGTTTCGCCGGAGGGGGTGACCAACCTGGCGCCCTTCTCGTTCTTTAACGGGATCTGCTCGACGCCGCCGATCCTCTCGCTGGCCATCGGGCGCAAGAAGGGGGGCGAGCCGAAGGACACCTTGCGCAACCTGACCCAGACGGGCGAGCTGGTGGTCAACCTGGTCACCGAGCCGATGGGGCAGGCGATGGTCGCCACCTCGGGCAACTGGCCGGCCGAGGTCAGTGAGTTCGCCGAATGCGGCTTCAGCGAGGCCCCGTCGCAGAAGGTTCGGGCCCCGCGAGTGGCCCAGTCGCCGCTGTCCCTGGAGTGCTCGCTGGTCCAGACTCTGGAGGTGGGTGCGATCCCGACCACTCTGGTGCTGGCCGAGGTCCAGCTGATCCACGTTGCTGACGAGGTGCTTGTCGACGGATTTCCCGACCCGGCGAAGCTCGCCCCGCTCGGCCGACTGGGTGGGCAGTCCTACGCGGGCCTGGGTCCGGTGATCCAGATCGATCGGCCCCGATAGCGCGGCCCGATCCCGTACCGGGCGTCAGTGATGGCCGCGTGATTGTTACCTGGACCGTCTGGCCAGCGCAGTCACGGCTGCCTGCTGGCCCGAGTTCTGATCCAGCACCTGGTCGGCCAGGGCCAGCGCCTCAGCGGGTGTGATGTCGTCGAGATAGCTGGCGGCGTATAGCGCGATGCGACGCAGCCGTCGGCCACGCCGCTTTTGGGCTTCACGGGCGATGGCGGCGCGGGCGCGTCGAACCCAGATCGACGTCCCACCGAGCAGTGGGAGGGCCAGCCTGGGAGGCACGCCCTGCGCGATCAGCCGGTCGAGGGTCTCTCGTCGCTGGCTGACCCGCTGAGCCAGCTGGGTCAGGCGGAGCGTCTTGGCATTGGGCGTGATGCTGTTGAAGCCGGCACGTTCGACCGTCACGCCCCACGGGGCGAGCAGCTCGGCCATCCGCTCGGCCAGCGTGTCGTTGAGCGAGTCGGAGACCTTCAGGCTGTGCCGCTCGAGGGTGCACAGCACCTCCTGAACGGACAGTCCGAGGGTCTGGATCATCCCCTTCTTCAGGTCGTCGATCTCGATGAAGGCCTTTCGCACGTCGGAGATACGATAGACCAGGATCGAATCGACGTCGTAGACCAGCCCGTCCAGGGTGGTCACCTGCTGGGCTGCCAGGTTGATCGTCTGGGAGCGGACCGGCATGATCCGCACGATCTGGAGAAACGGGATCAAGAGCTGAAACCCTGGGGAGACGACCTTCTTGGCTCGGCCGAAGCTGAACAGCAGCCCGGCATGCCCGCTCTCGACCAGGGCGCCGGTGGCTCGAATGATGGCGCTGACCAGTCCGATCAATCCGCCGATCACCGCATCGGGGTTCTCGGTGGCGAACCGGATGGCGGCTTGTTTGATGCCCAGCCAGATGGCCTCGAGCCAGACCTCAATCCAGCGGCGCATCGTCTTCGTCCCCGTCGGGGCCCTCATCGCCTACGAGGTCATCGAGTTGTTCCTCCTCCTTCTGTAGGGACAGATCGGCGAGCTTCTGGCCCAGCAACTGCTGATCGGTCGCCATCTGGCGGGGTCCATGGCTCGAGTCGCCCGCGTGGGTCGCGACCACCGCGCCGGTGACCAGTGCGACGGCAGCCTCCTCCGACAGCGCATTGTCGCGCATCTGTTCGTAGTGCGAGACCCGCTCACGAGCCAGCAGCTCGAGCTGAGTGATCTCGAGCGAGGCGGGGGACGGCGAGATGTTGGAGAACCCGACCTTGAGGATCCGGACACCCCACTGATCCTCCGCGGAGGTGAGGGAGGACTGGATCTGCTCTGACATGCGCCGGGTATCGCGGATCGATACCCGGTTCTGGGCCTGGATCACCTGCTGGATCGCCATCACCACGACGTTCTGCAGCCCCTTGACCAGATCGTCGATCTCGATCATCGCCTTTTTCAGGTCGACGATCTGGTAGATCACCTTCGCGTCGACCTCGTAGACCAGGTCGTCGTTGAGCTGGATCACCTGCGGCTCGAGGTCGAGGGTGGTGTGACGGGTGTCTTCGGTCTTGAACTTCTGGATGATCGGCCACTTCCAGTGGACGCCAGGCCCGACCACGTCCTGGGCCCGACCGAGGGTGAACTTGAGTGCGTGCTGCCCGTCATAGACCACCACGAAGACGCCGGTGATTGCCTGCATGATTTCGAGGAACATACCGGCATGGTACCATCTGGCCCGTTGGCTGAAACCCGCAAGGAGAGTGAGATGCCCGATCAGGTCGACGGCTGTCTGCCCCACAAGGAGGGGCAGTTCACCATTCCGGGAGCGATGGACCACTATCCGCCGGACCGAGACATCGAGCCGCTGGCGGTCATTCTGGATCTGAAAATCGATCTGGAACAGCGGAGCCTGGAGGGGGAAGTGCGGACTCGCGTCCGCGGACATGGCACGCAGTCCCGCACGCTGGTGCTGGATGCGGTCGACTTCGTGCAGCTGGAGGTGTGCGCGACCGAGGGCTCCGGTCTGACCTGGCGCTATGACGGGAATTCGATCAGCGTGCTGTGGGACGAGCCCTTCGAGGCCGACGAGGAGCGAGAGCTGAGTGTTCGGTATCGTGTCGAACGCCCCATCAGCGGCATTTACTTCAGCCTGCCGGACGCAACCTATCCCGAGCGCGATCGCTTTGCCTTTACCGATCACGAGACGGAACGGGCCCGCCACTGGCTGCCCTGCGTGGATCAGCCGTCGATCCGCACGTCGTACGACATGCGGCTGACCGCCGAGACGGGTCTGACGATTCTCGCGGGTGGTGTGCTCGCAGAGCAGGTCGACAATGGTGACGGCACGCAGACCGCACGCTGGGTGCTCGACTATCCCTGCCCGAGCTACCTGTATTGCTTCGCGGTCGGAGAATTTCTGCGGGTCGAGGCCGGCGACCAAGACGGGGTGGAGGTGGCCTATTTCACGGGGGCCAGCGAGCGCGCGGATGACCTGGAGCGGTCCTTTGGCCAGACACTGCGGATGATGCGCTGGATGAGCGAGCAGCTTGACTCGCCGTTCCCGTTTCCGAAGTACCACATGATCGCCCTGCCCGATGTCTGTGGCGCGATGGAGAACATCTCGCTGGTGACCTTCGACCAGCGCTTCATCCTCGACGATTGGCTGGCCTTGGAGCAGCAGCACTATGCCGATCGGGTGAATATCCACGAGATGGCGCACAGCTATTTCGGCGACGCGGTGGTCATCCGGGACTACGCCAGCGCCTGGCTCAAGGAATCCTGGGCGACCTACATCGAATGCTGCTGGCTGGAGTGGGACGGCGGCGAGGAGGTCATGGCCTATCAGCTGCATCTGAAGGCGAAGGCCTATTTCCAGGAGGTCCGCAGCAAATATGCGCGGCCGATCGTGACCCGCCACTTCAACCACAGCTGGGACATGTACGACCGACATCTGTATCCGGGCGGTGCCTGGCGGCTGCACATGCTGCGGCGGATGCTGGGGGAGGAGCCGTTCTGGAGCGGGGTCCAGGACTACGTGCGGAGCTTCAGCCGCAAGCTGGTGGAGACGTCCGACTTCGTGCGGAAGATGGAGGAGCACTCGGGCCGGAATCTGGGGGCCTTTTTCGATCAGTGGTTCTACCGCCCGGGATACCCCTGCTTGAAGATCGATTTTCAGTATGACGCTGAAAAGGGCGAAGCCTGCTTCGCGGTGGAGCAGACCCAGGAAGACGATGAGAAGGGCATCGGTCTGTTCAGCTTCGACCTGGCGATCGCCGTGGAGAAACCGGACGGCGCCTGGGAGCGGGCGACGCTGTCGATCGCCCAGCGCCATCACCAGCTGACCCTCCCGGTGGAGGAGCCGCGGCAGATCTGCATCGACCCCGAAGGGCGGATGCTGTTCGAGTTGACGATGAACCCAGGCGACGACATGTTGCGCCGTGCGTTGAGCGAAGGGCCCAGCGTCTCCTCACGGATCCACGCCGCACGGACCCTGGCTCAGAGCGGGAAGCGGGGTAATTGTCGGGCGATCGCGCAGGCTAGCCACAGTGAGCCGTTCTGGGGGGTCCGAGCCGAGATGGCCTGGGAGCTGGGAAAGAGTGGGTCGGGCGAGGCCGTTGAGCCGCTGGCCGAGATTCTCCTTGCCGAGCAGACGCCCCGGGTCCTGGCCCGGATGGCCCATGCCTGTGGGGCGATTCGTGATACGCGGCTGGTCGAGGCTCTGCAGGCGTTCTTGTCTCGGGAGAGGTTGCCTTACGCGGCTCATGCGGCGGCATTGGAGTCGCTAGGTCGACAGCGTGCTGGAGAAGATCAGCTGATGGCCGCCGCCAATGACAGTGGGTGGCGTTCGATGGTCCGAGTTGGCGCTCTGCGGGGTCTGGGTCATCTACGCAGCGGGACGGCCTTCGAATTCTTGCGACACCGGGTGCGGTATGGGGCGGAGCCCGAGACGTCCCGAACGGCGGCGCTCTGGGCCCTGGCGGAGGCGGGGGCCTGGCAGCCGCTCGCGTTGAGAGAGCAGGCCAGCGAACTGATCGGCGAGCTGACACGGGATCCCAACGAGCGGGTTCGGCTGGCTGCTGCCGCCGCTCTTCAGCGGCTGGGAATCCCGTCTGCGATCGGTGATCTCGAGACGATGAAGGGTGGCCTGGCCACCCAGGAGCATCCACGATTGGCGCGCCACATCGCGGCAATTCGTCGGGGGAATGATCCGGACGCGGAATTGATCGCACTACGCAAATCAGTGGAAGAACTACGGGAAAAGCAACGACTGATGGAGAGTCGATTACAGGCACTCGAGCCTTGAAAATGCTTGTTCGACGTCTCAGGCTTGTTATAAGGGTTCACTTGCCTCGGCGGGCCTGTTGCATTCTCCCTCTCTGCACGTTGTTCACGGAAGGATGGAACAGATGTATTGCACACGCCTGATTTGGTTGCTCCTGAGTTTGGCCCTGATCCCCGCCAGCGCCCACGCGCGTAGCTGGAAGGAGATCCAGCGGGAGTTCGCCCGGAAGTACGCCTCCACCGATTGGAACCAGAAGGTAGCCGCAGTCCGCCTGCTGGCGGAGGGCAACAACAAGGCCGCCTGCAAGGTGCTCGCCGCCATCCTCAAGAACAGTGACCGAGAGGTGACCAGCACGGTCAAGGAGGTGGCCAAGACCAACAAGAAACTCAAGCCCTATGCCGGGCGCAACCGGTTCACCACCGACGAGCTGAACGAGAAAAAACGGCTCGAGAAGGTGCTCGGCGAGCAGAACGAGAAGTGGAAGGGCTGGGACAAGGTGGGGGATGCGGCGCTCGATACCCTGGCGCGGATGAACAGCGCGGAGGCCAAGCAGTGGCTGCTGACGACCGGGTTGAAGCAGGGTCCGTGGCGGCAGCGGGCCGCGGTGGCCAAGGCTCTGGGCGGGATCGGTGGCGAGGACGTCATCGGGCCACTGATGGACGGAGTCAAGACGTCCGACCCCCGGGTCAGCACGGCCTGCATCGACGCGCTGGGCAAGCTCAAGGTCAAGAAGGCGGCCGAGATCATCGCCAAGAAGCTGAAGCACAAGCGCTGGCAAGTTCGTTCGGCCGCGGCGGGCGCACTGGCCAACATGGGCGCGACCGAGAAGATCCCCGGTCTGATCGATCAGCTGGCCAAGGAGAGTGGTCGCCTGGTGGACGACATCAACAAGGCGCTGGTCAAGCTGACGGGGGTCGACAAGGACGGCAACGTGGTCCAGTGGCGAGCCTGGTACGCACAGAACAAGGCCAAGCTGGCCGACGGCCCGCCCAGGGTGGTCAAGCGGCTGGTCCGCAGGGGCGAGTCACCCGAGGGAGGGCGTACCACCAGCTTTTATGGCATCACGACCAAGTCGAAGGCGATCGTCTTCGTCATCGATCGGTCGGGTTCGATGGAGACTCCCGCCGGAGGCAAGGAGCAGAAGCAGAATGTGGTGCTCTCGGGAAAGCACAGCAACGCGCTGCAGAGCGTCAAGGGGGGGCGCAAGATTGACGTCGCCAAGCGAGAGTTGATCAAGGCGATCGTCGGCCTCGACAAACGGGCTCGCTTCACCATCATCTGGTACAACGAGGCGGTGATGCCGTGGAAGTCGAAGATGATGCACGCCACCGACCAGATCAAGGATCAGGCAATCAAGGAGATCAAGAAACTGGAGCCCAAGGGAGCCACCAATATCTTCGATTCGGTGGAGCGCGCCTTTGGCCTGGCCGGTCTGGGAATGGTGGGCAAGGATTACATGAGCGGTGCGGACACGGTCTTTCTGCTGTCGGACGGGTCGCCCAACCAGGGGCGGATCACCGCGCCGGACGAGATCGTCAAGGCGGTGGCCAAGATGAATGCGACGCGCAAGATAACGATTCACACGATCGGAATCGGCACCGGCCACAACTCCAACTTCATGCGCCAACTGGCCGAGCAGAACGGTGGTGAGTACGTCTCGCGCAAATAGCAGTTGTGGCGTAACCCTGTCGCGCCGGCCAGCTGGCCGGCGCTCCGGCACCGTCTACTCAGGCGGTTTGAGTCGCAGCGATGCGGAGTTGATGCAGTAGCGCAGGCCAGTTGGCTGCGGTCCGTCGCTGAACACATGCCCCAGGTGGGCGCCGCATTTGCCGCAGACCACCTCGGTGCGGCTGACGAACAGACCTCGGTCGGCATTGGTCTGCACGCTCTGCTCCGAGCTGGGCTTCCAAAAACTGGGCCACCCGGTGCCTGATTTGTATTTGGTCTCGGCCTCGAACAGGGGATTGCTGCAGCAGACACACAGATATGTCCCGGCTTGGGTCGAGTCCCAGTATTCGCCGGTGAACGCCTGTTCGGTGCCTTTTTGCCAGCAGATGCGGTACTGTTCGGGAGAGAGTTTTTCCTTCCATTCCGCCTTGGATTTCTGCGCTGCGGGTTCTTGCGTAGAGGGCGTCTGGGATGGCGCCGGGCTCGTTACCGCCGGACGTCGTCCGCTCAGGCTGATCAGCAACACAGCGATGAGGGCCAGCGCGATCAAGGCAATCCAGTAATTTTGCATGGTGTACCGCTATCATAATGAAAGATGAGCATTCTCACCATGACTTACGGAGCGGATCCCCAGGTGTTTCGCGGTGCCTGGCATTTTCCCTGGGAAGCTGTCCTCGATTTTATAGACGGGTGGATATGGAACGCGATGAACTGATGGCACAGCTCAGGTACCCCCTGTACCAGCTGCATTACCTGGACTCTCTGGAAGGCTTCGAGTTCAGCCCGGATGAAGCGAAGCATGTGGTCGAGCATTACGGGCCTGCGCATGTGAACATGATGGTCCTGGCCCTCGACTGGGCCCGCCAGACGCCCGATCTCGTCTGGGCGGAGGTGCTGCCGAATCTGAGCCACGACGATGCTGCGATTCGGCACTATATCCAGACCAGCGCGACCGCGCTGCGAGCTGCTGTAGAAGCGACCTGATTCAGGTGCCAGCAGGTGTGAACAGGTCTAGAGTAGAGCGAATGGCGAAGTGCTCCACCCGATGGCAGCTCATTGGATGTCTGACGGGAGATGACTGCATGGGGTGTCCCGGCTGGCCGGCGACCGGGTGTGGGATGACATCAGTCGCCTTTGTGCTTGACCGCTAGTGACCGAATTCCCTATAGGTGAG
>PVBE011527756.1_pt1 | contig 13541 bp, 12 predicted proteins | sample 1631181 | NCBI WGS metagenome assembly PVBE01 (sample SAMN08397723, study PRJNA350692) | Marine metagenome, whole genome shotgun sequencing project. | isolation source: water | place: Pacific Ocean | collected 2012-04 | reverse complement strand
TTACATGGTCTGACCGGCAAAACACCTATATAGATAATGAATCTGCAGTAGAACCTGAAAATGCGTCCGGATATGTACCGCGTAACCATACTCTGGAAGCAGCTCCGGAAAGCAGTTGCTATCAAGGATGTATCCTTATGCAGGAAGATTTTTTCCCTGTATTAACTAATTCTGGTCGTATTTACGCATGTGTGTCGGATGATCTTACAGACTCTTCAGATACGTACGGTTTATGGGAATCTTTTAACGAAAAGGTAGATCCTCACACATTCCTACCCGTCCCTCTTTATATATATGATTTAATGGCTGTCTTTAACTACCCGGAATATTTGGAAAATGAGCGTTTAATAACAGAAGCATCCACTGCAGCTGATATACCAGAAACCCAACTTAACATTCTTGAGTCGGGTAAATTTGAAATAGTGTATAAAGCTGAGCAGGTATCAAGTGTACTTACAACAATGTCTACATTTCATGGAGATATAGGCCGATCTTTGCAGCATGAAGCCTTGTGCCTGCTTGATACTGCGGAAGAAAATTGTACTTTTATTGCATTTAGCGTAAAGGATAATAAAAATGAGTATATTTCAAAGATGTGTATAAGTGCAGATATATTTGGACCTCAACTAATAAATGAAGCACGCTTAGAATTCGCTAGACCTAGAATGGCGAGACTAAACACAGTAAATGTGGCGAGGTCCCAGGAGAGTTTGACTCGTCGGTGCGTATTTGTAGTTGCAAATAAAGTATCTTTAATAACAGCTAATTTTTGTAATCCACAAAATGAACAACAAACTGTTTTATTTGCATTTCCTAAGATACACGCTGAATTACCGGGATTTAAAGAAATGTTAGAAGCAGCTACACCCTTCAATGACGTGAACATCTTGTCACCTAATTTAACCCCTAAAGAAGAAATTGATGAATAACCAAATTAAAAGTAAACCCAAAACTGCACTTAGTCCGAAGATTTTTACCCCTACCGTAAAGCCGTGTACATTAATGTTGTCTTGTTTTGCGTACAACAAGATTAGGTATTTGGCTAATAAGGCCAATACAGAAATAGGATTTTGGTGTATCGGGTGTGCTGATGACCCCTTATACGTAAAAGATGTGGTTGTACTAAGGCAAACAGCAAATGTTGTTTACAATAAATTTGATGACGATGCATTCGCTGACTTTGTCCAAGATATGGCTCAAAAAGGGTATGACTTGGACGAGTTTGCTTTTATTTGGGGCCACACTCATCCAAAAGGTTGTAGCGCCCAACCCTCAGCAACCGATGAAGATACCTTTAGCGATAAGGACAAATTCGGTAACAAGCAAAAATTAGTTATGTTTATATTATCTCAAAGTGGAGATATGTATGCCAGGCTTAGAGAAACAACACAATTTTGTACAGTAGAAACTGAGCTTCAAATTGAAGTAGATACTGAATCTTTTCAAGATGTGATAGATAAGTGTATTGAAAATCCCAACTTAGTGTCTGAGTGGGATGAGTCTTTAAAACTTGTGAAACTTGTAGAGAACCCCACTTCGTTTGCTTGGACTAGTAAAGTTCAAAAGGTGTCTAAAACCTATAAAAACACAACACAAAATACTGTTAATAATAGTGAGTATTTTGGTAAGGTGCCCGGCGAAGAAGTCCCTGCGGAAGATGAGTGGTTAAACGGTTGGGATTCAGATTATGGGTTTACTTCAAACGCCTATTACAACCACTCTACAGACGAGGCCGGTGGCGTTACCCTTAACAATGAATGGTTGGATAGTTTATTTGTTTGTGGTGTCGTCTACGACGAGAGGGGTGAGATTGATACCGTTGAAGAATACTCCGATCAGGATTTAATGATTGATTACGGGTGTGACTCCTCAACACTTAATACCGTGTATAGAACCTTCTGCTACGACCTACTCCCTAAACAAGCTGTAGCTTTAATTAAATATTGTGCGGCCGTAGAGAAAGCCCCGTTCAGTGAATGGTCTTTAGCTAATAACGTTACTGACGCTCTCAAAATGGTTTCTTTTAAAGTACGAAAGAAAGAGACGACAAGTGAGGCTGTTGATAGACTTTTTACTAAAGAAACAACAGCTATTCACGTTCTTGAAGAGCTGGAAAGAAGGGCGATTTACGTATGACTACAAAACTATCACCGCCTACAGAACAAACCCTTACCAGGGAGTCCACCAGGTACGATAGGCAAACCTCCTTTTTACCGCCAGAAAAGTTAAAGAATATTTCAGTAGTTATAGTGGGGTTGGGTGCTTTAGGACGCCCAACCGCTGCTTTAGCTGCGTCCACAGGGTTTGGCAGAATTGGATTATTTGACGACGATACTATCGAGCTACCCAATTTAGCCGCTCAAGGCTATAAGGATAAAGATCTCGGTCGTCTTAAAGTGGAGGTGGTTGCTGAAGAGGTGCAAGAGTTAAATCCTGAAACAGATATTTATTATCAACCCGTTCGTTTAGAGAAAAATGATGCTGATTTATGCATTTTAGACGCTTTCAATAAGGGTTTAAATGTAGTACCCGGTCAGCAAAAATTAGTGGTGGTATCGTGCGTGGACAGTATTGATACTAGATCTATGTTGTGGAAAGCTGTTTCAAGTTTACCGGAAACTCATCTATTTATAGATGGCCGAATGGCTGGACCTGTTATACAAACCTATGCAGTAGACTTAAAGGCCGATAATCATGAATCGGCTAAAAAATCATACTCTAAAAGTCTATTCAAATCTGAGGATGCTTTTGAAGCTCCTTGTACGGCTAGAACATTGCTGTATCCGTGCTACATAGCTGCAGGATTGATGATAGGGCAGATATCTAATTGGATTAGGGGATTACCCGTAGATGCGCAGGTATCTTGTAATTTAAACACACCTTCAGCTATGTCTTTGAACATATCTGAAGGGTGATATACGGTATAATCGTATATACTAAGATAGCAGAAATGCTATCTTTTTATCTATGGAGTAAATATTTTGACTAATTTAAGTAAAAAAATTATATTTATACACATACCTAAAACAGCAGGAACATCTATAAATTTGGCCTTAGAAGTAGGTGTAAACCCTAACAGGAGTAAAATATTGGCGGCAAATAACCCCCGGAACAGCAGACGCCGTGGACCTCCGCGACTAAACCGTAAGAGGCACACCCACGCCCTTCCAGAAGAATATAAGAAATATTGGAAATCTCGCTTTACATTTACTGTAATTAGAAACCCTTGGGATAGGTTACTTAGCACATACATGTTCAACTGCTGTAATGCTAACACCGTTAGACCGAAGAATATAAATGATAAATATGAGTTTAGATCTGTTGCCCAGACTTTAGGTGGAGACAGATTCTCCTATTTTGTAAAAAATAATCTTAAGTACCTAACAGAAAATCGCTCCAAAGATGGACAACCCTACTGGTTAAAACCTATGAGTTACTGGTTTGATAAAAAATACCCGTACGATAAAGTCCTAAAATTTGAAACTTTACAGAAAGACTACTCTGAATTAATGGAAACATGTTATCTGTTAGGGATAAACATCCCCCAGCTATTGAAAGATAAATATCATAAAACCGTATACTCTGCTACAAAGTACGGGCACTGCTGCGATTCATACATTCGCCACTATGATTCAGAAATGATAGACATAGTTCAAGAGGTTTACGAAGAGGACATAGACAGGTTTGATTACCGATTCGGCGATTAAGACGTTTTTATCGTATAATACACTTGTCTATTAGCGACAAAATGGAGCTTTAATGCCACTACAGCCTCTAATATCGTTACGACCTAGGTCTGCCACTGTAGCAGGAGTTCACACCTCTTTACTGCAGTTTATAGCTGTTCAAGAATCAAACAATAACTATCTTGAAACCCTTCAATCCATGGTATCCGGGGCCACAGCGGTAGATGAGGGTAAATCTCTAATAATTAACTCCAGTGGTTCAGTAGTCCTAACGGACGATAGAACCCGGGTAAGAGTACAAGATGTTTTATTGGTATCGCCCGCTTATACGGATTCTGGAACTACCGCCAGATCTATAACGCTAGGCTCTACCGGGGCAGCCACCTTAAATATTATGGGTAAGGTCGATGGGTTAGATCAGTACCAAGTACAGATGTCAGGCGACACAGGCACATCAGCGGTATTTTCTGTAAGTGACGCTACCCATATAGTATTAGACGCAGTTTCAGTTAGTATCTTAGGCAGTAGCGGTACCTGGATAACTAACCCCATAATGGAGGGGCTAGTTTACCCTACATCTGATGGAATCGCAGGTGACGCCATCGTTACCGATGGATCAGGAGCTTTAAGCTTTGATGCTGTAAAGCAGTTTACAAGGGCTTCTGGTACAGATAGCTACACTTATAGTTATACCCCTATAACCGGATCTTTATCTGTAGCCCCAGATCTAAGCCCTTCTAGTTCATCTGGAGACGGTATACCCACCTCAGCTTACGGTATAGTGGGTGGCACGTCAGGCTTTGGGGCCTACGTAGATTCTGGGGTTGCCGGTCACGCTGTATTTGTACAGTTTAATAGAGAGCTTATGCTGACTGCTACCCTGGAAACCGGAGGGGTGTATGCACTCCAACTAGGGAACGATGCTTCAATATCGTCTGCAGACTATGTTTACGTAAAACCCTCTATGGCGGATAGCACGTCATTTCCTTCTATAACCTCGGATATGCAAGGGGGGGTATTCTATGATCCCACCCTACATACTCTCCACTATGTAGGAGATTCGAGCCTTAAAGAAATAGCGACCACAGATGATATTGCAGGTAAACTTACTTTAGACGGAGGGGGTATTGTTACAGGTATTCTGTCAGTCGAACCTTCAATGTCTACAGATACTAGACCCGCTACTGATCCTGATCTCAAATTTGTAGATGCAGATGGTAGTGGTTTCTACGCTAAGGCCTCGGTACTCCTTGGAGCGGGAGACTACGCAGTATCATACTATTACCCGGGCTCGGTGGGGGATATCTTTGAATTCTGGGAAGAAGGAATTATAGGTTCAGACGCACTCCTTACCTATACCCCCAGGTTAAACTATAGCTCAGGAGGTAACTTACCCGCTACCCCGTCATATACCTTTACAGGTGATGCTACTACAGGTGTGTACTTATCGGTAGCGGGTACTTTATCGTTCGCATCTTCAGGCGTAAACATGGCGTCTGTTACGTCCACTGAATGGAATTTTAACGGTAAAAAAATTACCAACCTTCCTACCCCTATCGCATCATCGGAAGCCTCCACTAAAGGGTATGTTGATGGGGTGCTGGATGCAGGAAGCGCATCAAACTCTATATTAAAATATAATTCTTCCAACTCTAAATGGGAGGAGGAAAGCAGTATAACTATACCGGCGGTAGGGACGGTACTGCTTGGAGAAAGCGGTGTAGATGGTAGTTTACAGATATTTGAATCAGCGGGATACTATACCCAGTTAAAATCTGGCGGTCCTTTAGCTAGTAATATTACATTTACTTTACCTTATACAACCGGATCAGCTGATTATCTTTTAAAGACTAATGGTTCCGGGTTACTTAGTTTTGTATCATTAAACTCTTTAGGGGATAGCAGATACGTACAGCCCGGAAGCGCTGACTTTACAGCTAGCATTAATTTAATAAACGGTAGTGCCTTAGCCCCCAGTATTACATTCAACTCTACTAGGGCTGGGTTTCGATATGATGACACCATTGACAGTTCCTCTGAAAGCTCTTCTACAGAAAACTATCGTAGTAGCGGCATTGTATTTCAGAACGACGATATGGATAATGTCGTTACAATCGGCGAACATAAAGGTACGAATAATAATGTATGGCTGGGTATTTTCGGAGATACGGGCGAGGCGCCTTTAATAATAACTGAACCTCGTGTAGGCCCAGTATATACGTTCCGAGATCATGACGAAACTGGCATAGGCTTTGACTATGTTTACGCTGCGGACATGGACACCAGCAGTAGTGGTAGTAGCGAAGATACTTTTTCTGATCAGGACGCCTTAATATTTTATGTAGGTGACGCTAGTGTCCCTGTAGCTATGTTATTGGATGATAGGTTAGAGATGATGTACGGAGTTAAGGTAACGGGATTACCCGCTCCTACCGACGCATCAGATGCTGTTAATAAAGTATATTTAGACACCCAAATAAGCGGGATAATAGCGCCGGGAACTTCTGGCTCAGTTGCAGGTGAATTACTAACATACAGAACCTCATCTCAGACCCCTGAGTTTGATTCAAAAGCTACTATTTTAAGTAATACTTTAACTTTAGGAACCACATCAGACACCGATGAAGGTAAGATTAGTCTCTCTACCACCTATAGTCATGTATCAATTCAGGCTCCCACAGCAACTACAACTAGCAGCGGTGCCGGGTATGTAACTCCTTACACCCTAACTTTACCTTCTGAATTAGGTAGCACTAATGAAGTCCTTGTATCGACAGACGCTACCGGTACCTTGGAGTTTCAACGTAGGGGGGCGTATGGAGTTACTCAGAGATTTGTCTTAGATATAGACATGAGTGCCGCCTACGCTGCAGGTAGATACGGTATGACGTTAACTATAGGTTCGGCACCTTTTATATCGCCTCCGTCTCCTATCACAGGATTTGTACCAACCGTAACAGCCACCGGAGAAACAGATATAGTTGTAGGCTCTAGTTCTAGCAGTTTTAAAGCACATACAGAGTTTTCTGTAAAATTAAACGGCATGGATCAAATTAGAGGAGATACAGTGTCTTGGGTATCTGCTACATCGTTTACACTAAATTGTAGGTTGAAAAACTACGATATTGTAGAGGTTACAGGCGTTTACAGCGATGACCAGACTACTTTAGGATACTGATATGTCTACCAATGAATTTCTTAAACAAGCGCTAGATATAGCTACTCAAGCTAAATTCAGTTATACCTCTCCCGGAAATTTTACGACCAGTGATACTCTTGAACACTTTAGAGATTATTTTGGGGTTATTACGACTCAAACCACGTCTAGCATAACTGTAACTATGCCTACTACAGGCTTAGATTCTACCACGCTTAATTATTTAAGGCACTTTATAAACAGCGCTACATCAAGTGTGGCGATAACCTTAGATCACGGGTACAGTACTTTAAGGTTAGAGCCTGGGGAAGGGGTTTTGCTGTTCTGGGTTGGCACCAGTTGGCATGTTATGAAAACTCCGGGCCATCAAAGTAACGCAGTTCAAGGACGAATAGAGGATGTTAAAAATAAAACTTACATGGTTCATAATGGAGACGTTAGAGCGGGGTATGTTAAAAGTATAACTATGAATGCAGACACGGGGAGCTCTACAGTGCAGTTATTGATAGACGGGGTTGATCAAACAGGTGATCTAACAGTAACTGCTGGGGTAGAAACCGTGTACACATGTACACCCGCTAAATACTTATCAGCAGGGGCTATTCTGGAGCTAGATATTACGTCATGTGTGTCTCAAGAGGGTTTACATTATCGAGTAGATGTGGACGCCTCTTGATGTATTTACTGAATTTTTTATATAGGAGGATTGTAACGGGGGATAGCTCATGTAGGTAAAGTTTTTTTTATGGAGTAGGTTTTAAATGTTTTTATGTAAATTAGTATCGTTGTGTTTGTGTGCCTCCCTTACGACTTCCTGTGTAGCTGTAGATGCAGTATACGCAGTACCGGAGAATGCACCTGTAGAAGTTGTGGTAAACCCTTTAGTTGAGATTTTAGAGTTGGAGCAGCATTTTCACACTCCGGAAAACTGTCCTCTAATGTCTGCTACATGTATAGTAAAATCAGCAGATGGTGTATATACGGGGTCGGGGGTTTTTATAGAAAAAGATGCTGTTATGACCGCAGCACATATAGCAAGTGTGTGTGTGGGGGGGAGCATAATGACAGATTTTAATCACCCTAAAATCAAAATTATAGGAATGTGGACCCCCAATTCAGATAGTGTTTGGAGTGGGTGTACTAGAGACGGAGACATAGCCATACTGCAATTAGAATGCGAAGTGGAAGATGTTAATGTCTTGGATATGATTTTTGAGTTGAATTCAAATTACACCCCTAATCAGTATGATAATGTGTTTATAGCCGGGTGTAGTGTCGGGTATAAGAAACAAAGTAGAAAGGGAGTATTTTTGTACTATGGGATTCTACAAAATTCTCCAGATTCCGTTAAAATTTGGTCATCTAAAGCCATGGTTTGGTATGGAGATAGTGGAGGCCCCGTTACTGTAAAGATCAACGATAATTTCTATGTTATAGCTGTAACATCTGGCTTTGATCTAGTTCAAGAAAGTGTTGTAAACACCTCTGCATGCAATGTAATGTATTACAAAACAGAGATTGAGGAATACCTAAATAGTTTTTAGTAAGCTCTTGCAATAGGCTAAGTGGAACCGTACAATAAACTCTCTCACGGGGGTTTATTGTGTTTTATTTGTAAATTAATTATCTGTTTTTGTAAAGTAATTTTTCATATTTGCTTCTTAATATAAGAACAGTATATTAACAAGACAATTATTTAAACTTTTAATTAAATTAATCTTTCTCTTAAGAACTAAATCTGAAAAATTACTTTACTTAGAGGTATTTGGCTGACTTATGTCTACCACATGGAAAATCAAAGTTGATCTAGGATCAAGAATTCGTACCACTGGTCTTAGGCCTGTTGTGCAGAAGTGTCTCAACTTCTTTACAGACACTCTGCCCTATGATTGCCCCCTGGTAAAAACTAAGTTTATCGATGTCTATGAAGACGTAAGATACGCTTTAGACAAACGAACTAAGTTAAATCACGTTGCAGCTGAATCCTACGCCAATCGGGTGGCTTTGTACGTTCTCTGGAGAGATGTATTCAATCAACACGTTTCTGGGTCCTACAGCATGTCCACAAGCTCACAGAACTTAGGGGAGAGGTGTCCGCCCTTCGGAGTTTCCATGACCCTTAGCGGACCTCCTGTGCCGTTTGAAGCCGGGTACACTTGTAAGCATTTTCTATGCCCTCATTGCCGACTTCGCAGGAATTTAGATCTGTGGAATAAAGTAAATAATAACGTAGAGTTTAAGCCAGGTATACCTACGACTCTTATAAACCTAGAGGTTACGAGCGTTCAAGAGTATAGCCCCATCAACACTGGGGTTAGCTTGAAGTTTGATTGCCTCAGAGACATACTTAATAAAATAGTAAGTATATCTTGGAGGTACCAGGGAGCTTGGACCCTGTCTTTAACCTCTGAAGACGATTTAGTGAAAGTTATTTTAAAATTAGGTTTAGTGTGCCCCGAACTACCCGGTAAAAAATACAGAGCCTTAAAAAATGAGGTCTATAATTTCAACACTATGAATGCCCTAATTTCCCCCCAATGCTATTCGACTATAGACATAACTCCTACAGAGTACACCGATCAGGCTAGGGAAAATCTATTCTCTAATGTAATACCTTCAGGCTTGTGGCCAGCGTCTTTCATGACTGACTACAAAAATCCAATTTCCTCCACCTTCGCTATTGACATCGGTCAACAACTCTCTAGAATTCGCACTCTTGGATATTTAGGTCCTTGTAACACCATAAAAAGTAGGTTAGCAAAATCAGTATGACAGTTCCCATCAAGTACTACTCCTCTAATGAGGATGTAACTTTAAAGTTTGAAACCCCCGGAGCCGCGGGACTAGATCTAAGAACATTAGAAGCAAGAATTTTAAGACCGGGGGGTACATTTAAATGCGATACTGGAATACACGTTGAAATTCCTGAAGGGTATTTTGGGTTGGTAGCACCCCGCTCTTCGACAGGAAAATTAGGGTTGAGACTTAGAAATACGGTTGGAATCATTGATAGTGATTACCGAGGACCAATTATTCTGAGCTTTAGAAACGATGGAGATTCTGATGTACAATTGGAAAAAGGGCAGCGGTTAGCACAGCTAATTGTTAGCCCTTATTTAGGCATCGAGCCTATTCAAGTAGATTTGTTAAAGAATTTATCTAGTACCCATAGAGGTGTAGCCGGTTTTGGCTCAACAGGAGAGTAGAAAGTTGGATCACATGAATAATTTCCAGAAATTTATTGCGGTATCCCGTTACGCACGATGGTTAGAAGATAAAAATAGACGAGAAACGTGGCAGGAAACTGTAAATAGATTTTGGGATTATATGACTACTCAATTCCCTGATTTACTAGAAGTACCCGATCTTAAAGATGCGATTTACAATCTAGAAGTTATGCCCAGTATGAGGCTGTTGATGACAGCTGGCCCCGCATGCGACAGGGATAATACTTGTGCCTATAACTGCTCATACCTGGCTATTGAAAGTTTAGAGTCATTCCATGAACTGATGTTCATACTAATGAACGGTACGGGAACAGGGTTCTCAGTAGAGCTCAGCTGTGTAAGAGAACTTCCTACAGTTCCCCAAGAAATTATCAGAATAGAGGATGAGGTAATTGTCGTTGAAGATTCTAAAGAAGGGTGGGCTTTAGGGTTTAAACACTTAATAACGAGTCTATACAACGGCATACACCCCACTTGGGACTTATCTAAGATCCGCCCAGCAGGAGCCCGACTTAAGACCTTTGGGGGTCGTGCTTCAGGTCCTGGGCCTCTTGAGGATGTGTTCCGATTTACAACGAACATGATGTATAACGCTCGAGGTAGGAAGTTAGCTACAGACGAATGTCATGATCTGTGTTGTGTTATTGCTAGGTCTGTGATTGTGGGCGGAGTTCGCCGAGCCGCTATGATATCTTTATCAGATCTAAACGATACAGCCATGGCTAGAGCGAAAACCGGCAACTGGTGGGAAATGGCCCCCCACAGATCTTTATCTAATAATTCTGCTGTATACGACGGTAGGCCCGGTTTAGGATCATTCTTAAAAGAATGGTCTGATTTATACGATTCTCGTGCAGGTGAACGGGGTATATTTAATAGAGCTGGAGCATACGCCCATGTAGAGAAGTCGGGGCGAACTTTATGTAAGTTTGGGCTTAACCCTTGTGCAGAGATTCTACTTAGAAATAAACAGTTTTGTAATCTTACCGAAGTAATAATTAAAAATGAGGACAAAGTCTCTGACATTAAGAGAAAAATAGAGTACGCCACCATTCTAGGTACCTGTCAGGCTGCTTTAACCTTCTTCCCGTTTTTAAGCGAAGAGTGGAAAAGGAACTGCGAAGAGGAGAGATTACTCGGCGTGTCTATGACGGGGATATACGATAATCCCATCACTTGGGGAAAGGATGGTTTAGGAAAACTTGCACATAGGCTTGAACGTTGGAAGGCTCATGCCCATAAAGTTAATATGGAATGGGCCGAGAAGATAGATATCAACCCCGCTGCAGCTATTACCTGCGTTAAACCCTCTGGAACAGTGTCTTGCCTGTGTGACACGGCTTCGGGTATTCATCCGCGATACGCCAATAAGTTTATTCGCAGAGTACGAATAGATAAAAAGGATCCTATGTATCTATTAATGAAAGATCAGGGTGTTCCCGTAGAGAGCTGCGTTATGAATCCCGAATCTACAGCTGTATTTAGTTTCCCTATGACGTCTCCGAAAGGAAGTAAGACTACACAGGACGTTACGGCTTTAGAGCATTTGGAGCTATGGCGGGCATACAAGAAGCACTGGACAGACCACAACCCATCTATCACTGTCAGCTACACTGACGATGAATTTTTAGATATAGGGCGTTGGGTGTGGGAGAATTTTGATGATATTCAAGGTATATCCTTTTTACCTAAAATAGAGCATATTTATAAGCAAGCTCCATTTGAGGAAGTATCTAAAGAACACATATTAAAAGCTGAAGAAGATCAGCCCGAGATAGATTTTTCTGAACTCCACCTATACGAAATGGAGGACACTACCCGAGGTTCCCAAACTTTGGCGTGCTCGGGCAATTCTTGTGAATTGGCGGATATAGTGTCGGAATAGTAAAAGTCTTTTGACTTACCATGACTATACTCTACAATATTTAGTAGGCACTTACTAGGAACCCCTACATCATGGCTAATGAATTTCAATACAGACAGACAGGAAACATGCACGGTGACCCTACTACCCCCCCTACAGGTAAATCTGGCGACTTTTCCTGGAAAACCGTCTCTATAGAGACAATAGCTATGGACGGGTTCGAGTGGGAGGTTTTGTGTGAGGAGAAGTGGGTAGACCCCGTAAACAGATCATATGAGTGCTATAGAATAACTAGAAGATGCAAAGCTATGGGTGGACGCCTATACTCCACTTCTACGCACATTACTCCGCTACAACAAGGTCGTCCGTCAGGGAATCCCTCTATATCTGAATCTTTAATATGGGGACCAGATAATTCTAGCGACGACTGATAACCCCATTTAAAGGTTCAGCAGTTGCAGTTATACGTTCATTTTGATGAGCATCAGTACCAAGACTCCTATATTGATGAATATGTGGAGGACTATGTTATTACTAGCTACGTAGAACTTACTTTAAAAGAAGTTTCTAATGTTTGTGAAGATCGCTCTAACTGTCACCCTATAGAATTAATACATCAGATAACACCTTATACAGGTAGTTTAGAGGGTATTGATACTGTATACACCACTGTATGTAGATTTAATAATTTAGCAGCTAATATTTTTGAGGACTGGAGTATTCTTGGTGCTTTTGTTACAGAGAATGAAGCTGAAGACATGTCAGAATCTTTTGCTGAAGATCCCTCAGGCTTATCCGGACTATCTGATAACTTAACCGTACTGTATTGCAGTGTAATACCGTTACAGTTAAACCTACTCGGGTCAACCAATAAATAAGGTAAAAGTATTAAATATGTCTACAGATATTTTAGAGATTAACGATAAATTTGATGTATTAAAAGCTTTAGGTGTGATACTATTATGGGCTGCGGTAGTCGCTATTAATTACTATGCACTATAAAAGGAAAACATTATGGCTAACATAAAGACTCAAGAGGTTAGGGGCGGTCGCCGACGTTTAAAGGTCGACGCAGAAACTTTTGAGAATACTTTTAAACCTTTATTTGATTTCTGCTTGATTAAGATGACGCCTAGAGAGCAGACTCTCCCTAAAGCCATGCGAGATGTCGGATTAGTAGAGTCTGGTATAGTCAACACTCAGACTAGAAATAAAGATGGTGTTGTAATTAATATGGGCCCCTGTAATTACGATCCAGAAGGTAATAAAGTTACGGTACCGCCGGGTTTAGAAATTGGTGCCCGAGTTTACTATTCTGCATGGTCGGGTCAAGAGACTCCATGCCCCCCTGGATATATTTTGGTCAGAGTAAACGATATTTTGGCGCTTTTAGATAAAGATGCTGAAATTGAGTGGATATGATTCAGCTAAGTTATTCCCCGGGAATTAACAAATTTTTACAGACTGATCAACGATTAAAGATTCGATATAGTCCAGATAAACTTGAAGCCTTGAGCAAAAATTTCGTTGTTTTCAAGATTTTCAGGCATGCCCTCGAATGTATCAAATCCGTAAAAATGATGGTCGAAATCCCACTTTATTTTTTG
>PVBE010455816.1_pt1 | contig 13541 bp, 15 predicted proteins | sample 1631181 | NCBI WGS metagenome assembly PVBE01 (sample SAMN08397723, study PRJNA350692) | Marine metagenome, whole genome shotgun sequencing project. | isolation source: water | place: Pacific Ocean | collected 2012-04 | reverse complement strand
TCTTGCGAACGCAGATGTAGTAGCAGATTGTAGGATTGTAAGTGCAAATGGACTTACAACTGCCCAGTTACCTGCGCCACGTCTTGTTCTTTGTGCAATTAAGTTAGCAACTCTGTTAATTTGAACAGCCAGTGCGGCGTGTTCGTCACCAACAAATGTTGCAGTACCACTTACAGCCGCTTGGTCGTAAGTTAGTTCTACTGCTCCTGGAAGTGCTCTAAGAGATGTTAAGATCTCTTGATCAATTTCAACAGTAATTTCTTGTGCTAAAGCCGCCATGATTTCAGCCTCAACGTCTAAGCCTTGTTGTGCTTGAGCGTCTTGAGCCGATTCAAAAGTCCATCTTGCAGATAGTTTTCTGCTTTTGGCCTCTACGGTTTGTTTTAACACCTGAATACTTAATCTGTTACCAGGTGCACCTTCAAGTGCCGCCGTTGCCGCCGCTTTTGCGTTTGCGTTGGCTAGTTCGTTACCTGAATATGCGTTAGCAATATTAAATGGTGATAGTGCTTCGTCGCCTGCTACAACACTTGCTGTAGTATTCGCATCAGCATATCTTACTCTTAGAGTATGAATTTGACCAACTGGACCAGTCATTGGTTGTACACCAACAATCTCGTTGGCGATTACAGTTGGCATAACACGTCTGATTACTGGCAGAATCACTCTGTTAAGAGTTGCAACGTTACCGGCACTAGTTGCGCCTGCTGTTGCTTGTTCTGACAAATATTTGCGTGTATTCTCTAGAGTAACATCCATCACTTTTGATTTGGTACCTTTCAAACCTTCCATTAAGGCGGTTTTTGTTTCGGCCCATTTATTTTCAATTAGTGTATTCGACATTTTTTTCTCCTAAATACCTGCTAATTTTCGCATCTGTTCGATGCCTGTATCAACTTCAGGATCTGCTTTATTACCAGTAACAGTAGTTCTACTTTCTGCTAAGATTCTACTCTTTGCTCTAGTTTCATTATCCATTACTGCTGGCAAATACTTGCTGAAAGACTCTTTCAACTTTTTAGTTTCAACAGTTTGAAGTAAATCCTGCATCACTTCTTTTTTATCACCGCTTAATGGTGACATAATTTGATCCATTACTTTACTTCTTTCCAGTTGATCTTTAGCCACGTCTGCTTCTGCTTGTTTAGCCTCGATCACCTTGTCTTTTTCTTCAAGAGTCTTGTTGGCTGATTCCAACTCCTCTTGTTTGGCTGTCATTTTCTTGATTAGTTTGTTTACTTCGCCCTTCTCATTCAAATAACTGCTGGTATATTCACTTGCAAATGCTTCAAACATTCGTCTTCCAAAGTTATTTTCTCTGGAAACAGTAATATCACCTTTAAGTTGATGCAATTCTTTTTTAAGAACCGCTTCAACCGTAGATTCAACCACTTTTGCAGATTTTTTAACAAAGTTACCTTTAAGTTCAGCAAATTTTCTTTTGGCTTCGGCAATAAGTTTGACTTTAGTTTCGATAACGTCTTTTTTATCTTGACCAAACTCTTTTATTTCCTCTGCCAATTTAGTAACAACAAAATCTTCAAGTTTAGCGAAGTTTTCTGCTACTGCATACCTATCTGCATGAAGTTCTTTGATTTCTTTGCGTAGTTCTTCTAACACAAAAGTTTTTAGCACTTTGGCGTGTTCTCCAATTGACTTTTTATAGTTCACACGTTCTTTAGCGAGCATTTTTTTATCCTCTTTAAATTCCGCGATCTCTTTAGCAAGTCCCTCTTTGACCATTTTATCAAGTGATTCCACCATTACGCCTTTATCGTGCTCGTATCGTTTTGCGAATTCGGCACGAAGTTCGGCTTCAATTACATCACGAGTTTCTTTTAACTTAGATTCCCATGCTTCCTCGATAGCCTTTTTAGTATCTCCACTAATAACATTACTGTTTACTAGTGGTTCTAATGCTTCTAACATAATCGTTTCTCCTCTACTTAATTTTGAGGTCTCTTATTAATCTCGATACCCCGTCTCTAAGGTATCTCTGTGCCGCAGAATCCTGCGATACAGATTGTGCAACATTCCACACTTGCTGTCCACCACGCATATTCATGAGTCCTTCATAAATTGGCGTAGGATAGGCATTTGGTGCAGATGGTTGCGCCACAACATCGACGGTAATGATCTCAAAATCACTAACTTCGCCTGTTGACTCGTTAACGTTACCAGAGCCTCTACTTGAAACACCAAGTTTTACTCCAGAATTTAACATTGTTTCTACTAACTTACCCATTGGGGTCGGTAAGACCTTCATTTTACCGAAACCGTTGGATCCGTCCATCCACATATCTGTAACCATGTGTGATACACGATCCAGATTTACTTTTAAATCTTCGGGATGGTCTACTTCACCAAGCACAGAGTAGCCTCCTTGAATCTGATCTTTCAAAGTTTTAGTGGCTTTCGCTATTTCATTCACAGGATATATTCTTTCGTTGGCGTTTTTCACGCCTCCTTGAATACAAATTCCCTTCATGTATAGGTCTTTGCCGTCTTTGCCATCATTTTCCAGGACTAAACCTGCTTGGTCAAATGTAAGATTTTCTCTTAGATGTAACATCTAAAGTTCCTTTTATTACTCAGAAGTTTTTGGCTTTGGAGCAGGCTTAGGATCTACTTTTCCTTTACCACCTCTGTTACCATATGGTGCTGTATCCATCTTAGGAGCAGGTGCTTTACCACCTTTTTCTTCGCCACCTTTAGTTGGATCAACTGCTTCTGCTTTTGGTTCTGAACCACCTTTAGAAGCCACTGGAGATTTTGCTGAAGCATCATTGCCTTCACCTGCAGATGCTTTAACCATTTCAGAGTATTCTCTCAAATGTGCTTCTACTGATTTGCTTTCTTCAACTTCTTCTTTTTCTGCTTCTTCAACTGCTTCTTCGCCTTCAAAACTTGGTTCTACAGATTCTTCTTCTGGTTTGTCCATGTCCATATCCATGTCCATTTCTGGCTCATCTTTTGGCATGTCGTCACCTTCTTCGTCGTCTCCGTCGTGATCACCGTCCATTTTTTCGAATTCTGCTTTTAGTTCTTCTAAAGCATCTTCCAGATCCATTACTTTATCTTCTAATTCGTCTGTAGTCATTTCTTCGTCTGCTTGGACTGGCTCTTCACCAACTTGGTCAGCAGTAACGTCAGCAACTAGATCGTCTGTAGCGTCGCCACCGATAGTTTCTTCAACTTCGTCAGCCGCTTCTTCTACTTCTTCGTTAGATGCTTCGTCTACTTCTTCAGAGGACTCGTCAACTTCTTCTGAGTCTTCTTCTTTCATTTTTTCTTTTTTATCTTCGTCTTCTGCTTTCTCATCTACTTCTTGAGTTGCTTCATCGACTTCTTCGTCTTTAGTTTCTTCGATTGACTCTTTCTGAGCATCGTTAGATACTAATTCTTCATATATTTCTCTTGATTTGTCTACAACGATTTCATGGAATAAGTCTTCCGCTTTCGCTTTTTCTTCGTTTACCAATAAATCAAGTAATTTTTCAAACTTCTCTGACATGGGTATATACTCCTTATTTCGTACTATTGGCCATAGTTTGTGTAATAATATGTATTATCTGACACTATAAAATCGATTATATTGGTGCTTTTTTGAGATTTTTGGTGATTTTAGCGTATTTTTGGCCACGCTTTCATCAAAACTTCCAGGTCTTGATAAAATATCATGGACATATTAGTAACGTCCTTTAGTTTCTTAGGAACGAATCTAAATTCAGGTATATGCTTGTCACATATCCTGATAAACTTGGCATCTGGATTCTGCATACAGTTCTTACGCATCTGATTTTCCCAGTTGCCGTGGAACGTGGCTTCTTTTTTGCCGTCACGGTAGTTGCGTGTACCTTTGTAGATGTTGTTGATGCGTAGTTTTTCCTTGGTGCCACTTTTTACTCCACCAAAGTCCATGCCCAGCAAGTATATTTCTTTGAATCCTTGTTCTAATGCAAACCATGTTGCCGTTGGTCCCGAACTCCAACCCATGTCTTTGCTGAAACGTTTGAAGTAAGTGTGTTTGATCTGTTGACGTGGATAGGTCCAAACTTGTGATCCGGTGTAGTTGGCGTCACCAACTTCGTTCATCATCTGGATATCCACACCCACTAGGTAGTCTATCTTCGGATTATCACGGTATATTGCATTGATTCCAACAACCTTTCCATATGGCCACAGTCTGTTGATATCAAAATTCTTCCTGCTTTCGCCATTTGCGATTATGAAAACTTTATCCATTTAAAGTATGTATATTATAAGGTAGGTGCGGCTTCTTCTTTTGGTGCGGCGTACATCGTTTTTACTGTTTCAAGTTCTTTGGTGTACTCTTTTGATTTGGTTTCTTGTTCTTTTCTTATTTGATTGATCTGTTCAAGAGTGAGTTTAGTTTTTCTAAGGTCATCAAAACGTATTATGGACTGGTCATCTTTCGCCGTGTAGCGTTCATCCATTAAGTCAAACATTTCTTTCAAGAACATACTTTATTTATATGTCCTTGTCCAACCAAGGTTGGAGATAATTTTCAACTATGTCCTGTAAATCCTCTTGTGCGTACTGTTGTGCGCCTAATGTCTTGTTGTTTTTGTCTGTGTACCAAAATATTCTATCAGCATTGTACAGTTTAGATATCATTTGTATCTGTGCTTTGTTCAGTGTGCTTAGATTATTGAACTGATGGTCGCGATGTATCCTTGGCATGATTCTAATATCTTTGCCTGTTGCCTTTGCGTGTGCATCAATCATCGCGATGGCAGTGTGCAGTTCCCATTTTGCCTGTGCGATATAATTGGTTTGCTTGTATGCACTGACATACTCACGGTCTCTTTCGGATTCGTATGCGGGATCTTCGGATGTAATGCCCAGTGCGGACTTTTGCCATGTTGATTCTACCCAATCTCCATTGTCTGCTTGGTACGTCGGTTGGTCAGTGTAGGCAGAACTGGTCACTAGATTCTTTAATAGATCCACTGACTTAGGATATTTGGTGTCTATCAGTGCTTTGCGATGCAAGTCGGCCATCTGCACAATATTGATCGTGTCTTTGTTGCTCATCATCATCACATGTACTGCAATCTGTAGATTTGATTGATGATATGTAACCAACCATTTGCTTTGTGATGGATTCAACTGATCAAAATAGTTGCCCCAGTTATTTTTGTGTATGTCTGAACCAGATGGTAAAGCAATACAAGTGCCAAACACTGTGTATTTCATTATTTGTTTTGTGCTTTTTCTTGATTGATCATTCTACGCAGGTGTGCGTGTTGTTTCATTTCTAGATATATTTTCACTACGCCACGTGCCGCAGATGTTTTGAACACTGCTGGACATACTGCATGAACAATAGAGTCGATCACAATCCATTGTAATCTCATTGCATTGTATAGTGAGTGTCTCAGATGTGGCCAGTAACCCATTTTGGATTGGGCCAAATGTTGTTTAGCAGTCTTAATCATTAAAGTCCCGGAGTGTCTGCTCCGCCGCCTGGTGTTGTGTCTGGTGCTGGTGCTTCTGTGTCTGCATCTGCTGGATCACCCAGTTCTCCTGCTGTGACGTCACCGGCATCTGCTGTGCCTAAGTCACCTGCTATGCCACCCGGAGTGACTCCTGCTGATCGCATTGCATCTGCTCCGCCATCGACTGTGGTGTCCTCACCGTTTTCTTCCATCCAAAGTTTCTGATTGCGTTTGATTTCATCTTGTGTCATGCCTAAGAAACGTTCCATTGCAAATCGTTTGCTCAAATATGGTGTTTCTGCAAGACCTTGGAACACTTGTACTCTGCTGTTGTCCATTTCTACTTGTCTGTATGATGCAAAGTTCTGTGGTGGATTGAATTTAAGTTTGAACATGCTAGAGTCTACATTGATGCCTCTTGCTTTGAGGAAACGTTTGAATTCAGTGTCCATAGGATCACATATCAACGTCTGTAAACGTTCTAAGTATTTGTTGAATCTAAGTTCTTGGATGTATGCAGTGCCTACTCTGCCGTCATTGTATTGTGGATTAGCACCATCATCTGGTCCTGTTGGCAAGTATGCCGCAGGAATCTTCAATCCTCTGTACAGTTTGTTTGTGAAATAACGCAGGTCATCAATCTCACCCAGGTTTGTACCACCTGGTAGTGTGTCAACTTTAGATCCTCTGCCTTCTGCTGTCTGCGGAAAGAAGTAATCTTCATTTGTTGACAATGGATTGTATGCCGCGTCCATCATGTTGGTACCACCACCTGTGCTGGATGGTAGGCGTCTTTGATGTATTTCGTTTTTCACACGTTCAACGAACTGCATTGCCAAGTGTGATGGCATGTTGCCCACGTCTATGTAAAAAATTCTACGTTCTGGTGCTCTCTGTATTCTGTATATTAATATTGCGTCTTCTAATAATTCTTTTTGTTTGAACACTTTGAAGACTTGTTCCAGTATGGATGTGCCAAATGGATAGTTTTCGCCTATGCCTTCACTCAATGAAGAGTGTAACACATGTTCTGCGCCAATGGCATATTGGTTCATCTGTTCTTGGAATCTACCTGTGCCACTTGCACCACCTGTGGTTTGCATGTTTGCAGATCCACCCACACCTTGGTATCCTTGGTAACCTTGATTGTTGCCACTTGCACCACCGGTGTACAGTGTTTGGTTCGGTACTTCAGTTGCTGTTAGGTTTTGTAAGTTGATGTTCAAGTCTCTGACCACATACTGTTCAGGACGTTTGCCTTCTGACTCGTTTACAATTACTTTGTCCACCTTAGCGGCGTCAATGTGTAACAGTTCTTGTGTTTCTGGATCTCTAACAAAAAATACATCTCCGTATTTGATGCAGTTCCTGAAAATTCTAAATGCTCTCTTGTCCAACTTGTTGAGTGATGTCCATTGTTTGAGTGCTTTGCGTAGCACCATCACTTCTGTTTCTGTTGGGTTGTCGTTGTATTTGATTTCGAATGGAGTCTGATTGTCTGTGTTCATCTGTGTGCAGAATTCTGCGATGATGTCCAGTGCCGCGTTTATCTCTGAATCAGCGTCCATGCTGTCGTACTGTGAATATCTGTTGACCCTGTTTGGGTGTCCTGTGTAAACTTCAGGCAAGTATGATGAATAGTTACGTTTGCCGAAGTCGTTGTAGTTGCCTTGTGATGCTGTGTTGCCACTCACTGGTGACAGTGTGCCGTCTGATGAAACTACTGAAAAATATTTCTTCCAAGCCATTATCTAAATAAATCTGTAGACATTTTATTGCCCAGTCTCCTTATTTCTTTGCCAAACATGTTGTTGCCAGTGTATTGTCCATCTGCCATGGTCTTCAACACACCAATCATTTCGTTTAGTTTGGATACTACTTCTTTTGATTGTACACTATTTACGCCTTCTTGAGCAACCGAATTATTACCATTGTTTGACATATTTGTTATATTGGCCATCATTTCTTCCAATGGGGCCAGGGTATTACCAAGATCAACTGGTATGTTGCCCTTGGGTGCTGGAATAACTGCTTCTTTGCCATGCAAGAACGCTAATGTGCTTTGTCCAAAGTCCATAACACCGTTAGTTCCCGCTTGGAACATAGGCAACTTTGATCCATGTTTTTCGTTGAGTTGTTTTAATATTGTGTTGAAATCGTCTTTGGTTGGCTTATAACCTTTTCCTTTGTCTGCCATGAAACTCATCAGCATGTTTTGATAATCCATGTTAATGGACGGCATGCCTTTATCCAGGCCATAGTCTCTCACCATGTCTGCCGCCAACCGTGAATAATCTGTAGAACTTGCTGTGCCTGATGCTACGGCCGCCTTGTCAATGCCTTCTGCAAAGTTGAGGTCGGCGTTTTCTATGTATTGTGTGGCACTTTCAAAACCTTGTGTTAACTCTGGTTTCACCAAACCTTCGATTTCACCCGTCTCTGCAAATCCTAAAAACTTGTTGAGTAAGTCTGTGACTGATGTAATTCCATTAGCAGTTTCCATGATTATATCTGCGGCCGCATCACTGGTTAACACTGCCTCTTGCAATCTTTTGCTTAGTTGTGCCACGTTGGTCTGTGCATCAATGATCGATTTAACTAATTCCCTGTTTTGATCGGCGGCCTCAATTCTGCCTTCACGTTCCTTGTCTACCTGTTCCCTAATCGCCGCAAGGTCAACATCACCTGCGATGAATTTTTGTGCAAATGCAAGACCTTCTCCAACCACGTCCGCCAACGCCGCAGGAAATCCGCCTGCAGGAGCCAACAGTGCAGTTCTCAAAGTTTGATCATTTGTGATGCCTTCAGCAACTGATCCAAGTATGTTCTGTATGTCTGCATCATTGACATCACCTGTGCCATCCTTGAATGCAGTTGCAAATTGTCTAATCAAATCTCCAGTTGGACCAAGTTGTGCCAACAGTGCTTCTTGTTCTGCTGATGCAACACCAAGAGTTGATATACTTGCAAATGCGTCTGCCAACTGTGGCGAAAACTGTCTTAGGCCTACCTGTAGATTCCTAAACGACTCAAGCGATTCACCTGTGAGTTCATTTTCTTTCAGTGCCAACAATGCCTGTACATTTGAACGCATCGATTCTTCACGCATCTGTTGTTGTAATTCTTTTCTGTTCTGTCCTGTCAATCTCGACAACACAGCAAGGTTGGTTGCGTATGCGCCTGCATTTTTGGCCAACTGTTCCTCTGACATGTTGTTCAACATAGTAGTCTGACCTGTTCGTGCAAGGATGTTGAGATAGTCAGTGCCAACCTCGTTCAACTCAGATATTGTAAATCCTAACCTTGTGAATCCTTCCAGTGTGCCATCTGCTTGTAAATTTCCAAGGGTTTTTAAAACTTTTCTCGCTCCATCACTTGATGTTGCAAATGCTGACAATGCCGGAGTGGCTTGGTTCAAGGTGGCGCTAAGGTCTTCCAAAGAAATGTTTGCACCCAGACTGAGTTTCGACAGTTCTCTGAAGTTGCCTTCTAGTGTGGCACCAACTTCTGCGGCACCTCTGAATCCATCTGCAATGGAATCTGCTATGCTGGTTGTAACATCAAACAATAGATTGGCTGTTTGCTCAGCGATATCGGCCGCAGTTGACGCCGCTTTCGCAAATCCTGATATGATCGGCATGCCAGAACCTAGAGAGAATAAACCTTTTGCGGCCTTGTTGGCCAGTGAAGTCAAACTTTCGAATGCTGGCAATAGACTGTTCAAACTGCCGTCGGTGTTGAACAATGTTGATGCCACAGAACCCGCAGTGTTGGCCACTGCTTCGAATCCTTCTTTGGCAGCCTTTTGTGCCTTGGTTAAATCTCCTGTGCTTTTGGATGCCTTCTTTGCCTCTACGTCCAGTGAATTGACGCCCGAACGTTTTGCACCCAACTGTGTTGCAATGCTTTTGAGTGTTTCTTCAGTTGCCCAAGACGGATATTTGGTGGTCTGCCCGTCAATCGAAAGTGTGATATCTTTTGCCATGTAATGTATTTATCGAAAATTATATACGCATATTTCTCTCCATAAATACTGTATGAACATGACACCAGACCAAATGAAGGCATACTTTAGAAAGCCTGAACTTAAGATCAGTCTACCCAGCCAGGGAGCATACTATCCACCAGGAGCGTTGCAGTTGGACGCAACAGGTGAGGTAGATGTGTATCCGATGACAGCAGTAGACGAACTCACACTCAAAACACCGGATGCATTGCTGACCGGCGAAGGCACTGTAAAAACAATCCAAAGTTGTGTGCCTGCCATTACCAACGCATGGTTGATGCCTGCATCTGATGTAGACATCGTATTGATCGCAATTAGGATTGCGACATATGGAGCAACAATGACTGTGACCAGCACAGTGCCCAACACAGGCACAAAACAAGACCACGAAATCGATCTGCAAACTTTGTTTGACAGAGTAGACAAAGAAAAGATATCAAATCAACTGATGCTGGATAACGGCATTAAAGTTGTGATAAGACCAAACAACTATCAGCAGTTGAGTTTGATCAGAAGACAAACATTTGAAAAGCAAAGACTGGCAAGAACAATAAATGATGCCAAGATCGATGACAAGGACAAACAAGAGGAGTTCAACAAAATCTTTGCTGAACTAACCAAGATGAACGTGGAGTCATTGGTCAACAATATAGAAGTGATAGAAACTCCAGAAGGAGTGATACAATCCAGAGATGACATCAACACATTCATCAACAACGTTGATCTTAAATTTGTAAATGCCGTGAGAAACAAAGTAGAGGCAATGGGCAAACTGGGAGCAGTTCCGCCATTCACTGTTGAGTCTCCGGAAGAGGATGTCGAAAAGGGTGCACCAAAAACTTATGAAGTGCCCATCATGTTCGACAACTCCGATTTTTTCGTCTCATCCTCTTAACACAATCGGATTCTGAGATAAAATCCACACTGGAGAATTATGAGAGCGAATCCAAGAACATCAAACACAACCTGTTGAAAATATGCTGGTACATGAGGGGTGGAGTCAGTTACAGCGAAGCACACATGATGAGTCCGACCGAAAGAGAGATCGTGGCCAGCATCATCAAAGACAATCTAGAGACCACAAAAGAGACGAAATTACCATTCTTTTAGACGAATCCTAGGCACAGAAAACACCCACAAAACCATTCCGACAGGCACTTATCCAACGATTACCATGGTAAAACCATAATCTACATAGTTTTTACCACCTTAAAAGTGCTATAATTAATATACTTTCGGGCTCGGGGGAACACGAGAGTTATAATAGGAGACACAAAATATGTGGAAAACTATAACAGATACAATTAGCAACGTAACATCGGTTGCGGTGGCACTAATTGGACTTTCAGTGGCACTAGAAGTGGTGTTCGGCTCTGCCGTACCATTTCTTTCACTAGGTGTAATAAACAACATCAGTGCTATTGTGGCTGACCTGGGATCACAAGGCTTAATTGGCTTGATCACTGTTGGCATCTTGTGGGCACTTTGGAAGAAGTAATCTAGCCCAATAAACGACTACCGTAGGCACAGTGAATTTGTTAGTCCTTGTTTGCTGTGCCTACATTCATGATAACTAATATACAATGAGATTGAGAGAATTCTACACTAAAGAATCAGTTGGCAACACAGATGCCATAGGAGGCGCACTGGCGTCTGCCAGTGGCAAGGTCGCGGGAATGGTCATTGATTATGTGAACAAATACTATGACTGGGTCAAAGAAAAGAATGCCAAAGTCAAGGCACAGCAAGAAAAGAAACTCAAACAGACAGCATCTAAGATGAAACCAAAAGAAAAAACAGATGCAAAGAAGATCATAAACAAGAACAAAGCAAAACAATTAGACCTTTTTGACAAGTAGTAAGTTGGCTAAAGCCAACATGCATTTCGCTTTCGCTCATGCATTTTTTCCTTAAGACGAAGTCCGTATCATGTAGACCAAGCAGTCATAATTCGGCTGTTTCCAGCCGAACTTGATTTTGAAGCATCATGTGAGCCTCGCAGTCATCCTATTTGCTGTCGTAACCGGGCGGTTGTGCTGTACCCGTTAGCATAATTCTTACCAACGCGATTCCGTTGCACCTGTAGGAACATTTGCAACTGAACTGATGTTGTGTCTTTTTCACAGAGCATCATCATTTATGTTTGTGACGTCAAGTGATTCACCACCTTTCGGCGCATTTCACTATGTTTGTTGAGACGTTATATTGCCTGGATTGCCTTTTATAAGAAATTTTATTATATGCGTATATTATTATCTTCTGAGACAGGGTGTCAAGATCTTTTTCTATCTTTTCTCCAAGTGACCACGTCATCTAAATTTTCTTGTGACCAGGCATCGTAATAGTCGGTGTGTGTTTTGAGGTACTCATGTCCTTCTGCAAGTTTGTCTGTCTTCTGCACAAACACTATCGCATACTTTCCCATGTTCATTTTTATACTGTTGATGTCTTCCACGTTTCCGGGGTGATCATCTAGCAACACAAAATCTTTGTCTATGGTGGTGTTTGCTTTCTCAACAACAGAACTGAACATGTCAGCATTATAATATGTAGGATCAAAAACAAGCATAACCACGTCTAGGTCATTGTTCCATGTTTGTAATGTGTCGGCGATGGCATATGACACACTGCCTTCCTCGATCACTCTTATGTCGACTTTTTGTTCTAACATGGCCTTGCGGGCATACGGACATGGTGGAAAATTGTTGAGCAAAGGATTTGGTTTGGAAACAAAGTCGTTGATCCATGCAGTCACGTCTTGTTTTACTTGATTCTTATCCATTGCTATTGCACTTATTATAATGTATACTATTTAGATGTCATCCACATGCCTGTCATTATTTGTTGCTTTCAGTATGCACATTGGATTATCTGATGGTTACAACACAGTTCATCCCCATGCAAGATGCACACTGGACAATGTAATGTTTGGCACTTATTATAACAGTGAACACAGAGTCAGCACTTATGTTGGCAAAACATTTTATCCTGTGGACGGTGATTGGACGTTGGAGTATGGTTTGGTCACTGGATACAAATCTGCAGATGTGATCCCGTTGTTTAGATATGTGAACGATGGATGGTATGTTGCTCCGGCGTATGAAGTCGGAGGTAAGTATGGTGCAGTCATAGGATGGGAGTATAAATTTTGAGCGGAAGAAAATCTAAGAACAAAGGCAAGTCATATGAACGTGACGTTGCAAACTTTTTGACTGAACTATATGGAGAGTCTTTTACCCGTGTGCCTTACTCAGGTGCCTTTGTGGGAGGCTCCAACATTGTGCGAACAGAAACATTGAGTGAAGGACAGACTAGAGGATACAAAGGAGACATCCATCCTGGTCCTTCGTTTCCTAAACTTGTGATTGAAGCAAAAAATTATGCAGAGTTCAGTTGGGCCAACATGGCATTGCGAAAACCAAATGCTCAACTAGACGAATGGATTGGTCAAGCAGAAGAATCCTGTGAGCCTGGTGACAAATGGTTGTTGATTGTCAAGATAACAAGACAAGGACAATTTGTGTTGTGGGATCATCAGAACTGGGGTATGCCATCTTTGGACATATATGGTTGCAATTTTTATAAGAAATACAACTATATGGAGTTCGCAGAATTTTGGAAAACACACAAAGACACTATTAAACTGAACAGTCATTAAAACTATTGTAATTGGTATAGAAATATTGTATAATTACAGTGTAGTCATTTTTAGGTGGCTATTGTTATGAATAACTTCAAGGAGGATAATTCATGAAAAAACTACTACTAGGCCTAGCAGTGTTTGGACTAGCATTCAATTTGAATGCGGCAGAAGTTTCTGTATATGGGGCGTTGAATTACATGATTAGTAATTCGGATGACGCAACAGGAAATCCAATCATGAAGGCAGAAAACAACGGATCAAAGATCGGCATAGACGTTTCAGAAGTACTTTCTGAAGGTGCAGTTGGCGTGACTGGATTCGGTAAACTAGAGGTTGGCATCGACGCTGACGATTCTGGATCAGATACTTTTGACTCAAGACTTGCTTACGCAGGTGTTGACATGGGTACACTTGGTGCAGTATCTGGCGG
>PVBE012036278.1_pt1 | contig 13542 bp, 13 predicted proteins | sample 1631181 | NCBI WGS metagenome assembly PVBE01 (sample SAMN08397723, study PRJNA350692) | Marine metagenome, whole genome shotgun sequencing project. | isolation source: water | place: Pacific Ocean | collected 2012-04 | reverse complement strand
CTGTTCAAGATCACCCGGTAAAAAGTAGTGTTCCAGCAGTATTCGGTTCTTTAGCGTCTGGTGCCAGCGTTCGATCTTGCCTTGGGTCTGTGGATGATACGGCGCACCGCGAACATGACTCATGCCGTTGTCGCCAAGCCCACAGATTGCGCCCCCTCCATGAGTAATGGCGGGTCATTGGTGCCTGGATTTAATCGACCATTACACTTTGACTACAGCCCTGATACTGATTACTCTTCAACACAGATCAGTAAGCCCATGACAATCGGGCAATGGGAGAGAATTATGAGTATTCGCCGATGCTTGGCAGCCGCCGCAGCAGTAATCACCGCAGGATTCGCACTGTTGTACGGGCCTGCATTCGCACACCATTCCGCCGCGCCATTTTTCGATCCGGAAAGCCGCGTCGAGGTCGAGGGCACGGTGACCCGCTGGATATTCCGAAATCCCCACGCAATTCTGTTCATAGATGTGACCGATGACAGTGGTGCCACCGAAGAGTGGCAGATCGAACTGGGAGCGCCGGTGAGCATCCGGCGGGCTGGCTTGTCACCTGACACACTGGAAGTCGGCCAGCGGGTGAAGGTATCAGGCCAGCGCTCTCGAGCAGAAGGATCACGCGGCATATGTTGCGGGCCAATAACCTGGCCCGACGGTAGCCCTATCAGATAAGGCGGACGTGTCGAGGAAGCACCAGCACGCCGCTAATGCTGCGATACAGGAAGCCATACTAAAAATAGAATTTGTTGTAGGAGGAGTCATGAAACCAGTATCAAAGACGGGAGTGTTGCCGAAGGGAAAGGCTGCTTTGGCAGTATTATTGTCACTCGTTTTGGGATATGCAATCCCGCAACTCAGTGCTCAGCCTAGCAACCAGGTCCCCAATTTGGAAGGATTATGGGATGGCAGTTTCGGCATACGGCCAGTCAATGGTATGAATGTTCCCTGGGGGGAAGATAACTTTCCCGTATTGAATGAGCGCGCCATAGCCTATCAGCAAGTCTGGGAAGAAATCATCGCGCCCAAGTACGATTGTCAGCCTGCATCATCCCCAGCCATTCAATATGATCCCTATCACATGAGGGTTACACAGTGGCCGGATCGAGTGATGTTCAGGTATGAGAAAGATGACCAGCTTCGAACTGTCTGGCTCGATGGTCGGCAGCCCAGCGCAATGGACTTCAGCGTCCAGGGATTCTCTGTGGGTCATTACGAAGACGGTGCTCTGTTGATCACCACTACAAATTTCGTCTTCGATGTAGCGGGCTTCGATGACTACAACGGTATTCCGTCTTCATCTCAAAAAGTCGTTACCGAGCGCTATTGGCGTGAAGGCGACGAATTGCGCGTGACACTGACGGTAACAGATCCTATGTTCCTACGGGAGCCGGCGTCTTACACAACACGCTGGTTGCCCGCCAGAGAAGGCTATCAACTGAAGGCATATGATTGCGATCCGGAGGCGTCTAGATCTATGGTAAAATTCTTCCCTTCAAAATACGACTAGGGACCCTCTCTCTTTGTCCGCTACCTGATTCCCGTTGGCAGATTAACCTGTGCCCACGTAAGGAATCAGGCGCCCGAATAGCAGTACTCCGCCCCATGCCGAGAGTGAAGTTATTGCAACAATCTTTGCAACTGGCGGCGTGTCGGCATTTGTACCCCAGCTGTGCATGACCGGTTTTATCTTCCTGTAGTAGAAAAGTGTATTCAATCCAGCCAGTACCACCAGAACCATCTTGATCTGAAAACCGATATTTACAGAGTACCGCAACGGATCGCCATAAAAAAACAATATGCCCGTCACAAGATTAAGGCCAAAACCGATCAACACCAATGGCACTAACTTGTGGGTTGCCGTGGGCCGCATACTCCTGAACAGTCCTGCCAGGCGCAGATCAATGATAATCAATCCACCGAGCAGCAAGGAAAGACCGACAAAGTGGACTATCTCCAGGACCGGCCACAACCAGTAAGTTTCCACAATCCATCGATTCAAAGAGCCGTCTACTATGGATAATGCAAATGATTCCAGCATGATTGGCTCCGATCAGAGATACGCAGTTAGTCGGCCGGCGACGATCGCACCGATCCAGACACATAATGAGCCCAACGCCAGCAACTTCATCGAATTGCCAAGCGGCTGCCCGTAGTCGGCTTCAGCCAATTCTCTTTGCAACTTGCCCTGAATTACCACCGCCAACAGCATGCCTGCCACAACACAGCTAATCTTCAATAAGAATGGGATACTGCTGATAAAGGTCATTGCCTGGGAAGTAAACAGGAAACATCCAGAAATCGCGTTGATAGTGAACCCCGTCCACGCCAGTTTGTTCAGCGACAGGTATGCCGTGGGCTCAAGTCCTCCAACCACTCCCAGGAGCCGCAAATCACGCATGGAGAACAGGCCGACTACTATGGCGAGCCCGATAACGTGCATACTTAGCAGCATGGGGTAGCCCCACAGCGACAATCCAACCCATTGAGCGATTTGGGTACTTTCCAGCCAGGCAAACACGATCTACTTTCTTCCCTAAAATTTCTGTTATGAGATTAATTTTAATACCTGAGTCAGAACAAAGATACAACAGTTCAGTAGTAAACTACTGCCTCATTACTCTGACCAGCCTTTTCTATTTACCTCTATTTTCCTACAAAATTTCCTGCTCGATGTTCAGAGACAGCCTGCACTCCCTCTTTATGATCCTCGGTGCGAGTCAACCAGAATTGCTCCCTGCCCTCAATATCGGTAGCTGCCCGCACGGCCTCACCGAGGCCTGGGCGCAGCTGTTCTCTTAATGAAATGAGTGCAAGCGGTGCATTCTCGGCAATCTCCTGCGCCAGTTCAATCGCAGCTTCCCTTATCGAGCCTGAAGCGGCGAAGATATCGGCCGCACCCCAGTCTATGGCTGTTTCACCATCGATACGACGCCCGCTGAAAAACAACAGATTAGATTTTTGAGTGCCAATAATGCGGGGCAAGGTGTGGGTCAAGCCGAATCCAGGTGTGAATCCGAGCTTCACAAAGTTCGCCGTCATTCGGGTGTTTTCACAGACGACTCGAAAATCCGCCATCATGGCCAGCCCGAGACCACCCCCAACTGCAGCACCTTGCACTGCTGCTACAACGGGCTTTTTGTTGCCGAACAGCCGTACGGCTTCTGAATAGAGCGGATTACTCTGATCGCCAGAACCTGCAGCGAGCACATCGCCCTCCGGTTTCTCACCGGGTGTCACAAAATTGGCCCCGGCACAGAAATGTTTGCCATTGGAGCACAGCACGATAGCCCTACAATCCGCTGCTTCATCCAGATCATCAAAACAATCAGCCAGGTCTCTGATCAAATCCAGATCGAAGAAATTATTCGGTGGGCGGCAAATTTCACATCGAACAACGTGGCCAGGTAGCGATGTTACCTGGATATCGCCGTAATTATCTTTCATTAGATTTTCCTATAAGCCTTCAAATTTCGTTATAGTTGATTTACTTTGTGTAATCCACTCTGCAGGTTAGAAGTGCCCTATGTCAATTTCTTTTGCAGATATTCAAGCAGCAGCCGAGCGTATCGACTCGTATGTGATCAATACGCGTTTCGAAAAATCGAGGATACTCTCTTCTATCCTTGGAACTGAAATTTATCTCAAGTTTGAAAACCTGCAGTTCACATCGTCATTTAAGGAACGGGGCGCACTCAACAAACTGTTACAACTCAGCGATGCACAAAAATCATCTGGGATTATCGCCGTGTCTGTGGGCAATCATGCCAAGGCAGTTGCCTACCATGCCCAGCGCCTGGGAATTCCTGCCACTATCGTGATGCCAAAGCACACACCGAATGTGAAAGTGCAGGACACGAAAAACTTCGCTGCCAGAGTGATTCTAGAAGGAGCAACTCTTGCCGAGGCTGCCGTTTCTGCGCAATCCATATCCGAAGAAGAAAAGTTGGTATTTGTCCATCCCTATGATGACGAACAAATCATGGCAGGTCAGGGTACCCTCGCCCTGGAATTACTCGAGGCAAATCCAGAGTTAGATGCCATCGTAGTTCCCGTGGGTGGCGGAGGGCTTATTTCGGGAATCGCAGTCGCTGCCAAGACGATAAAGCCCTCTATCAAATTAGTGGGTGTCGAGGTAGCTGCCTTTCCCGGTGCCTACAATGCATTTCATGCTGATGAGCAAGCGATTGATGAAACCGGTGTCTCCACGATCGCCGAAGGTATAGCTGTCAAAACACCCGGCAGACTCAACATGGAAGTCATCAGTAACTTGGTGGATGACATTGTTATCGTCGATGAAGAAGCTATCGAGGAAGCGATAAACCTGTTGATCATGATCGAGAAAACAGTCGTTGAAGGAGCCGGTGCTGCAACCCTGGCCGCGATACAGGCTCATCCACAATTGTTTCAGGGCATGAAGACTGCCGTAATTTTGAGTGGCGCCAACATCGATTCCCGAATTCTGGCATCAGTATTAATGAGGCGCCTGGTACGAAAAGGTCGCATCGTGCGCTATCTGGTCAAGATCTCGGATTCTCCTGGCACCCTTTCAGATGTATCTGCCATGATCGGTGAATTAGGGGGTAATATTCTAGAAGTGACCCACCAGCGCATGTTCGCCAGCCTGCCAGTCAGGGAAGCCGATCTCTACATAACAGTTGAGACTCGGGATGCTGAACAAGCCGAAGAAATTCTGCAACAGCTTCAGGTGAAGGGGTATCTTGCGGAGCTAGTGCAGGAATAAGATTCCAAAAGATAAATGGGGTCAGAGTAAAATTTGCTTTGATGCCATTTGATATGGGTAGGTAAGAGAAGCAATTTTTACTCTGACCCCATTTATCGAACAGATCTCTTAACTCGCTCTTAATAGCAATAGGATGCTGACGACTACCAACGCCATACCGGAATATTCCCGAGCCGAAATTCTCTCTCCGAAGTACAGGTAGGTAATTAGCAGCGTAACCAGAAATTCCATTTGACCCAATGTTTTTACCAGGGCTGCTTCTTGCAGACTGATGGCCGTAAACCACCCGACTGAGCCAGCTACACTGGTAAATCCTATAAACGTAGAAGCTCGCAGGTTCTCACCAATCAGCCGCAACTGCTCCCGCTCTTTCACCACGATCTATGCCAGACAGATTGCTGTTTGCAGCATGACCATGTACAACAGCGTCGCTGCAGCGCTGAGCAACACCGGCATTGTCAATTCAAGCGAAGCCTCTCGTAGCCAAAGTGATGCCAGCGCGAAACCCAGGCCTGCTCCCAGCCCGTACTTGATGCTTTTATTGTCTACCAGGTCTTGCAGGGTGATCTTCCAGTTGCTCGCAACCAATACTCCTACAACACCCACAACCACCGAGACATAGCCCAGAAAGCTCAATGCTGCCGAGAAAAACCAGACACCGAGAATTGCAGTCAGGATAGCCTCAGTCTTCGCCAGAGCAGTGCCCACTGCAAAGTTCTTGACTGTAATAGCATTCACCAGACAGACAGTAGCGAATATCTGGAAGATTGCTACGAGAGTGGCTGAGAGAAAGAAATAGGATGTTAGTGCAATCGGCCCGACTTCTATCAAATAGGCTAGCGCCAGAAAGTACAGCGCAGCAAAAGGTAGCCCGAAAAGAAATCGCACCAGCGTGGTTGCCTGAATGGAGATGCTTTGTGCTATCTGTTTTTGTCCAGCCGTGCGAACCGACTGCATAACAACTGCAAGCAAGGTAAATGCTATCCAACTATCCATCGGTACAATATACCCACAATTGGATTCTCTATAAACGGCAAGCCCCCCATTAAGTGATCCAAATGCTCATTTGAGCTACACTAAGCGCCTCAATCAGTGCTGCCCAGTGCAAAGTTTCTAAGCAGCACAGCCACAGAGGGAAACAACTTCTTGAGTGTAGTCACTTTCAAAAGGCCTCAAGACAAGGCGTCAGCGCCTGCAACCAAGCAGGGCTGGTTGCGGTTCGTGACCGCGGCGAGCCTGTTCGATGGCCATGATGCGGCTATCAATATCATGCGCCGTATCTTGCAGGCCAGCGGTGCCGAAGTAATCCACCTGGCTCACAATCGATCGGTGCAGGAAATCGTGGATGCTGCTGTCCAGGAAGATGCAGACGCCATCGCAATCAGCTCTTACCAGGGTGGGCATATCGAATACTTTAAATACCTGGTCGACAAACTTGCTGAACTGGATGCAGCTCATATCAAGATATTTGGAGGAGGCGGCGGAGTCATCATACCGGCGGAGGTCGATGAACTGCATGCCTATGGGGTGACTCGACTCTATTCTCCCGCCGACGGACAACAACTCGGTCTGCACGGCATGATAGATGACATGTTGCAACGATGCCTCGAAGGTGAGCAACGTCCCGCCGCTCCTGATCTGGCAACGCTTTCCTCTGGGGATAGGTTAATTCTGACGCGGGCTATTACTGCGATCGAGAATAATGAATATCCACAATCACAATTGCAATCTCTTGCAAGCGTGGCTGAACAAACCACTCAAACACCCATCCTTGGAATTACCGGTACCGGTGGCGCTGGAAAATCCTCTTCCACCGACGAGATCATTCTTCGATTTCGCCAGGATAGCGAAGACTCATTGAAGATCGCTGTGCTGGCTATCGATCCAACTCGGAAAAAGACAGGTGGCGCCTTGCTGGGCGATCGAATTCGCATGAATGCCATTAGCCACCCCAATATTTTTATGCGATCGATTGCAACAAGAAATGCTAAAGTTGAGATACCCCAGCAGCTCAGCAACATCTTGCACGCTATCAAGGTAGCAGGCTTCGATCTCATCATCGTCGAGACTCCAGGTATTGGACAGGGTGACGCCGGCATCGTCCCTTATGTGGATACGTCTCTGTATGTAATGACGCCGGAATTCGGAGCGGCCAGTCAGCTGGAAAAAATTGACATGCTGGACTATGCCGATGTCTTTGCGATTAACAAGTTTGACCGCAAAGGCAGCGAAGATGCACTAAGAGATGTGTCCAAGCAGGTGCAACGAAATCGCGAAGCCTTCTCGCAGATGCCTGCCGATATGCCGGTCTTCGGAACCATCGCCTCGAGATTCAACGATGACGGAATCACGGCGTTGTACCAGGCCTTAGTGCCGGAATTACGCAAGCATGGACTCACTGAATTCAAATCTTGCCTGGCACGAGTCGACACAAAAATATCATCACAACGCACCGTGATTATTCCTGAGCAGGAGCAGCGTTACCTGGCAGATATAGCAGACGTGGTGCGAGACTATCACCAACAAGTGGCCACCCAATCTCAACTCGCGCGCGAGAGACAACAATTGCTCGCCAGTAAGAACATGCTAGAAAACGCCGACAGCGATGACGACGCTTCTGCAAACCTGAGCGCTATTGACTCGCTAATCGCCAGCAAAGAGGAGGCACTGGACAGCAGAGCAAAACGCTTGTTGGAAACCTGGCCGCAACTACGGCAGGATTATTCTGGAGACGAGTACGTCGTCAAAGTACGAGATCGGGAGATTCGCACCGAACTGACTCGTACTTCCCTGTCAGGCACTCAAATACCAAGAGTCGCACTACCAAAATTTGAAGATCACGGCGAGCTTCTTAAATGGCTGTTGCTTGAAAATGTACCGGGCCGCTTCCCCTTTACAGCCGGTGTGTTTCAATTCAAGCGGGAGACTGAAGACCCAACACGCATGTTTGCCGGTGAGGGTGATGCGTTCAAAACCAATCGTAGATTCAAACAATTATCTGAGCATTCCGATGCGAAACGGCTGTCCACTGCTTTCGACTCGGTGACCTTGTACGGCTTCGAGCCGGCACTACAGCCGGATATCTATGGCAAGGTTGGCAACTCGGGCGTATCGATCGCCACTCTGGACGACATGAAAGTGCTCTACGATGGATTCGACCTCTGCAGCCCTTCTACGTCGGTATCCATGACAATCAATGGCCCCGCCCCAACCATTCTGGCGATGTATCTCAATGCTGCCATCGATCAGCGTGTTGAGTCCTTTATTGGGGAAACTGGCAATCAACCGACCGTGGAAGAACTGCAAGAAATTCAGAACTACACCCTGGAAAACGTGCGCGGCACGGTGCAGGCGGATATTCTGAAGGAAGACCAGGGGCAGAATACCTGTATTTTTTCCACCGAGTTCAGCCTGAAGTTAATGGGAGATATTCAGGAGTATTTCACTGCAAACAGGGTGCGTAACTTTTATTCTGTGTCGATCTCGGGTTATCACATTGCCGAGGCAGGAGCCAATCCAATCTCCCAACTGGCCTTCACGCTTTCCAATGGCTTCACGTTCGTAGAAGCCTATCTGGCGCGCGGTATGCAGGTCGATGATTTTGCCCATAACCTGTCTTTCTTCTTTTCCAACGGCATGGATCCGGAATATACCGTGATGGGAAGAGTAGCGCGTCGCATCTGGGCTATCGCCATGCGCTTCCGTTACGGTGCAAACGAACGCAGTCAGAAGCTTAAATACCACATACAGACCTCCGGTCGCTCACTACATGCCCAGGAGATGTCGTTCAACGATATCCGCACGACACTGCAGGCGCTGATTGCCATTTACGACAACTGCAATAGCCTGCACACCAACGCCTATGATGAGGCGATTACCACTCCCACAGAAGAATCCGTCAGGAGAGCCATGGCGATTCAGCTCATCATAAACAAGGAATGGGGCCTGGCGGTCAATGAAAATTCCAGTCAGGGTTCGTTCATCATCGAAGAACTGACTGAACTGGTTGAGGAAGCCGTGCTGATTGAGTTTGAGCGTATCTCGGAGCGCGGCGGAGTGCTGGGCGCCATGGAAACCGGTTATCAACGAGGCAAGATCCAGGACGAATCCATGTATTACGAGCATCGAAAACACGATGGCAGTCTGCCGATTGTCGGCGTTAATACTTTTCAGAATCCACAAGCTGATACTGCGGTAAATATAGAACTGGCTCGCTCAACCGAAGAGGAAAAGCAGAGTCAGCTGAGTCGGCTCGATGCCTTCAAGACAGAGCATGCCAGCAACTCAGAAAAGGCACTGATCGAGCTTAAGAATGCCGCCATCGATAATGAGAATGTATTCGCCGAACTGATGAATGCGGTGCGTTATTGCTCGTTGGGTCAGATTACCGATGCGTTCTTTGAGGTCGGCGGTCAATATCGCAGAAACATGTAGCAAGGATTAGCAGAGAAGCTCTACCCTCCTTACTGATACCCCTCCGGGGTATAGCGCACAGCGCCTGGAAATTCCATTTTCCTGACATCGGAGTGCCCCACATAGACTCCGTCATCTGCCTCTCTTCTACTATTGTAGGTGCGCATGAACTCATTTTCAGATTCCCGGTCGGGAACTCCGCCTGATAAGGCAGTGCGTACAATCTTAGCTACCGCTTCAGGATTGTCACGTTGGGGGTAATGACCCGCTGTGGGTAGTATCCAGAATGAACTTTGGGCCTCACGCTCATTGAGGTAGGTAAGCCAGACATAGTTGGGGATGCGAATCGGATTGACGTTGTCTTCAAGACCCCACAAATAGGCAACCGGCACCGAACTGCGCGGCAGGTTATCCAGCCAACGGAACTCATTCTCTGCGCGTTCCAGTAGATACTTACCAACGTGAAGCAGCGCACTGTCTCCATCGTTGAATTTGAAAATATCGGCGTAGCCCACTGACACCGGATCGCCCTCGATCACACGCGGTGCAGCCCTACGTGCCGCGATCATTTCCGGGCCTCGCTCCGGGTCCAACAAGACAAATTGAAACGGCACCAGATTTGCCAACGGCAGGAACATCCCGCTATTGGACAGGAAGTGATAATTAAGCGTGTAGCCAGGAGAGGGGTTATCCAGATAGTGACCTAGAAATGCCAGGCCTATACTCACGCCACGGTCGTGGGTAAATAGGGCAAAATCATCGAACTCGACCACTTCGCGCACGAAATAATCGACCAGCCGGGCATTGTCTTCCAGCATATAGGAGAACCCATTCAAAGGTTTATCCGAGAAGCCCGAGCCTGGAAAATCCAGCACGGCGATGTGGTATTCATCTTCCAGCAATGGAATCAGGGCTTGGAAGTCAAAACTGGAATTTGGGAATCCATGCACGATAAGCAGCTGTGGATTGGAGCTGTCGCCGAAGGTCCTATAGAAGATATCGAGCTTGGCGTTATTGTTGTTAACAGTAGTGGAAGTCCATTCGAAGTAGTCTCCCCCACGATACCAGTCCTCGGCTAACTCCGAGTAAAAAGTGAACTCATCATCCTGGGCCAGCAGGGCACCGGTTGGTATAAAAAGCCATACGGCTAATAAGCTGACTAATTTAATCTGTCTCATAGCTTCGAATCACAATAGTTGGTAAAGGGATTTTATAGTACCACATGCTGAAAAGCCGCTAGAACAGGCAGCCCTGCACAAGCCACGTAGCAGTGGACACCCACATATTGAGGCAAGAATAATCCATGACTGAGGTAGATTTTTGTGGGTGTCCAGTGTGTTCGTATTGAAAGCGATAAATCTGGATTTATTATAATGGGGGATCAGAACCACTGTATTTTTGCTCTGATCCCTCAGTTCTTGGAAAGACATCAATTGGAAATACTATGCGCGCTTCGTCTGATTCAAATGGGATGGAATAGTGCATCAAAGAGGCAGGGAAAAAGACCAAATCCCCAGTAGCTACATCAATGATTTCATGTGGGTGTTTTTGTGCCCCCTTCGCGTCTTTTTCATCATCCAGGCAAGCAACAAATTTGCCGGCGTCAGCCTTCAATTCCGAGGGCACATTTATGTAAACGGCACCAACGAGCCAGGCTGATTCATGAAGATGGGGGGCTATATAACCACCTCTTTTCATGTTAACCAGCCAACCATAAGGACTGTAGTTTGTTGGCCAATTTGTTAAAAATCCCTCGTCGCTAGCTTGAAAACGAACTCGATAGTTTTCTATTTCTGAATGGATAACCTTTTCAATTTCGTGAAGGGAGTCGCTACTCTTATCGAATAAGTTACCTGCTGTTTGATGAGCATTATTTAAATGGCCTTGGCTCTTATAGGGAACGGAACTATCAGTTAGGAGGCTTTTGACAGTCTTTACAAATAGTTTGTCGAAATCACATCGCTCAGTTAAGTCGACTTTTGAAACATATTCGAATGGATCGCCGGCAAAAGTATTAAATCTTTTAATTTCGTATCTAATTTCCGCACGTAAAGTAAGTGAGCCAATCGTAGCATTGATCTCACCTTTGTCTATTAACGAGTCTAAGTGGTCATAAAAAACGGATGGCTCATCCAGTTGATAGAGACATTTCAATAGATAAGTATCACTATTCTCATGATTACTTTCTTTAAACTGTTGCGCGGCTTTATCGAATTGCCCAGCTCCAAATAGCGTTTTCCCTAGATTATATTGAGCATCTGCATAGTCTGGCTTGAATATTGTCACTCTTCTTTTGTTCATCTCAGCATCTTCCAGTCCGCCGAGTTTTTCAGTGTCAGACCCAAGCTAGCATGTGCCTCGGCATAGTCGGGTTCCAGTGCTATCGCTTTTGCATAGCTTGCTTCAGCCTCTTCTAACCTGCCAAGTGCTTGCAGCGTGTTACCCAAGTTACTATAGGCTTTGGCGTAGTCTGGTTTCAGTGCTATCGCTTGGTTGAAACATGCTTCTGCCTCTTCTAGTCTGTTTAATGCTTGCAGCATGGTGCCCAAGTTATAATAGGCTCCGACAAAGTCAGGTTTCAGTGCTATCGCTTTTCTGTGACTCGACTCAGCGCCTTCCATTCAGCCGAGTTCTTGCAAAGTGTTGCGCAGGTTACTATGGGCTTCGGCATAGTCAGGATTCCGGACTATCGCTTTGCTGCAGCTTGCTTCAGCCTCTTCAAATCTACCGAGCGCTTGCAATGTGTTACCCAAGTTATTATGAGTTCCAGCATCTTCAGGCGCTAGTAACACTGATTTTTGGTTAGCATCTAATGCTTCAGACATTCTGCCGGTTTGCTTGAAAAGCACTCCAAGCACTTTCCAAGCAAATGGGTGGTTTGGAAATTTCTCAACAAAGATTTTTGCCAACTTCTCGGCATCCCCATATCGTCTGTTTTGATAATGCGCTAATAGGGTGTGGATCGCTGCCTGAGGAGGCTCTGAATTTGTTTCTTCCAACGTGATTTGTCCCATTGATTAATCGTAAACGCTGCTGCATTGTTACTGCGGTTTTCAAATGGTGTGGGATGTTACGAGCAGGGGGTGCCCAGTTACCACTTAAAAGCTAGGCCTTCGTTCTAGAACCTTGCTAGACCAGATACCTATAGTTAGGATTGTACAGATATCAACCTTTAGTGTATAGGCAGAATGAACTGCTGCGATTCGGGATGCCTGATACTAGTTATAAGGTAGATTGGACATGCCATCTCTGGTGCGGCTGTTGAGTTCTTCTTCGGCCCCAGCCCGGCCATGACATGCATGGACGCATTAATGCCGCGGGCGCAGGACGCGCAAGAGCGGCCCTTGGCGGGTCGTTCGGCCAGCATGAAGCCAAACTTTGCTCGGAATACTGCCATTCCAAAACTTATGACAGTGCCTCTCGGCGGTCTGCATGCCATCCCTGGCGCGGTTGCTGAGTTCTTCTTTGGCCCCAGCCCCGCCATCCCTGGCGGGTCGTTCGCCCAGCATGAAGCTTCGCTTCAGAACTGCTGGGCTCACCCTACTCTCACAGCATTTCGGCAGGGTAGGTCATTGTCAGGCATCCAAATAAAAAAGGCTCGCCCCCTTCGGGGCGAGCCTTTTTTATTTGGATGCCTGACAATGACCTACTCTCACATGGAGAAACCCCACACTACCATCGGCGCTGAGTGGTTTCACTTCTGAGTTCGAGATGGGATCAGGTGGTACACACTCGCTATTGTCGTCAGGCAATTCTGTTGCAAAAATGGGGTCAGAGCAAAATTACTTCACTTATCTGTAATCTTACTCAGGTCAGCAAAGTATTTTTACTCTGACCCCAATTTTGCTGATTCTTAAAAATTCGATGAATGAATAATATACGTGTATCTGCATTTTTCGTACAAGTTGTACAAGTTACTGTACTGAAGTCTTTCGAGTTGCTTTTCGCATGTAATCACGAGATCAAAAATCCATGATTATATGGTCAAGCCTCACGTGCAATTAGTATTGGTTAGCTCAATGCCTCACGGCACTTACACACCCAACCTATCAACGTCCTCGTCTTGAACGGCACTTCAGTAGGATCAAGTCCTAAGGGAGATCTCTTCTCGAAGGAGGCTTCCCGCTTAGATGCTTTCAGCGGTTATCCTGTCCGAACGTAGCTACCGGGCAATGCGTCTGGCGACACAACCCGAACACCAGAGGTTCGTTCACTCCGGTCCTCTCGTACTAGGAGCAACTCTTCTCAAATCTCCTGCGCCCACGGCAGATAGGGACCGAACTGTCTCACGACGTTCTAAACCCAGCTCGCGTACCACTTTAAATGGCGAACAGCCATACCCTTGGGACCGGCTTCAGCCCCAGGATGTGATGAGCCGACATCGAGGT
>PVBE012431538.1_pt1 | contig 13543 bp, 12 predicted proteins | sample 1631181 | NCBI WGS metagenome assembly PVBE01 (sample SAMN08397723, study PRJNA350692) | Marine metagenome, whole genome shotgun sequencing project. | isolation source: water | place: Pacific Ocean | collected 2012-04 | reverse complement strand
TTTATCAAACACAAATGCAATTGTATCTAGCAACGTGCTCAACTTCCACGTGGACGGTCTGGAGAGCCGCGCCCTGGCCGGGCTGCTGGATCGCCGACAAAACATCATGGTCCGGTATGGCAAACAGTGCGTTCACGCCTGGTACAACAAGCACAACCTTCCTGAATCAGTGCGTATTTCCCTTGCGATCTACAACACGGAGCGTGAGGTGGCGAAGCTGCTCAAGACCCTGTCCAACGTTCTGTCGATGCTCGGTTAGAGCTCCTTTTTCTCTGTTTTCAGTCACATGTCGTCCGGCATCTCCAAGCGCTACCTGGACCAGCTCTCCATCTCGCTGAAGAACGCGTCCCTGATCCGGGGGCGCTCGGGCCGCAACGGCGGCTACACCCTGAGCCGCCCCGCCGCCGAGATCAAGATCGGGCAGATCCTCGAGGCCGCCAGCGGGCCCATCGACATCGCCGAATGCGTGACCGAGCCGGGGATCTGTTCCTACAGCGAGGATTGTAACTGCAGGCTGTTCTGGACGCTGATCCATCAGCGTCTGTTCGACGTCTTCAACTGATATTCCCTGGCCGACCTGCTCAATCAGGGCGGGACCGACCGGCTCAAGCTCGAGCTGGCCATCCTTGACCATGGGAAGCCCACTCAATGTCTTGGGAGCGACAACGATGAAAAAGAAACTCAAGAATACTGTCCTTCATCTGGTTAGAGAAGACATCACGGAGCTGGACGTGGAGGCCTTCGTCTACTACGCCAGCCACGACCTCAAGCTGGGCACCGGCTGGGGTGGCGCCATCGCCGTTCGCGGCGGCCCCTCGATCCAGAAGGCCCTGGACGAGATCGGAGGCGCCGAGACCACCGAGTCGGTGCTGACCGACGCCGGCGAGCTCAACGCCAAGTACATCATCCACTCCGTCGGGCCTCGTCATAACGAGGAGGAGACCGAGCAGAAGCTGCGCGACACCATGAGCTCCGCGTTCAAGGTGGCCGCACAGAAGGGGATCACGCGCATCGCGTTCCCGCCCATGGGCTCCGGCTTCTACGGCGTCCCCCCGGCCACCTGCAGCAAGGTGATGCTCGAGGCGATCAAGGAGCACGTCAACGGCCAGACCGCCCTCGAGGAGGTCGTGCTGGTGGCACCGGAAAACAGAGACTACCAGCCGTTCGAGGCTGAGCTGGCATCCATCTAGAAAGGAGACGTCATGAACCCCCCAGCGGAAATGAGCTCGACCCTACACCTGGCGCACACGCTCCATAACGTGGCCCTCGGCGTCATGGCGGTGGTCTACACCATCCGCCTCTTCTGGATCCTCAAGTTCAACGCCGCCAAGGAGCGGCAGACGCGCACCGGCCGCCTCGACACCTCCAGGGCCAAGGGCGTGGCCTACTCCATGGCCAACATCTTCCTGCCCTGGGGCATGGAGAGCACCCGCACCAAGCCGTTCTTCTATCTGCAGTTCATCGTCTTCCACCTGGGCGTGGTGGCAGCCATCTCGCTGTCGGGCATCATCGCCCACGCCCCGTGGCTGCTGACCGACGTCCCGTTGATGGTCCCCGTGATGCAGATCCTCTGTGGCTCGGCCTGCGCGGTGGGCCTGATACGCATCATCCGCCGCTTCAGCACCCCGGTGATGCGGCTGATCTCCACGCCAGACGACTACTTCGCGGTGATCCTGCTGACGGTGTGGTTCGGCGTGGCGGCCCTGGCCGCCCCCAACGACATCTCCGGGGGCGAGGGCGTCCAGCTGACCTACTTTTTCCTGACCTCGTTCTTCCTGCTCTACGTGCCGTTCTCCAAGATCTCTCACTACCTTTACTACCCGTTCACCCGCTACTACCTCGGCAAGACCCTGGGTCACCGGGGGGTGTTCCCGCTGCAGCGCGGCCCCGCGCCCAGCTCGGGTGAGATGAAACGTTCGCTCGAGCCCGTCGAGCAGAAGGAAGGTTGACCATGGCCCAGGCAAGATCACACAAGGCAGAACAGTTCCTCCAGCGGCTCCCCAAGAAGATGTCCCGGCAGGTGGTCACCTCGCTGGTGGGCTGCGTCCACTGCGGCATGTGCACCGACTCGTGCCACTACGTGCTGGCCAACCCCGACGATCCGACCTTCGCGCCGGCCCACAAGGCGGACCAGCTGCGCAAGATCTTCAAGCGGCACATCGACTGGACCGGCCGCATCTTCCCCTGGTGGGTTCACGCCCAGAGCGTGCACACCGACGAGGAGCTCGAGGAGCTCAAGGACATCGCCTTCGGCAAGTGCACCAACTGCCGCCGCTGCACGATCAACTGCCCCATGGGCGTGGACTTCGCCACGGCCAACCGCACCCTGCGCGGCCTGCTGGTCCACGTCGGCGTCATGCCCGAGGGCGTGGCGGTGGTCAGCAAGGACCAGTGGGAGCTCGGCAACCAGATGGGCGTGCTCAAGGAGGACTACATCGACACGGTGGAGTGGATGTCGGAGGAGGTGGTCGACGAGCTCGAGGACGACGAGGCCGAGATCGACATCGACCGCAAGGGCGCCAAGGTGATGTACACCATCAACCCGCGCGAGGTGAAGTACGACCCGCGCACCATCTCCGACGCGGCGAAGATCTTCTACGAGGCGCACGAGGACTGGACCATGCCCTCCGAGGGCTGGGACATGACCAACTTCGGCCTCTTCTCCGGCGACGACGATCTCGGCGGCACCGTGGCCAAGCGGGTCTACGAAAAGGCCGAGGAGCTGGGCATCGACAAGGTGGTCATCTCCGAGTGCGGCCACGGCTACCGCTCCACCCGTTGCGAGGGCCAGAACTGGGGCGCCAAGGACATCGAGTTCACCATGGAGAGCAGCGTGGACACCATGCTGCGCTACATCAAGGAGGGGAAGATCAAGGTCGACAAGACCAAAAACTCCGTCCCGGTGACGTTCCACGACTCCTGCAACAACGCCCGCAGCTGCGGCCTCTACGAGGAGCCGCGCGAACTGCTGAAGCTGGTCTGCATGGACTTCCGCGAGATGTATCCCAACCGCGCGGAGAACTTCTGCTGCACCGGCGGCGGCGGCGCCATGTCGATGTCGGAGTACGCCCCGCTGCGGCTCAAGTCGGCCAAGGTCAAGGCCGACCAGCTCAAGGCCACGGGCGCGGGCATCTGCGTCACCTCGTGCCACAACTGCGTGGACGGGCTGTCCGACTGCATCAAGCACTACGACGTAGGCATGGAGGTGACCCAGCTGGTCAACCTCGTGGCCAACGCCCTGGTGCCGGTGCGCGCCAGGAAGGCCCAGGAGGCCGCCAAGGCCGCCGAGGCCAAGGGGCAGCAGGACGAGGCCGGCAAGGAGCTGACGGGCTACAAGATCCTGGTCGTGGACGACGAGCCGGATCAACGCGTCTTCCTCACCACGGTGATGATGGACAACGGAGCCGAGGTGCTGGAGGCCAGCGACGCCGAGGAGGCGATGAAGATCGCCCTGGAGCAGAAGCCGGATCTGATCACCCTGGACCTCGGCATGCCGGGCAAGGGCGGCGACGAGCTGTACATGGAGCTGCGCAGCAACGACGCGCTGAAGGAGACCCCGGTCTGCGTCGTCACCGGCAAGCCCGAGCTGCGCAAGCTGATCTACGAGCGCACCGTGGCGGCCCCCGAGGGCTACCTGGACAAGCCGGTATCAGACGACAAGCTTGTGCTCAACATCCGTAAGATCTTCGAGACCAAAAGGAACTAGCGACATACAGTAGCCGCCACCAGCATTCCAAGGAGGCCCCATGGACGACCTGTGCCGTCAGGTATTCAACGAGATGCCCTGCTACGTCACGGTACAGGACAGGGACCTTCGGCTGGTGGCGGCCAACCGCATGTTCCAGGACCACTTCGGCAACGGCGTCGGCCGCTACTGCTATGAGGTCTACAAGCGGCGCGAGGACAAGTGCCCCGACTGCCCCGTCGAGCAGACCTTCGCCGACGGCGAGCGCCACCGCAGCGAGCAGCTCGTGCAGCGCAAGGACGGCGAGGACGTCTGCGTGCTGGTCTACACCACCCCCCTCTACGGCACCGACGGCGAGATCAACTTCGCGGTGGAGATGTCGGCCGACGTCACCTCGGTCAAGCGCATGGAGCAGAAGTACCGCGCGCTGTTCGAGGAGGTGCCGTGCTACATCTCGGTGCAGGACCGGGACCTGCGACTCACCGACTACAACCGCATGTTCCAGGAGGAGTTCGGCGACGGGCGCGGTGACAAGTGCTTCGAGGTCTACAAGCACCGCACCGAACCGTGCCTGGTCTGCCCCGTGGCCAAGACCTTCCAGGACGGCGAGAAGCACACCAGCGAGGAGGTGGTCACCACCCGGGCCGGCGAGCGCCAGAACGTGCTCTGCCGCACGGCCCCGATCCGCGACCCCGCCGGCGACATCGTCGAGGTGATGGAGATGTCCACCAACATCACCGAGCTGCGCCAGGTGCAGGACCGGCTGACCAACCTCGGGCTGCTGGTGGGCTCCATCTCCCACGGCATCAAGGGGCTGCTCAACGGCCTCGACGGTGGCATCTACCTCATGGAGACCGGGTTCAAAAAGGACAACATGGACCGGGTCAAGATGGGGTGGGAGATGATGCAGCGCAACGTGGACCGCATCCGCTCCATGGTGCTCGACGTGCTGTACTACGCCAAGGATCGCGAGGTCCACTACGAGCCGATCCTGGTCTCGGAGGTGTTGGAGTCGGTGGCCTCGGTGCAGCGCAGCCGGGCCGAACAGTTCGGCGTCGAGCTCGACGTTGACGCCGCCGCGGACGTCACCTTCGAGGGCGACCAGCACGCCGTGCACTCCATGCTGGTCAACCTGGTGGAGAACGCCCTGGACGCCTGCCGCATCGACAAGGAGCCGAAGCACGAGGTCAGCATCAGCGGCCGCGCCGACGGCGACGCGGTGGTCTTCGGGGTGCGGGACAACGGCATCGGCATGGACCAGGAGACGCGGGAGAAGGTCTTCTCGCTCTTCTTTTCGTCCAAGGGGGCCGAGGGCACGGGGCTCGGCATGTTCATCGCGAGCAAGATCGTCAAGGCGCACCACGGGCAGATCGACATCCAGTCCGCCCCGGGTCAGGGGACCAACTTCGAGGTGCGCCTGCCGCTGGCGGCGCCGGCAAAAGGGACCGGCGACGAGACCGACGGCAGCCACGGCGCCGGCGCATAGGCCGGACGCGGGCGGGCCGAGGACGGAGGGTTTGAGGTGAAGAAGGTGCTGATCATCGACGACGAGCCGGACACCATCGTGTTCCTCGGCACCTGGCTCGAGGACCAGGGGTTCGAGGTGGCCTCGGCCAACGACGGCCGCGGCGGCATGGAGGCGATGCTGGCCGACACCCCGGACCTGGTGCTGATGGACCTCAAGATGCCCTACCTCGGCGGCGTGCAGCTCTACCACCAGATCCGGGGCCACGAGCGCCTCGCCGACCTGCCGGTGATCTTCATCACCGGCGTGGCCGAGTATCACCTCTTCGACGACGGCTGCGAGCAGCTGCCCGAGCCGTCTGCCTGTCTGCCCAAGCCGGTGGACCTCCAGGCCCTGGCCCGGGCCATCGAGCAGGCCCTGGATTGACAGCCATCTGCTATACTGCTCACCGAACCGAACTTCACGGATGACCCATTGCCTGCGCGAGCGCGAATCCTCTTCGTCGATGATGACGAGGCCGGCCGGGAGCTGAGCCTCTACAACCTGACCGACGCCGGGCACGCCGTGGACACGGCCGGCGATGGCGCGCAGGCGCTGGCCCACTTCGACGCCGCGGCCCACGACCTGGTGGTCACAGATCTGCGCATGCCCGGGACCTCGGGCATGGAGGTGTTGGCCCACGTGGTGCGCGAGGCGCCCGACGTGCCGGTGGTGGTGATCACGGCCCACGGCAGCGTGGAGGTGGCGGTGCAGGCCATGCGCGCCGGAGCGTACGACTTCATCGAGAAACCCTTCGCCCGCGACGTGCTGCTGCTGGCCGTGGCGCGCGCGCTGGAGCACCGGCGCCTGACCCTGGAGAACCGGGCCCTGCGCCGGCGGGCGGCCGGCGTCGAGCGCCCCCTGGTCTATGTCTCCGGCGTGATGGAGGAGCTGGTGCGCACCACCGACCGCGTTGCGCGCAGCGAGGCCGCGGTGCTGGTCACCGGCGAGAGCGGCACCGGCAAGGAGCTGGTGGCGCGGCGCATCCACTCGACCAGCGAACGTGAGGGGCCGTTCGTCCCGGTAAACTGCGCGGCGGTCCCCTCGGAGCTGCTGGAGTCCGAGCTGTTCGGCCACGAAAAGGGCGCCTACACCGGCGCCGACCGCGCCCGCGCCGGCCGCTTCCGCCAGGCCACCGGCGGCACCATCTTCCTCGACGAGGTGGGCGAGATCCCCCTGGCGCTGCAGGGCAAGCTGCTGCGAGTGCTGCAGGAGAAGACGGTGGACGTCATCGGCCTGGATCGCCCGGTGGAGGTGGACGCCCGGGTCGTGGCCGCCACGAACCAGGACCTCACCGAGCGGGTGGCGGACGGCTCCTTCCGCCAGGATCTGTACTACCGCCTCAACGTGGTGGAGGTGGAGGTGCCGCCGCTGCTGCGGCGCATGGAGGACGTGGAGCCGCTGGTGCGGCATTTTGTGGCGCAGTTCGCGCCCGGGCGACAGCTCGGCGTGCCGGACGCGCTGCTGGAGGCGCTGGGCCATCATCACTGGCCAGGGAACGTGCGCGAGCTGCAGAACGCATGCGAGCGGCTGGTGGTGCTCTGCGACGGAGACACCCTTCGGGTAGCGGACCTGCCGCCGGCGCTGCGCGAGACCCCGGCGGCGCCCGCCGCCACTGGCGGTGAGTGGCCGCCCATGCCGCCCGACGGGCTGTCGCTGGTGGACCTGGAGTGCCGCGTCATCGAGCGGGCCCTGGAGCTCAAGGGCGGCAACGTCTCCCACGCGGCGGCCTACCTCGGCGTCCCGCGCCACGTGCTGGCCTATCGCATCAACAAGCACGGGCTGCGCCGTGGCTGATCAGGGCCCGCGCGCCGCCGGCTGGGCTTCGTTGCTGACGCGGCACCTGCTGTTGACGGCCTGGCTGCCGGCAGCGGCGATCACGGTGCTGCACTACATCACCGGCCCGGAGTACCACTGGCTGCACGACGTGCTGCGTCGGCTGTACTATCTGCCGATCCTCTTCGCCGCCTTCTCCGCCGGGCTGCGCGGCGGCCTGGTGCTGGCCGCGGTGGTGGCCCTGGCCTACAGCCCGCACGCCTTCACGCACCTGATGCACATGGACCCGGCCCACACCCTGGAGAAGGTGCTGGAGCTGATGATCTACTTCGTGGTTGGGGGCGTGGCCGGACTGCTGGTGGACCGCGAGCGGCGGCGCAGTCTGGAGGCCACCGCGGCCACGGCCCGGGCAAAGCAGGCTCTCGAGGAGCAGCGCCGCACAGCGGATCAGCTGGTGCGCGCCGGCCGCCTCGCCGCCCTCGGCGAGCTCGTGGCCGGCATCGCCCACGAGATCAAGAACCCGCTGCACGGGCTGCGCGGCACCGCCGAGGTGGTGGACCCCGTGGTGCCGGCCGATGCTCCCCAGCGGCGCATGTGGGAGCTGCACCTCAAGGAGCTGGCCCGCCTGGAGACCGTGTCCGAGCGCTTCCTCTCCTTCGCCAGGCCCATGCCGCTGGAGCGGGAGCAGACCGACCTGTTCGAGGTGGCGGAGCGCACCGTGGAGCTCGTCGCGGCCCAGGCGCGGCAGCAGGACGTGGAGGTGACCGTGCGCCGACCCGACGCCGAGACGCCCCGGGAGGTCTTCGCCGACCACCAGCAGCTGACCCAGGTGCTGCTCAACATCTCGCTCAACGCCCTGCAGGCCATGGACACCGGCGGCGCGGTGACCTTGTCCCTGGCGGGCCAGGTGCGCGGCGGCAAGGACCTCTGCGTGGTACGGGTGGAAAACGACGGGCCGGCCATCCCGGCGGGCGAGCTGGAGCACATCTTCGATCCCTTCGTCACCACCAAGAGCGACGGCGCGGGCCTCGGGCTGTCCATCGCCGCGCGCATCGTGGAGCAGCACGACGGCTACATCGAGGTGGAGAACCTGGAGGACGACAGGGGCGTGGCCTTCTCGGTGCTGCTGCCCGTGGAGGGCGGGAGGGGCTAACCGCACATGCCAGTCGGATAAGCCTTGGATTGCCCTACATTTCAAACCTGACCGATCGGTATTGGGGCCAAGCGGCTGGTCGCGGGACACGGCGACCAGCCGCTTGGGCGGGCTACAGGCTCCTGGCTTCTGGCCACGAGGCCATCTCTTGCCACCTTCGAGGCTTCTGGCCACGAGGCCTTGGCAGAAGCGCGTGCCTCCCCGAACCACGGCTGTTGGTGTCAGCAGAAGCTGGTGGAATACCGCAGCCCGTGGCGCGTTCGTGGACCACCTTGTAGCCTGGAGCCAGGAGCCTGAAGCCAGAAGGTCCAGGCCGATCCAGCATGAAGGGGCGGAGAATCATGAAACGTGATTTAACCGCCGACGTACTTGTTGTACAGGCTGCGGGCCGTGGCCTCGTCGGTGGTGCCGCGCACCATCACCAGCCCGTCGGGGAAGATGACGAGCTCGTACCCCTCGACGCTGACCTGCAGCAAGAAGCCATTGAACGAGACCTCGCCCGCGGCCTCCAGCGTCTGCGCCAGCTGCTCCAGGTCCAGGTCGGAGGGGTGCGCCGGCGAGACCTGCACGGCGTCGCGCCCGCACAGCGACGAGACCCAGGCCGTCTCCCTGGTCTGCAGGTAGTCGTAGCGGCCCTGACCACAGGCCGGGCAGCCCTCGTCGCGCAGCACGGCCACGGACTGGACCTGGCGCGTCCAGACATCCATGGACAGCAGGCCCTCGGCCGGCTCGGCGCCGCAGAGGATCTTGATCGCCTCGGTGGCCTGCAGCGACGCCACCACCGCCGGCGCGGTGCCGAGCACGCCCGCGGTCTCGCAGGTGGGGAGGGTGCCGGCCGGCGGCGGCGTGGGGAAGACGCAGCGCAGACAGGGCCCGCCCGGCATCACGTTCATGGTCATGCCCGAGGTGCCGATGACGCCCCCGTAGATCCACGGCACCGCCGCCTTGACGCAGGCGTCGTTGATCACGTAGCGGGTCTCCAGGTTGTCGGTACCGTCGAGGACCAGGTCGGCGCCCTCCACCAGCGCCTCCACGTTGTGGGCGGTGACGTCCTGGACCCGGGCCTCCACCTGCACCGCGCTGTTGATCCGTCGCAGCCGCCGCGCCGCGGCCTCGGCCTTGGGCAGCCCCGCGGCCACGTCGCGCTCGTCGTAGAGCACCTGCCGCTGGAGGTTGTGCAGCTCGAGCAGGTCGCGGTCCACCAGCACCAGCCGGCCCACGCCGGCCCGCACCATGTGGTTGGCCAGCACGCTGCCCAGGGCCCCGCTGCCGACCAGCACCACCCTCCCCTGCCCCAGGCGCCGCTGGCCCTTTTCACCCACCCGCTCCAGGCGCACCTGCCGCGAGTAGCGCTCCAGGTCGGCGGGCCCACCGTCGCGCGCGCCGCTCACGATAGCCTCTCCACCACCTCGAGCAGCGCCGCGGACGCCGCGTCGACCTCCTGCTCGGTGGTCTCAGGGCCCAGAGACAGCCGCACCGCCGCCCCGGCCCGCTCCGTGTCCTGCCCCATGGCGGTGAGGACGTGGGACGGCTCCACCGTGCCCGACGAGCAGGCCGATCCGGTGGAGATGGCCACGCCGAGCAGGTCGAGGTTCATCAGCAACGCCTCGCCGTCAAGGCCCGAAAAGCCGATGTTGAGGGTGTTGGGCAGCCGCTGCTCGAGGTGACCGTTGAGCCAGGGCCCCGGCGCAGGCGCAGCCTGCAGCGCCTGCCACAGCCTGTCGCGCAGCGCCGCCATGTGCGCCGAAGCCCGCTGAAGCTCCTGCGCCGCCAGCTCGCACGCCAGCCCCATGCCGACGATGGCCGGCACGTTCTCGGTGCCCGCCCGGCGCTCCCGCTCGTGGGCGCCGCCGGTGAGCAGGGGCGACAGCGGCGTCCCCGCTCGTACGTAGAGGGCGCCGGCGCCCTTGGGTCCACCGAGCTTGTGCCCGGACAGCGAGAGCAGGTCCACGCCGAGGCTGTCCACGTCCAGGGGTACCTTGCCCGCGGCCTGCACCGCGTCGGTGTGCATCACCGCGCCGCGCTCCCGGGCCGCCTGCGCCACCTCCTCCACCGGCTGCAGGGTGCCGGTGTCGTTGTTGGCCAGCATCACCGAGACCAGCACGGTGTCGTCGTTTTGGGCCCACTCGATGTCCCGCGGGTCCACGCGGCCGCTGTCGTCCACCGGCGCGTAGGACACCGCCACGCCGTCGCGCTCCAGCGCCCGGCAGGTCTCCAGCACCGCGGGGTGCTCCACCGCGCTGGTGACCACGTGCCCCGGACGGGCCGCCGCCACGCCGCGCACGGCCAGGTTGTCGGCCTCGGTGCCGCCGCTGCAGAAGACGAGCTCCTGCGGCCGCGCGCCGATGAGCCCGGCAACTTGCCGCCGGGCGCGATCCACTGCGCGGCGAGCCTCCTGGCCCGACCAGTGGATGCTCGATGCGTTGCCGAACTGCTCGGAGAAGTAGGGGAGCATGGCCTCCAGCACCTCGCGGCGCACAGGAGACGTGGCGTTGTGGTCGAGGTAGATCCGCTTCACGACAACCCCCAAAAGTCGCCGGCGCCCATGGACGCCGTCAGATGCCGCCGCCGGCCTCGTAGGCCTCCTGGTGCGGCGGCAGGATGGTGATGCGGCTGTTGGGCGGGACGCTGCGGGTGAGCCAGACGTTGCCGCCGACCATCGAGCCGGTGCCGATGGTGATCCGCCCGAGGATGGTGGCCCCGGAGTAGATGATCACCTCGTCCTCCAGGATCGGGTGGCGCGGCACGCCCTTGATCGGGTTGCCGTCCTCGTCCAGGGGGAAGCTCTTGGCGCCCAGGGTCACGCCCTGGTACACACGCACGCCGCGGCCGATGACGCAGGTCTCCCCCACCACCACGCCGGTGCCGTGATCGATGAAGAAGCTGTCGCCGATGGTGGCCCCGGGGTGGATGTCGATGCCGGTGACGCTGTGTGCGTGCTCGGTGATCATGCGCGGCAGCAGCGGCACCTCCAGCAGGTGCAGCTCGTGGGCCAGGCGGTAGTTTGTCACCGCCAGCACCCCCGGGTAGCAGAAGATGGCCTCGTCATGAGAGGTGAGCGCCGGGTCGCCCTCGTATGCAGCCTTCACGTCGCTGGCCACCTGCTGCCGAATCTGCGGCAGCTTCCCGAGGAATGTGGCGGTGACGCGCTGGGCCTTCTCCTCGCAGACGTGGTGCGTCATGGCGCAGTCGCTGCCCTGGCAGCCAAAGGCCAGGCCGCGCTTGATCTGCACCTGCAGCTTGCGCTGCACCTGGTCCAGCAGGTGCCCGACATGGTAGGCCAGGGTCTCGGGGCTGACCTCGCGCAGGGAGAAATAGCCGGGGAAGAGCACGGAGCGCAGCGACTCCACCATCTGGATCACCACGTCCCGGGAGGGCAGCGGCTCGGCGCAGGGCACCCGGTCGGCGCGCCGCGAGAGGCGACCGTTGGCCCTGCACAGTTCGTCAACGACGCTGGCCAGCCCTGCCGGGCTCTGGGCGTGCTGCTTCAGCAGCGGCCGCGCCTCGTCTGGGCTCATGACGCATCCTCGAAGAGCCAGGTGCTGAGGTACCGCTCGCCGGTGTCGCAGATGATGGTGACGATGAGCTTGCCCTCGCTCTCGGGCCGGCTGGCCAGCTCCAGGGCGGCGTGGACATTGGCGCCCGAGCTGATGCCCACCAGCAGCCCCTCCTCCTTGGCCAGGCGGCGGGCCATGACGCCGGCGTCCTCGTGGGTCACCTTCAGCACCTCGTCGACGTTGTCCATGCTCATCACCGCCGGCACGAAGCCAGCGCCGATGCCCTGAATCTTGTGCGGCCCGGGCTTGCCGCCGGAGAGCACCGGCGAGTCCAGGGGCTCGACCGCGACGGCCGAAAACGAGGGCTTGCGCTCCTTGAGCACCTCACCCACGCCGGTGATGGTGCCGCCGGTGCCCACGCCGGAGACGATGGCGTCCACGGTGCCGTCGGTGTCGTCCCAGATCTCCTCGGCGGTGGTGCGGCGATGCACGGCGGGGTTGTGCGGGTTCTCGAACTGCTGCAGCACCACGTAGCGGGAGTCCTCGGCGGCCAACTGCTCGGCCTTGCGCACCGCCCCGGGCATGCCCTCGGAGCCGGGGGTCAGGATCAGCTCGGCGCCGAAGACGCGCAGCAACTTGCGCCGCTCGATGCTCATGGTGTCCGGCATGACCAGGGTGCAGTTGTAGCCCTTGGCCGCGGCGATGAAGGCCAGGGCGATGCCCGTGTTGCCGCTGGTGGGCTCCAGGATCACGCTGTCGGCGGACAGCGTGCCCTCGGCCTCCGCCGCCTCGATCATGCTCAGCCCGATGCGGTCCTTGACGCTGGAACATGGATTGAACGACTCCAGCTTCAGCACCACCGTACCCGGCAGATCTTTGCCGATATTATTCAGGCCTACGAGGGGGGTCTTTCCAATGAGGTCAGTTACACTGTTCGCGATATTCATGGCTTTTTCTCTTTCGTATAAAGTCTATCTACAACGTACCTATTGATGAACGAGTGTCAACACCCTGTTTGGCTCATCTGGTGGACTACTTTGGATTGTCCTTGAGGAATCGGTAGAGCGTCGCTCGACCGACGTTGAGGATCTTGGCGGCCTTGACCTTGTTGCCGCCGGCCTCGGCCAGGGCGGCCTCCACGGCGTGCCAGTCCAGCTTGCGCTTGCGCTCGCTGCGCGCCTGGGCCGGCTCCAAAGCGGGCTCCGGCGCGTCGGGCTTGTCCGGCGGCGGCGCGCTGGAGGCGTGGCGCACTTCCGGGGGCAAGTTGTGGGGCTGGATCTCCTCGGCGCCGCAGAGCACCGAGGCGAACTGCACCGCGTTGATCAGCTCGCGCACGTTGCCGGGCCAGTGGTACGACAGCAGCGTGGCCATGGCCTCGGACGACACCGCCTTGACCTTGGAGCCTGTCTCCTGCCGCACCTTCTGCAGGGCATGCTCCACGATGGGCGGGATGTCCTCCCGGCGCTCTCGCAGGGGAGGCAGCTCCAGCGGGAAGACGCAGAGGCGGTAGTACAGGTCCTCGCGGAACGTGCCTTCGCTGATCATCTGGCGCAGGTCCTGGTTGGTGGCGCTGATCACCCGCACGTCCACCTCGATGGTGCGCTCGCCACCCACCATCTCGAAGCGCTTCTCCTGCAGCACGCGCAGCAGCTTGACCTGGAACGTGGGGCTCAGCTCGCCCACCTCGTCCAAAAACAGGGTGCCGCCGTGGGCCATCTCGAAGCGCCCTTTTTTGTTGCGGATGGCGCCGGTGAAGGCGCCGCGCACGTGACCGAACAGCTCGCTCTCGAGGATGTTGTCCGGCAGGGCGCCGCAGTTGATCGGCACGAACGGGCCGCCGCTGCGTCGGCTCTCCTGGTGGATCGCGCTGGCCATCAGCTCCTTGCCGGTGCCGCTCTCGCCGGTGATCAGCACCGGGTAGTCCGACG
>PVBE011048239.1_pt1 | contig 13543 bp, 11 predicted proteins | sample 1631181 | NCBI WGS metagenome assembly PVBE01 (sample SAMN08397723, study PRJNA350692) | Marine metagenome, whole genome shotgun sequencing project. | isolation source: water | place: Pacific Ocean | collected 2012-04 | reverse complement strand
CCCTCCATCGTTTACAAGGATTTTACCGTTAGCGAACTTCTAGAAACCGGGCTTCCAGTCAGCTTAACCCTCGGTTTGAAGGCGCTGCTCATCGCGCTGCTGTTGGGCGGCATGCTCGGCATCGTCGCCGCCCTCCACCAGAACAGTTGGCCGGATTATTCGATCATGACCTTGGCCATGACTGGCATCGCTCTTCCCAGTTTCGTCACGGCACCGCTCATGACGCTTGTCTTGGGCGTCTGGTTGAAAGTGTTACCCGTTGCAGGCTGGGGTGGATTCCGCAATCAAATTTTGCCCATTACCGCGCTTGCACTTCCTCAAATCGCCATCCTCGCACGCTTGACCCGCGGCAGCATGGTCGAAGTGTTAAAGTCGAATTACATTCGCACCGCACGCGCCAAAGGATTGCGTGAAAATCGCGTAGTCACACGGCACGCGTTGCGCGCGGCCATCTTGCCGGTCGTAAGCTACTTAGGACCCGCCACCGCTGGCATCGTTACCGGGTCCGTTATTATCGAACAAATTTTCGGAATTCCCGGCGTTGGCCGTTATTTCATTCAAGGGGCAATCAACCGAGATTATCCTCTTGTTCTCGGCATCGTGATTGTTTATGCGAGCGCGGTCATTCTCTTGAATCTCATCGTTGACATTGTCTACGGTTTCTTAGATCCAAAAGTTAGATACAAATAGTCTCCATCGAGGCAAATATGAATGAACAACTGTCAGAAACGCTGAATGCAACAACACAAGTGAAAGGAAGATCACTGTGGCAAGATGCAGGCCGGCGTTTCTATGCCAACAAAGCAGCCATGGCAGGTGTCATCGGAATTGGGCTTATCGCATTATTTGCCATCACTGCACCTTGGATCAGCCCCAACAATTTTGACGACATCGACTATATGTTTATTTCGCACGAACCGACGTTTGAGGACGGACATTGGTTTGGAACGGATTCCAACGGCCGAGACTTATTGGTTCGGACCGCCTACGGAGCGCGAATTTCCCTATTGATAGGTGTGATGACATCGATCGTTGCCCTCAGTATCGGGGTTATTTACGGCGCAACAGCGGGATTCATCGGAGGGCGAATCGACAACCTCATGATGCGCGCGGTGGACGTTCTCTATGCGCTGCCGCTTATTTTTTTCATCATTATTCTTGTGACAGTTTTTGGTCGAAATATCTTTTTGGTATTTGTCGGTATTGGTGCGGTTGAATGGCTGACCATGTCGCGCATTGTTCGTGGACAAACTTTATCTGTAAAAGAGAAAGAATATGTTGAAGCCGCTTACGCCTCAGGAGTTCCCACGCGCAATATTATTCGCCGCCATATCATTCCGAATGTTATTGGGCCGGTAATTGTTTTTGTCACACTCCTAGTACCAACAAATATTCTCATTGAAAGTTATTTGAGTTTCTTAGGTCTCGGAGTCCAAGAGCCAATGACCAGCTGGGGTGTCCTGATCAAGGACGGAGCTGCAGAAATTGAAACGTCAGAATGGATGCTCTTGTTTCCCGCAACGTTTCTAGCAACAACGATGTTCTGTTTCAATTTTATCGGCGATGGCTTGCGCGATGCGCTGGATCCGAAGGACCGCTAGGCCGTGGCTCCTATTCTGACTGTCAGTGATCTAAACGTGCGCTTTGCGATACCAGAAGGTTACGTGCTGGCTGTAAACGATCTGTCATTTGAATTGTCCAAGGGAGAATGCCTTGGCGTTGTCGGTGAATCCGGTTCGGGAAAAACCCAAACCTTCATGGCCTTACTCGGGCTCCTTGCCGCCAATGGGCAAGCAAAGGGCTCGGTCAAATATAACAACAAGAACCTGCTCAACCTCCCTGTTAAGGACTTGAACAAGATACGCGGCAATCGCATTACCATGGTATTTCAAGACGCGTTAACAGGTTTAACGCCTCACATGCGTGTGGGCAAACAACTGACTGAAGTCCTAAGAGAGCACCTGGGCAAGACCCAAGCCGAAGCCGAGACGCGAGTTATCGAGATTTTGGAACTCGTACGCATACCCGCGGCAAAGCGGTGCATGAGAATGTATGCGCACGAGCTCTCCGGCGGCATGCGTCAGCGGATTATGATCGCAATGGCGCTTTTGTGTGAACCGGATATTCTTATTGCGGATGAGCCGACGACGGCTCTCGACGTCACTGTTCAGGCTGAAATCCTTCGCATCTTCGACCGCCTCAAAAGACATACCAACACGGCGATTGTTCTCATTACCCATGATCTTGGCGTCATTGCCGGCATATGCGACCGCGTACTCGTCATGTACGGCGGGCGTATTGTGGAAAGCGGTGGTGTCGATCACATCTTCTACGATCCTCAGCACCCCTATACGTGCGGCCTACTTGACTGCATGCCGCGTCTAGATGGAACGTCGACGCACGCATTACCGGCAATCCCAGGACAGCCCCCAAATCTACAGGAACTTACTCTGGGTTGTGCATTTGAGCCGCGCTGTAAGTATGCAGAAGATATCTGCCGTAAAAAACAACCGTCTCTCAAGTTGAATGGAGATGGCCGTAGCAAAGCATGTTATCGCGAGGAAATTTTGTGACCGATACATCACTTCTTCACGTTCGGGATCTACACGTGCATTTTCCGATACGCACCGGGGGGATAATTCGCAAACAATTTGTCCCCCTCAAAGCGGTGGACGGTATTAGTTTTAGACTGAAGGCAGGCGAGTCACTTGGCATCGTCGGAGAATCCGGTTGTGGAAAATCAACCCTCGGCCGCGCCGTATTGAATCTCCTCGAGCCGACCGACGGGACTGTTCTTTGGCTGGACGACGACTTGGCCAAGTCCAAGCCTGAAGATATGAGAAAGAAACGAAAAGACCTCCAGCTTGTCTTTCAAGATCCACTTGCCAGTCTCAATCCAAGGATGACCGTCGGCGAAATCATTGCCGAACCGCTGACGGCCTATGATCCGGACCTGCCTAAAGACAAAGTGACAGCGGAGGTCGATGATATGATGGTGCATGTCGGTCTCTTACCGCAAATGAGAAATAGATATCCACACGAATTTAGCGGCGGACAGTGCCAGCGGATTAGTATTGCGCGCGCCATGATCAACCGTCCGAAGCTTGTAGTCCTGGATGAACCCGTGAGCGCTCTCGATGTCTCAATCCAAGCGCAGATCGTCAATCTATTAAAAAACCTGCAACGGGAATTTGAACTGACTTATATTTTTATAAGTCACGATCTTTCAATAGTTCGTTACTTTTGTGATCGAATTCTTGTCATGTATTTGGGACAAATTGTCGAGGAAGCGACACGGGACAATCTGTTCAACGCGCCCCTGCATCCTTACACGCAAGTCTTGATCAACGCCGTTCCAATTCCAGATCCCCGAAAAGAACGGGCCAAGCCTGAGGTCATTCTTACAAGTGAATTGCCCCCTCCTTTGAACCCACCATCCGGTTGCCGATTTCGCACACGTTGCCCTCACGCCACGCCAAAATGCATGCAAACAGTCCCGATCTTGGATGATGCCAACACCGACCACAAGGTCGCGTGTCATTATTGGGTGCAGATCAAGAGTGAGATCTCGGCAATCTCTGCAGTAGCTGCGGATTGAAGTTGGTACCACTTCATTGCGGACAAAATTGTATGAAAATGCTGAAGGCTGTGAAACCAGAAAAGAAGAAAGAACCGGTGCTCGAGAGTGTGTCGTAGTACGCCGTTAGTGGCAGCGCTCTATGGCAATTGCGGTCGCTTCGCCGCCGCCAATGCAGAGCGACGCGACACCTTTATCCGAACCTTGGTGTTTTAGCGCCGCCAACAGCGTTACCATAATACGCGCGCCCGATGCCCCAATAGGATGCCCCAACGCACATGCCCCGCCATTTACATTGAGTTTATCATAGGGCAAGTCCAATTCCTTCATGGCGATCATCGGTACCACAGCAAAGGCTTCGTTGACTTCAAAGAGGTCAACGTCGTTGCAGCTCCACCCAGTCTTTTCAAAGAGGTTTTGAATAGCACCCACCGGTGCGCTCGTGAAATGCGCAGGCTTGCGCGCATGGGTGGCGTGGCCATGAATAATTGCTAAGGGTGCCAGGCCTTTAGCTTCGGCCTCTGACCGACGCATCATCACAAGAGCGGCAGCACCGTCCGATATAGAACTCGAATTGGCAGCGGTCACCGATCCTTCCTTGGCGAAGGCCGGTCTTAGTTTGCGAATCTTTTCAACATTGGCTTTGGGCGGTTGCTCGTCCGTGTCGACGTATTCCTCGATCTTCTTCGTCGCAATGACAACGCTGACAATCTCTTCATCGAATGCACCGGATCCAATTGCCGACTTGGCACGCCTCAATGATTCGATGGCATAGTCGTCCTGCACCTCGCGGGTGAATTGATAGGCTTGGGCCGCGTCTTCGGCAAACGCGCCCATAAGGCGCCCCGATTCGTAGGCATCCTCAAGACCATCCAAAAACATATGATCTTTGACTTCGTTATGTCCCAAACGCAATCCGTCGCGGACTTTTGGCAACAGATAAGGCGCGTTCGACATGCTTTCCATGCCGCCCGCAATCATAACGTCATGACTGCCGGCCGCGATCGCATCATGAGCCATGATGGCTGCCTGCATGCCTGAGCCGCACATTTTATTGATGGTGGTACACGGAACATCTTCGCCGAGCCCGGCACCCAGAGATGCTTGACGTGCTGGCGCCTGGCCCAGTCCGGCGGGAAGCACGCAGCCCATAATCGTCCCATCCACCTGCTTCTTCACGATACCGGCGCGATCCAGCGCTGCTTCGATTGCGGCCGCCCCCAGCTCCGGCGCTGACCGTGGCAATAATTTGCCTTGGAATCCACCTATCGGCGTGCGCGCCATACCGACAATTACAATGGGATCTGAACTCATATGATCTTTCCTGTGGTATAGACTGCTGAGATTGGCATCATTTCCGCATATTACAAGTCTCGCGGGTCAGGCCTTAATATAAACTCGTTGCGAACACAAGCGAGGGGCTGAAGAACGCGGTTCAAGCAGAACATAGACTGACGACTTTGACGCACTATCTAGATACAGGAAAGAATCAATGAAACTATATGGAATGGACATTTCACCTTTTGCCTCGCGCTGCCGCATGCAACTCCTGGCCAAGGGCCTTGACGTTGATTTCTTGGAGGCGCCCGGCGGAATAAAGTCAGACGAGTACAGGAAAATAAATCCGATTTTGAAGATTCCCGCCTTGGACGCAGACGGCATGCATATTCCGGAATCGGAGACTATTTGTGAATACATTGAAGACGTTTATCCAGAACCCCCGCTTCGGCCGACTGATTTAAAAGACCGCGCCAAGGCGCGCCTCATTTCCCGCGTGACTGATCTCTATCTGCTTCCCGCGTTGGGCCCTTTGTTCGGGCAAATGGATCCGGAAAAACGCGATCAGGCAGTCGTCGAAAAGTACCTGGAAGAAATCCGAACGGCCCTCGATCAGCTTGAGATTTTTATCGACGGTCAAGACTACGCGGTGGGCGGCACGCTGTCGCTTGCCGACTGTGCGCTCGTTCCCGTGTTTAATCTCATTTTGCCGTTTGTCGGACGGTTTGGAGACGATGACCCCTTAAAAAGCCGACCAAAATTATCCGCGTATTGGCAAGCCATCCAGAAAAATCCGATTGCAGAACAGACCATCACGCGCATGAATGAGGCACGGGCAAATTTCCGGCGAGGCAACTAGCCGGATCCGCGTTCAATCGCACGTTTGAGCATTTATAATTGTGTGCCGTCGGTGCGCCTCATTGTGAACGTAAGGACAGGGCACACGATCCCCCACATCATGCCTTTTGTTTTGCAGCGCACGTTCAACGTCACGCGAGTACGATGACCGGCAGCCTAACAACTATATTCATAGTTGGCTGTCGCGCACCTTGAGCACAAATTTCTCACGGGGTTTCCACAGCACCACTTGATTTTCTTTTTGAGCGTTCCGGCCCGGCCCCGAAAGCATTGCCGCAAATCGACTGCCCTCGCGCATCGGCCCCTCGATGAGCGGGACTATGCTTTTCAAGCCAACCATCCAATTGGAGACACGACTCAAATCAGTTAGATATTACCAGACCTCATCCAGAGGCCGGTCGATCATTTTGCTGACCATAAAATCCCGACGACATTACTCAGTCCTTACTCCGCTCCCACACGTACACGAGGGAACAAAAGTATACGGGAATCGAATGCTCCGTCTTGAGCTTTAATGGAATTTGATGCGGAGCACTAACCACGCCCACGCAACGATGCGAATCCTGAAGTGCCTTGCGCCGGACCGCACTATTTCGTAGCTTGGTCGGCGACGGTGCCTCCACACGGGGGGTGAAAGGGAACGCAGCGAAGCCTCTGGGCCCAATCTGCGGCTGTACCCGCAACTGTTAGCGGTGAGTTCGAGCACCGAAAGCCACTGAAACAGCTGTTTCGGGAAGGCGTGCATCGATCTTCGACCCGCAAGCCAGGAAACCTGCCGTCAAGTCGTCCAGCCGTTGGTCGGGACTTGCCAAGGGTGCGGGAATCCGTAGTGGCGACAACTTCAACCAGGGTTGGAGGTCGCGCGGGTTCTTATGGGGCACAAGCGTACTCAGAGAGATGAAACGTTCAGCTCGGTGAAGGTGCGCCGCGACGATCATCCAATCCATTGTCTAAATGAGGATTGGAGATGTCGCATGTCTATTCGTTACTTTGGCAATCAGAAAACGCCCGCCGCACATTTATATGCGGCACTTCTACTCTGCACAGCGTTTTGCCTGCCGTCTATCCAAGCGAAAACTCAGGAGTCCACACCGGAACCCGGCGAACTCATCGTACGCGCCAATAAGTCGCGGACGCCGCTGCGACAAATTGGATCATCGGTCACCATTCTTGACGGTGTCGACTTAGAATTAAAAGGCTTTCAATTCGTTTCAGATGCACTGCGTACTATTCCAGGCCTTAATGTGATTAGAAACGGCGGCGCCGGACAATTCTCCGCTGTATTTATGCGCGGTGAAGAGTCATACAGAACTCTCGTCCTGCTTGACGGCTTAGAAATCTCGGATACGGCAGCCACGCAGAATTTAGCAAACCTCGCCAATGTCCTTATCAACGATATAGATCGCATCGAAGTTATTCGTGGACCTCAGGCCCTGCTTTATGGCGCCGATGCCATCGGCGGCGTTATCAGCATCGACACCCGCCGCGGCGATCAGGGTTTTGAGGCGATTGGCGCGATCGAATATGGCAGGTTTAACGCAAAAAATATTTTGGCAAGCTTTAAAACGGGCAATGATCGGGCCGATATGAACATCACGGTTCAGCGCTATGAAGCCAACGGGTTTTCCTCAAAAGAGGGCGATCCCACCGTCGACGATACGGACGGAACCAAGAACTTAAGCCTCATCGCGATCGGCGGTGCCGACTTGTCGCCCGATGTCCGCGTCGATGGCGTGTTTCGATTTGTCGACGCAGAAACCGAGTTTGACGGGTTTCCTTTTGATCCGGATCGCTTACTGCTCACGGAAGAACTTGGCGGCAGGGCAAAAATCGGGGTAACGAACCTTAACGGACGATTAAATAACTCCGTGGCCGTCAGTCGATTTAACATAAAAAAGGACGATCTCGACCGTGGTATACCGACGCGATCGCTCTTTGGTGATTTGATTTCCCGCTTTGATGGAGCACGCACAAAAATTGAATATCTTGGCACATTTGATGCAACCGCCTCCCATCATCTCCTCTGGGGCGGTGATTACGAAAAAGAAAAAGCTCAGACTGATACGGTGAGCGATGAATCCCACAATTACGGCCTGTACGCAGAGTGGCTGGCAGGCTGGAATGATCAGCTCTATGTAACCGGGGGCGTGCGCTATGACAATCATGTGGACTTCGGTGAACGCGTGAGCTATCGGACAACGGCAGCTTTCCTGCAAAACCTAATCGGTGACAATGAATCAAAGATTCATGCAAGCGTTGGAAGCGGTTTTCGTGCGCCAAGCTTGATGGAGCAAGCGCGTAATATCACCTTTGGCCTCCCGCCGGTGTCAGAGGAATTTTCCAGAGGTTGGGACATCGGTATTGAGCAATCGTTAATGAACGAGCGCACAACCATTGATATCACGTTATTCCGCCAGATCATCAAAGATGAAATTCGCTTCGACAATGTAGGTTTCACCGGCTACTTTCAGGCCAATGGGACGTCACTGTCGCAAGGTATTGAAGTTTCGCTATCGGTTGAACCATTACCAGGCCTCAAGATTACAGGTGCTTACACCTATACCGACTCGACAGTTAATTCTCCGGACGGGGAAAACGGACTACCAAGAGTCCGACGGCCCAAGCATCTCGGAAATATAAATGTCGATTATTCCTTTTGGCAGGACCGGGCTAATATCAATGCCAATGTCCGAACGGCGGTAGATGCGGAGGATGGGTTCCTAAATTTTCGCATCCAGCTCGACGATTATGTGGTTGTAGATCTTTCGGCCTCGGTGCAACTCAATAACCACATTAGGGTTTTTGGCCGGGTCGAAAACGTTTTCAACGAGCAATATCAGATAGTGGCGGGATTTCAGACGTCCGATGTTGCCGGCTACGTGGGCCTGCGCGGAAATATCTAATGGGTACAGCATGATCCAGAAATACAGACAAAAGGCGGCGACCACCGGTCAACGGTACGGACGTACCTTGCGGTGCACGTTCTGTTTGTTTGTCGTCTCGATATTACCTTTTGTCGCACTCGCCACAACGGACGATACTCCGTCGCGCATAATCTCTATGAATCTGTGCACAGACCAGCTTGTGATGATGCTGGCAGATCGCGAGACCATCGTCTCGCTCAGCTACGCCGCACTGGATCCGACCCAATCTCTAGTTGCAAACGACGTAGGAGACATCCCCCTCAACAAAGGCTTGGCTGAGGAGATCGTCCCCCTTGCGCCCGACATTATATTTTCGGGCTCCTTTACCACTTCGTTCAGCGATCAGATTTTACGCGACTTAGGCTTCACCGTTGTTGACGTGTCTTTGTCGGAAAATTTGGATGATATTCGCAAAAACATTCAACTCGTCGCCGACTCCATTGGCAAACTGGCACGAGGAAAAGCGATGGTGCGCGATCTTGACCGCGCCCTCCGTGATGCAAGCGCGGAGACTCCCGCACCCGCACGGGGACTCGTCATCCTGCCGGGCGGTTTCACGCCGGGACAAAACAGCATCGCACACGAGATCTTAAGTTTGGCAGGAATTCGCAATGTCACGGCAGAATTAGGCATCACTTATTGGGCGAACATCACATTGGAATCAGTATTGCGTGCCCAACCTGAAATGATCATTATCGATCCGCAAAATCGCAAGTCCCGCGCCTTGGCCACGCTCTTCTTGCAACACCCGGCGCTTCAAGACTATTTGGCATCTCGAACATTAATCGAAGTACCATCCAACCTTTGGGGCTGCGGAACACCCTTTGTGGCGGACGCCCTCGAAACAATCATCAAGGCTCGAAGGAAATGAACCTTCAAAGGCTAGATCCATGAGAACTGACGCCTTTTCAGATATACCAATACGAGAAACAGAGCCCTACGTGCTGTTGAACGTAGGCCTCATTGTTATGCTTTGTTTGTTAGTGGTGACCTCGCTTTTTATTGCTGCAAGCCCCTATTCGACGGCCCAATCGGCAGCGTCGATGACCGAAACCGACGCCGACGTCGCTTGGCTCATCCTCAGTCAAATCCGGCTGCCACGTGTTATCCTTGGGATTCTCGTGGGCGGCACCTTAGGTCTTTGCGGTGCGGCACTTCAAGGTCTCTTGCGCAATCCGTTGGCAGAACCGGGTCTTATCGGTGTCTCCGGAGGAGCTGCTTTGGGTGCGGCGCTCGTTTTCTATTTTACATTGACAACCTTGGGTGGCCTTGCCGTCCCTTTGGGCGGCGTGATAGGCGCGCTTATCGCCCTAACGGTACTCTATCTCCTGGCAGGGCAAAACCCAAGCGTCTCGACACTTATCCTAGCTGGTATCGCGATCAACGCCTTGTCCGGCGCGCTTACCTCCCTTACTCTTAATTTTGCACCTAATCCTTATGCCGCCTTGGAAATCCTATTTTGGATTTTGGGCAGTTTGGTCGACCGCAGTCACGAGCACGTGCTTACGGCTCTTCCCTTTATCGTCATCGGTGCAATGTTTGTTACCTCAACAGCGCGGGCACTCGACGCGCTTTCACTTGGTGAAGATACGGCAACCAGCTTGGGCTTTGATCCGAAATGGATCAAGGTACGCATCATTTTAGGCACCGGGTTAGCGGTTGGCGCCGCGGTTTCGGTTTCCGGCATGATCGGATTTATAGGATTGGTTGTACCACATTTGATCCGCCCACTGATCGGTTACAGGCCAAGCCTCCTTCTTTTGCCGAGCGCGCTTGGGGGTGCGGCACTACTTACGGCCGCTGACATACTCGTCCGACTCATGTCGTTTGAAATCGAAATCAAAATTGGTGTCATCACGTCTCTCATTGGTGCGCCCTTCTTTCTCTATCTTATTTTAAGAACGCGAGGTGCAACAACATGAGTATTCTCGCAGTCAAGAATGTATCGGTCACTTTCAACGGTGGCTTGGCGGTAGACGATGTTTCATTTGAATTAACACCGGGCGCACTTGTGGGCCTCATTGGACCAAACGGTGCCGGCAAGACCACGCTGTTACGAGCGATCGCCAATCTCATTCCGTTCTCAGGTCAAGTTTTCTTGCAAGGACAGGATTTAGCACCCATGCCGCGAGCGAAGCTGGCTAAAGCGCTTGCGTATCTCGCCCAAGGTCATATTTCCCATTGGCCGCTACAAGTCCGCCATGTTGTAGCATTAGGTCGCCAACCGCATCTGTCAGCCCTCGGTCGCGTGACGTCGAAGGATGAACAAATTATTTCCGACGTCATGCGCCGCACAGACATTGAACAATTTACAACACGAAATGTACTCGCGCTCTCCGGCGGGGAACGAGCACGTGTGATGCTCGCGCGCGCGCTTGCAGTCAACGCCGACGTGCTTTTAGCAGACGAGCCGGTAGCATCGCTCGATCCGTTCTATCAATTGCAAATTATGGAATTGCTACGTGAACTCGCGACAGCGGGGAAGACAATCGTAGTGGTCACCCATGACCTGACACTCGCAGCACGCTTTTGCGACTGGCTGATCCTTCTAGCTCAAGGCCAACTTATTGCTAATGGAAGAGTCGATGACGTTTTGACGGAAGATCAGGTGTCTTCCGCCTATCATGTTGATGTGGTGCGCGCCCAGCACGGTAGCGAGTCCTATATACTACCCGTGCGTAGGCTCTTAGAACCAATTGTTACAACTCACCAGACTAAACGTGATTCCACCAATCTTTGATGGACCAATCGGGTTCGAGCGTTTTTCCTTTTGGGTTGCCACCTTCAAGTTTGATTTCCGCACAATAGGCCTTGTCGGAAACAAATGGCCCATGAGGTTTGAAGTCTTTTGCTTTTGCGGGAAGAACTTTACCGCCAGATTTTGGTAAAACTTTAAAAAAATCTCCGCTACACCCGATGATGGGAATGACCCGATTTTGACGCGAGAAGACGCGTCGCATGCTTGCCGACTGTTCAAGAAAAGCGTCTTTTTCATCTTCGTCCTTCTTGAAGAGATATTCGTGGACGTTGATGATCTCGTCAATGAATTCCTGTTCTACGATCGACAGGTTCGAGATTACCCAACAACGATCCTCAAAGGACCAATAATACGAAAGACCGATGAGCTCTTTTTCCTTTGTCAAATAAGGAAAGAACGGAAACGAGCGGCACGCCAGCGTGCGATTGTCGCGCTCGCAGTGCCTAGCCCCTTCGCACTCGATAGCCTTGCATCCAGAATCCAATTCCTTGACGATTTGACGCGTATCTCTATCAAACGGCTTAAACCTATGCCACATCTTAGCGCGCTTTTTCAGTAGTTCGTATTCATGCGTCGTGACGATGGGCACCGCGTGTTGAGTCGAGCAGCACACGGGTTCGCCACCATTCAAGGGGGCGCACATGCGGCCGCAATCGAATTGTTCGGAGATCGATGCGCTAAACCGTTTGTAGATCTTTGCATAGTGTTTGGCTTTTGCAATCATGAGCCGCACACTATGCGATTCGACAAGAAAATTAACAAGTTAATTTAAGCTCGGCGAAACCATCTATCCCACTTGCATGCGGTTCAGAACTTTGAAGGCGTGGCCTCTGTAGATTCCGATCCGCCCCACTTGAGCCGCACAATAACAGCTGCGACGAGGAGCACGACATTCGCGATTCCCATAACGACAAAGGGTGCGGACGGAGCCCAAAAGTCAAAAAGAAAGCCACCGATACTAATGGCCGCAAGAACTCCAATGGCACCTGTGAATCCGAACGTGCCAAAAATAGAGCCTCGTTCTCGGTCGGGTGCTTCCTGTCCGATCAATGCCTGCGACGCCAATACGCCACTCACTTCACCCATACCAAGAACGATGGCGGCAACATACATTTGCGGACCGATCGGATCTGTTACAAGTCCCAACGACATATAGCCGATCGCAGCAAGTGTTATAGCGATGCACAGTGCAGTCACGCGATTGATTCGATCAATTAAGAATCCCATAATGGGCGCCCACAGGACAGCGCAAGCTTGAACGAAACCATAAAACATGCCAGTGCGCACACTTGCTTCCGACGGTGTCAGACCTGAAGCGATGCCCGCTTGAGTGAGCCAAAGCGCAAAGAATGTACTGACCAAAATAAGATCGCCTCGTGAAATCATGGCGGCGCCGTAGGACAGCGCAATGCGCGGATTTTGAGCCGCACGAAATCCGGTCTTTAATAAACCTAAAAAACTATCTTGATTCGATTCGGCTCTTGGGACACCTCCTTTCAAGCCGATGCGCAACACGATCGCAACGACCAAACAAATGAAACCTACGGTCCATAACGAATAGCGGCCCGCCCAAACGCCTGTTACACCTTCGAAACTCGAATACCATTCGGGCAAGCGCATCAGTGTGAAAATGCAGACGACAATACCCAAACCCTGGAGAAACCCGCAGGCGCCAATCAGTTTTCCCCGGTTCGGGTTTTGAGGATAGTCGGCGATAACGGTTGCAAGCATCGCGACAATGCAGGCGGCACCTGCGCCATAGACGAATCGAAACGCGACAAGTACCGGCAACGACGTTGCGGTTGGATAGAGAACGTACCCCAATGCAATAAAGCAAAAGCCAGCTACATAAATTGGACGTCGACCAATCTTGTCCGCCAGAGCCCCGATGGGCGCCAGAAGCAAAATCATCATAATTTCTTGAATAGTTCCGAGCAGGCTTGTCACACGTCCCTGTTCGCCCGGTTCGAATTGAGTGCCTGCAACAATATTCAAATGCTCGGTCAGGATGTAAGGCTGAAACGCGTTGAGAAACGAATTGAGGCCGATACTGGCAAAGGACGCAAACAGGAGTGTATAAACATTAAGATAGCTGATGACGGGCACAAGCCAAATAGGACCGAGCTTGTTGCCGGTCCGGTCAATATT
>PVBE012407299.1_pt1 | contig 13544 bp, 15 predicted proteins | sample 1631181 | NCBI WGS metagenome assembly PVBE01 (sample SAMN08397723, study PRJNA350692) | Marine metagenome, whole genome shotgun sequencing project. | isolation source: water | place: Pacific Ocean | collected 2012-04 | reverse complement strand
CTCCAACATCTTCAATACCTGCTTCATCCTCGGCGGTGTCGCGACGATTCGTCCCATCGCGATCGCACCCGAAGCCCTGCGCTTCGATCTGCCGGCGATGGCGTTCATCTGCCTGCTGCTCTTCCCCCTGATGCGGCTGCACTACCGCGTCACCCGCGTCGATGGAGCGGTGCTGCTCACGGCCTACGTCGCGTATCTCGTGGGCTCCTATCTCTCGGCGACCGGACGTCTGGTCTTCTGATCCGTTCGGGCAAGCGGGAAGAAAGCTGACCCCTGGCGGACCGCACGACGGGACACGGTCGGGAATCCCGGGAAACGAGCGCTGGTTCGACCCTGGGTACTGCAGACCGCGCCCGGTCCGAGCAGACCGATGCGCACGCACCGACGTACCCAGTCAGGTACCCAGGGGGATCGCAAGATCGAGGGTCTTGGGTTGCCTCAGGGGTGTAGACCGGCTCTGCGAGCCGGGGGCGAGATGGGATCTCGCCCTTGATGGCGGATGGCCCGGACTTTGCGACCGCCCTGTCGGGTACCCCGGCGAGTTGCGACCGGCCCCTGTCGGCGCTATTCCTTGAGAGCTTCCCCACAAGATGCCCACCGGCCCAGGTTTCGCCGTGCACGCCATCTCGACACTACGACATGTAGCGGAGTACTCCCGGTACACCACAACATGTCGTAGTGCCGATCTGGCGCCCCAGTCGAACCCTCGCCTCGGCGCCATTTTGTAGGGAAGCTCTTGAGTTGTATGGGCTCGGAGTTGTCATGAACGTGATCGTCGCCCTCGCGGGGTGGTTCTGGAAAGCGCTGGTGTTCAAGGCTGGCGTCGACTGGCTGAGTCTGCCCGGCAACGCCAAGCGCGAACGGGCCACAGTGTCCGCAATGCTCTGGGTCGCCCTGTGGCTGGGGCTCCTCGAGACCCTGCTGATCATCGCGCTCCCCGTCTTCCCCATCGCCGTGCCGATCCTCTGGGTCGTCTACGGCGTCAGTTACCTGCTGATCTTCGCCGAGTACTTCGGCCTCGGAATCAGCCGCACCTTCGCCATCGTCGGGTTCCAGATCGGGGGCGCCCTCGTCTGGAAGGCGCTCATCCCGCTACTGCCGATCTGAAACCCCGCGCAACCGATCCGCCAAGCGCGTGTGCCGCCGAACCGACGACACGCCGTCGGCCGCCATCCGCAGAGCACGAGGGGAACCGACGATCACCAGGCGCTGCTGCGCCCGGGTGACCGCCGTGTACAGAAGGTTGCGCTGCAGCAGCTTGTAGTGGTGGGTCGTCAGCGCCAGCACCACCGCCGGGAACTCCGACCCCTGCGACTTGTGCACCGAGACCGCATACCCCAGCACCAGATCGTCCAGGTCGTTGCGTTCGTATCCCACGACGCGGCCGTCGAACTCGACCTCCGCCGCGACCCGGTCGACGTCGACCGACCGCACCACCCCGATGTCCCCGTTGAAGGTCTCCAGGTTGTAGTTGTTTCTGACCTGCATGACCTTGTCCCCGGCGCAGATCCGACGATTTCCCTTGATCAGCGCCGGCCCGCGGCCGCCGAGCGCCTCCTGCAGGGCGCTGTTCAACGCCTGCGTCCCGACCGGACCCGAATGCATCGGCACCAGGCATTGGACGTCACGCTTGGGGTCCAGGCCAAACGCCGCGGGGAAGCGCTCCACGACCAGCTTGACCACCGTGCGGACGACCGCCTCCGGATCCGACGCCCGAATGAAGAAATACTGGCCCGTCCGCGACGTCGATGGCTGCGCCAACTCGCCGTGGCGGATCGCGTGGGCGCAGGAGACGATCTCCGAGTCCCCCGATTGGCGGAACACCTCGTCGAGACGCGCCACCGGCACGACGCCCGATCGAATTACGTCGGACAACACGTCGCCCGGCCCCACCGACGGCAGCTGCTCGATGTCTCCGACCAGCAACAACGCGGTCCCCGGACGAAGCGCCCGCGCAACCGCCAACGTCAGCTGTTGGTCCAGCATCGACGACTCGTCCACGATCACCACGTCGCAGGGAAGCGGGGCATCCTCGTTTCGCTGAAATGTCCCCGTCCGCGGGTCGTAACCGAGCAATCGGTGCACCGTACGGGCTTCGAACCCGGTGCTCTCGGCGATCCGCTTTGCCGCGCGCCCCGTCGGGGCGGCCAGCTCGACCTTCAGACCGTGCTCGCGCGCCAGCAGCACCATCGCGCGGACGATGGTCGTCTTCCCGGTTCCCGGGCCGCCGGTGAGTACCCCGACCGCCGGCCCTACGAGCTCCTGGATCGCCGCTCGCTGCCCCCCACCGAGTCGGAAGCTGAGCCGCCGCTCGACGGCCGACATCGCACGCGCGTCGGGGGCCGGCAGCTTCGTCGGCACCACGGCGAGGGCCCGGAGCCGCGCAGCCAGCTCCTCTTCCTGCTCGAAGGTCTCGCGCTGGTAGATCGGCGCCCCCGGATCGTCGGGGTCGCTCGACGGGTCACCGTCCCGCACGAGGCGCTGCGACGCGACCAGCGCCTCCATCGCCTCGCGAACCGAGTCCTCGCCGACCTCCAACAGTCCGGCCGCGTACTCGACCAGCATCGTCTCCGGCAGATAGATATGCCCGTCGGAGACAGCCTCGGTCAGCGCAAAGGCGACCCCCGCTCGGACCCGGCGCGGATCGTCGCCGCGGATGCCGGATTCACCGGCAATTCGGTCCGCGATCCGGAACCCGATGCCCCGCACGTCGCTCGCCAGCCGATACGGATCCTGTCGAACGACCGGAACCGCGCCGGCGCCATACTCGTTGTAGATGCGCACGCTGTATGCGGGCGAGATGCCGTGCGACTGCAGGAAGATCATGATGTCGCGAACCGCGGTCTGGCGTCCCCAGGCCGCCGTGATCGCCTCGGCGCGTTTCGCCCCGATCCCCGGCACTTCACGAATCCGCTCCGGCGCCGAGTCGAGCACGTCGAGCGTCTCCTCCCCGAACGTCTCGACGATGTCCCGGGCGATTTTCGGCCCGATCCCCGACACGATCCCCGACCCGAGATACGTCGCGATGCCGTCGGCGGTCTTCGGCAATATCCGACGACACTCATCGACGACGAGCTGGAGCTCCCCGGACTTGTGCCGTTGAACCGTGCCCGCGACCGACACCTGCTCTCCGACCGACAGCGCTGCCCCACGGATCACGGCCGGCACCAGGCGTCGCGTCGTCACGGCGATCAACACGACCTGGAAATCCCCGTCGGAGGTCTCCCAGCGAATGCGACGGATGTCGCCCGACAACGACCGGCGCTCACCGTCGCGCAATGGGGTCGGCTCAGTCATCGTCGTCAGCCCGCCGCCGTTCGGCGGCACGGAAAGCGCTCTGCTCACGCCGTCCCGCGAGTCGCACTACCGCCTCGTCACGCGCCACGGCTTCACCATGGCTGACCTCTGCCGCTCGAAGTTGTTCGCCCGCCCGTTTCCAGGCCTCCTGAGCCGCAGCGAGCTGACCGACCGCCACCTCGACGTCGGCCGCGAGACCCGAGCGCGCCAGCAAGATACCCGCGGCGGTCACACCGTCGCCCCAGCCGTCTTCGGCTCGTTGCTTCGCCTCGGCGAGAGCAGATTCTGCGGCCTCACGCACCGTCGCTGCGCGATCGGCCCGCTGCCGGGCTGCGACGAGCGCAGACTCCGCGCGCTCTCGACGCACCCGAGCCGCGAGAGCGGCCGCCGATAGACCCGACCTGGAGTCATCACTCATCGGTCGTCACCCGGCCGCCATGTCGGCGAGGTCGACCAGCGCGCGTCGGGTCTCGTCGAGTTCGGCTTCAAGCTCGGTGTCCTGGACGAGGAATCGCCGAACATCGTCGCGCAGCTCGATCGCGAGGTCGACCTCCGCGCGACTGCCGGGCTCGTAGATCCCGAGGTCGATGGCGTCACCGTGCTCGGCGAGGGTCGACAGCACGCGCCGGACCGCCAACGCCTCGGACTGGTGCTCCCCGTCGACGATGCGCCCGGCCACTCGGCTGACGCTGGCCAGCACGTCGATCGCCGGGAAATGCCCTCGCTCGGCCAAGCGTCGCGACAACACCCAATGGCCGTCGACCAGGCCGCGGACCTCGTCGGAGACCGGCTCCTCCATATCGTCGCCCTCGACCAGCACGGTGTAGACCGCCGTGATCGCGCCGTGGCGACTCGTTCCCGCGCGCTCCAGCAGACGGGGGAGCTCGGAGAAGACGCGGGCGGGGTATCCGCGCCGGACCGCACGCTCGCCGCTCGCCAACGCCGTCTCTCGCAGACCCCGCGCATAGCGGGTCAGGGAGTCGACGAGCAGCAGGCAATGACGGCCGCGGGAACGCCAATCCTCCGCCAACGCCGTCGCCATCTCCGCCGCTCGCACGCGGAGTAGAGGTGGGGCGTCCGAAGTCGCCACGACGACCGTCGTCCGCGCCCGGGTCTCGTCGTCGAGAGCGCTGTCGAGGAATTCCGCCACCTCGCGGCCACGCTCGCCGATCAACCCCACGATGCAGACGTCCGCGCGCGCACCGCGGGCGAGCTGCCCAAGCAGCGTCGACTTCCCGACGCCGGAGCCGGCGAACAGCCCCACGCGCTGGCCGACGCCGAGCGGTAGCAGCGCATCGACCGCGCGCACACCCGTCGGCAGCTGCGTCTCGATGCTCTGCCGCTCCAGTGGGTTGGGAGCCGCCGACCGCAACGCGCGGCCGGTACACGGAAACGCGGTTCCGTCGGCCAAAGAGACACCGAGGGGATCGATCACCTGCCCGAGCACCGCCTCGGCGTCCGGAGCGAGCGCGCCGAGCGGCGTGCGAACGACGCTCGCCCCCGGTACCACGCCGTCGAGCACGTCCAGCGGCGTCAGGAACGCCTCTTCGTCGTCGAACTCGGTCAGCTCCGCTATCAGCTCGCCCTCCCGGCGTTCGACCGCATAGCAGGCACCTATCTCGGCGTCCGGAATGCGCGCACGCACGCCGCCCGCGCGCACGCCGGTGACGCGACCGACTACCGGCTGGGTGGCGGTGCGCTCCCACTGCTCGCGCAACTTGCGGCCCAGCTCTCCCGGATCGTCCATCACTCCTCCCCGTCGCGAGTCGACCGGGCGAACATCTCCAGCACACGACTCAGCGGCGCATCGACCTTGCCGTCGGAGTACTCGAGGACGACATCGCCCGGACCGAGCTGGGTGTCAGCGACCACCGGTGGCAGATCCGGGATCTCCGCCGCCAACGCCTCACCAATGCCGGGCGCGAGCCGAATCCCCGTCGGGGATCGGCCGACCCGACCGGACAGAGCCCGGTCGATCAGGGGCTTCGCCCGCGACGGGTCGGCTCGAAGCTCACCCTCGATCACGACCGCAGCGACGTTCAGCGCCAACTCCCAAGCGCGCGAAGAGAGCGCATCGCGCGCCCCAGCGAGCTCGTCGACCGCGTCGCGGAGAGCCGCGCGTCCCTCCGCAAAGCCGGCCGAACGTGCGGCCGCCCGAGCGTCGTCGCACTCCGACTCGAGCTGCCGATGCCTCTCCTCCAGCTCGCGGACCCGCTCCGTCGCACGCGCGGCGGCGGCGAGGTGTTCGGCCCGGACCCAGCCGACAGCGCCGGTGCCGAGAACCCAAGACTCCGCTTCGTCCGCCGGCACGCGCGCCCACGCTGCGATCACCTCTCCGCCGTCTTCGTTCACGACAACTCCGCTTCCAGGTAGTCCGACCACCAGTGGACGATTCGCTCACGTTGGTGCCCCCCGGCTGCCGGGAGGCGTGGGACACGGTCCAACGACGCTCGACCGACCACCGCCAGCTCGTGAGCCCACACGTCGCCGAAGAGCACGGCCACCGCCTGCACCGCGATCGCGCGCAAGCCGCCTCCGGCTTCCACGGCGACCCGCAACGCAGCCGAGGCCCCCGTGGGCGCGTCTGACCGGGTAGCGCGATGAACTCGCGCCACCTCGAACGCCCGAAGCGTCGGAGCCCGGAGATCCTCGGGCAACGCGGCCAACACTGCCGGGCGCGACGACCGCTCGATCTCCAGGAGTCCGAACCCGAGAATCGGCCCGACCCACCCCGGGATCTCGCTCATGTCACGGCCCGCGCGCACCGTCATCCGCGGCAGTGGAGGAGCGTCCGACAACAGGAAGCTCCCGGGGAAGCGCCCGTATCTCCGGGCGAGCGCGCGGGAGGTCCTACGGCACATCGGATCCGCGTCTTCTCCCGGGGGGGGGCCGTCGCCATTCAGCCACCGCGCAGCGAGCGGAGAAACGCGCACCGACCACGGTACGCTCCCCGACGACCGTGCGGCGGCGATCTCCTGGGCCAGACCGGGAAGCAGGACGGTCACCTGCCGACCCGCCGGAAGCGGACGACCAGCGCGATCACGAGCAGCGCCAGCAGCCCGCATGAGCCAAGGCCCGACAACAATACGAGTCGCAGGGGCGTCGCACTGTCCTCGGCGACCGCGAATGGCCCGACGCTCACGAGGGCGAGGTCCGGCGCCTGCGGGACCGATACCTGGGATCGGACGATGGCGATCCGGTCGGACGCGAGTCCGTCGACACTCCCCATGACCATCGAACGCACCGCCTCGTCGGGAGGCCCAGGCGACTCCACGCGTTGGACGAGGAGAACCGAGACCCGGGGCTCGGCGCGAGTTCGGCTGCCCATCAGCGCCGGTTCTGACGCCGGGAGCGCGGTGTGGACCCGGGCATCGACGACGCCGTCCAACGCCCGAAGCGTCGTCGCGAGACTCCGCTCGACATAGGCCACGCGGCGGACGTGATCCTGGTCGGAAGACGGCACCAGGCCTCCGTCGGCGAGCAACGAGTCGAGATCGTCGGCGCGCCTCGGAAGACCGGCCTCGGCGAGCACGGCAACCGCTCGCTGCGAAACCGTCCGCGGGACGGACACCGTCCAGGGTCCGGTCGGTGGCGTCTCCGAGGTCTTCCGGGCCGGAATGCCTTCGGCCAACAAGGCCGCGATCACCTCGTTCGCGCCGCGCTCGTCGAGCCCATGATGCACATCGGCCGTGCAGGCACCGAACAAGAGGCAAACGGAAAGCAGAAACGACATTGCCGCCCGGTCCGGACTCAGAGTTGTATCTGGAGCAGCTGTCGCAGACCTCCCGCCGCCCGATCGACGACGCGTGTCGCGACATCGACCCGTACGCTGTACGCGTAGACCGTCGCCTGCAACTCGAGGAGCTCGCGGGAGTCCGGAGTGTCGCCGCGCAACGTCCGTCGAAGCGCGGTTTCGAGCTCCGCCTCTTGCGCGTTGATCGTCTCGACACTCGCTCGAAGGGACGCCCCCAGGGATGCACCGACTTCCGGCGTCTCGTTCGACACGGCAGCGGTCGACGGACTTGCCGTCGAGTCGCTGGCCCGCGATGTCGACGCCGACGCGACGAGCGAGAACGACGGCGCGTCGGTCCGGGAATCTGTTCCGTGCCTCATCGGGGTGACCTGGTATCCGCTGTTGACCTGCATGGCTCCTGCTCCGACCGATGGACCGTTCGCCGACTGCCGCGGTCCTGCAATGAGTGGTCGGACACATCAAGGTCTCGTTGCGCGAAAAAGATCTTCCACCTCGATTCCGTAGTCGTTCCGCAGCAATCGACGCGCGCTACCCAACGCACGCGCATGCAGACGACACGCCCACGATCGACTGACCCCCATCTCTTCGCCGATCGCTGCCAGCGTGCGGCCGTCGAAGTAGTGCGCGTGGAGCAGCGCCGCTTCTTCCTTCGGCAGGTCAGCCATCACGTCCTTGATCCGCCGGCGAAGCTCCCGACGGCCGGCGATCCGTTCCGGGCTACCCCGCTGGACGTGGTCCTCGTCCTCGGAGTGCCGGTCCTCCACGAGTTCCGCGAAGTCCGACGCGAACATCACGCCCTCGACCGCCTGCGCGACGTAGGCGGATGCCGCGGCGGCGTCCTTTCCGTCGGGCGCCCCGTCGGCGATCGACTCGGCGTACGATGCGGCAGCCTGTGCGCGCCTTACGACGCGGACCCGCGACCGGGACAGACCTGTCATCGACCCCACGTCGTCGAGGATCCGTCCGCGGATCCGATGGTACGCGAACGTGCTCAGGGCGACGCCGCCATCCGGATCATAGCGCTCCGCCGCCTCGAGGAGGCCGACCATGCCGAGCTGGACCACGTCTTCCAGATCGATGCGCAGCTTCAGCCGTCGGTGGATCCGAGTCGCGATGCTTCGGACGAGACCTTGATACTGCTCGACGACGCCCGCCGTTGACGAACTCGGCTCCGACACATTCCTCCGCATGGCTGGTCGACGATCGAATACTCACCCAGCCGGTGAAAGTGCGTCAAGGAACTGCCGAACCGAGCGGTGCGTCCGCGGCCGGCGATTCGGCGTGCAGCCACGAACATCCGACGGCGCGTCGGGCGCTCGGCGAGGTTTCGCGCAACAACTGCGACCGGTGGCCGACCATGTCCACACAGACACCGACACCACGGACCGACCATGCGAACCAGCCGAGTTGACAGCCCGACCACAGGGGCGCCGCCGAAGCGCCTGCGACGACGTCGGGGAGGCAACGACCAACACGGGTTCGCGGACCTGCTCGTCCCCGGGGAACTGCTCCGCCCCGGGGGCCCCACCCCGCGCGCCGACAAGCGCTCGTCGACGATCGACGGGTGCGCGACGGCGCGCGGGGCCAAGGGGCCCGCGACGGATCCCACAGTCGCGACCCGACCCTCAGAGCGCGCTCGGATTCACGTTCCCGGCCGCCTCGACGTCGAGATCGTCGCCACACCGCAGGCTCGGTCCGTCGTCCTGACGAGTTGCCACGACTCCCTTGCATTGGCACCGATGATTCGTGAACTTGGTGCACGAGGTTGGCGCGTGACGGAGACGCGGTCGACCCGGGGTGACCGGCCGACGGATGACGATGAAAGAGAGCGGCCCGGGAAACGAGGCACTGGCAGCGAGCGCGCGGCGGTGGTGCGCCGCGCTCCATGACGTGGTGTTCGGCAAGCCGTGCACCCGCGTGCTCGCTGGCGACGCCGTCGCCCGGGTGCCGCCCTCACACCGGGAACGTCTCCTCTTGCTCGTCGAGCCCGAGGGGCGTGCGGCCGTAGCGTCGGTGTTGCGACCCGGCGCGGAGGAGGCTGACGACCCGGCCCTCGACGACGCGCTGCTCGCCAGCGAGGTCGCCACCGGTGTCGTAGACCGACTGGGCGTGCCCCTGCGGATCCTCCCGGTCGAAGGTCCGATCGGCGCGGTTCCTGACGCAGTGCACGCGCTCGCCCGCGGGGCCACCGGCTTCGTCGCGCTGCACGCCAGCCGTGAGTGGCTGCTCGCGACGTCTCCTCCCCGGCCCGCCGCAGGGACCGCGGTCCGACTGCGGATTCCTCTGCCGGCCGACGTGGTGTCTGACGGCGGCCTGCTCGCGCTCGACGCAGATGTGCCGCTACGCGTCGACGCAGAGATCGACGGTGCGTGGGCGGAAGCCACCCTTTGTGTCGACGCGCTGCGGTGCACGCTCGGGGACCTCCGGGTCGCGCGGAGCACTGCTCGCGACTTCTGCTTCGAGGTGACGGGGCAGGTCGGGCGGGGTGACGAGACAGAGACCATCGAGCTGGCGCTGGCCGCTCGCGGTGAGCTGCGCGTCAAGGGCCGAGCTTCAGGGGAGGGTGTCTGGGTATCCGACGGGACCCGCGTCGGGCTCCGTATCACGCGCGAAGCCGCTGACCGGCGAAGCGCCGACATCGACCCCGGCTCGCCCGGGGCGCCGGAGCACACCTAGTCTCTCTCGCTCAGCGACCTGGAGCGCGCGACGGTTGAGGGGACTCGGACCGGCGTCGAGGTGCCCGGTACCCCGTCGGCCGCGGACCGGCGGGCTCCGCCGCTCGACGAAACAGCGACCCTGTCCGGCGTCGTCGAGGCTCCCGTTGCCGCACCCGGGCACGGCGCGTCCCAGACCGCGGCCGACCTCGAGGACACGCGGACGCTCGATCGCGCGAACGGCCAGGCCGGAAGCGCGGACGTCGATGACGCGGTCACCATCGACACGCACCGACCCGAACACCCCGCGGCGGGCGTGGACGTCGATGATGCGGTCACCACCGCCACGTACCGACCCGAATACGCCGCTGCAGCCGCGGATGTCGACGACGTGGGGACCACCTCCGTCGATCGAGCCGAGCCGGGCACGGAAGCGTCGGACTTCGACGAGACCGCGACCGTCGCGCTCGACCGCACGTTGCTCAGCGAAGCGGTCGCCGGGACGGCTTCTGGCGGCGAGAGCCCGCCGTCACCGAAGGGCGGCCCGGTCGACCCCGACCATCATCAATGACCGCACGTCGAACGCGCGGTGGGTCAACCCCCTCCGGCGGGGTCGCCGACAGTCGATTCGCCTGGGTCGGGCGCTGCTGAGGCCGCGATGCAGCCCGGGTCGACGTCGGGGAAGCACGGCCACAGCTCCACCCGAAGATCGTAGGTCGCGCCTGGCTCGATATCGAGATCCTCGCGGTAGACGAGATATCCCGGGGCGGAGATCTCCAAGCGTGATGCCGCGGCGGCGACGCGGACCGCGCCACCGAGGAGATCGAGCCGTCCGACGGCAGCGCCGTCGACGGTGACCAGGGCGTGAGGCGGCTCACACTCGATGACGACGAGCGCCCGTCCGTTTTCGTGCACCTGAACACCGGCGCATGCGGAGCCGGCAAAAACGGCGAGGAGCGCGCAGCGGACGATCCGCCGTGCGCGCTCCATCGCGAACGTGCTCATGAGCCTTGCCTACTCTTCGGCGGCGACTTCTTCCTCGGTTTCTACGACATCGGCGTCGGCCTCGCCGGTATCGACGAGCTCGATGACGGCCATCGGCGCGTTGTCGCCGTAGCGCTTCCCGAGCTGCAGGACGCGGGTGTAACCACCCGGGCGGTCCTTGAAACGAGGTCCGAGCTCGTCGAAGAGCTTTCCGAGGATTGCGGGGTCGCGAACGACGCGGCCGGCCATCCGGCGCGCGTGGAGGTCACCGCGCTTGCTCAGCGTGATCAGCTTCTCGGCGATAGACCGGAGCTCCTTCGCCTTGGGCGTCGTCGTCTGGATCCGCTCGTGCTCGAAGAGCGACGTCACCATGTTCGAGAACATCGCTTTGCGGTGCGACGCGTTTCTGTTGAGCTTTCGGCCAACCTTTCGATGTCTCATCGTTCGATCCTGATCGGTTCACGCCCGAGGGGCGCGTGGGTCCTGGTCAGACGCCGGCTTCCTTGGTCGCTGACTCGCGAAAGTCATTGGGCGGCCAACCCTCGAGCTTCATGCCCAGGGAGAGCCCCATCTCGGCAAGGATCTCCTTGATCTCCTTGAGGGACTTCCGGCCGAAGTTCTTGGTCTTCAGCATCTCGGCCTCGGTCTTCTGCACCAGCTCGCCAATGTACTGAATGCTGGCGTTCTGCAGGCAGTTTGCCGAGCGCACGGAGAGCTCGAGCTCGTCGACCGTCCGCAGGAGGTTCTCGTTGAACTCCTCTTCTGCGACCGCGGCCTCGACGGGCTCGGGCTCCGCGTCTTCGTTGAAGTTGATGAAGACGGACATCTGCTCCTTGAGGATCTTCGCGGCGAATGCCACGGCGTCCTCGGGAACGGCTGCGCCGTCGGTCCATACCTCCAACGAGAGGCGGTCGTAGTCGGTGTGCGAGCCGACACGGGAGCTGGTCACGTTGAAGTTGACCTTCTTGATCGGCGAGAAGAGCGAGTCGATCGGGATCCAACCGACCGGCCACTCCTCGTCTGCGTTGACCTCGGCGGGCACGTAGCCACGACCGACGTTGACGCGCATCTCCATCTGCAGGCGTCCGCCTTCGGAGATGGTCGCGAGCACGACCTCGGGGTTGAGGATCTCGACGGAGGGCGGCGCGGCGACATCGGAGCCGGTCACGGTCGCAGGGCCCTCGACGTCCAGGGTGAGCACCTGCTCCTCGACCGTCGCGGTGCGCAGGCGCATGTCCTTGACGTTGAGGATGACGTCGCTGACGTCCTCACGGACGTCGGGGAGCGTCTGGAACTCATGGAGCGCGCCGTCGATCTTCACGGCGGTGACCGCGGCGCCCTGGAGCGACGAGAGGAGAACGCGGCGCAGGGAGTTGCCGAGCGTGATCCCAAAGCCACGTTCGAGCGGCTCGGCCAGGAAACGAGCGTAAGTCTCGCTCCGCGTATCCGGCTCGATCCGAACGTCGCGCGGCTTGATCAGGTCTCGCCAGTTTCTCCAGATCGTTTCCATCGGTCCTCGCTATCGGCGTGGTGCGGAGAGTGTTTTCTCTCGCGCGTGAAACGCACCGTGCCGGGGCCACCTCACGCGGTGGTCCCCGGCCCGTGGGATCTCTTCAGGGGTTCAGACGCGGCGCCGCTTCGGAGGTCGGCACCCGTTGTGCGGAATCGGGGTGATGTCGCGAATCAGCGACACCTTCAGTCCGGCGGACGAGAGCGCGCGCAGGGCGGACTCGCGTCCGGAGCCCGGCCCCTTGAGGAAGACCTGAACGGTCTTCATCCCGTGGTCCATCGCCTTTCGGGCCGCGTCGTCGGCGGCGATCTGGGCGGCGAACGGGGTGGACTTACGCGAGTTCTTGAAGCCGCGTGCGCCGGAACTCGACCACGAGATCGTGTTTCCTTGCACGTCCGTGATCGTGATCTTCGTGTTGTTGAACGTCGACGAGATGTACGCGATCCCGCTGTGGACGTTCTTCTTGACGCGCTTCTTACCAGTGCGCTGGGGCTTGGCCATTTCTCTAACTCCAGGGGCTGCGCCGGATCAGGCGAGCGCGGTTCACTTCTTCTTCTTGACCGCCGTCCGACGCGGACCCTTCCGCGTACGAGCGTTCGTGCGGGTCCGCTGCCCACGGCAGGGAAGGCCTCGGCGATGTCGGAGGCCCCGGTAACAGCCGAGGTCCATCAGGCGCTTGATGTTGAGCGCCTTCTCGCGCCGAAGGTCACCCTCGACCTTGTACTCGGTCTCGAGGAGCTGCCGGATCTTCCGGATCTCGCCCTCGGTCAAGTCATCGGTGCGCACGTCGAAGTCGATTCCAGCCTTGGCCAGGATCTCTTCGGCCATCGAACGACCGACCCCGTAGATATAGGTCAAGCCAACGACGATGCGCTTGCGGTGTGGCAGGTCTACGCCAGCGATTCGAGCCATGTCTCAGATCTCCTTCAGCCCTGCCGTTGCTTGTGGCGGGGGTTCTCACAGATGACCCGCACCACTCCCTTGCGGCGGATGATCTTGCACTTGTCACACATGCGTTTGACGGACGCTCGCACCTTCACGACACACTCTCACCAATTTTATTCATTCAGGTAGACCGGTGATTGTAGCAGGGTTCTGCTACACCGGCATCCACCCTGCCCCGCTTTCTGGGGCAAAATCTCGCGGCCAGCACTCGCGTCACGGAACTACTTGTATCGATAGACGATACGGCCACGCGTCAGGTCGTAGGGCGACAGTTCCACTAGCACCTCGTCACCGGGAAGGATGCGGATAAAGTACTTCCGCATCTTTCCTGAGATGTGGGCCAGAACCATATGTCCACTCTCCAACTCTACGCGGAACATAGCGTTGGGGAGGGCTTCTG
>PVBE010508400.1_pt1 | contig 13545 bp, 9 predicted proteins | sample 1631181 | NCBI WGS metagenome assembly PVBE01 (sample SAMN08397723, study PRJNA350692) | Marine metagenome, whole genome shotgun sequencing project. | isolation source: water | place: Pacific Ocean | collected 2012-04 | reverse complement strand
CGATCGCTCATGGTCTCATCTCGCCGTCCGGACATTGCCCACCCGCCTTGGCAGGCCGGCAGGACAGTTCCAATACATCAAGCGGGCGGCTTTCGCACAGGACCGGCGCGTGCGCTCGGCGACGCTCATGCCCTGCGTCCGCCCGGCTTCCCAGGGTCCGCCCAATTCCTCTTGTCCTGCTCGGTATCCGGTATCCGGTCCTGCCGTTTCCGGTATCCGGACACCGGCAAGGCCGCTGTACCTACAATACGTTGTAGGTCTGTGCCTTCTCGGGGGCGAAGGGTCGGTAGGACAGCTCCAGCACCACACCGTGGTAGAGGTCGTCACTCTCCAGCGCCGGACGGCCTGCGCCGGCTGCGGGGAACTCCACGCCGAAGGTGTAGAAGCGGTAGTCGCCCGCCAGCGACCAGTCGCCGCCTAGGTCGACGTCCATTCCAGCGGCGCCCTCCCAGCCCACGGCCGACGAGGTCGGGTAGACCTCGCGGTCGTTGATGTCGGCCTGGGTCCACAGCAGGCCCAGGCGGCCCCGCAGGGAGAAGGTCATGTCGTCGGAGCGGCCGACGGGCAGCCAGCCGTCGGCGCCCAGACGGACGCTGCCGTAGTCGATGCGCTTGAACCACTCGGTGCCCTGCTCCAGCCCGAAGCTGGTGGCGTGCCAGCCGCCGAACAACCGCAGGCTGACAGGACCGTGGTCCGTGCTGCCGGGGAAGGTGCGGTAGATCGCTGACAGGCCCCACATCAGCTGGGTCGTCTCCACCCCGTCCACCTTCTTGGGGCCCTCATCGTCGACCACGTCCAGGCTCGACTCGGTGGTCGCCCGGTCCACGTAGGCCTGGATCCCGATGGCCTCCATCGCCCCGGCCTCGCCCGCCATCGCGAACGGATACATCTCGCCGCCTAGGTGGAAGCCGGCGAAGTAGCCCGTCTCGTAGTTGTGGGGCAGCGGTCGGCCGTCGTCGGTGAGCGCCCCGGACAGGTCGTACGCCCGGGACAGCGACACGACCCCCGCAGACAGCCGCAGGTCGGCGGTGCCCGGTCCCATGTGCGCGCTCGCCGACGCATAGCCGGACGGCTCGGGCGCCAGGGGTGCCAGGTCGTCGTCCAGGGGCGGCAGGTCGTCGCCGCGCCCGCGGCCGCCGCTGAGCCGGTCGTCCCGAGAGGGCATGTCGTCGACCGGGTCGAAGCCACCCCCTCCCGAATCCTCCGAGCCCCCCGAAGGCTGCCACGCGCCCTTGCGGATCGCGGGCATGAGCCGGCTGACCGCCGCCCGGGCCGCCCCGCTGTCCAGCTTGCCCCGGCGCAGGCGCACCTTGTGGCTGCCGAGCTTGTCGCCGGTGCCGCCGTCGCGGACCTTGACGTGCAGGAACGACGTGCGCCCCTTGCTCGAGATGCTGCCGGAGACCACGGCGTCGGCCTGGATCTCCGCGGCGACCACCGACAGCGTCACGCCATCCCGCAGGTCGCGCCTGGAGTAACCGAGGCGCTTGGCCGCCGTGTACATGGACGACGCCGACAGCGTCTCGACGCTGCGCTGCCGCCGGAGCGCGTCGCGGAAGGAGGCGGAGACGGCGTTGGCCTTCTTGCCCGTGAACGGCAGCAGGACCACCCGCTGATCGGCGGACGCCTGCGCCGGGATCGCGCAGATCGTGCCGATCAGGGCCATCGCCAGCCCTGCCGCGCGCAGCGTCCCGACGGACGAGCGGCGCGTGTGTTCGGGGTGCTCTAGAACCGTTCGATCTCCATGCCGCCCAGGCCCGCCGCCTGGCCGCCAGCCTCGACGCCACCGCCGGTCGAGCTCACGCCGCTGACCCGCAGGGCGAAGTCGTCTGGGTTGTCCGAGTTTCGCAGCGCCTCCTCGTACGTCACGTAGCGCTTCTGCAGCAGGTACATCAACGCCTGATCGAACGTCTGCATGCCGTAGGAGGCGGCGCCCTGGGCAACGGCGTCCGGGATCTCCCGGACGCGCGCCTCGTCCTCGACGAGCTCCTGGATGCGCTTGGTCAGCCGCATGACCTCGAGCGCGGCCACCCGGCCCTTGCCGTCGGCCTGGGGGATCAGGCGCTGGGACAGCACCGCCTTAAGCACCCCGCCGAGCTGCCGGCGCACGTGCTGCTGGTGATGGGGCTCGAAGACGCTGACGATCCGGTTGATGGTCTCGGCGGCGTTGATCGTGTGCAGCGTCGACATCACCAGGTGGCCCGTCTCCGCCGCCATCAGGGCGGTCTCGATGGTGTCGCGATCGCGCATCTCGCCGATGAGGATCACGTCGGGGTCCTGACGCAGGGCAGCCTTGAGGCCGCGGGCGAAGCTCGGGCAGTCCACGCCGAGCTCCCGCTGGTTGATGATCGACCGCTTGTCCCGGTGCAGGAACTCGATGGGGTCCTCGACCGTGAGGATGTGCGCCGTCTTGTTGGCGTTGATGTGATCCACCATCGCCGCCAGCGTCGTGGACTTGCCGCTGCCGGTGGAGCCCGTGACCAGGACGAGGCCCCGCTCTTCGAGGCTGATCTGCGCCACCACCGGCGGCAGGGCCAGCTCTGCGATGGTCCGGATCTGGGCCTGGACCACCCGGGCGCAGATTCCCATCACGCCCCGCTGCTGGAAGATGTTCACCCGGAACCGGCCGAGCCCCTGCGCCGAGTAGGCGAGGTTGACGTCCAGGTCGCGCTTGAACTCCTCCTTGTGGAAAGCCCCCATCATGGCCAGCGCCACCCGGCCGATCTCCTCGGCGGACATGCGCGGGGCGTCCTTGACGGGCCGCAGCGTGCCGTTGATGCGGAACATGGGGGGCAGCCCAGCCTTGAGGTGCACGTCGGAAGTCCCCGAACGCACGGCGAGGGCCAGGATCTGATTGAGTTCCATCGCCCGTGAGGATACCACTGCCCCCGCATGGGACACCGTTTCGCACAGGCAGGTCGCGAGGTGCTCGTCGTCGCACGCGACGACGTGACCGCCGCCCTGCGATCGATGCTCGCCCTGGGGGCGCTGCTGCTGTACGTCGGCATGAACTTGGCGGTGGCGGTGCCCTCCCTGGCCGTGGCGGGCATGCTCAGGGAGCAGTTCGCCGAGCGCTCCGGGGCGGAGCAGGCGGTGGTCGACGCCGCCAGCAAGGTCGCCTGGCTGGGGCTGTACAAGTTCCTGACCGGCGCCGACGCCGCCGCCGCCGCGATGGGCGACATCCCGGTCCAGGCGGTGCTCACGTTCTGGGCGGCGGCGCTGTTCGCGCCCCTGCTCTGCCTGCTCGTGTCCTACGACGCCGCCGCCGCCGACGTGCAGTCCGGCCGCATCCGGTTCCTGGCCGTCCGCTGCCGGCGGTCGTCGCTCATCGTCGGCCGCTGGCTGGCGCGCAGCGCGCTGGCCGCCACCGTGGTCATCGTCGTGACCCTGGCGGTCTATGCCTTGATGCTGGTGCGCGGCGAGCAGCTGCCCGCGGACGGCTGGCGGCACTTCCTGCGCTACGGCCTGATGGCCGCCTCGGTGGTCCCCTGCTGGGTGGGCGTCGCCATCCTCGCCTCGACGCTGGCGTCCACCGCCCGCGGCAGCCTCATGCTGTCGCTGATCGGGATGGTCGGCCTCGCCATCGCGGGGGCCACCGAGACCCTCGGCCAGGGCTCCCCCACGTTCTACAAGGCGTTCCTGTACGCCCCGTCCACCTGGCCGACGGGCGTCGCCGCGTACGCAGGTTTCGCCTGCGTGTTCGTGGCCCTCGCCGTCCTCCGGCTGTCCCGGAGGGACATTTGACCCGCCACGACAAATGTCCCTCCGGGACAAATGTCGTGGCGGGTCAAATGGGCCGGAGGGGCCCATGAGCGCCCAGGCGATTGAGACCACCGGCCTCACCCGTCGGTATGGCTCCCTGACCGCCCTCGATGCGGTTCAGTATTGCGTCCCGGCCGGGGCGATCAGCGGGCTCATCGGGCCCAACGGCGCCGGCAAGACGACGCTCCTGTCGCTGCTATGCGGGTACCTGCGGCCCAACGCGGGCAGCGGCACCATCCTCGGCGCTCCGCTGGGCGATCTGCCCCGACTCAAGGGCCGGCTGGGCGTGTATCCCCAGGACGCGGCGCTGGATCACCGCCGCACGGTCTGGGCGGAGCTGACGTTCTGGGCCGAGCTGTCCGGGCTGGGAAGGGACGAAGCCAAGAGCGCCTCGCGCACCGCCCTCGGGCAGGTCGGCCTCGGCGACCGCCTAGGCACCTCCTGCGCCGGACTGTCCCACGGCATGGCGCGGCGAGCGGGCATCGCCGGGGCGCTGCTGGGCAAGCCGGACCTGGTCCTCCTCGACGAGCCCACCGCCGGGCTGGACCCCCGCTCGGCCCACGACGTGCGCACACTGGTGGCCACCATCGCCGAGGAGCAAGGCGCCACCGTGGTGATCAGCAGCCACAACCTGACCGAGCTGCAGGACCTCTGCGACCACGCGGTGATCCTCGATCACGGGCACATCGTCGCCAGCGGACCGCTGGAGTCCCTGACCCACGGGGGCGCCGAGGTCCGCATTCAGTGCGTCGGCCGGCCCGCCAACCTCGCGCCTGTCGAGAAGCTCCCCCGCGTCCTGTCTGTCGAGGCGACCGACGATCTGCTCACCGTTCGCTTCGACACCTCGGGCGACATGCCGATGGAGGAGCCGCTGGCGGCGGTGCTGTCGCGCCTGCTCGAGGAGGGCGCCCGCATCCGCGAGGTCCGCCAGGGGCGGACGCTGGAGCAGCGCTTCCTGGAGCTGACCGGGGGCTGACCGGGGGCGGACACTCGACCCCTGCGCGGGGTCAGGCGATCACTGGACGACGAGCTTGCCCGATGAGTCCCAGCTGACCTTGTGGCTGAGCGTCTCATCGGCGCCCATCTCCACGACGAAGCTGCCGCGGTGCTTGGGGGTGTCCAGCACCACCGTGTGCTTGCTGATCGACAGCTTGTGCTTCTTGAGCGGAGTCTTCCCGACCTCGCTGTTGCCGATGTAGACCTTGGCCTTCGCCGGGGTGCTCGCCAGGCTCAAGAACCCGAACTGGGCGGGCAGCTCGAGCAGGTCGGCGATCACGGTCACGGCCGCCGGCCCGACGGCCACGGGGGTCTCAAACGGCTCGTGCCCCTTCATGTCGAGCACCAGGTGGGTCCGGTCTCCGCTGTCCAGCCGGCGGTAGAGCGGAGTCGCCCCGACCCGCCCGCCGTCGATGTGCACGGAGGCGCCGGTGGGCGCGGACTCGATGTGCAGATCACGCTTGGTCTTGCCGTCCACGTCCGAAGGCGACAGACGCACGGTCAGGGGCCGCTGGCCCTCCTTGCGCGCCCGGAACACGACGACGTGGGGCGTGTAGCCCGGCGACTTCAGCAGCAGCGCATGGGACTTGTCCGCAGCGAGCCCGCCCACCTCGACCGGGGTGATCCCCCGCGCGGCGCCGGCGACGAACACCTCGGCCCCGGGCGGCTCCGTGACCACCGCCGCCGAGCCCGTGGCGACGTCCTCGCCCTGGGGCAGCAGCATCACGTTGCGATCCACGGTGCCGCTGGCGGGGATCGTCAGCGTCTCCTCGAACGGCAGATGCCCCGGCAGCTCCACCCGCAGCAGGTGCACCTGGCCCGCGAACACGGCGACCTTGGTGGGGGTCGGCTGCGCCGCGGGCTGCCAATCGAGGAGCACGGTGGCGCCCGGCGGATCTGAGCGGACGTTGATCAGCCCGTCGGCCTCGGCCCTGGCGGTGGGGGCCAGCGCGGCGGCCAGCGCAGCCTTCTCCTGCTCGGCGACGGCCTTGGCGTCTGCAAACACCTGCTCCTGGGCCACGTTGCCCATGCCGACGAAGTGGTAGATCGCCGCGACCAGCGCGCCGGCCAGGAGCACGGCGAAGAAGCCGCGCCAGCCCGAGATCGATCGCTTGCGGACGTTGAGCGACAGGAACACGTCATCGGCGTTGTCGTCGCCCACGCTCGGGATGTCGTGCACCCGCGAGATCGCCCGCGGCCGCTCTCCGCGGGCAGGGCGCGGTGGGACGTTCCCGACCGGCGAGGTCTCGGCGAGCAGCGACTCGTCGAAGCCCCGCTGCGCCGCCTCGGGAGTCATCGGCACGCCCATCACCACGCCCATCGGCGCCACGCTTCCGGCGTGGTGGGAGGGGTCGTCCGGCGCAGGCTGGCCAGGCGGGGTGGAGGGCCCCATCGGGGGCGGGATGGGCGTCGTGGCCTCGTCCTCGGAGGGCATGCCCAGGCCCGGAGGCGGGGTGTGCGCCCGCCCGTGCCGGGGGGGCTCGGGTGTGGGCGCCGGCTCGGGCTCGGGCTCGGGCTCGGGTTCTACGACCGGGGCCGCCGGCGACGGCTGGGGCGAGTCGATGCGCGCCTCGTCCAGGGCGTCCTGGACCGAGGTCTCGGCTTCGTCCCAGGCCTCAGCCTCCGAGGTCCCGTCATGGGGATCGACCGGCGCGCCGGCGTGCACGGGCGGCGCCTCCTCAGCAGCGGGAGGAGGGGGCGCGGGCGCAGGTCCGGACTCGTCCTGGATCGCCTGCACGCCCAGGTTGGTGCTGATGCCGTCCTCGGTGTCCTCGCCATCGGGCAGGTGGATGATCGCGGTGGCCTCCTCGCCGTCGTCATAGGCGGGAGCGGCCGGAGCGGCGGTGGCTGGCGTCGCCGCGGCGGCGGCGACCGCGGTCGCGGCGGCGTCGTCTGGGATCCCGAGCCGGAACGTGTCGACGCTGTCCTGCGGGAACAGCGAGGTCATGCGCGCAGCCAGCGCCGGGCGATCCGACGGGCCGGTGGCGCCGGCCAGGAAGGCGTCCAGATCGCGCGCCAGTGCGCCCGCTGAATCGTGGCGATCCCGGACCCCGCGCGCGAGGGCCTTGAGGAGGGCGGCCTCGAGCCCCGGCGGGCAGTCCGGGCGCAGCTCCGACGGCGCGGTCACACGCGCCTCCTGCACCTGCTGCATGGTCTCGATCTGGCTGGGGGCCTTGAACAACCGGCGGCCGACGGTCAGCTCCCAGAGCACCACGCCCAGCGAGAAGACGTCGGACCGGCTGTCCACCTCGAGCCCCTGCACCTGCTCGGGCGACAGGTAGCCGACCCGTCCGGTGAGCTGGCCAGGGCGCACCCCCGCCGCGCGATCCGCGGCCCTTGCGATGCCGAAGTCCGACAGCTTCACGTCGCCGTCCCACGACACCAGGATGTTGTGTGGGCAGATGTCGCGGTGCACCAGCCCCAGGGGCCAGCCCTCGTCGTCGGCCAGCTCGTGGGCGTGGTCCAGCGCCTCGGCCACCCGCGCTGCGATCAGCGCGGACAGCCCGACCGGCAATGGCTCGCCGGCCTCGGCGGCGGCCGACAGCACCGCCTTGAGGTCGCGCCCCTCCACCCGTTCCATCACGATGTAGTGGGTGCCGCCGTCCTGCCCGACGTCGTAGACCTTGACGATGCCCGGGTGGTCGAGCTGCCGGACGATCTCGGCCTCGCGCTGGAACAGGCGGATGAAGTCCGGCCGGCTCGCGTGGCGCGGCAGCAGCCGCTTTACGACGAGCCCGTCGGGCAGCCCCGACGGGGCGCCCGCGCCGGGTTGCGCCGCGAAGATCTCGGCCATGCCCCCTTTCGCCAGCAGAGGACCGAGCTGGTAGGGGCCGCAGATGTCCGTAGCCATTGGACGACAAGCTAGCCCCGCTGTGGCGCGGGGTCAACGTCTATGCTAGCTTGATTGCTCAACAAATCTGCGCGAACGCGGCTGCTCCGCGCCTTCGGGGAGCACGCCTCCTGCCCAACTCGCCAGCCCCCCGCGGGAGCCCGATCATGCGCCGAATCCCCACACTGGCATTGGCCCTGTTGTCCACTGCACTGCTGATCTCGTGCGGATCCGACGGATCCGGGCGCGGCGACGGCGGGGTGGGCGCCGGCGCGGACGTGGGACAAGGTGAGGGAGACGGCGCGGGCGGAGAGGGCGAAGGCGAAGGCGAAGGCGAAGGCGAAGGCGAAGGCGGCACGCCGGGTGAGGACGACGGCGGCGAGGGCGAAGGCGAGGGCGAGCAGAAGCCCGACCCGTGGGACACCGAGAACGACCCCTGGGTGGACGACACCTTCCTCAAGGACGGCATCGGGCCCAAGGAGCGGGCCGTTCCCAACCCCCGGCTGACGGTCGTGTTCACGCGACCGGTCGCCGCCGGCGGTGGCCGCGAGCTGTACATGTACCGGGGCGCAGGCCCCGAGGGCGGCGAGGTGCAGAAGATCCGGCTGCGCGACTTCGGCGCGCCCTCCAACCCCTACGTGTCGACGGACGGCAACTGGGTGACCTTCTTCGAGTCCGGCGGCACCGCCATCGGCATCAGCGACCTGCGGATCGCCGACCAGAGCGCTGCCACCAAGCGATGGGTCACCGCCCGGGCAGGCCAGCAGGTCGGAAACCCGGTGCTTAGCGGGGTCGGCGACGTCCTCGCCTACCAGCTGACCGAGGACGGCGCGAAGAAGCTGTTCCTGTTCGACACCGTCACCGAGGAGACCACGCCCGTGTGGGAGAACCCGGGCAACACCGGCTTCCCGCAGATCTCCGACAGCGCCAACGCCGTGTTCTTCCACTCGGACTCCAACGCCGCGCAGGTCCACGAGGTCATCCGGTGGACGGAGGCCGGCGGACCCTCGAACGAGAGCCAGTCGGCCACCTCCCAGGATCAGAACCCCCGGCTGAGCCGCAACGGCGAGGTCGCCTGCTGGCGGCGCTCCTCCGCGCAGACCGACCTGGTCGGCGACGCCATCGTGTGGGCCGACTTCATCCGGCGGTACATCACCCGCGAGTTCGGCGCGCTGCTGGCGCTGCGCAACCACTTCGACTGCCAGCCGACGTCCCGCGGCCGCCACGTGATCTGGCGGGCCCACGCCGAGAACATCCGGGCCCATTGGCTCAAGAAGGGCAACTTCTGGCTGTACGACCTCAACGCCCACGAGCACCACCGGCTGGCGGAGCCCGAGGGCATCGACATCGAACGGCCCTATTCGCCATGGCGCCTGAGCTCAGACGGACGCTACGTCGTGTTCGCCGCCTTCCCTGCGGGCGGCGATGCGTCGGACATCTTCGTTCTGGAGTTGCAGTCCGGGATCACCTACAACCTGACGAGTTCGCCTGAGGCAGAGGGATTGGGCACACCAGGCGTAAACTAGGCTTGTGGGACGGGGCGCCGAGGACGAAGCGCGTAATCTGCAGGGCTGGGACGACGGGACAGCGTGAGTGTAGATAACCGGCTCGGGCCGTACGTCTTGGACGATCGGATCGCCCAGGGCGACGCCGCAGACGTCTGGCGAGCCCACCGTGCGGATGGCGGGCTGCGGGTCGTGCTCAAGCGGCTCCTGCCCCCGTGGACCGATCGCTCCTCCGTCCGCGAGACCTTCCTCGAGATCATCAAGGACGCGATCCCGCTGCGGCACCCGCACATCGTGCCGGTGCTGGACTTCGGCGAGGTCGAAGGCTTCTGCTACGTGGTCTTCGAGGCGGTGGACGGCCGCCCGCTCATGCAGCTGCTCCACGGACGGGATTACGAGCTCACGACCCAGCAGGCGGTGACCATCGCCCAGGGCACGCTGCGCGGGCTGTCGTTCGTACATCGGGCCGCCAACCCCTTCACCGGCGGCCGACTCCTGCACGGCGACCTGTCGCCCCAGAACATCCTGGTCGATCACCACGGGGAGGCCCGCCTGGTGGACCTCGGGTTCGCGCGGGTCGTGCTGGAGGCGGGGCTGCCGGGCAAGCCGAGCAAACCCATCCCCCGGTACGTGGCGCCCGAGGTCCTGGCAGGGGACGGGTTGTCCGTCCAGGCCGATGTGTACGGCGCTGGCAGGGTCCTCGAAGACCTGATGGCCCACTCCGACGAGGAGGCCAAGCTGCGCATGGCCGAGGTCGCGGCGGTGGCCTGCGCCGTCGATCCGGCGGAGCGGTACGCGGACGCCGGCCACATGCTCGAGGCGCTGTCGCCGGTGCTGCCCGTGCCCGCGTCGCTCACGGAGCCGCCGGACTTGGAGGAGCGGCGCCGCTCGACCGAGATCCCGGACGTCCCGACGGATCCCGCCAGCTTCCTGCGCCGCCGCTACCGGATCCTCGGCGAGCTCGGCCGGGGCGGCATGGGCGTGGTCTACAAGGTGCGGGACAAGACCATCGATGAGCTCCTCGCCGTCAAGGTCCTGCCCCTGGACCGGGTCCACGACGCCGGCGACGTGGCGCGGTTCCGCAGAGAGCTCAAGCTGGCCCGGTCGGTCCGGCACCCCAACGTCGCCCGCGTCGACCACCTCGAGGAGGGGCCGGGCTTCGCGTACTACACGATGGAGTACATCCCCGGGGACAACCTCGAGGACCTCATTGAGCGCCGCGGCGCCATGCCTACCGACGAGGTCCTCGACCTTGCGAGGCAGCTCACTGCGGGCCTGGGCGCCATCCACGACGCCGCCATCGTCCACCGGGATCTCAAGCCGGCCAACGTCGTCGTCACGCCGGAGGGGCGGGTGGTCGTGATGGACTTCGGCATCGCCCGGCACGAGGAGCTCGAGAGCGGCCTGACCACGACGGGCATGTCCCTGGGCACGCCGATGTACATGGCCCCCGAGCAGGCGGTCGGCACGGACATCGACGAGGGCGCGGACCTGTACAGCTTGGGCGTCCTGCTCTATCAGATGCTCGTCGGACGGACGCCGTTCGAGGGCAGCACCACGGTGGCGCTGTACCTCGAGAAGCGGAACCGCGAGTTCAAGCGGCCCCGCCAGGCCAACCCCGACGTGCCCAAAGGCCTCGACGCCCTGGTGTTCGATCTGCTCGATCCCAACCGCGAAAAGCGCCCCCAGTCCTGCCTGGCGGTGCTGGACCGGCTGAACGCCCTCTGATCGACCGCGCAGGGGCGGCGGGTTCGGAGTCCAGAAGCGTTGACACGGATCAGAGGGTACCCTAGATTCGGTCCCATACGGAACGGGAGTTCAGTATCTCAGGGGCGTTTCCCATCGAAGTCATCAGCGTTGGCGACGAGCTGCTCGACGGGCTCGTCCAAGAGGCCAACGGCATGTACCTGGCGGGGTTGCTGGCCGATCGCGGCCTGGCGGTGCGCTGGCACGCGGTGGTGCGCGATGAGACCGAAGACATCGTCGCGGCCCTGCACGCGGCGGCGACCGAGCGCGGGGCGAGGGCCTGCGTGGTCTCGGGTGGCCTCGGGCCCACCGATGACGACAGGACCGCGGCGTCGGCGGCGCAGGCGCTCGGAGTGGGGATCACCCGTTCACAGGAGTGGATCGACCACCTCGAGCGGCGCTACTCCTCGCTTGGCCGGGCCGTGCTGGACGACAACCGCCAGCAGGCCGATCTGCCGGACGGCGCCGAGCTGATCTGGAACGACCGGGGGACCGCTCCGGCCTTCGGCGCTGTGCTGTCCGGCTGCCAGCTCTTCTTCCTGCCCGGCGTGCCCCGCGAGTACCGGCCGCTCTGCCGCGACGTCGTCGTGCCGCGGATCGCCGAGGCCGCGGGGATCGATCCGTCCACCGTGGCGACCCGCACGCTCAAGACCTTCGGGCTGCCTGAAGCCGAGGCGGGCCGGCGTCTGGCGGGCGTGGCCGAGGAGACCGGCGCGTGGATCGGCTACCGGGCCAGCTTCCCGGAGGTCCACGTCCGGCTGCGCGGGCGGCCCGAGACGGTCGATGCGGCGGCGGCGCTCGTGGCCGAGCGGCTTGCGCCCGCCGTATACAGCGACGGCGGCGAGGGGAGCGATACGACCTTCCCTGACGCGGTGGTGCGGGCCCTGCGGGGCGCGCAGGCGACCCTGGCCGTCGCCGAGTCCTGCACCGGCGGGCTGGCGGGCAAGCTGATCACCGACGTGGCCGGCGCAAGCGACGTCTTCGTCGGTGGGGCGCTGGTCTACTCCAACGCGCTCAAGCGGTCGTTCGCCGACGTCCCCGAGGACCTGCTGGCTGACCACGGGGCGGTGAGCGAGGCGGTGGCCGGGGCGCTGGCCGAGGGCATCCGAGGGCGCACTGCGGCCACCTATGGCCTGGGCATCACCGGCGTGGCCGGCCCCGGCGGCGGCACAGACGACAAGCCGGTCGGCCTCGTCTGGATGGCGGTGTCCGGGCCCGGCGGCGTCAAGACCCGCCGCTTGCAGTTCCCGGGCGACCGCGCCCAGGTGCGCCGGCTTGCGGCGTTCGCGGGGCTCGAGATGGTCCGGAGGCGGACATGATCGAGACCATGCGCTGCTTCGTGGCCTTGGACCTCGCTGGCGAGGTCGTCGACAGCCTGCGGGCCGCCCAGGGCGAGCTCAGGCAGGCATTGGGCGGCGATCCGAGGGTCAAGTGGGTCAGCCCCGCGGCCATGCACCTCACGCTGAAGTTCATCGGCGACAGGGTCGACCTAGGCGTGACCCCTGCGGTCACCGAGGCGCTGCAGAAGGCCACTCGGCGGGTGCCGGCCTTCCACCTGCAAGTGCGCGGCGTGGGGGCGTTCCCCAAGCCCGACGCGGCCCGGGTGCTGTGGGCCGGGCTCCGGGCGCCGGGCGATCTCGACGAGCTCTGGGGCTGCATCGAGGACCGCCTGGAGGACGTCGGTTTCAAACGCCAGGCCCGCGGCCTGTCGCCCCACGTCACGCTGGGCCGGGTCCGCGACCACAAGGCGACGCCGGACCTGTCGACCACCCTGCAGCCCCTCGCAGACCGGGACTTCGGGCCGTCGCCCGTCCACTCGGTCGTGCTCTACCGATCCACGCTGACCCAGCAAGGGCCGCGCTATGAGGCGCTGGCTCGGGCTCAGCTCAAGAGACCCAACACCTCACGCCCTGCGGAGAACTGACGATGAGCGACGCCAACAAGGAACGAGACAAGGCAATCGAGATGTCGATCAGCGCCATCGAGCGCCAGTACGGCAAGGGCTCGATCATGCGCCTCAAGGGCGATGAACCCCTGTTCGACGGCCTGCCCGTCGTGCCCTCGGGCTGCCTTGCGCTGGACATCGCGCTCGGGGTGGGGGGTGTGCCCCGCGGCCGCATCGTCGAGATCTACGGGCCGGAGTCGTCGGGAAAGACCACCATCGCCCTGCACCTGGTCGCCGAGGCACAGAAGCTGGGCGGCATCTGCGCCTTCATCGACGCAGAGCATGCCCTGGACGTGACCTACGCCCGCAAGCTGGGCGTGAGCACCGACGACCTGCTGATCAGCCAGCCGGACGCCGGCGAGCAGGCGCTGGACATCGCCGAGATGCTCGTGCGCTCCAACGCCATTGACGTGATCGTGATCGACTCGGTGGCCGCCCTCGTCCCCCGGGCAGAGCTCGAGGGCGAGATGGGCGACAGCCACGTCGGCCTTCAGGCCCGCCTGATGAGCCAGGCCCTGCGCAAGCTGACCGCCACGGTGGCGCGCAGCAACACGATCCTGGTCTTCATCAACCAGATCCGCATGAAGATCGGCGTGATGTTCGGCAACCCCGAGACCACCACCGGTGGCCGGGCGCTGAAGTTCTACGCCTCCCTTCGCCTCGACATCCGGCGTATCGGCGCGATCAAGCAGGGCCAGGACGTCATCGGCAACCGGACACGGGTGAAGGTGGTCAAGAACAAGGTCGCGCCGCCGTTCCGGATG
>PVBE010648056.1_pt1 | contig 13546 bp, 9 predicted proteins | sample 1631181 | NCBI WGS metagenome assembly PVBE01 (sample SAMN08397723, study PRJNA350692) | Marine metagenome, whole genome shotgun sequencing project. | isolation source: water | place: Pacific Ocean | collected 2012-04 | reverse complement strand
GCTTGCACAATATTGGGACATCGCCGTTATTGTTAGGTGGTCAAGGTTTAAAGGCAGATGTTTTCAGAGCATAAAGATGTCCTGAAGTGGCAACAAAAAGCATGCCGTTGGCAGCAGTGGGGGTTCCGTTAATTGGTTCATGTAGATTAATCCTGCTGATAATCTTCTTTTCCTTGTTTGCCTCCATGACCCAGAAATCACCCCGCTGGGTTCCAAGATGGATTTTTCCATCAGCGACAAGCGGTGAAGCCCAACTGATTCCCTCTGTGTCGTGAGTCCAATAAGCACGACCTGTTTTGGCGTCGATGCAGTGGAGGGTTCGTCCGCAGTCCGCCACAAAAACCAGCCCGTTTTGCACAGCCGGTGTGGTCATGCAGTGGTTTAAGATAGGATAGGACCACTGCGCTGCTGATTCCGTGATGTTGCCCTTTCCTGAAGGATTAATACACTTGATCCACGCCTTCCTTTTCCCATGCCAGTAGTCGCCGCCGAAAATGACGAAGACGCGGTCTTGATGAACCACCGGCATGCCGTAGATATTGCTGGGGCTGATTCTTCTGTTTCCCTGGTATTGATGAACATTGTCCTTTGGGGCACTGGGGTCTCCATCGAACCACCATACCTTTTTCAAGGTCTTGGGCGGTGCGGCACCAACGACAGATGGCGGAAGCGCTTCGAAGGCGTAGCAGATGCCGTTGCCTGCCCCAAAGAAGATCAAAGAACGATCATCAACTTCCGCGACTGAGGGTGAAGACCATGTGCAGTGAACAATCCGGGGACCAATGGGTTCCCGATCCCGCGCCACCAGACGGCCGGTCTTCTTGTCAAGGACGATCAAACTGGGGGCCTCTGGTGCGATTATGCGCCGATGCGTGGCATCCACACCGTTGGATGTGCATATGTAAAGGAACGGTCCATGGACAAGGATCGAGCAGTGGGCTGAATCATGCTGGTGCACGCCAAGTTCGGCTTCAAGGTCGTACTTCCAGATGATGTCGCCATCCCGGTGGGTTACCTTGATGGGGGCGTCACCAGGCGGGACCATGGACTGCCCTTCATTTATGAAAGGCCCATCGTTGCCGTTGTATTGACCATCAACATCAAGGCATAGGACGGTGCCGCGATTATCCATGAGATAGACCCGATTAGCATCCACCGTCGCCGGCGAAACGATTCCCACATCGGGCCAGTCCTTGTAGCTAAGTTCTTCCTCCAGTTTTGGAACAATAAGCTGCCAGAGAAATTCTCCGGTCTCCTCGGCGAAGCACATCAACACGCCACGATCTCCTTTATGACGTGAATCGCGCGGTCGACCGTTATTGGTGCCGATAAGGACTTTGCCTTGCGCTACAACCGGTGAGGAATATGTTCGCGTGCCCAAGGGCACGGACCATTTGACATTACTGCCCGTCTTCGGATCAAATTCATTGGGCAGGTCCACCTCATTCGAGACCATGTTTCTGGTGTGACGTTGCCCCCACTGAGGGGCATCCTCAGCAAGGAGGCAGGTGCTCATCAAAAGTAAGCCAGAAAAAAAGGATGATCCCATCAGGAAACGATGTTGAGGTGTGCTCATGAAACTTGGATTCATTGTTAAGTGATAAAAGCCTAGCACTTATGCCAGCACGGCCTGGACAGGATGGTGCTCCTCCACCCCGGTGAGGCTAAAGTCGAGCCCGTGAGCGCGGAAAGTCAGGCGGCGGTGATCAATGCCGAGGAGGTGCAGAATGGTGGCCTGGACGTCATGAATGTGGACGGGATTCTTGACTACGTGAAAGCCCAGTTCGTCCGTCTGACCGACGCTGATGCCAGACTTTATGCCGCCCCCGGCAAACCACATGGTGAAGGCCTGCGGATGATGGTCACGACCTTTACTTCGACCCAAGGCGGCGCTGGCCTCAACCATGGGTGTGCGCCCGAATTCGCCTCCCCAGACGACGAGCGTATCCTCCAGCATGCCACGCAGCTTGAGGTCTTGTATAAGGGCGGCACATGCCTGGTCAGTCTGCTTGGCCTGGTTCCTTACGTTGCCCTCCACGTCGGAGTGGGCGTCCCAACCCGCATGATAAATCTGGATGAATCGGACACCGCGTTCGGCGAGGCGACGGGCCAGTAAACAGTTTTTCGCGAAGGATGCCTTGGAGTCACCCGGTTTGGTTCCGTAGAGATCGAGGGTGACCTGGCTTTCCTGCGAAAGATCCATTAACTCGGGGGCTTGAGACTGCATGCGGTAGGCCATTTCATAAGCATCTATGCGAGCGGTGATCTCGGGATCACCGACGATGCCCAGACGCTCCCTATTCAGGTTGCGTATAAGGTCCAGTGAATCACGCTGAGCCCGCGAGTCGATGCCTGGTGGGTTGGAAACGTGCAGTATGGGGTCACCTTGGGCTCGAAAAGGTACGCCTTGATGCTCGGATGGTAGGAATCCCGAACTCCACATGGCGGCACCGCCGCTCAAGCTGCCACCGCTCTTGAGGACGACAAAGCCGGGTAAGTCATTGGCCTCGCTTCCGATGCCGTAGCTTAGCCAAGACCCCATGCTGGGGCGGCCAGGGATGCCACTCCCCGTGTTAACGAAAAGCTGAGCAGGCGCATGGTTGAAAAAACCGGTTTGGACGGACTTCACGATGGCGAGCTCATCGACGACCTTGGCCAAATGTGGCAGTGCTTCCGAAAGCTCGGCTCCTGATTCGCCGTGCTTGGCAAAGCGGAAACGCGGGCCGAGGACGGCGGCATCGGGTTGAATAAAGGCATAGCGCTGGCCCCTGATGATGGAAGGGGGGATCGGCTTACCCTCAAGTTCTACCAACCTGGGTTTGTAGTCGAACAATTCAAGCTGACTGGGAGCACCCGCCATGAAGAGGAAGATAACTCGCTTCGCCTTGGCACTAAAATCAAGGGGGCGTTTGCCGAAAGATTTTCCAGCCAACTCTCCCGCGAACAGGGAAGCCAAGGCAATCTTGCCGAGACCAAGGCCGCAATCCTGAAAGAAATGACGGCGGGTACGGGCCTGAAGGAAACTTGAGGTGGAGGAGTTCATTGTTTGTTGACAGCTTCGTCCAAGTTCATGATAGCCCGAGCCAGTAAGCCCAAGGCAGCTAATTCATTCGAGGCGTTTTTTTGGTCCATGATTTGCGAGGCGTCCAGTTCACCTTGCTCTAGACGTTCACGCTGCACTTGGAGAAACTTTTGCATGAGGACTCTTTCGGTTGGCGTCGGTGACCGGGTGAGGAATTTGCGGAAGAAGAATTCGACCTGTGCCCCCCCGGGAAGCTTGACAGCTTCCCGGGACAAGAGTTGAGCCAGCTCGACGAACATTTCGTCGTTCAACAAGGTGAGGGCCTGCAAGGGGGTGTTGCTGCGGTTTCGCCGGGCGACGCATCCTTCTCCCGAGGGAGCGTCGAAGGTGGCGAAACCAGCGAAAGGGGCGGTCCGCTTTGAGAAGGTATAAAGGGACCGGCGATAACGATCTTCCCCTTTGGACACGTTCCACTTTGTGGCGCCGTAGCTAACGGCCGTCACGCTTGCAGGTTGTGGGGGGTACACACTAGGGCCGTACATTTTCAACGATAGTTGTCCGCTGGCTGCCAGCATGAGATCTCGGATGACTTCGGCGTCGAGACGGTGGCGAGGCCCCCGGGCGAGGAGACGATTGTCAGAATCGCGAGCCAGCAACTCGGGCGTGACACGCGAATCCTGCCGATAGGTCGCACTGGTCACGATGAGACGATGAAGTTTCTTCATGGACATCCCCTGCTCCCGAAACTCCACCGCTAGCCAATCAAGAAGCTCGGGATGGTCGGGAGACTCCGATTGGGTACCGAAGTCTCCGCTGGTGCGCAGGAGACCGGCCCCGAAAAATGCTCGCCAAGCCCGGTTGACCGTAACGCGATCCACCAATGGATTCCTCGCGCTGACCAGCCACTTGGCAAAGGTAAGCCGGTTGGCCAACTCACCCTCGGGGAGGGACGGAAAAGCAGCAGGCACGCCAGGCGTCACTTTTTCCCTGGGACTGAGGTATTCGCCTCGATGATGACGGAACGTGGGGCGAGGGTTGTCTGCAGGGCGTTCACGCATGATCATCGTGACAGGGAGCTTTGGCAACCTATTCCGGAGGGTCTCGATCGGTTTGCGGAACGTGGCAAACTCGGAAGCCGTAAGAAGGAAATACCTGCGCAGCTTGTCCCGTTGAATTGGATTCAGGCCACCTTTCCCTGCCACGAGCAAGTCCTCGATTTCCGCCGGCAACTGTTTGGCCTTGGCTTTTTCCTTGGTCGAGGTGGCAGCGAAACGGAACCGACCCAAACTGGCAGCGTAATGCCGTTCAAAAAGCATGCTGATTTCCAGTTCCGTTCCAGCTGACAAAGGGTTTTCCAAACGCAGGACCAGTTGGCTTGATTGGCCTTCGCGACCCGAAGTGGACCAACCAGTGGAACCTTCACCATCAAGAACATTGGCGGCATGAGCCTTGCCGCTGCCAATGCTGATTTTGCCAAAGCTATGCGAAGGATCTACAAATTTGACAGGTTTGCCGTTGGCTTTGCCCGTCACCTCACTAAGAAAGAAATCCCCCTTGCGGCCCTCGTAGTAACAGCGCCCCGGACCGCCCGCTGGCAGACGATCGTCGGGCATGACCTCGAGACGCACGGCAGTGACCGGGTTTTCAGAACGAAAACGCAAAATGAAAGTGTCCCGCTTTGTAATGTCCCCGGTAGAGAAGAGGGAACCATCCCCCAGCACCTCAAGGCGAGGAAGGTTGGTCTTCATGAAGGTGGGTCGCATGACCTGCCATTTGGTGGCAGCGGGCCTTTGCTCGCTCAACCATTTGACAAACTTTTCCTCGAAACGCGGTATTTTCTTTTCGAGAACCGACTCCTCCCTGGCAATCTCTTCCACGACGACCTTGCGACGTTCGAGGATTTTAGGATCTGGAATAAGGTAGTCAGGTTCGTCGGCGTTGTTGAGGAGCGCCATGAGGCGGTAGTAGTCGGTCTGGGAAAAGGGATCGTACTTGTGGGAATGGCATTGACCACAGACCGTCGCAAGCCCCATCCAGACTGCACCGGTTGTGGCCACCCGGTCGACCATTGCATGGAATCGAAACTCAAGCGGATCAATGCCGCCTTCCTCGTTGAGCATGGTGTTTCGGTGGAAACCGGTGGCGATGATTTGGCTCGGCGTAGGATTCGGGAGCATATCCCCGGCGATTTGCTCGATGGTGAACTGGTCGAAGGGCATATCCTCATTGAGCGCCTTGATAACCCAGTCCCGGTAAGGCCAAATAGCGCGAGAACGATCCTTCTCATAACCGTTGGTGTCGGCGTATCGGGCTAGATCGAGCCAAGCTCTGGCCCAACGTTCTCCGTATCGAGGAGATTTCAACAGACGGTCAACGAGGTTGCCGTAAGCCTCCGGACTCTTGTCGCTAACGTAGAAGTCGGCCTCCTCGGGCGTGGGCGGCAAACCGATCAGGTCGAGGTAGACACGGCGAACCAAGGTGTGACGATCAGCCTCCGGCGAAGGCTTCAATCCGTTCCTCTCCAAACTGCCTAGAATGAAACGGTCGATATCGCTGCGGAGCCAGGAAGCCTCATTGACGGCGGGCGCTGGGGCGCGCTTCGGGGGAACAAAGGCCCAATGCAGGCTGTACTCAGCCCCGTCGGCAACCCACTTGCGGAGGATGTCCTTCTGTTCGGCAGTCAAGGTGGCATTGGACTCAGGAGACGGCATCACCTCATCGGGATCATCGGAAAAAATGCGCAGGACAACCTCGCTTTCATCCGGTTTACCGGGGATAATCGCACCCTTCTTCACCGCCACCGCCCGGTCATCCAGCCTCAGTTTCGCCTTGCGCCCTTCCTCGTCCGGCCCGTGGCAGGCAAAGCATTTATCCGCGAGGATTGGACGGACGTCCCGATTGAAATCAACCTCCCCCACAACGCCCATCAATCCAGAAACAGGCGCCAGACATAGAACGCATAAAAATAACTTCATAATAAATAAATAAAACCATGAATCCTGGTTCAGATCAAAGAATTCAATGGGCCTTGGTTTCAGGTATATTTAACCCTACAAATATATCGAGTGAAACGGAGTTTTCCCCTGCTTACTGAAACAGTGGATTCAACTGCGTCTCATTCCGGAGCAAAATAGTTGTCCGAGCCAAATCAATCAAGTGCAAAGAGCATTCCTATGTTGCTGCGTGTTGCACCATATGTTGACCCGTAAACAAGACACTGAAGTAGTTGGATTCAGTGATTGGTTGTATTGCTGGTGGAGGCAGTCGACGAGCCCTTTGAGGGCGTCAGAAATGTGGACCTTGAACAAGCAGAGGCTATTGGCGTTTCCCTCAAGGGAATCACTATAAGTGACACATCATCGAAGGGGGGTGCGGTGAACTGGATGCTGCACCAGATGCGCGACTTCCCTCTCAAAATCTTTTCTTATTTCTTTACCATGTTTATCTAGATTTTTTTGATACTCATTGTCTTTCTTGTCTTTTTCCCATCGCTGTAGAATCTCCTCTTTAGACTTACGCAGCTCATTTTCCTTTAATTCACCTCCACACCACGAACATTGAGGTAAAATTGAAGCCATTAGAACTTTATCACAATGTGGGCATTTTTTCATTTTCCTTCAAATGGTGGAGTGGATTGGTTTAGTTGACAGCGGGCGGCTTTACCTTGATGTTCACCTCCTCAACCTTGATGTTCACTTTCTCTAACCATTTCATCGCCTCAGTCGGCACTTTGGACTTTTGCTCCTTGGTATTGACGGGGCCATCAAAAACTACCTTTCCGTCTGAATTGATGACCTTGAGTGTGGCCTCTCCGTTTGTGTTTTTGTAATGCAATTCGCCTGTCTTTTGATCCTTGTCCACATAACTGATACTACTACTTACGACGACAGAGTTAGAACTGGATACGGCGACGGAGTTAGAGTTGGACGTGGATGAATCTTTCTTGCTCACCGTATTAACCTTGTCATTACCGACTTTTTCTTCCCCTTTCACATCCGTGTAAGTGGCTGGCTCGGTTTCCACCGTTGTGGCACACCCCACCAACAGCACGCCTGCGATTGTTGTGAGTAGTACGTATTTCATTTCCCGTCAGCTTTCAATTCTTCACCCGCCTTGGGTTACGACCATCACCTCACTACTCGTGACTGCCTTGCGTTCGTCACGCACATCAATGTACCACACTGTGGTATTCTTAGGAGGAGCTACTCCGTGGATTTGTTGGCCGTCGACGATGAGCGGCACCGTAGTCCATTGGCGCTTTCCGTTTTGTTCATGCGGGCCGCTAGTGTAATGGAGATTGGCACTAAGGAGTTTGGTCGAAGACTTCACAGTCGCGGAAACACTACCCTCCTTAATAATCGGCCGGACGACCAACGGCATAGGTGTGCCTTTGAGGATGTATTGGTCCACAAACAAAAAGAATTCTGGGAAGTCAAATATATGCCCGTGCTTCATGTGAAGCTGAATGCTATAATTCTTTTCACTCTGTACCAGCTTACAAGTCTTCGCGTAGCTGTCCAGCGGATAGGCAAAATCATTGCTGCCGTTCAGAAACATTACTGGCATTTTCGCAGAGCCAATGTAGCGGGAGGGATCCCAGAGTCGATGCCATTTGTCCGACTGCGACTGCGTCATCTTGCCGAATTCCTCCTTCTTCCATGCGCTATTTTCACGTAAATAACCGCAGCCATAAACCGGCATGGCTACTGTGAACCGGTCGTCCACTCCGGCCACAATGCAGGTGAGATAGCCGCCCCAACTGATCCCCGTCAACGCGATGCGATCGGCGTCCACTTCCTTGAAGCTGCGTAGCAACGAATGCCCTCGCACCACATTGGCCACCGCATGGTATGACCACTGGTTCTCCAAAGGCTCATCAATCGTGCCAAACTTTTCGGTGTGACCCTGGTTCGGCCCTCCATCTGGAAGTCGTTGGCGGCCCTCACCACAACCGGCCAAGTCCATAGCAATGGCCGCATAGCCGCGCTTGGCCCATAACTCTGTCCAATTTGCAAACGCTGTGCCTCCACCTCCGTGCACAAGCACTACGCCAGGCACGTTGTCATCGCCACCCTTGCCAAGCGTCTTGGGCGAAGCGTAGTACGCGAAGACGCGCGATGGTTTACCACGATATTTTTCACCCGCATATAACATCGAATGCACCCCTCTCTTTTGCCTTATCCACTCAAATGCTGGAACCTCCTTCAGTGCTGCCAAGTCCCACGGCGTCTCCTTGGGCAAAGGCAAAGATTCAGCAGCAAAACCAAGCGATTGGCTAAGTGTCACCAAAAGCACGGCTGCGATTGTTGTGAGTAGGAGTTTCATTTATTAAGCAACCGCGGGGAAGGCTTATTCACCCAGCCGGCCTTGCGCTGGCCTTTTCCTGGGCGATCCACATCACCTAGATCCTCCCGGGCTTCCTCGGCAAATGAGATCAACCGTTTCACCACCCCAGGGTTGGCAGCAGCCACGTTGTTGTCCTCATGGATGTCCTTGGCCAAGTTGAACAGTTTAAACCCGGTCCTGCCCTCGGGCTTCCCCCAGTTGCGCTTCTTGGAACTCATCGCCAAGAACAGTTTCCAGTCGCCGGACCGGACTGCTTGCAACTGGTCCATTTGGTAGTAAAAAAAAACATCACGCGGGTCAGCATCCACGTTTTTACCGCTAAGGATGGGCCAGATGTCTTTACCATCTATAACACGGTCACTTGGCGCCTTGCCGCCGGCAAGTCGTGCCATCGTGGGTAGCAGATCCATTGTGCATGTTAGCGCACCGCTGCTTATGCCTGCTGGAATTTTGCCCGGCCAACGCACAATACATGGAACCCGCATGCCGCCCTCGTCGGTACGACCCTTTCGACCACGCAGTGGCAGGTTGCTGCCCTGTTTCTCTCTCGCCGACCCGTTGTCTGACGTGAACAGTACCAGCGTGTTGTCATCGATACCGGTTTCCTCCAGCACCCTGAATAACTGGCCCATGGACCAGTCTACCTCCTGCACCCAGTCACCGTAAGGGCCGTCCTGGCTTTTACCCTTAAACTTTGCACCTGGAGTCAGCGGTCCATGCACCGCGGTGTGGGGAAGATAAAGGAAGAAGGGATTGTCCTTGTTTGCCTTGATGAACCCCTCGGCTTCGGCGGTATAGCGAGCAGTGATCGTTGTGTCTCGATGTACGCTATCCTCGACCACGGTCAGGTCGCGTACCAAAGGTAGCGGCACCTCCTTGCGATTCATGTCGTTGCTATAGGGAATACCAAGGTAATGGTCGAAGCCCTGAGAGGTAGGCATAAAGTCGGGGTGATCACCCAAGTGCCATTTGCCAATACACATGGTGGCATAACCCTGCTTCTTGAGTATCTCGGCAATGGTGATCTCGCTGGGATTAAGGCCTTTGCTGGCAGCAGGAAACAGAACGCACAGGTTCTTTTCATCCACATGCATGTTGACCCGGCGCGGATAACATCCAGTCATTAAGCTGGATCGTGACGGTGTGCAAACGGAGCAGGTCGAGTAAAAGTCCGTAAGCCGCATGCCCTCCTCCGCCATTTTGTCCAGAACAGGGGTAGCATGGGTCTTGGAACCAAAAGGACCGATATCCGCGTAGCCAAGATCATCGCAGAACACGACAATGAAATTGGGTTTACCTTGCTGGGCATCAGCAGTAGCCAAGCTGAATGCCACGGTAGCACATCCAATAAACAATCGGTGGAGTTTCATCTGTTGCCTTGTGACGTGATCCTAGCAATGCCGGGTATTTCCCACAAACCCTTACCCGTTTTCCATGTGTGCAACAACACGGCTGCGATTGTTGTGAGTGGGAGGTGTTTCATTGGTTGGGAAAAAGATTAGTTCTTTGAAGAAGGCTTCAGATCGACCGCCCAGTTTTTATTCCGGCGCAAGCCATAATACGGATAGTAGTCCCAAGGCGCATCCAGACCAAGGGCCCGAGGATCCTTGGTTTTGATTAAATGTTTCTGCAGTCGCGACCGCATCTTCTTTTGCATATCGGCAAACTCGGGATTCCCGGCCAAGTTGACGAGTTGACCGGGATCGCTCTTGATCGAATAGAGTTCTTCGCCGGGTCGCTTGGCAAAAGCCAAATCATAAAAGTGCTTGAAAGCTGACTTGTCTTTGTTGTCCATGATCAATGTCTTGGTCGGCGAGGAGTCAACCTCGCCAAACGGGATGTAGCGAGCACAGAACTCGCGATCCGGATTACCCGCCGGCCAGCGGTCGGGCTCATGGTTTTTGACGTATAAAAAATCTTTCGTCCGAATCGCCCGGCACGGAAAGCCCTTGCCACCTTTGCGACAACCATCGTGGCGCTCCATCGCAATGTAAGCACTCGCACGATCTGCCTTCAGTTTGTTCGCAAACACATCCATTAAGCTAATAGCGGTCATCATTTGTGGTGGTCGCAAGCTGGCTGCTTCCAGAAAAGTAGGGGCAAGATCGCTGAGATTCACGAACGAATTCACAACGCGGCCTGAGTTCCGAATACCCTTGGACCAACGAATCGCCAACGGCACACGGGCACCGTCATCGTACAGACTCGCCTTAGCTCGCGGAAACGGCATGCCGTGATCGCTGGTGACCACCACAATGGTGTTCTCAAGTTGGCCGACTGCTTCCAAGGTTTTGATCGCTCGGGTGACCATACGATCGAAATGCTCAATCTCCACGTAGTAATCGAGAATGTCATTTCTCACAATCGGATGATCGGGAAAGATCGGCGGCACTACGACCTTGGCAGGATCTTTTCCGGTTCGTCGCCCCGCGCCATTCTCGAAACCTCTGTGCGGTTCGTGCGTCCCCAGCCAGAAACAGAATGGTTGATCCTCAGACACTTGTGCGAGAAAGCCGTCAAAGTTTGCCGCATAGTCTTTTTTTGTTATGCCTTTGAAGGGAGCCTTCAATTTCTTGCCTTCGAACCGCGGACCGGCTGGATTGGCCGTTCGGCCACCTGCCTCAAGCCGCCCCGGGCTCCACCCTTTACCGGTAAAACCGATCGCGTAACCAGCATCCTCAAGTAGCTTGGTGTAAGTAGCAAACTTCGCCGGCAAAGTACTATGAATGTTGCCCGCCTCTTCCAATCGCCAAATCGGTTGTCCTGTGAGAATCGCGCTCCGCGAAGGGCCACAGGTCGGGGCATCACAAAACGCATGAATAAATCGCAACCCTTCGCGTGCGACACGATCAAAGCCTGGCGTCTTCACGACCGGATCTCCGTTGGCTCCCGCATGCGCATAAGACTGATCGTCGGAGATGCAGAAAAGAATATTAGGTCGAGACTCTGCCGCATCAAAACGGGCAACAAATATTGCGAAAATAGAGGTTACAGATAGGAATGCCTTTGATTTCTTCATTTGTTCTTTACGTCTAGGCGGGCACTACCGAATTAAACCACCGGTGGCAATTTTAATCGTGCGAGGTCGCTTCCCCACTCGCTCGGCAATCACCAGCAATTCACCGTCGATAACCACCTTGCTAACACCCGCAAAGTCGTCCGGTATCTTCGCTAAAAAACAGGCATAGCTCTTGGTGGTATTCTTGCCCGCATCGAGATGTTCGAACAATTGTTGACCGAAAATTTCCCTCTTCTTTACCAACACCGGAAATGGCTGATGCAATCCAGTAGAGCCAAACTCCAACCCGCGCGCATGTGGTTTACCATCCTTTAACTTCCACCAATGATTGAACCACGGGTAGTCGCTCCGCTTCCAGACGTAACCGAACAGCAATCCCCTTTTTCCGTTGCTGGCGACCGCCCAGCCTAGGTCTTCGTCGATCACGAACGAGGTGACGCTTGGTTCTTCACTATCGGTCATTCGGCGCATTAAAACCCGTTTGCCATCCTTTGTAATCGCGCTTGGCCAAAGAAACTCCAGCTGCTCCGGATTTGGCATCAAGCCGCCCTGCGCAAACCCGCGGCGGCCGTTGGAATCGACTACGCAATTCTCTTCGAGGAACGGCGGGCCAATAGTCGGATGTTGTACAATATTGAAAATGCGACCGAGTTTGTTGTTATTCGTGATCGTCTCGCTGACAACAAAAAACGGCGAGGACGCGGCCAAAGTGACGGAGCGATCAACTGCCATCCCTGCCAGTGGCAAATCCGCTGCCATACGGGCGTGAATGCCAGCAGCTGTTGTCTCGGTATCCTGCAATACCCTCCAAACAACTTTTGCGGATTCACCGTGATAGGGCATGCCATTTTTTCCTTCGGCATCAGACGGGGGTCCCCAACGGTCGCAACAGAGAAAGTGGCCCATCGAGCCGGGCTGATCGCCCGGGTTGCGGCGGCCCCAGTTAAGCGGGTTAAGTTCGGAGTCATTAAAGCGAAACTCAGGAATCGAACCGCCGGCAATATCCAATACCAGGCGTGCTTTGTCATTTTCCAGCACGAGCGAACGTCGGCCCTGAACTCGTTCTTCTGCCAGCGCTTGGCTAAACGGCCAAAGAAACATAGCCATTATAATCCATCTGAAATTTGTCATCAAAACTACTGTCAGTTTCTCCGTTCGCTTGGCTAGGTCAATCATTCCAGCCTTGATCAACGTCGCTTTTTGCACCGTTTATTTTGCCTTTGAGCTTTTAGTGTTCAAGCTGAAACCATACTGATACCAGCTACTAAGAAAAGTCTTAAAATTCTTGAGCAATTTCTTCCATTTGGAAGCTAGTGATAATGCCTTTTGCGTGAAGTTGTGAGGCCGCTTCTTCAAAGTTTTCATAAATTATCACTTTTGGACTCGAAGAAAATGCTTCTGGGAGTTGTTTGCCAAGAACTTTATGAATGAGTGCTGCTTCCACTCTATCATGATATTCTCTGATAATCCTCAGGTAGACGCTCGCGTCAGCTTCCCCATCATCACCAATGAGGATAACCTTGGTATCCGGATTTCGAGTCAAAAGCTTACGAATATTTTCTACCTTGCGTTCTGCGATAGGATTATACAAACCCACCAAGTAACCAAATGCACCGGCAAGATTGCCAGTAGAAACGCTGTTATAAGTAATCTTAGTCGATTTAAGTGGTCCACGACCCAAAACGGGTCGAGCTGTGACTATATGAACATCTCCTTGGTATTTCTGATCGAGTGCCTTTAACAATTTGACGGTTCCCGGATAGACATCGCCACCAACTATTGGGTCCTTAGTCGGTTTGAGAGTGTTGTCAAAATCGCTGATAATAAGTCTCTCACCTTCTATCGGAGTAGCACGTGCTTCTCTAATCAGTGCTGTTACCCTTCTTCTAGGACCTACGTGCTTAAACTCCGAAGCAAGAAGTCGGTTGATCGTATTTTTATCGGTACCGCTATCGTAAATTCGCAGAAAATGTGCTCGGTCTTTCACTGTCAAAAGCTCTAATACTTCGATTATGCCGAATTCCTTCGAACGCTGATGAATATTATTAAAAGCACTCCTATGTCCACTGATTAATTTTCGCCGGATTAATCTCTCAATTGTGAGCTTGGATTGATAAGGCAACAAACTCAGGTTGAAATCATCCAGGGATGTGTGATCG
>PVBE010340994.1_pt1 | contig 13546 bp, 12 predicted proteins | sample 1631181 | NCBI WGS metagenome assembly PVBE01 (sample SAMN08397723, study PRJNA350692) | Marine metagenome, whole genome shotgun sequencing project. | isolation source: water | place: Pacific Ocean | collected 2012-04 | reverse complement strand
TTCGGAATTCGTCATCACGACGGGAGGTGGCCCCGGGGTCATGGAAGCGGCCAACCGGGGAGCCTTCGACGCCGGCCGCAAGAGCATCGGCTTGAACATCACTCTGCCCATGGAACAGTATCCCAATGCCTACATCACACCGGAACTGTGTTTCCAGGTCCGGTATTTTGCACTCCGCAAGCTCCACTTCCTCAAACGGGCAAAGGCATTGATCGCTTTTCCCGGTGGCTTCGGCACTCTCGACGAGCTCTTCGATGCGCTTACGCTCGTGCAGACTCGGAAGATCGAGGCCATTCCCATCGTCCTTGTGGGCGAGAAGTTCTGGAGAAACGTCTTCAATGCCGACTTTCTGGCCGAAGAGGGACTGATCGCTCCGGAAGATATCAAGACTTTCTGCTTCGCCGAAACGGCTGGGGAAATCTGGAAGATCGTCAAGGACTGGTACGGTGTGACCGACTGCAGCGAACTGAACTGACCTGGGCGCCTGCGCCGCTGCCTCCCAGCCAACATGTACGGGCGGCCGTTCCCGGCCGCCCGCGATATCTCCCGAAATCCTATTCGAGACCTGGTTTCCGCTTCAGCACGGGCCGATCGGCGGTTTCCGGACTTGCCTCCCAGTCCGGTTCGGTTTCCGCCGGACCTCTGGCGTCGGGTCTCTTCAGCACCGGCCGGTCATTATTTGCAGGCTCCTGTGTATTGGAGTCCCCTGTCCCATCCACGGTGGGTCGCCGCGTCCGGCGGCGCAGACTCGGCCGTTTCTCCTCCCGGGCAGGGATACGGTTTTCCATGGCGATCAACCGGTCCTTCACGTCGTCGAATTCCGATGTGGTCAGGGTCCATTGGTCCCGTTCGGGAAGAACCGTAGAGATGTTCTCCATCGTCTTCTTGATGCGGTCGGCCGTTGCCGGATGGCTGGAAAACATCCCTGAGATACTTCCTGGCTTCGACTTTTCCTTGGCCTGGAGTTTCTCAAACAGGCTGACCATGCCGTTGGGGTCGTAGCCGGTGGCGTACAGGTACTGGACCCCGAGGAAATCCGCCTCCTCCTCGGCTTTACGCGAGAACTTCAGGAAGGTCATCGGCACCAGGAAATCTGCCGCCTGTTGTGCAGCGTACCCGCCGAGTCCGCCCAGGAATATCAGGGGTATCGTGGCGTAGCTGATGATCTGAGATTTTGACTGGTTCTCGGTCCCATGGCGTGCGGTGACGTGTGCGATTTCGTGCGCCAGAACACCCGCCAGCTCCGATTCATCGTCGGCGGCAAGGACCAGGCCGGTGTTGACATACAGAAACCCTCCCGGAAGAGCGAACGCGTTGATTTCTTCCGAGTCGATCACCTTGATGGTGAACGGAACCTGGGCGTCCGAATTGCGGACGAGATTCTGTCCCACGCGATTGACGTACTCGGTGATCACCGGATCGTCGATGAGTTTCGCTTCCCGCTCGACATCGGCTGCGAGCCCACGGCCCAGCACCATCTCCTTCTCGATAGAAGTGAAGTTGATGCTTCCCTTATTGATGTTGCGATCGCCGATGTTCTCGACGTCGGAGTTCTTTTTCTTGTCATCGGCTGCCGTGGCAGGAAGAGCCAGGAAAACCGCCAGCAGAACAGTCCCAATCATCTGGTTGCATTTGGATGGAATCATCGCCGCCTCCTCGTGGTTTGGACGATGAACTCCGGATTTCGGTGGTGACAATCGGCAACAGGCGATTTTTTAACATCCTTTAACGATACCCGGCTCTACTTGGCCTTGACGGCATGGATCGCGAACGCCGCGCCCTCCGGGTCCATGCATTGGGCGATCCGATCGCCATCGGGAACATCCATGGGGCCGTTCAGGATCTGCCCGCCGGCTTCCTTGATGGCTTCGACGGCCTTGTCAATATCGTCAACCCGGACGTAGAGCAGCCAATGAGGCGGCGCCGGCATATCGGCGGGCTTGTTGTACATACCGCCCAGCGACATTCCGTTCCGGCCGTACATCTGGTACATGCCCATCTCGCCCATATCGAAGGAGTCGGTCTTCGTCCAGCCGAACAGGTCCGAATAGAAATCAAACGCTGTTTCGTAATTTGAGGCCGCAAGTTCATGCCACGAGAATTCTCCGATGTCTGCGGACCGTTCGGGCATGGCTTCATCGGTCACGGGTTAGTATGCCGCGAAGATCGCACCTTGCGGGTCGCCCATCACCGCGAATCGTCCGACAGTGGGAATGTCGGTGGCCCCAACGTAAACGGTGGCACCGAGCTCGGTTGCCCGAGCCACCGTCTTATCGACATCCGGAGTGGCGATATAGGGTAACCAATGTGGCGGTGCGCCCTGGGCCAAAGCTTCGTCGGGAAGCTTCATCACGCCGCCGATCGGAGCTTGACCGACGGTCCACATGGAGTAGGGGGTCCCGGCTCCCTCGAAAACCATCGAACCCCAGCCGACTGTCTTGTGATAGAAGCCCTTGGCAGCCTCGGGGTCCGTCGTCATCAACTCATACCAAACGAAACGTCCCTTCATACTCTCGTCAGACATGGATCCTCCTGTACGTGTGTCAATGGGGGAAGTGTCAAATATGGTAGCAGGTAGAGGCGGTGATTGGGGAGGGGAAGTGGTCAGTGGCCAGTGGTCAGTGGTCAGTGGTCAGTTGTGGAAAACCGGGGTACTCGCTGCTGGCGATGGTCCACTACCGGGGATTTTTTTGGGCTGGAATTGACAGGAGCGAGAGGTTGTCAGTCAAGCGGTTGAAGTTTGTTTTCCCTGGTCCTCAACTGACCACTGACCACCGGCCACTGACCACTTCCCACCTAATCCCTGGAACATTCGGCAGACGCCGCTTGCATCGAGGTCAGGTCGATCCTTGCCCGGTCGGGCTGCCGGATCAGGTATCCCTTCGCCTGCATCCGTCGGCCGGCGTGCTCGGACGGTTCGAAGTCCTTCAGGAAGTCCATGTTCTGTAGCCGGAACGTCAGGGTTCCAAGCGATCGTGTGAGGGCCGCTTCCATTTCTTCCGACGTCAACCTGATATACATGTGGCTCATGGTGAGTTTCGGGTCGAAGCAGGTTTGCCATATGTTTCTCGGATAGTCCAACGGGCTCTCCGACAGCGCACCGAGGCAAGTGTTGCTGATTGCTCTATTCTCCCCGCAGCACCATGTTCGGATCGGTCCGTGACGCCGCCCATGCCGGGTAAGCACCGGCAGCCAGCGCTACTGCAGCGAGTCCCAGGACGCTTGTTACGAGCGTAGCGGGATCGGTAGCGCTGACTTCGAACACCAGCGACGAGAGATAGCGTCCCAGCCAGTACGCGCCGGCGATTCCAAGCCCGATACCTCCCACAACCGGTACCAGGCCCTGGACCATTATCCACCGCCACAGGTTGCTCTCCTGGGCCCCCAGCGCCTTGCGGATACCGATTTCCTTCATTCGCTGGCTGACCGAGTAGGCGATCACTCCGTAGATTCCTGTCGCTGCCAACAGCATGGCAACCGTCGAAAAGATGCCCATGAGGACCATCGCGAAGCGTTGACGGGCGATGCCGGCGCCAGCCACATCCTCAAGAGTGCGCACATCGTAGGTGACCAACTCGGGGTCGATTGAAGTCAACACACCTCCGACGCCGGCCAACAGTTCGCCCGTCGGCAGAGTCGATCGCACGGCCTGTGTCATGGCCCAGTTGCGGTTGTCGACGAACTGGGGGTGCGGGATATAGATTTTCGGGTCGGCCGGCTCGAAATGATCGTGACGGGTATCGGCGACTATCCCGACGGTCGTGCGATTCGCCCCGTCCACCCGCACGCTTTGCCCTATCGTTTCCCCGTCTGGGAAGTACTTCTGACCGAGGGCTGAATTGACGACCACGACGCTGGCCGAATCCGTCCGGTCGCGATCGTCAAGGAGTCGACCTTCGAGCAGTGTGATACCCAGGGAATCGAAGTAGCGCACATCGACGCATCGTATGTTGGCCAATCCAAATCCCTGGTTTTCGTCGGCCTCCTCACGTCCGACGATTCGAAATCCCCAGATGTGGTATCTCCCGCTTGCAGGCAGCTTCGAAATGGCACCCGCCGAGTCGATTCCAGGCAGTGCGCCAACCTGCTCGTAGAAAGTGCGGCAAAAGGCGGTCCTCTGTTCCGGTTCTCCATACCGGCCGTTGGGTAGGTTGATCGCGAAAGTGATGACCTGGTCCGTTCGGAATCCGAGCTCAACGGCAGCCAGCCCGTTGAAACTGCGAATCAGAAGCCCCGCGCCGACTACCAGGATCAGGGCCAGGGCGACTTGTGCCAGGACGAATGTTGCGCGAAATCGTTGCTGCCGTTTGCCGGTACTTGAACGTGCGCCGCCCGTTGCCAGGAAACCGTTGAGATTCGGTCGGGAAGCGTGCAGAGCCGGGACCAATCCAAAGAGAAAGCCCGTTGCCAGAGAGAGGCCCGCAGCGAAGGCGAAGACCTGCCTGTCGAAGACAACGGTGTCGCCGAACGGCAGTGAATTCGGTCCGATCGCCAGGAGCAGACGAACGCCTATCCACGCCACCGCCAGCCCTCCCACGCCGCCAACCGCAGCCAGAATGACGTTCTCGGTCAGCAACTGTCGTACGAGCCGCGCTCTTCCCGAACCGAGCGCGGTCCGGATAGCCAGCTCTCTTTCCCTGTTGGAAGCACGAGCCAGAAACAGGTTAGCGACGTTGGCACAACCGATCAGTAGAACGAGACCGACTGCGCCGAGCATCACGTAGAGCATCGGTCGGCTGTTCCCGATGAGGTCTTCGTGCAGGGGGATCAGCCTCCCGGACCTTCCTTCGTTGGATTCGTATTGTGCAGCCAACCCAGTGGCGAAGCGTTCCAGCTCGGATTGGGTTCCGACAAGGCCTGTACCTTCCTTCAGGCGTCCGACAGCACTCAAGTAGTGGTTTCCCCGGTGGTTCGACCCGCCCGGCTGAAGATTCTCCGGGACCCACAAGTCCGGGTCGGTGCCGATGGGCCCCTTGGTGCCCCGCGGCATTACGCCCACGACTTCGTACGGGTTGGCGTCCAGAACGATCGGACGGCCCAGAACGTCCGGGCTGCCGCCGAAGCGTCGCCGCCACAGGCCCTCGCTGAGAATCACCAGCGGCCCACCCGTTTCCTCCTGCCTCGAAAAGGTTCGGCCCAGCAGGGGATCGATTCCTAATACCTCAAAGAATCCGGAACTGATCCTCAAAGAGGATACGCGGAGCGGCACGCCATCACCGCTCAAATCAAACCCCGTGTCCTGATAGATGTACGCGGTGGCCAGGTCGTCGAAGATTCCTGAGTCGCGAAAGTCCACAAAGTCGGGCCCGGTGAGATAACCGCCGGCTTCGTCGATGATTCCATTGTTGCTTTCGTAGACCCGGACCAGGCGGTCCGGTTCCTCGTAGGGAAGCGATTGAAGAAGGACCCGGTTGACGACGCTGAAAATGGCTGTGTTTGCGCCAATCCCGATCATGAGCGTCAAGACAACGGCGATTGTGAACGTCGGTGACGCCCGGAGCGTACGCATTCCGTATCGGGCGTCGCGACCGAATATGGCCAGGTGCTCGGACAAGGCCGTCGAGAACACACCCCCAATTGTTTTCGACCACAGACGAATCGGTGCGAGTTTCGACCCTTCTCCAGCATCTCGGCGTTGCTCACGGAACACCTGTTCGAGTTCTCGACCGTAGTCGGAACGGAAATCGAAGGGGAGCAGTTTCAGCAGGGATCGAAATACCCTTTCTGCGGCGCCGGTTTTCTTCTTGTTGGACATGACTCCCTCTACTCCATATGACTGGTCTCGATCAGGCAGGTTTCGTTCCGGGCATCAGGTTCTTTGCCCGAACCATCCGCAGGACTCCCTCCATCCGCTCGGCTTCTGCGGTCACCACCGAGCGCCCGAACTCCGTCAGGCGGTAATACCGACGTCGTTCGTCGTCCAGGTCGGGATCCGGCCGTTCGTCGGATTCCTCGATGATGCCGTTGCTGTAGAGCCGCCGGATGATCCCGTAGAGCGTTCCTGCGCTCAGTTCGACTCGTCCTTCCGTCCGTCTCTTGATTTCCTTGAGGATGGCGTAGCCATGTCGTTCGCGATCAGCGAGCGCGATCAACACATGCAGCATCGCCGGGGTCAAGGGTAGATGAATCGCCGGATCTGTCGAATTTTTTCGACGTATCAAGTAAACCTCCAGACTTACTAATGTTATGACTGAGCAACTACTATAACGTTACACATAATAGTTGTCAATTTGGCGTAGAGTAGTGTTTGCTTGGGAAAAGGCAGCGGAGTCTCACACTGCGATCAAGTGTCGGGTCAGTTCCCGAGCTGCCAGGAAACGTTGATGCCCACGGTACGCGTGCTGGCAGAGACGAGCGGATTCAATTGGAGCCGGTTGGCCCGTCTTTCTCCGTGCCTGGTCACGGTGCGGGCGACTATGTAGCCGATCGTGGCGCCGGTCACAACGTCGCTGAGGTAATGTTTGTTGCCGTCCAGCCGGGATGCCGCTACGAAGCTTGCCGCCAGGTAGCCCGCCTCCGATGCCGCCGGCCCGTAATGATGACCGAAGATTGCGGCAGCCGTGAACGCGGTCGACGTGTGGTCGGAGGGGAAGGAGAGATAGTTCTCCCCGTTTGGTCTGGAGCGCCCGATGCTGTGTTTCAAACCGAAGGTCAAGATAAACAGGCACCTTCTACGGGGCAGCTCTCGCCGTGCCGATTCCGAGGCCCTTCCTCAAGAACAGATAAAGCCCGAAGGACACCAGGATCGTGTCACAGGACGGAATACTCGTCATCGTGAAGACCTCGCTGGCGGTTGCCTGGGCCACCGCCGAAGCCCCCACCCATGCGATGAAGGCGGGATAGGAGACCGGCGGTTCCGATCGGAGGGAAGCCGTGTCGTAGTCTTGCCCGCGAACGAAAAAGAAGTCGGCCACGTAGATGCCCGCGATCGGTGGGATCGCGATCCCGAGAAACAGGAGAAACGAGACGAAGTGATCCAGGATGCCCATTCCGGCAAAGACCGTTCCGATGATGCCTGCCCCGATCGTCAGTTTCCAGCGGTCGATTCTTGTGAACACGGTCGCTAGAAGAAGGGAAGTGGAGTAGAGGTTGGAGATATTTGTCGTCCAAGTCGCAAAGACAAGGATCAGCATGGCCGATACTCCCATCCCGAGTCCCATCATGATCAGCATGAAGTCGCTCTCGCCGGTTGCGAGCGCGGGGATGGCCGAGACGATCAGGACCAAGGGGTATCCGACGGCAAAACTGAGGCATGAGGCGATGACGCCGTGCCGGCTGTCGTGCGCATAGCGGCACAGGTCGGGAAGCAACGTCAAGCCGACCATGAACGCCCCTACGACGGCCGAGATCGCGATGCCCATCGTCATCCCGGTTCCCTCGGTTGAGAGGAACTCGTCCATGCTCGTGTTGCGTGTCGCAAAGTAGACGATGGCAATCAACGCCGTCAACAGAATGGGAACCGAAACCACAGCCAGGCGATCGAGTGCCCTGAAGCCATAGACGGTCGTGGCGATTACCAGGATGCTGCCGAATGCGACGGGAACCTGCATGCCGGAGTCGATTGCGAACAGGTCGCTGAGAGAGCTTTGAACAGCCTGGCCAAAGAGGAACCCGTTGACACCGAACCACCCCAGAAGAGTGATGCCGATTACGATGCTGACCACCTTGGCGCCGGTTCTCCCAAACGGGAACTGGATGATCATGTACGTCGACAGCCGGGAGCGCGCACCCACGACTGCGATCAGACAGCCGAACGAGGCCAGGATGACGCTGCCCGCCCCGATAGCGGTTGCGCCACGGATCAGTCCCAGAGCCTGCCCGACCTGTGCGCTCGTCAGAAAAGCAGGCAGGGTGATCATGATGCCGACGACGATAAGCGCGATCCGCAACCCGGAGACCGTCTTCTCTTGAGGGACCTGCTGTCTTGCGAAGTCTTCTAGTGAGTGGTCGGCCATACGAAACGGTCCAAAGTCCAAAGTCCAAAGTCCAAGGTCAGAGACCAGTGGGTCCGCGTCTTCTCGACTTTGGACTTTGGACCTTGGACTTCCCCCTCCCCCCCTAAATCAGGGTTTCGATCGGTTCGAAGGGTTCGTCGAGACCGAAGCATTGCGGACCGAAAACTGCCAGCGCTTCCGGAGTCCGCAACGCGGGCGGCGCGCTGATGCCGATCACCTTCACACGTTGCCCGTACTTGAGGGTTTCGATCGTTAGGGGCTCGGCACTGTCGCGGTCGACGATCGAGATCAGGTCCGGTACGATCGCCCGAACCTTTCCACCTTGACGGGCGATCAGGTTCTCGTTCTGGAAAACGATATCCATTTCAGACGATGAACCGTCCAGGGCCGCGATTCGGCACCGGCCGATCGAGAAACCCTTCCTGGCCTCACGTTCCAGATCCATGATCTTGCCGTCAAACAGAATTGCGCAATGTTTGTAGTACTTCGTGGTCTCGAGTGCCCGAAGCAATTCCGATACGGGATCTCCCTGTTTCCTTCCGCGAGCGATGGCGCGCCCGATTTCGAGAGCGAGGCTCATCGTACCCCCGACAGCGGTCCGGCGGGCGTCCCTGCCCGACATCGGATACGCGCAAAGACTCACGACCAAACCCATACGGATCGTGATCGCTCGCGCGATATCCTCGGCCGATTTCGCATCTCGAGCTTCGATGATCGTTGATTCCATGTGTTCGTTCGTGATGACGAAGGGGGAGATGGGCACGCCGTAGACGTTGAAAGTGACCATCTGGAGTTCCGGAAACGCGCGTCCCATACCGTCGGCATCGACGAGTGGAAGGCCGCGGCGTGCGGCCACCGCAATCGGGACAGTCGAGTTCATCCCCCCGATTTCGACGGGCATGATGGCGTCGGCTGGCCGTCCCCGATGGGCTTCCAGTTTGGCGACGGCGAGTTCTGCATCGTCAAGGGCGCAGAGCTTTTCGATCATCACTGTGGGGGCTCCCATCATTCCGATCGTGTAGACATTAGCGTCCGGTTCCAGTTCGTCGAGATCGATGAGTTTCGGAGGGCCAGATTCGCGGAGTGTCTGTTCACAGAGGAGGCGACCGATATGTGGGTCGCCTCCACCACCGGTTCCCAGGAAAGCCGCACCGCGGGCGAAGTCCACCATGTCTTCGATTTGGATTTCCATTGTCAGCCGATCTCCAGATCACCGACAACCCGTACCCGAAGTCGGACGACCCCCCCGGGAATATATTGTAGGTGTACTTCTTCGACATCCACGGTTTGTACCGTCTCCCGGATAGCCCCGGCTTCGATGGCCTGGGAAACGGCCTCGGCCGTCGCGGTTTGAATAGCGGCATCCCGCCCTATCTCGTCGTAGGCGAAGACGCGATCCACCTCACCGCCGACCTGGGCGATCGCAGCACCGATCGCATTGGCGACGGCGGCGTTCTCGGGGACTACGACCTTGCTGGTGCCGGCGATCGGCCGGGAAATCAGGACCGTCCCGCCGCCCACGAGAACCAGGGGGACCTCATCGGAACTCGTCTTCATGCGATCGACGGCCTCTTCCAGCTTGAGATGGATTGCGTCGAGCCCGCTCTCGATCAGCGATGGGGCAAGATGTCCGATTCTTGCCGGATCACCCATCTTCGCCCGCCCCCCGGCGACCGCAATGTCGCTGGCGGTCAGGATGTCGCCACCAAAGACAACTCCCTGCTCGGACAATCGGAATCCCACTGAATCCGGGCCTACAGTGACCTGTTCGCCTGAACGAACGTGGCTGCCGCCGCCAAGCCCCACCGAAAGTACATCGGGCATCCGAAAGTTTGTTCGAACGCCGCCGATGTTTGCAGGTGTCGATGACTCTCGGGGAAAGCCGTGCGCCAGGACTCCGACGTCCGTCGTCGTACCCCCAATGTCGGCGACAACACCGTCCTTTACTCCTGACAGATATGCGGCTCCCCGCATACTGTTGGTCGGGCCCGAGGCAAACGTGAGTACGGGGTGCTCCTCGGCAAAGTCGGCGTTCATCAGAGTCCCATCGTTCTGGCTCAGATAAAATGGTGCATCGATTTCGAGGGTCTCCAGGGATTGTCGGAATGAACGAACCACCTCGCGGGAAAGCTCTGCCAGGCTGGCGTTGATGATGGCGGCGTTTTCCCTTTCGAGCATCCCGATCCGCCCGATCCTCGAAGAGATCGTGATGGCGGCGTCCGGGAGTTCGCTTCGAACAATCTCGGCGGCCCGTTCCTCCTGGGCCGCGTTGACATGGCTGAAGATTCCAGCGATTGCGACCGCCCGGAGTCCCTTGTCCCGCATCCCTCTGGCGGCGGTACGGACTTCTGCTTCGTCGAGCGGAGCGTTTTCGCGGCCGTCGTAGTGGTAGCCGCCATGTACCTGGTAGATGTGTGGGCCGACAGCGTGACGGAGGTTTTCCGGCCAGTCCACCATAGGAGGGAGGGCCCGTCCGGCGGGAAGCCCGATTCTCATCGTTCCGACCTCGAGCAACCCTTTTCCTTCGACGAAGGCGTTGGTGAAATGGGTCGTCCCGATCATCACCGCCGCAATTTGACTCGGTGAACCTTCGGCGTCATCGAGCACGTGCTTGACGGCCTGAATGATGCCGCTGCTTATGTCAGGTGTGGTTGGTGATTTCCAGAGGGAGACGACCCGCGAGCCGTCCATGAGTACGGCGTCGGTGTTGGTGCCGCCAACGTCTACTCCGATGCGCAACGTGTGATCCGTCCGGTCATGACTTGTCCCCGCGCACGACGACAAATTCGCCGGGAATGTCGTAGACACCGTCTTTCAAGTAGGGTCGGATCGACGTGAGGTACTCGGCGTGAGCTTCTTCCCGGGTCTTCTCGTCGAAGCGAGAGTATGCCAACGCCACCGGCCCGCCGGCAAAGGCCGCGCCACACGCATCCTCGGCAGAGTCGTAGTGCAGGGGAGTGGTCAATCGCAGAGCTTCGATCTCTTCGAATCCTGCTTCTTCGCACGCCCGCGACGGGCTGTTACCCACTCCCATGGCGAAGAACATGGGACAGACGTCGGATTGAACGCGTGCATCGACGATTTGAAAGATATCGGACCAGCCGCAACGATTTCCCGCACCCCAATTCGCCAGGACCGCGCGTCCGCCCGGCTTCAGAACGCGATGCATCTCTTTGATTGCGGCCAGGGGGTCGGGCACATACATCAAGCCGAGAGAGCACAGGACGACATCGAACTCGTCGTCGGACAACTCGAGCGATTCGGCGTCCATCCGTTCGAAAGTGGCGTGTCGAAATCCCCGGCTTCCGGCTTCCTCACGTGCGCCGCGAACCATTTCGTCGGAGATGTCGGTGCCCACGACATGCCCCTCCTCTCCCACGGCTTCGGCTGCCGGGAAGGTGACCAGTCCCGTACCGCAAGCGACATCAAGTACACGTTCGCCCGGCCGGATCTGAGCCATTTCGAGCAGCCGGACTTGTGCGGGTCGGACCTGTCGCTTCCAGTATTCCTCGTAGTAGCTGGCGGCCTTGTCCCATCCGTATTGCTGGACACGGCGTTGAAGATTGGAGTCTATCGGCTTACCCTCCCTGGCACCAGGATCCGCACTTCACGATTAAGTTCCTGTGCTTCGGAAAACACGACACGGTACGGGCTGTGGGCGTCCGCCAGATCGAGCATCTTCAGAATGTCCGATTCCGGGGCGTCGCTCTCGATTCTGACGAGATAGCGGATTCCCTTATAACCAGCTGAAACTCCATCGAGGCCATACATGCCGCGCGAGTCGTAGTCGGCGTGGATCTCAACTTCGAGAGACTCGATGGGCACGCCGAGTCTCGCGGCCCACATGGTGTAACTGATGGCGAGGCAACTTCCCAGTGCGCCGCGCCCCAGAATGCCCGGGTTGGGCCCGGCGTCGCTTCCCCCGGACTTCTCCGACATGTCGACTGTCAGCTTCCACGGACCTTCTTCGACTTCACAGGTCAGGCCTTCGCGGATGCGTGCCCGCGTCACGGCCGTGCCCTGGCCAAGTGTCGGCTTCAGGCGGAGGGCCTTTTCATTTCGTTCGGATGTAGATTTGATTCTCTCTTCGCTGGACATAGAGTTTTCTCGAGAGTCCCAGAGAGCTTTAATATCGGAATACGGTGGGTGAGTCCAGAAAAAACGGTCGGTGGCAAGAGTCCGTCGCCAGCGGTGTCCTCCTCACCGGTCACTTAACCTGTGAAGCGGCTGACCACTGGCCACTGACTACTGACCGCTTTCCCCCAACCTCAATTCTTACCCACCAGCAAAGGTCTTAAAGCCCTGCTGAAACTTGGCTGTCGCAGCTTCTTCAAGGCTCGCGCTTCGATCTGCCGGATGCGTTCGCGTGTCAGGCTGAATACGTTGCTGATCTGTTCCAGCGTATGCTCCGTGCCGTCCTCCAGACCGAAGCGAAGCCGAATGATGCGCTTCTCGCGTGGGTCCAGTCGGTCCAGAACTTCGTCGGTTACCTGGCTCACGTTCCCCTCAACGACGACATCAATCGGCGAAGCAGCCTTTTCATCCGGAATCAGCGCGCCGATCGGGGAGTCCCCCTCCTTCGACACGGGCGCCTCCAGAGAAATGGGCGTCTGTGCCGACCGCCGGGTGTGTTCAACCTTAGAAACCGGAATGCCCATCTGGGCTGCGATTTCGACATCGGTTGGCTTGCGCCCCAGTTCCTGGAGAAGCGATCGGGATGTTCGCGTGAACTTATTGATCGTTTCGATCATGTGAACGGGAACGCGAATAGTTCGGGCCTGATCAGCGATCGCCCTTGTGATGGCCTGTCTTATCCACCACGTGGCATAAGTTGAGAACTTGTATCCGCGCTTGTAGTCGAACTTTTCGGTCGCCGTCATGAGGCCGATGTTGGCTTCCTGAATCAGATCCAGAAACTGCATGCCGCGGTTCGTGTATTTCTTCGCGATGGAGATGACCAATCGAAGGTTGGCTTCGATGAGTTGGCTTCGTGCCTCCTCGATCGCCTGCTGTCCCGACTCGATCCTTTTGAAACTCCGTTTCAATGCCGTCGCACTGTCGCCTACCGCGTTTTCGATCTCTCGAATTTGCGCACGGCACGTACGCGCCTTCTTCTGATTGCCGGGGCTTTTTCGATAGCGGCTCAGTCGAACGCCTTCGAGCTGATCCTCAAGAGACTCTATTTCACCAACCGTTGCTGAGATACGATCCAGCAGCCGCACCTGTTCGATTTTTGAGAGTTTCAAGCCTCGAATCATCCGGGACAACTCAATCGTTCGACGACCCAGCCTCCAGCTCAGTCGACGAATCTCAGCACGCTTCCCGGCCTTCGGCAGCGATCGGATCTTCAAACGGAGCTTCTGGAGTCTTCGTCCAAGCTTAGCGATGTCGCCGATCGCGTTAATCAGCTCACGAGCCCGGGTCTCTAGGTTGTCGGCGTTCAGTTCGCCTCCCTTCCATACGAAGGCTTTGCGAATGAGGTTGGGATCAGCCTTGATTCTTGTGCTGAGCGCAATGACTTCATCGACCGCCAGGGGCACACGTGAGAGAGTGGCCTGTACTCGCCGCCGTTCTCTTTCGAGCCGTTTTCC
>PVBE010324663.1_pt1 | contig 13546 bp, 9 predicted proteins | sample 1631181 | NCBI WGS metagenome assembly PVBE01 (sample SAMN08397723, study PRJNA350692) | Marine metagenome, whole genome shotgun sequencing project. | isolation source: water | place: Pacific Ocean | collected 2012-04 | reverse complement strand
GGTCCTTAAGGTTCGTTTAGTTCAAAATCAGATCGATTCGTAGCCCCAGGTTTCTACGGAAGCCGCCGCCGCGGTAGTCCCACCAGCTGTAGAGTTCGCCCTCGTCGTGGTGGAGCCGGAACGCGTCCACGAAGCCCAGCTCTGCGAACTTGGCGAGCGCCGCGTGCTCTTTGGGGTGGAAATGGAGCTGGCCCTCCATCGCGGCGGGGTCGTACACGTCGCGCGCTTCCGGGGCGATATTGTAGTCGCCGCAAATCGCGACCGGTACGTCGCCGAGCTTCCCTACCAGAGCCGTGAGGGTCGAGAGCCAGCGCAGCTTCTTGCCGAAGTCCGCATGCTCGACGGACTTGCCGTTGGGCACATAAACAGAGAACACCCGCACCCCGTTTATGGTTGCGGCGATGCAGCGTTTCTCGACATCGAGTTGTGGGTCGCCCAAGCCGATCGCAACTTGCTTCATAGGAAGGCGTGAGAGGATGGCGACACCGTTGTAAGTTTTCTGTCCTGCCATCGCGACCGCGTAGCCCAAGCGCTGGATTTCATCCGTCGGGAAGTCATCGTCGACGACTTTTGTTTCTTGCAAGCAGACCACGTCTGGCCGCTCGGCCTGGAGCCACTCGAGCAAGAGATCGTGACGGGCACGGATGGAATTTACGTTCCAAGTCGCGATGAACACCGAACGCGCCTAGCTCTTCCTCTCCCGCGCCTCAAGCGAGCGGGCCGGGGTCTTCGTTGGCGGAGGGGCATGTGGACGAATTTTCACTTGTCGGGTTCTCACCCCCGCGCTACCTCGGGCGTCGGTTTCCCCGGCTAGTTGCTCATGAATTTTAGGCACTTGCGAGTACCGCTTCAGCTCAGTCTCGTTGCCTCTTTGGCATCGTCTCTGGTGTCGTCGCAAGCGCTCGCCCAGACCGATGCCGACGAGCCGCCGGCCACGGACAGCGCACCGCCGAGTGAGACGGCGCCTGAAGCCGACAAGCCTGCCGCGGACGCACCTCGCGAAGAGTCCGACGCGTGGAATAAGCCGGACGCCGACGATGGCAGTGGCTTCGGAGACGAACCCGCTACAACGCCGTCTGCTGACGAAGGCCACGCCGCGCCCGCGCTGAGCAGCGCCTCCGTTGCGGGCGACGCCGCTCCCGCCGAGCCAGAGGCCGAGCCAGAGGCCGAGTCCGGCGCAAAGACGGGCGGCGAGACCGACACGAGTGGCATTCCGCCCGAGCTTGCTGATCGCCTGGTGATGCCCAAGCTCCAGAGGTTCCAGGACGCCCCCTATCCGGAGGAAGCTCTCGCCGATGGCGTGCAGGGCTCCGTCGTCCTCTCGTTGACGGTGAGCCCCGAGGGCACGGTCACCGAAGCCGAGATCCAAGAGCCTGCTGGCTACGGCTTCGACGAGGCCGCGCAAGCTGCGGCGCTCCAGTTTCTATTCGCGCCGGCCACCCTCGACGGCAACCCGATCCCCGTCAAGATCCTCTACCGATACGACTTCACTCTCGAAGAGATCGAAGACGATCCGGATCTTCCAACAACCGGTGAAGTCGACGGCAAAGTCACCATCGCCCAGCTCGACTCCACCATTGTTGGAGCGACGGTCGTTGCGACGTCGACCGAGGGCGAGACGTACGAGACGGTCACCGACGAGGCCGGTCAGTGGAAGCTCGTGGAGCTTCCGCCGGGCGACTACATCGTTACGGTGACGGCCGACGGCTTCGAGGTGGGCCAATTTGCGGTCAATGTCGCCGCGAACGAAGGCATCTCCCTCGAGCAGGAGCTCTACCCCAAGGGAAATACCGCCGACGTCATCGTTCGCGGCGTGCGACCTCCGCGCAGCATGACCAAGCGCACGCTCACAACGCGCGAAATGTCCCGCATTCCCGGTACCGGCGGCGACGCTCTCCGCGCGCTGCAGAGCATGCCCGGTGTCGCGCGTGCGCCAGGCATGGCTGGCCTGCTCATCATCCGCGGCTCGTCGCCGCGCGACTCGATGACGTTCATCAACGGGATGACGGCTCCGCTCATCTACCATTTTGGTGGTCTTTCGAGCGTCATCCCCACCGAACTCATCGAAGAGATCGACTTCTACCCCGGAAACTTCAGCGCCAAGTACGGGCGCGTGATGGGCGGCATCGTCGACGTCAAGATGCGCTCTCCGAACACGCAATGTACCGGCGAATACGGTGAGTTGACCGACGAGTACGGTTGCTTCCGCGGCCTGCTCGAAGTGGACATGATCCAGGGACGCTTCATGTTCCAGGGTCCGCTCGACGCCGACAACGACTGGACGTTTGCCGTCGCGGCACGCCGTAGTTGGGTCGACCTCTGGCTCGGGCCTGTACTGGACTCCCTCGACGCGGGCGTGACGCAAGCCCCCGTCTATGACGACTTCCAAGTCATCGTCGAGACCGAGCCCACGCCGACGTCGAAGCTCGCGCTGCGGTTTCTCGGGTCGAGTGATGTCTTCGAGATGCTCATCGACGAGCCGGCGGCTCAGGATCCGGGGTTCGCCGGTGAACTCACGTTTGGGACGGCTTTTCTGCGCGGCCAAGTCGAGTACGAGGCCAAGCTCTCGGACACCACGGACGTGACCACGTTCTTTAGCGTCGGGCGCACGAAGATCGATTTCGGCATCGGCGGTTTGGCGGAGTTCGACCTCCTCGTCTACCCCGTCGAATTCCGAAGTGAGTTCGGTGTCGATCTCTTCCAGGGTGCGCGGCTCAACCTAGGCGTCGACTTTCTGGCTCTGCCTTACGACAGTTTCGTCCGCGCCGCGGCGCCACCGCGACCGGGTGAGCCCAGGCGCGGGCCCTTCTCGGCCCAACCGGTCCGAGAGACCGCGGAGCAGGGCACGCATTTTCGGCCCGGTCTCTACGCAGAGGCAGAGGTCACGCCGCTGTCCGGCTTGCGCGTCGTCCCCGGGGTGCGTTTCGACTACTACACGGACACGGACCACAGCGATGTTAGCCCGCGCGTCAACGCGAGCTACGATATCGTCCCCGGCGGGACGGACGCCAATGGCGATGTCAGCGACAAGACGACGCTCAAGGCCGGCGTGGGCGTTTACACCCAGCCCCCGACTTTTCAGGAGACGGACCGCGTCTTCGGAACCCCCGGGATCCTCTCCAATCGCTCGATTCACTACTCGGCGGGTATCGAGCAAGAGATCGCGCAGATCGTCGATGTGGACGTCGAGGGCTTCTACAAAGAGATCACTGCCCTCGTGTCGCGCGAGCCAACCACTGAAGGCGAACGCTACAACAACAACGGGATCGGCTCCATCATCGGGCTCGAGACCCTGATCAAGTATCAGACCGATGAACGCTTCTTCGGCTGGGTTGCCTACACCCTATCCAAGAGCGTGCGTCAGAACTCCCCCGAAGAAGAAGAGTACTACTTTCAGTTCGATCAGACGCACAACCTCACGATGCTGGGCAGCTATCGTCTCGGCCGTGGTTGGGAGCTTGGCGCGCGGTTCCGAGTCGTGTCGGGCAACCTCACGACGCCGGTTGTGTCCGAGGGGCTGAAGTCGGTTTATGCCTCCGACGTCGGCGTCTACACGCCCATTCAGGGCGAGTTCTTTAGCGAACGCCTGCCGCTCTTTCACGAGCTCGATATCCGAATCGACAAGCGTTGGCAGTTTCGGACTTGGCGATTGTCGGCCTATCTCGACGTGCGGAACGTCTACAATAACGCAGCGAAAGAAGCGATCGTCTACAACTTCGACTTCACCGAGAGTTCTTATCAGCTCGGCTTGCCTATCCTTCCAAGCATCGGACTGCGGGGTGAATTCTAATGACGACTCTATCTAGGCGCGCCGGTCGAGTCGCCCGAGCGTTTGCAGCGCTCTCTTCACTCTTGGCCTTCGGTTGTGCCCCGCAATTCGATACGGCCTCCACTGTCGACACGCTTCGCGTGATGGGCGTACTGAAAGACAAGCCCTACGCTCAGCCTGGCGATGAAGTTAACTTCGCTGCGCTCTGGGACGACGCCAACGAGCGACCCGCGGGCGAGGTCACGTTCACGTGGATAGCCGGCTGCACCAACCCCCCTGACGATCTCTATTATAAGTGTTTTCAGGACGTCGACCCATCCAAGGCCACGATCGGTACGGGTAACGAGTTCAAGTACAAGATCCCAGAAGACATCATCGAGACGCACGCGCCACCGGAGGACCCGGGCGTCGTACCCTACGGTATTGCGTACGTTTATTTCGCCGCGTGCGCGGGCGACCTCAAGCCCATTCAAGTCGACACATCCGGCGCCATGCCGACTTACCCGCTCGGCTGCTTCAACAAGGAGACAGGCGAGAAGCTCGGACAAGACGATTTCGTTGTGGGCTACACTGCTGTGTACGCGTACGAGAAACTCACGCACAGCAATCCGTCGATTTCGGGCTTTTGGTACGTCGACAAGCCGGTCACTCCCGACTGTATCGGCGTCGATTGCGTAAAGAGCGAACCGCCCGCTACGGCTGAAACCACCCCAGCGTGCGACGACGACACCCTCTGTGTTCCAGCCTGTGAGGCCGAGGACGACACGTGTCCCGCATATCAGATCTACCCGATAATCGACCGCCCGACTGAAGCTGAGAGCGAACGAACCGCTCAGGGCGAAGAACAAATCTGGATCCAATACCTATCCGACGGAGCCACGTTTACGAAAGATCTCACCCTCGGGCGGGATCCGAGCGCGGGCTGGATCGCGGACTACTCCACCGAGTTCATGGCGCCCGCCGAACCTGGCCTGATCTACATCTGGGCCGTCGTTCGCGACAGCCTGGGCGGCCAGAATTGGGCTCGCATTCGCGTGCTCGTGACGGAGTAGCTCGGCGCAGACTCACGCAAGCCCGTCAGAACCATCGCCGTCCGGCAGCGTTTGCGGCGCGGAGCTGCCGCCTCCGGGGGGATTCGGATCGCTGAACGGCTGACTCGCGGTCGCCGAACGTAACGTTGCTCCCCCGGCCGTCACGGATGCTAGCGCCGGGTCCCCGGCCGCGTCGGCGGGCGCGGCGGCGCGCGCCTCCGGCGGCTGCGGAGCATCAGCACGTCCCGACCCGGCCTCACGCGCGAGCCGCTTCGCCATGATCGGGAACCCACCGGCAAAGATCAGAATACTCACGAGCACCGCGGAAAACACAACCACCGGCAGATGCGCCGTCCCCGGCACACCCTGCGCGTGAGGCAGCAGCGCGAGCACGCCGGCAGCCATACCGCGCGGAATCGAAACGCCCATCATGCCCTTATCCGCACGCGAGAAGCCGCCGCGCGCGGCCCCAATGGCTACCGTCGGAATGCGCGCCAGAAAGAGCACGCCCGCGAACACGGCGCCCACGGCCACGAGGCCCCAGGGTGGTCCCAGCATCGCGCCAATAAACGTAAAGAAGAACGACTTGATGATGAACGTGATCTGCGTGTGCGTATCCTGCACGCCATCGCTGAGGCTCGTGCCGTGTTGCAGGCCAACAGAGTTCGCCAACGTCGGAGCGTTTCCAACGACGATTGCCGCCGCCAGGATCGCGAGCGCCGCATTGCCGCCCAGCGAATCGACGATCACGTAGAGGATGAGCAGGATAGCGAGCGTTGCGGGGTACGCGTGCGGACTGCTCGAGAGCTTGCGCAAGAAGAGCAGCCACGCCAGGCCAACCAGCAAACCGAAGCCGAGGCCCACACCGAGCGACTGAAAGAGGATCATCCCGGCAGTGCCCGCATCCGCCGACCCCGTGACCACGATATTGATGGCCGCGACGGTGATGACGACGCAGAGCACGTCGGTGAGCGCGGACTCGACCGTGATCAGGTTCGCTAGGCGCGGCGACAGCTTCGTCTTCGACAGCGCCGGCATGATCACGACCGAGCTCGACCCGCCCAGCATGGCGCCGAGAACGATGCCGTGCAGCCACGTCCAGGTGCCGGGCAGGAGTCCCAAGAGTGCCGCGAGCATGGACGCCCCGGCGAGAGCCGCCACCGTGATCACAAAACCCACGGCTGCGAGCAACGACGAGCGCGGCAAGGCGCCGGCGACCTCCCCAAGCCTCAACGTCGAGCCGCCTTCAAAGAGGACCACGACTAGCGTCAACGCCCCGAAGTACGGGCCGATGGTGAGCAGCTGTTCCCGGCTGACCAAATGCAAGACCGGGCCGATGATAATGCCGACGAGCATCAACCAGATCACATCGGGCACGCCCGTACGGGCGAACACCATCTCGCCGGCGATGCCGACGATGAAGATTGCGGCGAAAGACAGAAGGAAAAGAAGTACGGGATCCATGGCAGTGGGGGCGGCGACCCCGTGGTCGTCGCGAGGGCCGACCCTAGCGGCTGTCCCCGTTGCGGTCTAGATCACCACACCGTGCCACTGAGCCACGAAGGCGTCTCAGTGCGTCGAGTGCACGATTTTATGCCCGTAGGCCGGCGGCGGGGCGACGAGTGGCGGCTTTTGCCTCCGCGTCGGCTGGCTCGGCTGGCTCGGCTGGATCGACGTGCGCGGCTTTTCCGGCGCCTGTACGTCATTGGCCGTTCCGGTCCCTGCACTCGCGCATGCGCTGCCCAGCGCTAGCGGAATAAGGACCAGGGGTAACCATAGGCGCATACATTCAGCGTACGGTCCCGAGGCCGGATGGGCACATCAGGGCCCCACTTCGACGCGCTGCGTGCACGAAAGCCCCTTGAGAAGTCAGGGGAATTCCGTCTCCAGCCGACTTTCCCTTGCCGTTGTCCGTCGCCGTAGCGTCGCCTCCGCGCGCGTTCCATCACACGTGAGCGTCAAGTTTCGTCTTTGGCGGTCAGCATCGCGGATCCTGTCGCCAGACTCACTTCAGTTCTCCAAGGTGAGCCCGGCACAGCGCTTGTCAGCTTTCCGTCGAGCGTGTTGTAGGTCATCACTTCGGGCGTTCCCGAGCTGCTCTCCCCAACTCCCAAGAGTTCGGCCTGGCCGGACTCGACGGGCCATTGCGGAACGTTGAAGATCTCCGTCGCCTCGTCTTGAACCGTTTCGCCGAGCCGGTGCCAGGACCAACCGCCCGTCGCCTCGTTCGCGCTGCGGATGTAGATCTCTCCGGATGCCACGACCAGGTTTTCCTGGGTCCACGGGTTGGCTGGCGCGTATCTGAGGCTGCTGCTCGTGCCTTCGATGTTCACGACCTCGAGGCCCATGCCCTCGCGCGTGCCTCCGTTCGTGCAGCCGCCGCTGAGAATGAAGACGTCGCCCGTGGCTTCGTCGAAGTGTACTTCCTTGATCACCTGCAGGTTCAGCGCGATGGCTTCGCCGTCTTGGTCTGCGTTGAGGTCGACGATTTGATGTGTCTCCGCGTCTAGCCCGACGAAGAGCGCCTTGGCGCCGTTGCACTTCGTCGGAAAGGAGAAGATGTCGTAGCGCGCGATGGTGAAGAAGAGGCGCTCGCTTGCTTGATCGTAGACGATGTTGTCGACTTCCAAGTTGCCGTCAGTATCGGCGGGATCGGCGAATTGGCCGAGTCCTATCAGCTCCACGAATTCCTTGGTGTCTCGATCGATGACGGCGATGGCGTTGGCGTTGCGGAGGGTGACGTAGGCGCGGTTGTCTCCGGGCGTGGCGCCGCTCGGTGCGCCGTTTAGATCGACGATGTCGGTGCCTTTCCCGTCGGCACCGAGCAGTTGCACCTGATTCAGCGACTTCAGCAGAATGTAGGCCTCACCGTTGCTGACCTCTGGGGATGCAAAATGGTCCGGCACGACGACGCCGTGGCTGTACTCGCCAAGTCCGAGGTCAACGACGCCGACCTCGGTCTGGCTCGCCATGTCTGTAGCGCTCACGAAGTAGAGGTCGGACTTGGCCACGCCGGGCACGCCCACAGAAGCCACACTCGACGGATTGAGGCGTTTTGCGGGCGGCTCGCCCGTGCCAGCCGAACCGCCGCCGCCGGCGATCCCGCCACCGCCGCCCCCAGCCACCCCACCGGCTCCGGCCAGCCCGCTCGCGTCGCCCCCGTCGCCGTCGGCGCCGCCAGCGCCGCCAGAGCCCGCGGCGGACTGCCCGCCGCTGCCGGCAGTGGCGTCCGCGCCGCCGCCATGTCCTCCGGGCATGCCAGTCGCCCCAATAGTTTCTCCCGGATCCTCATCGCTACAGGCCATCGCGGCCAGGAATACGAGTCCAGAAAGTCCCAAAGCAGTCCGTGATTTCATGGCATTCTCAGCGCGACCCCGAGTTGAGGTCGCCCGGGTTCGGATAACCTTGCCCCCAGGGTCGGTCAACGCGTGAAACGCGCTGGGCGAGACGCTGGGCGGCCAACGTCGCCCTCGTCGCCGCTGTGGAGCGCTGTCGAGCGCTGCGGACCGAATAATTCGGTCCCTCTCACGCGTCCGGGGCGTGAAGAGTGATTGAAGATCGGGCGGATATGTATCAGCCTGGGGGCGCCGAATCAGTCGGGCGCTAGAGGGGCATGGCAGAAACCGAACAACCCGCCGAGTCGATTCACGAGGGGACCGTGATGAATGACCGGTTTGAGATTCGCCAGAGTCTCGGCAAAGGTGGGATGGGCGAGGTTTTTCTCGCCTACGACCGCAGCACCCAGCAAACCGTGTCGCTGAAGGTCGTTCGGGCCGAGTCCCGGATGCCCGGCGACGACGAAGCGCTCCGCCAAGAGCTTCTGCTCGCTCGCTCAGTGGGGCATCCCAACGTTTGTCGCGTTCACGACCTGGCGCCGAGCCCCTGGGGCCCGGTCATGGTGATGGAGCTCATCCCTGGCGAGACGCTGCACACCCACATCCGCCGACGAAAGGCGAAGGGCACGGGATATACGGCCGATGAATTCCGCAAGGTAGCGAGCGATTGCGCGGCGGGTCTGGCAGCGATCCACGCCCAAGGCCTTGTCCACGGCGATCTCAAGCCGGGAAATGTGATGGTGACGAGTGATCGCGCCGTCATCCTCGATTTCGGTTTTGCCCAAGAGCGCGCGCGTCTGAGCAAGCGGAAGGCCGGCGCGCCCCCGGATGGTGGCACCCCCAACTACATGTCGCCGGAACGTCTGCGCTCCGGTGGCGCGAGCGCCGAGGACGACATCTACGCGCTCGGTTTGACGCTCTGGGAGATGTGGACGTGCAAAGTCCCCGAGCCCGGCGCGCACCCGCGGGCAAAGCCCATGCGCACGCAGATCATGTTCGACGTGCCGTCCGGGCTCAGCACCGATGAGGTCAAGCAGATCTTCCGCTGCTTGGGCGACCGCCCTGACGAGCGCCCCAAGGCGCGGCACCTGCGCTTCTTCAACCCGACGGTTCAAACGACCACTCAGATGCAGATCCCGCGCGATCGGCTCAACCCGGGTCCGCCTACAGGCCGCGCCTCGGTGGAGGGCTTTCAGCCCGGGTCCCAGTCGCTGCTCGTGACTTACGCGACAAATGCCCCCGAGGCGGTCGGTCGGCTCTACCCGTTGAGCTCTCCGGTGCTGAGTATCGGCCGGCGACCAGATCAGAACCTCTGCCTCGACGAGCCGACCGTCTCTGGCCACCACGCGCAGGTGACGTGGAAGGCCGGTTCGTGGGTTGTCGAAGACGCCGGCAGTACCAACGGTACCTACGCCGACCACACGTTCACGCGCATGAAGTCCGTCACGCTGATGCATGGCGGTGAGGTCCAAGTTGGCGAGTGCCGTCTGAAGCTCGTGAGCTTCTCCGAGGGATCCCCCAGCCACGAGCGCGCGAAGGCCTATCTCGAGAAGCGCGATGGCCTGACCGGGCTGCTTTTGGCGGACCAATTCATCCAGTCGCTGCAGGATGAATGCGATTTTTCTGGGTGGGACGCTGTCGCGCTGCACGTCGCCATTTACGAACTCAAGAGTGCTGGGCGCCCCGCGGGGGAACGTCTCACCATCACCGAGATGCTGGCGCTGCGTCACGCTGCGCAGCGAGTTGTCGAACTGACCGAGACTTTGTTGCTCTCGGTTGTGCCGCTGACGGCGGGCCGCGACAGTCCGCTCCGATTTGCGGTCGCGATGTCCGGGCCTAGCTTCGATGAGGCGTCGAGCGTGGTTGAGCAGGTCGTCTCCCAGACCCAGAGCCTGTTGCCTGAGAGCATGACGCTTGCGTGGAAATTCGAACGCGCCCAGGAGGGCCAGCGGGCGGCCGACCTGATCCGCGCGGATTAGGGTCCGGACGCCGTGGCGCGTTCCGCCATCCGTGAGTAGTCTCGGCTCGCCGATGAAGCTCTCAGGATCGCGCAAGCAGCAGACGAAGGGACGCCAAGGTGCGTCCGCGCGACTCGCGGATAAGGCCATCCGTCCCGGTGCTGTGTTGATTCTGATCGGTCTGCTCTTCGCGATATCAATTCCGCTCTACGTCTGGCGCGGCCCGGAGCGAAAGGAGATCGAGATCCCGCTCAGCCCGCCGGAGGGCGTACCGCCGTCAACGCTGGCGACGCCGCAGGACAGCGACGCCCGGCTCGTCACCGGCGCGCAATTCGGCCCCGTCCGCGTACGTCGCTGCGGAACCTTGCTCAAGTCCATGAAACTCGACGGTGCGCGCTGCGATCGTCAGCCCTTCTTGGAGCGCGCCTTGGTCCGAACCATTGCCGATTACGACGACTGTCATCCGCTCGAATCCGGCCGCTCTGAATTCCGCCTCCTGGTCGATTTCAGGACCCAACGCCTCGATGTTGTCGCCCGAAACCCTACGGACGGAATGAGCGCCGCCGCCGCGCGCCGCACCGCGCGCTGCGTTCGCTCCTCGCTGCCCACCATCCCCTGGTCCGAACTCGAGCACGAGCATCGCGCCTATCAAATCGGTGTGAGCGCTACATTCCCCAAACGGCTCGCGCCGGCTATTCCGACGTACGACCGTCAGTGAGCGCGGCGCCGAACGGTCAAGCGACCCGCGGCGCTTCTCACGTCGCGCCTTCGTCGCCTTCGTCGTCGTCAACGATCGTCCCCGTAATGCGGATCTTCGCCGCCGCGTCAGTGAGCACCCGCTTGCGATCCGTCGCCGGCGTGTTCTCACGAAGCACTGCGAGCCTCATTACGATTGTCTCCAAATCGCTTTCTTCGAAAACTCGCTCGAGTTCAGCGCGCAAACGAGCGGCGAGGGCAGGCGCTTTGCCCGCGGTGGTGATCGCCACGCGAAGCGGCTCGGCCTTCGCCACCGCCATATGCGAAAACGTGCTGACGGTCGGCTGGTCCACGGCGCAAAAGAAGACTCGCCGCACGCGCGCCGCGTCGCCCATGGCTCGACCGAGTTGCTCGTCTCGGGCCGCGAGCACGGCGAACCATACGTCGTCGAGATCGGCGGCTTCGAAGGCTCTCCGCTCGAGCTGAATCCGCCCATCGACGGCGAGCGCCTCGACGTCAGGTTCCGGACATGTGCTCAGGACGCGCAGCTTGGCTCCGGTGTCGAGCAGCGCGCGAACGCGCTCGCTCAGTTCCGTCCCGGCGCCGACCACGAGGCATTTGAGTCCGCTCAGTTTCAGGGCGGCGAGGAAAGGCGCGGAGCCTCTTGCCGAGGAGGGAGGCGGTGATTTCTCCGAGGGATCGTTCATTGCGTGCTTGTTTCTGAACCCTTTTCGGCCGTCGCCTTGGGAAGGATAGGCACCATCGCGATGGTCGTAAACCGCAGTTCCCGTTCGGCTGCACCGATACGCTGAAGGAATAGTCCGCTGAATGTGCTGAAGAGCGTATCGCCCGGCGCGGCGGTGCCCGTGGCCGAAGGACGACTCACCCAGCGACGGATTTTTTTGAGCATCTCTTTGCTCACTGGGTTCACCTGGACGCGGCCTTCGAGGCGAATAGCCGTCTCCTTCGGAATCTGCGCTCGCGTACCGACAATCAAACGGTTCGCCTGCGCGCAGCGGCGCAGGATGCCTTCGACGGACGGGGTGTGTATCTTGGACGAGCCGCCCGGGCGGGTCATTACGATCTGGTAGACCTCCTCCCAAACCAACCAGGTGATTCGGCAGGATTGGGCTGTGGTCGCGATGGGTTGCTTATCACCGAGGCGATACACCGCAGCCGTGAACACGATAGTCGTAGGCAGACCTCGCCGGAGCTTTGCGCGGATCTTTGGATCGACCACACTCCTGAAGTTCATCGTGGCGTAGACGTTCTTGGCGGCCGCGTCCCACTCAACGCGCATGGGGTAGGGCTTCGCCTTCTTGGGGGCGTCGGCGCTTGCGACGAACGCTAGCGTCAAGAGCGCTACGCTCAGCAAGAAGAGCCGATTGACTCGGCGACGGCTCGAGGCGACCCAGCTCACTTGGGGTGGTCCTCCTGCCGAATGGGGATGAAGCCGACGATATTGGAGAACGCCAGTACGAAGCCGCCCGCCGCGGTATCCATGCGGATGCCGAAGTTGCCGGTCAGGTCCATCGGGATCCGCGCCGCGCCCGAGTAGCCTGTTGGCGGGTTACTCAGGTCGCGCGGATTCGCCAGACCGAAGATGCCGATGCCGCCGAAGAAGTCGATTCCGTAGATCGAACGACCGCCGCGATAGATCGGGATTCGGTACTCGGTTGATAGTTTTGCAGCGTAGCGGCCGTAACGGACCTCGATGATATCCGTGCCGAGGAAGTTCGGGGGCGGGCGGCGATCGAAGTTCATGCCGAGGATACGCGACGGCAGAAAATCGCTCAGGTCGCCGACGTAGTATTCCTCGAAGAATGGTGGGTCGCCCGAGATGGCGCCGCCAAATATGCGGAGTTGGAAGACATGCCCCCAGGGCAGCTTCCACCATTGCGCGTACTCGACGTCGATGCGTTCGTACGCGTAGTCACTGCCGGTAGGAGCGAGGCTGACTTCGCCGTTGACCGCGATGAGCATGCCGCGCGTCGGCAGGAAGGGCGTGTCGCGCTGGTCCACTTGCAGCGTCGCACTGACGGTCGAGAGGATGCTGCGGCCGGGCAAGATCTCGAAGTTGATGGGCTCGAGCGTGGCACCGCGCTTGGCGACGGCGGCAAGCGGCATCCTCGTGACGTCGATGGATTCGAGGCGGTAATACGCCCAGAGCTGCGTGGACAGTGCGAGGTCGTGCCCGATGCCCACGACGCCGCCGAAGCGGTTGTAGTCCACGACTGCGGCGTTGACGCGAGAGCCGAATTCTTCGCCTCCCTCATTCGCCGGGTACTCGACTCTCACGTCCGAGTTCCCGAAGAAATCGCGCGCGCCGTTGTAGAGCATCGTGCCCGACGTCATCCAATGACTGCCGAGGAAGGCTGGGTCCAAGAAACGGACCCGAAGGGCGATCTGCCCTTCCGTCACGCCGATGGCGCCGCCCACGGTGATGCCTGTGCCGAGCAGGTTCGTCTCTGCGACGTCGAGTCCGGCGTAGGGCGTCAGGGGTCGCAGCTGGCCGTCGTCGGTGACGTCCTGAGAGACGCCCATCCAGACGTCGTTGACGATGAACGTATTGCGCTCGACGACGTCGATGACGAGGATGACGTACCCGCGCTTATAACCTTTGCGTAAGGAAAACTGTACGTCGCGGAAGAAGCCCGTGCCGAGCAGGCGGTAGCGTGTGAGTTCGATGCGCGGATCATCGACGTCGATGACCTGGCCGGGCTTGAAGGGAACGTAGCGTAGGATGACGGCTGCGCG
>PVBE011630869.1_pt1 | contig 13547 bp, 10 predicted proteins | sample 1631181 | NCBI WGS metagenome assembly PVBE01 (sample SAMN08397723, study PRJNA350692) | Marine metagenome, whole genome shotgun sequencing project. | isolation source: water | place: Pacific Ocean | collected 2012-04 | reverse complement strand
TTTTTGTGGTTGGACAGGGTTTGTCGATTAGATTTGACGCCCACGTAGCTCAGGGGTGGAGCACTTCCTTGGTAAGGAAGAGGTCATCGGTTCAATTCCGATCGTGGGCTTTCTTATTTGTGTGGATTCCCTGGGGATATTCTGCGGGGTAAAAATAATTTTCAGGTTGAGAAACTTGGGAAATTCTATCTGGATTAAGGGTTATGAGAGATATTATACAATTGGCGTGTACTGAGTGTAAGCGCAGGAATTATTCGACGACTAAGAATAAAAAGCTGACGACTCAGCGCCTGGAGTTTAATAAGTATTGCAGATTTTGCAGGAAGCATGTCCCTCACAAGGAAACCAAGTAAAGCGAGAGCCGGCATGGGCCGGCATGTGGTAAGCGAGGGAGCGGGCTTGGTGTTCAGGTCAGCTTCTGGCGTACTCTTAGCCGCTTTGGAAGTCTAATAGGCCAGTAGCTCTAATGGCTAGAGCGCCGGACTCCAAATCTGGTGGTTGGGGGTTCGACTCCCTCCTGGCCTGTATTGAATTTTTGAATGGATTAGTGATTTCTAAATGATAGCAAAAGCAATTCAGTTTTTATCGGAGGTTAAGGGCGAGGTCAAGAAAGTGACTTGGCCGTCTAAGAAAGAGGCTATGGGTGGGACTGCCGTGGTTCTGGTTGTGGTGTTCTTTATGGCGGCGTTCCTGGGGCTTGTTGATGTGCTTTTGTCTAAAATTGTTGAAACTCTCCTGAAAGCTTGAGGTTAAAGAAAATTGATTGTGAGTAAGAATTGGTATGTGATTCATACGTATTCCGGTTACGAGCAGAAGGTGAAGGCAAACCTCCTGGAGCAGTTCGAGCGTTCTGAGAGCAAGGAGAATCTGGGGGAGATAGTTATTCCCACAGAAGAGGTTGTCGAGGTTCGCAAGGGTAAGAAGGAAATTTCTTCGAGAAAGTTTTTCCCTGGATATGTCCTGATCAGTGTCGATATGACGCAGGACATCTGGTACATGATCAAGAATACCCCGAAGGTTACGGGTTTTCTTGGTGGTGGCGGTGGGGATCCTATCCCGTTGTCTGAAGAGGAAATTCAGTCGATCATGGGGCAGATGAATGGGGGGTCGGCGCGGCCCAAGCCCAAATTTTCTTATGAAAAGGGTGAGAGCGTGCGCGTTGTAGAAGGCCCGTTTGCTAACTTCAATGGTGTTGTGGATGAAGTTAATCAGGATAAGGGTAAAGTTAAGGTGATGGTTTCCATTTTTGGTCGGGCGACCCCGGTTGAGTTGGAATTTCCTCAGATCGAGCGTGTCTGATACGCGCTGGTCGTTTGAACTGATAAGAGTTTAGAAAGGAAGCAAGTGGCAACGAAAAAAGCGGAATCACTAATCAAGTTGCAGATCCCTGCGGGGCAAGCGACCCCGTCGCCGCCAGTCGGGCCTGCGCTCGGTCAGCATGGCGTCAACATAATGGATTTCTGTAAGGCTTTTAATGCGGAGACTCAGGGAAAGGAAGGGATGATAATCCCTGTGATTATTTCGGTCTACAAAGACCGAACCTTTTCGTTTATCACGAAGTCACCGCCAGCCGCAGTTCTTCTTAAGCAGGCGGCGGGCATTGCTAAGGGATCATCTAATCCGAGCCGTGAATTTGTGGGGACTGTTACAGGTGAGCAGGTTCGCGAAATAGCCCGGACTAAAAAGGAAGACCTGAACGCGAATGATATAGATCAGGCAATGCGAATCATTGAGGGTTCTGCGAAAAGCATGGGACTCAAGGTAGAAGGTTAAATCGATCAGGAGAAGAGAGTATGGCAAAGGCAGGTAAGAGAATTAAGGCGGCCCTTGAAAAGGTAGAGCCTCTAAAGGAATATGAGCTCAGTGAAGCGGTAAAGTTAGCCAAGGAGACAGCGCAGGCTAAGTTTGACGAATCGGTAGACATCGCGGTGCGTTTGGGTGTAGACCCGCGTAAGGCAGATCAGAATATTCGTGGAAGTGTTGTGCTTCCAAAGGGGACGGGGAAAAAGTTTCGCATACTGGTGTTCGCCAAGGGAGAAAAGGAAGCTGAAGCCAAGGCGGCTGGGGCAGAGTTTGTTGGCGGCGAAGACCTCATGAAGAAAATTCAGGGCGGATGGTTGGAGTTCGACCGGGTTGTGGCTACGCCGGATATGATGGGTGTGGTAGGAAGGCTCGGTAAGGTCCTCGGGCCACGTGGAATGATGCCTAATCCGAAAACAGGAACGGTCACTTTTGATGTTAAAGAGGCGATTGATCAGATTCAATCCGGGAAAGTGGACTTCCGGGTGGACAAGGCAGGAAACGTACATGCTTCAGTCGGTAAAGCTAGTTTTTCCGCAGAGGATTTAATTGAGAATTACAATGCGCTGATTGCGACGATTGTTCGATTGAAGCCATCGTCGAGCAAGGGTAGGTATGTGGAGGGGATTTCTATATCTTCTACGATGGGAGCGGGGATCAGAGTTGCTTGTACGGTCTGACTGGTTTGTTGTTTCGTTAGGCTTGAATCGATTATTTTTTTATTGGGATGGTTTTGAGTTTGAAATTGAATCATCCGGTTTATAGAGAGGTTGTCCGGTGACAAATCCAGTAAAAGTTGAGGCCGTAAAAGAGTTGCACGAGGTTTTCTCCAGAGCCAAGTCTGTTGTGGTGACTAACTACCAAGGAATAGACGCAGGGGGTATTACAGCGTTGCGCACTCACATGAGAAGCCGTTCGGTGGGTTTTCGAGTTGTGAAAAACACCTTGGCTCGGAGGGCCGCGAAGGATACCATTCTTGAGGTTTTGGGTGATGATTTTAAGGGCCCTATTTCCGTGGTGGTCAGTTTTGATGACGCGGTTGCTCCTGCCAAGGCTCTGGCTGATTTTGCCAAGTCTGACGCGCCTAAGTCGCCCGAGGTTATTTGTGGGGTGGTTGAAGGGAAAAAGGTTTCACCTGCAGAGGTTCAAGCGCTTGCTGACTTGCCTTCGCGTGAAGAATTGATCTCGCAGATGCTATCTGTGTTTCAGGGGCCGACGACAAATTTCGCAGGAGTGTTTTCCTCCTTATTGCGCAAACTTGTCGGTACTCTCGAGGCGATTCGGGAGAAGAAAGAATCCAGTTGACGTATCGTGTCTCGTGTTTAGCGAGATGGGATCGCTCCAGTTTTATAATTAATTAAATAGATTTGAATTTATACGAATAATTTTTTATTTGAAAGGAGGTCGTGATGGCCGTCGCAAAAGAAGATGTTGTTTCCTTTATTGATAGTATGACTGTATTGGAAATGTCAGAGTTTGTTAAAGAGTTGGAGGATAAGTATGGTGTTACTGCCGCCGCGCCGACCGTAGCTGTTGCTGCTGCACCGGGCGCTGGTGCCGCTGCCGCTGAAGAGAAAACCGAGTTTGATGTTGTTCTTACAGCGGTAGGAGATAAGAAAATTCAGGTGATCAAGGAAGTTCGCGCGATTACTGGGCTGGGATTGAAGGATGCTAAGGATTTGGTTGATGGTGCGCCGAAGCCTGTTAAGGAAGGTGTGAAAAAAGAAGAAGCTGACGAGATTAAACAGAAAATTGAAGCGGTTGGCGGTACGGTAGAAGTAAAATAATGCCGTTTATTTAGTTGCTTCATTGCTGTTTGGCCGAACCACAGGTCTTTTTTTTATCACTCCTTCAAAATAAGGTTGGATGCGTATGTCGAAAATCGGTTCCCAGCAACGCGCTGTGGGAAGTTTAAGAACTAGGCAGAATTTCGCCCGTATACCGCAAGTCATAGACATTCCGAATCTCATTGAGATTCAAAAAAAATCATTCGAATGCTTCGTCCAGAACGATGTCCCTCTTAAGGATCGCGAGCTTAAGGGATTGGAGGAGGTTTTTGATGATGTGTTTCCGATTTCGGACCTGAACATCAATGCTCGAATCGAGTATGTCGGGTTTGAGGTGGGAATTTGGGAATGTGGTTGTGGCGGCGAGTATGGTGAGTTGGGCGGTCTTGGTGTGGTTTGTGAGAAATGCGGACACGATGTCCTTCGTAAGGAAAAGCATAAGCTGAGCGAGTGCCGTCAGAAAGGACTCACTTACGCCGACCCCATAAAAATAATGGTCCATTTGGTGTTATTTGACCGTGAAGCGGTTGATATCAACGCCAAAACATTAAAAGACCTGCCGGGAAAATATATTGTTGAAGATTTGAAGCATCCAGCTACGGGTAAGGTGCTCTTTCCTGCTCGTACGCAAATCACCCCGGAAGTGGTCAAGACAATTCAGAGTGAGAAAGTTCCTCAGATAGTCAGTAACGTTGTCCGCGAGGTCAAGGAGCAGAAGATATTCCTGGGCGAGATGCCGGTGATGAGCCCTAATGGGACTTTCATGATCAATGGTGTTGAGCGCGTGATCGTTAGCCAGATGCATCGTTCACCGGGAGCCTTCTTCTCTCATGACAAGGGAAAGTCCCACGTCAGCGGAAAAATTCTTTACTCCGCCAGAATCATTCCAGATCGAGGGTCCTGGATCGACTTCGAGTTCGATATTAAGGATTTGCTTTATGTGAAGATTGATCGTCGAAGGAAACTTCCCGCGACCATTCTTTTGCAGGCCTTTGGTATGCAGGTTAAGGAGATTCTCGAGACCTTCTATGAAATTGAAACGATCAGTGTGTCCTGCAAGGATAAGAGGGTTTTTGCGTCCAGCAAGGAAATGCTGATCGGTTACAAGGTTCTGGAAGATATCATAGACCCTAAGACCGATGACATTTTACTCAAGGCTGGTAAAAAAGTTGTTCCGGCTGTGCTTCGCAAGTTGAATCGTTTGACCAGGGCGACGAAAGTAGAGATCGATCCCGAGGGTCTCATAGGTTGTTTCCTGTTTGATGAGATAGTGGATAAGGAAACGGGTGAGGTTTTTGCGGAAACCAATCAGGCGATAACTGAAGAAACTCTGGAGTATGTTTATAAAAACGGGACTAAGGAGATCAAGATTCTTCGTGTAGATGAGGAGCTTCTTGATACAGCTATCCGTGATACGGTGGCGGCGGCTAAAATTGATAATCAGGTAGACGCGATCCGTGAAATTTATAAGCGTCTTCGACCGGGTGATCCGCCAACCCCGGAAATAGCAAAATCGCTGTTTTGGAATCTTTTCTTTAATCCCAAGCGATATAACCTCTCTGTTGTTGGGCGCATCAAGCTCAATCAGAAGTTCGGATTGAATATTCCTAACGATAACCGACTGTTGACGCTTGAGGACCTGGTAGCGGTGGTTAAGTTTTTGGTCGACTTGAGAAATGGAATCGACACCATTGATGACATTGATCATTTGGGCAACCGGCGTGTAAGGGCTGTTGGTGAGTCGCTTGAAAATCAGTTCAGGGTTGGGTTGGTCAGGATGGAGCGGGCAATTATTGAGCGCATGTCCATTCAGGACCTGGATGTCTCGATGCCGCATGATCTCATCAACTCCAAGCCGGTGACTGCGGCGATAAAAGAATTTTTCGGAAGTAGTCAGTTGTCTCAATTCATGGACCAGACTAATCCGTTGTCTGAGATAACTCACAAGCGTCGTCTCAGCGCATTGGGCCCCGGTGGATTGACTCGGGAGCGGGCTGGATTTGAAGTGCGTGATGTTCATCCTACTCACTACGGTCGTATTTGTCCTATCGAAACCCCGGAGGGTCCTAACATTGGTCTTATCGCTTCGCTGAGTACTTACGCGAGGGTCAACGATTACGGTTTTATTGAAACTCCTTACAGGAAGGTCTCAAAAGGATCGGCTATGGATGAAGTGGAGTTTCACACCGCGATAGTTGAAGATAAATTCGTCATTGCGCAGGCCAATGTGGCGTTGGATAAAAATAACAAGTTCCAGGAGTCGATTGTGTCGGCTCGTCAGGGAGGGGATTTTGTTTTGTCTCAGAGTGATAAGGTCGACTTTATGGATGTTTCCCCTAAACAGCTTATCAGTGTGGCCGCATCGCTCATTCCATTTCTGGAGAACGATGATGCCAACAGGGCGTTGATGGGGTCCAATATGCAACGACAGGCTGTGCCTCTGGTTCAACCCGAAGCTCCGTTTGTGGGGACAGGTATGGAGGCGATTGTGGCGCATGATTCAGGGGCGGTGATCGTCGCTGAAAATGACGGTGAGGTCATAAGCGCCGATGCGACACGTATCGTTGTCCGCAATAACACTGATAAAGTGAAGAGCGGAAAAAGAAAACGAAGCAACCAGCTTGATTCAAATGTTGATATTTATACCTTGGCCAAGTACCAAAGGTCGAACCAAAACACCTGTGTCAACCAGCGACCGCTTGTGGTTTCTGGGCAAAAAGTCTTGAAGGGTGAGGTTATTGCCGATGGTCCTTCGACGGAGCTGGGTGAACTTGCTCTGGGTCGTAATGTGCTCGTCGCGTTTATGCCCTGGGATGGTTATAACTTCGAGGATGCGATTATCGTCAGTGAAAAACTGGTGAAAGAGGATGTTTTTACCTCTATTCATATTGAAGAGTTCAATGTGGAGGCTAGAGACACGAAGCAGGGTAAGGAAGATATTACTCGGGATATCTCCAACGTGGGAGAGGATGCGCTGAAGAACCTTGATGAAAGCGGAATTATTCGCGTGGGTGCAACGGTCAAGCCCAATGATATTCTTGTTGGTAAGATCACCCCAAAAGGTGAAACTCAGTTGAGTCCGGAGGAAAAGCTCCTCAAGGCAATTTTTGGAGAAAAAGCAGGAGATGTGCGTGACACTTCATTGAGGGTTCCACCTGGAATCCATGGAACGGTTATAGATGTAAAAGTCTTTTCCCGGAAGGGTATCGACAAGGACTCTCGAGCTCTCGCTATTGAAGAGGAAGAGGAGGCTCGCATAGAAAAAGATTTTAACGATGAAATTCGAATCGTTAAAAGTGAAACAGAAAAACGGATTCGATCCTTATTGTCTGGAAAGACAATTAGTAAGACGGTGGATATCGGGCGCCACAGTTTCAAAAAGGGTGACGTTCTGGAGGATGCTGTCCTTGGTAAGATGAATTCCAGGGATATGGTTCAAATTCCTGTCAAGGATGTGAGTGGTCAAGACGTCCTGGGGTTGGAGGAAAGTAGCAAGGACCAGATAAGTATCCTGAAGTCCATGATGAAAGATAAGGTCGCTCAGTTGAAGAAGGGCGATGATTTGTCCCCCGGCGTGATCAAGCTGGTCAAGGTCTTTCTGGCTATGAAACGCAAGCTTCAAGTTGGCGACAAGATGGCAGGTCGTCATGGAAACAAGGGTGTTGTGTCTACCATCGTTCCTGTAGAAGATATGCCTTACCTTGATGATGGGACGTCGGTTGAGCTCATACTCAATCCGCTGGGTGTTCCATCGCGAATGAACGTGGGCCAGATTTTGGAAACCAATCTGGGTATGGCCGCGCGAGCAATTGGTAGGCATATGGCAACCCCTGTTTTTGATGGGGCGAAAGAAGAAGATGTTCGTGGCCTGCTTGATGAGACCGAGTTCTCTGTTTCGGGTGAAGAGAGGTTGAATGATGGCCGTACAGGAGTTCCATTCCGTCAGAAGGTGATGGTCGGTTATATATATATTCTAAAACTTCATCACCTCGTGGACGACAAGATTCATGCTCGTTCAACCGGACCTTATTCGCTTGTAACCCAACAGCCGTTGGGCGGAAAGGCGCAGTTCGGTGGTCAAAGACTCGGGGAGATGGAAGTGTGGGCGCTGGAAGCTTATGGAGCCGCATACACACTGCAGGAAATGTTGACAGTGAAATCCGATGATGTGGAAGGGCGCAAGCGTATGTATGAAGCCATCGTTAAAGGCGATACTAACTTGAATCCCAGTCTTCCGGAATCATTTAATGTTTTGGTCAAAGAGTTGCAGAGTTTGGCTATAGACGTAGAACTTATAGAATCTCCCAAGTAAGTTGCTTTTCGGTCCGATTTACTGCTGAGCCGTTTTAAGGCAGCTTAACTTTAACACTATTAGAAGGAGACACCCCTGGTGGATAGCTTGACATTATTCGATAAGCCAAAAAATCCTATCTTATTTGATGCTATGCGGGTTCGCCTTGCCTCGCCAGAGAAAATCCGCTCTTGGTCTTACGGAGAAGTTAAGAAACCTGAAACAATCAATTACCGTACCTTTAAACCGGAGCGGGACGGGTTGTTCTGTGCCAAAATTTTTGGACCGGTGAAGGATTGGGAGTGTAATTGCGGCAAGTATAAACGTATGAAGCACAAAGGTGTGGTCTGTGAAAAATGCGGTGTCGAGGTCATTCTTTCCAAGGTGCGCCGTGAGCGAATGGGTCACATCGAGCTGGCTAGTCCGGTAGCTCATATCTGGTTTTTTAAAGGGCTTCCAAGTCGCATAGGCCATCTGTTGGATATCAGCCTCAAGGATCTTGAGCGCGTTATATATTTTGAAAATTATGTAGTGATTGACCCAGGCGACTCTGAGCTCAAGCCCGGACAGTTGTTGAGTGAGGAAGAGTTCCGCGAGGCAGAGATGGAATTCCCTGACACTTTAAAGGCGATGATCGGGGCCGAGGCTATTGAAGAAATGCTCAAGTCTATGGATCTCGATTCCGAATCGGTTCGCCTTAAAGAGGAATCGCTCACCACCAAATCGGTGATGAATAAACGGAAGTATGCCAAGCGTCTTAAGATAATCGAGGCATTTCGTAAGTCAGGGAACAGACCTGAGTGGATGATCCTCAAGGTAGTTCCTGTTATTCCGCCAGAGTTGAGACCTTTGGTTCCGTTGGATGGGGGCCGGTTTGCAACATCAGATTTGAACGACTTGTACCGCAGAGTCATTAACCGGAATAATCGGTTGAAGAGACTTCAAGAGTTGAGGGCCCCGCAGATTATCATTCGTAATGAAAAACGAATGTTGCAGGAGGCCGTTGCTGCCTTGTTTGATAACGGTCGAAGAGGTCGAACGCTTCGTGGTACGAACAAGAGACCGTTGAAGTCACTCAGTGATATGCTTAAGGGTAAGCAGGGGCGGTTTCGTCAGAATCTACTGGGAAAGCGTGTCGATTATTCAGGCCGGTCAGTTATCGTGGTCGGACCCAAGCTACAGTTTCATCAATGTGGGTTGCCGAAGAAAATGGCATTGGAATTATTCAAGCCGTTTATCTTTAACAGGCTTGAGGAAAAAGGTTATGCCACCACAATCAAGACAGCTAAAAAAATGGTTGAGCAAGAGCGTTCGGAAGTTTGGGAGGTCCTTGAGGAGGTGGTCAAGGGGCATCCGATTCTGCTAAACCGCGCACCTACTTTGCATCGACTGGGCATCCAGGCGTTTGAGCCTGTTCTTATCGAAGGTAAGGCCATTCAGCTTCACCCGCTGGTATGTACTGCTTTCAACGCAGATTTCGACGGTGATCAGATGGCAGTGCACGTGCCACTGTCAATGGAAGCCAGGGTTGAGTGCAAACTACTCATGCTGTCTTCAAATAATGTTCTTTCTCCTTCCAATGCAAAACCTATAGCCGTTCCATCTCAGGATATTGTTTTGGGGTGTTATTACATGACCAAAATTCGCGGTGGTGTGCTGGGGGAGGGGAAAGTGTTCTCCTGCTTAAAAGAAGTTATCTCGGCCTACGACGCTGATGAGTTGGATTTGCAGGCTCGTATTATGGTTCGATTGGAAGGGGAGCTTGTCCAGACAACTACAGGCCGCATTATTATGGGAGAAGTGATGCCTGAAGGACTGCCGTTTTCTCACGTGAACCAGTTGATGGACAAAAAGGCGCTTTCCGAGTTGATCTCGCAATCTTTTTTGACAGTAGGTCGCGAAAAAACCGTTGCTCTCTTGGATTCAGTCAAGTCCCTTGGGTTCAAATACGCCACGGAGGCCGGGTTGACCATTTCGATTGCACAGATGCGAATTCCCAAGACCAAGGTGCCGATGGTCGATAAAACTCATGATGAAGTTCTCAAGGTTTACAAGCAGTACAGAGACGGACTCATTACCAACGGTGAGCGTTATAACAAAGTTATCGATATCTGGGCGCATGTTACAGAGCGCGTTTCAGAGGAAATGTTTAGAGAGCTCGAGGACGAGGACGAGCAAATCGTAGCGGGTGAGAAAGATGGTGATTTTAACTCCATCTTTATTATGGCCGATTCCGGGGCGCGTGGTAGTGCCCAGCAACTTCGTCAGCTGGCGGGTATGCGTGGGTTGATGGCCAAGCCATCTGGAGAAATCATCGAAACTCCTATCACCGCAAACTTTCGCGAAGGTTTGTCGGTTATTCAGTACTTTATTTCAACTCACGGCGCACGTAAAGGTCTGGCCGATACCGCACTTAAGACTGCCAACTCGGGTTACCTTACTCGACGTCTCGTTGACGTGGCGCAGGATATAATTATTCAAGAGGATGACTGCGGAACTCTCAGAGGGGTCGATCTTGCGTCTCTGGTTGATGCTGGAGAAATCATCCAGCCTCTGGGTGAGCGTATTCTGGGAAGAACTGCTTTGGAAGATGTTATTGATCCGTTCAATGGTGATGTTCTGGTTAAAGCGAATGGTATGATCGCCGAGGAAATCGTTGAGGCTATCGAAAATGCAGGAATCGAAACAGTTAAAATAAGATCCAATCTCACTTGCGAATCGCGACAAGGATTGTGCATAAAGTGTTACGGTCGCAACATGGCTACTTTGGATTGGGTTGAAATCGGCGAACCTATCGGGGTTATTGCCGCTCAGTCTATTGGCGAGCCTGGAACTCAGTTGACAATGCGTACTTTCCATATTGGTGGAACGGCAAGTCGCGTGGTTGAACAAACCACACTGCAAGCGAAAAAAGGCGGCATTGTAAAGTATGCGGGATTACGCACTCTTAAAAACCAGCGCGGTGAAATTATCGTGATGAACCGTAATGGCGCTATTATTATTCAGGATGAGACCGGTCGTGAAAAAGAAAAATACGCCGTTGTTTATGCCGCGCATCTTAAGGTAAATGATGGGCAGGAGGTTCAGCCTGGGCAAACGCTTGTTGAGTGGGACCCATACACCAATTCGATCCTTACTGAGGTTGCCGGAACCGTTGCGTTCGGAGATGTGGTTGAAGGTTTGACCATGAAGGAGGATTTTGACGAAATAACCGGATTGTCAACCAAGGTAATCGTCAGTCACCGGGATGAGAAAAAACAACCGAGAATTTCAATTAAGGATGAAAAAGGCGAGACTGTTCGGCGCTATCTTTTGCCGGCGGGAGCACATATCGGCGTTTCCGAGGGCGAAGCAATCAATGCGGGTGATCTGGTAGTTAAGATTCCGCGAGAAAGTGCCAAGACGAAAGATATCACCGGTGGCTTGCCTCGCGTTGCAGAATTATTCGAAGCACGTAAGCCTCAGGAGCAGGCGACCATCACTGAAATTTCAGGTAAGGTCAAGTTTGGCGGATTCGTCAAGGGTATGAGGCAGGTTTTTGTTGTGAGCGATTCGGGTGAAGAATGTGAGTACCTTATTCCGCGCGGAAAGCATATCAATGTCCATGAAGGTGATGAGGTTGTTGCAGGTGAAGCTGTGATGGATGGTGCGACGAACCCTCATGATATCCTTCGCGTTCTTGGCGAAAACGAATTGCAGTATTATCTCGTTAACGAAGTTCAGGAGGTTTATCGCTTGCAGGGTGTGGCCATCAACGATAAGCATATAGAAGTCATCGTTCGGCAGATGTTGCGTCACCTGATTGTTGAAGATGCTGGAGACACTCCATTTCTGTTAGGAGAGCAGGTCACCAAAAAAGTTTTCAACGAAGCCAATCAGGAAGCGATTAAAAATAAGAAAAAACCTGCCAAGGGAACACCGGTTTTGCTTGGTATTACCAAATCGTCGCTGAGTACAGAAAGCTTCATTTCCGCCGCATCGTTCCAGGAGACGACTCGTGTCTTGACCGAGGTGAGTGTGAGTGGAAAACGGGACAATTTGGTGGGGTTGAAAGAAAATGTAATTATGGGCCGACTAATCCCTGCCGGAACCGGGTGTCGGGCATATTCAGGAATCCGAATTGAGGAGCCTGAAATAGAGGAAGAAGAGAAGAAGGTGGAAGCGGAGGAGACCTCGCTCGCGGTGGAGTAAAACAAATTTTTTCAAGCGAATTTTTATCTTGACTCCAGCAGAATCGGTGTTAGAATTGTCGACCTTTCATATCTTGTTTGATTAACATTCCAAGTCCAAAAATACTTTGGTTTGGTTTCCTGCAGGCCCTGTATAATCAATGGGTTGTCTGACGGGGGAGGTATTATCTTTGCCAACAATAAATCAGCTGGTCAGGTCGGGGCGTAAGACTCCGATTAAGAAAACTGCAAGTCCGGCACTGAAGTCGTGTCCGCAGAAAAGAGGTGTTTGTGTTCGTGTTTATACATCGACGCCAAAGAAGCCAAACTCTGCATTGCGGAAAGTAGCTCGTGTCAGATTGACTAATGGGATGGAGGTCACTACCTATATTCCGGGTGTGGGTCATAATCTGCAGGAGCATTCAATTGTTATGATTCGGGGGGGTCGTGTTAAGGATCTTCCGGGTGTTCGGTACCATGTGGTGCGGGGAAGTCTAGATACTCTTGGTGTGGATGGTCGTATGCAAAGTCGGTCCAAATATGGCACCAAGCGTCCTAAAAAATAAGTGAAATAAACAATGGCTCGAAGAAGAGAAGCAGAAAAAAGACAGATTTTACCAGATCCTAAGTTCAATGACCTTCTGGTTGCCCGCTTTATCAATAATCTTTTGAAGCAGGGTAAGAAGAGTATTGCTGAAGGTATTTTCTATGGTGCCTTGGATACCGTGGGCGAAAGAACCAAAGAGGATCCGATCAAAGTATTTAAGAAAGCCGTCGAGAATGTTTCGCCTCATCTGGAGGTTAAATCTCGCCGTGTGGGTGGCGCTACTTATCAGGTGCCGGTCGAAGTTAAGGATGGTCGCCGTGTTGCTCTTAGTATCCGTTGGATGATTCAGAACGCCAAGGGACGGTCGGGTCGCTCAATGGCCGAGAAACTCACGGGTGAGATTGTTGATGCTTACAATAATGTAGGTGGTGCGATTAAGAAAAAAGAGGATGTCCATCGAATGGCGGAGGCTAACAAGGCTTTTGCTCATTACAGGTGGTAGAAAATATATAATGAGTGATAAGTTGGATCTAAACAAAGTAAGAAATATAGGAATCATCGCGCATATTGATGCGGGGAAGACCACGACCACGGAGAGGGTTCTGTATTACACGGGGCGTAGCCATAAAATCGGCGAGGTTCATGACGGGAACGCTACGATGGATTGGATGGAGCAGGAGCAGGAGCGTGGGATCACGATCACTTCGGCGGCGACTACCTGTTTCTGGCAAGACCATCAGGTTAACGTAATTGATACCCCTGGTCATGTGGATTTCACGGCGGAAGTTGAGCGGTCGTTACGGGTTCTTGACGGTGCGATCGGAGTTTTCTGCGCGGTGGGCGGTGTTGAGCCTCAGTCTGAAACGGTATGGCGGCAGGCTACTAAATATAAGGTTCCTAGAATCGGATTCGTCAATAAGATGGATCGCGCGGGCGCTGACTTTTTGAATTGT
>PVBE011482086.1_pt1 | contig 13547 bp, 11 predicted proteins | sample 1631181 | NCBI WGS metagenome assembly PVBE01 (sample SAMN08397723, study PRJNA350692) | Marine metagenome, whole genome shotgun sequencing project. | isolation source: water | place: Pacific Ocean | collected 2012-04 | reverse complement strand
GTTTGTCACGGGCAGAGCCTCTTCCGGTTTCAGACTAAGCAACTGAATTTTACCGGATTAAAGGGGCTTTGCCTTTCTTATTCGTGCAATATTCAGGCTAAATAGCTGTTCCATATTGTCGATCAGTTTCGGAATAAGGGCCGGCGGCCGTGCATCGTCACCGTCATACCGGCCCCGGATCGAGTCCAGGGTGACGGACCCGGTATCCAGTCGATAAAGCCCGCCGCAGGCGGACATTGTTTAACTGGACCCCGGGGCGAGGATTGCTCCTGCAATCCTTTCGCATTTCCTACGTCCCTGTAGGTCACAAGCCCGGGGTGACGGGCGTGCGTATTTAGTTTTCCTGCCGTGTAAAACTGGATCTTGCCATCGTCTTTCGCCGCACGTTACGGTCGCCCACTTCCTGTTGCCGGCCTCAAGAATGTCGAAGCGCTTCCAAATCGCGGTGAAGCAAGGTGGGGTCGTCGAGGTTGTGTTCCACCAACCGTCGAAGATGAGTGATGCTGTCGACATCGATCGACTTGCACTGAATTCCGATTCGGTTTTCGTTCTTGTGAGCGATGACGCCGACCATGATGATCTCCATTTCCTCGGGTTCGCCCAGGCTTAATGTCAGTTTGCAGGAAGCGCCCGCGCCCGGGCTGGCGCCGGTGCAATTCCAGATCAACGCACCGCGAAGCGAAATATCGAGAAGCTCGCAAACATGCCGGTATTCGTCTACTTCGAATTCGACGAGACAGTCGAACCGGATCCGTTGGAAATGTCGTCTCTGTTTCGTAACCATATTGACTTGCTCCGAATATTGCCCGTGGAAATGTATCGAAAGATGCTTCTCATTCATAGGCACACCGGCGGGCTGCCTTGTTTGGGAAGCAGGGGAACAATTGTCAATTAGACGCGAAACTTGGGAACCCAACCGCTTCAAAACTTTTTTAGGACTCAACCGAATCCTGAGAATTCTTTCTAGCGGTCGCCGCGAGTGCTTGCGCGAGATCCTTCAGCCGTTCGTATTGCTCGAGCTGATTCAATCGTGCGCGCGGTAGTTCTCCGAAACCACGGGCCGCCCCCCATATCGAACAAGCCATTGCCGCTATGGTATCTACGTCGCCGCGCAACCCGATCACGAAACCGAGAAGTTCCTCGAATGTCCGGCTTCGAAATGCGAGCGCCAGGTACACCGCGGTCACGCACGATTCGACTGCGGCGATCCCGTTGCCAAGCTTCGACGCGACTTCCCGCGGGTCGACGCTACTTTCGGTCTCGAGCCAGTTCCTCGCCTGGTGCAGCTTTTGCAGGAATTCCGGAGACGTGACGGCGCCGCACAAGCGCGCAATGATGTCCTCGGAACTCCTGTCTTTGTATGCCAGCGCCGCCGCCAAGGCAATCAGCACCGCTCCTTCGCGGCCCCGGGGGTGCGCGTGGGTGACGGCTGCGGTCGCTGCGGCCGCCGCGATGAGTTCGTCTTCGGGGGCGGCCGCGAAGAAAAGACCCACCGCCGGGGTACGCATGGCGCCGCCGTTGCCATAAGAGCCATCCCGATAAACCGACCGCGCCGCCGACTCCCAGTAATCGCCGCGGCGAATACGCTTGAGAACCCGCGCGGCACCGGGACCGTACCCCCGCGACCATCTGTATGACTTGGCGAACCGAAGCGCCAAATCATCCTGATTGACGTAACCGTAAGCCAACAAGGACTCCATCACATCAATCGTCATTTGGGTATCGTCCGTCCAACGACGCCTGCCACTTTGCCAGCCAATCGCACGCCATAGGGCGCGCTCTAGAAACCCACCTTCGTATGGCGCGCCAAACGCGTCGCCGAGGGCCAGGCCGATCACGGCACCGGAGAAACGATCGGCTTTTTGCTCACACATGCACTATCGCCCCGGACACTCCCAAAAAGGTGACGGAGGAACCAAAACTTCGTCGATTCCCCCTGCCGCACGGGATACTGAGGGAACCTCTGATTTATTCGTGGAATGCCGCCTTGGGTTCAAAATCCGACTGTCCCAGAATTGGTCAGAGGTTCCGTAGGTAGCGAATTTACTATTTTTCACACACACCCGACCAATTGCTGCCCCCCCGCGCGGAATGCGGTCGCAAACATTGCTATTGTGAACGATTCTGACACGTCTGATGGGATTGGGTGGTTGCGAGGCGAAGAGATGAATGCAAACGGGGAAACAACCGAGGTTCCGTTGAACCAGGTAGGCGTTCCCAGATCCGGGAAGCGCATTTCGGATCAATTATCTAGACGACCCTGACACGGGTCTCCGAGGTCACGCCCCGCCTGCGATGTTCATAGAACGGGCGGCTTGATATCATCGCCTTTCCCACCGTGGGCCGCTTACCGTACCGGGAGCGAGTGAGCCGTCACGTACCGTTTAGCAGGAGAGGCGCCGCATGAACTTCGTCAATTCATCCCGCCGTGCCGCGTTGGGCAAGCTGGCTTCGGCGACCGTAATCGGCGCACTCGGGGCATTGCGGTCCCGGTCGCCGTTTGCCGCGGAACCGGACGGCCGCACCGCCGGGGCAAACCCTGAGTTGCCCGGCAACGTCATTCGCCGGCAAGACAGCGATTACGAACTCTGGCGGCAATCGATGGTCTGGCACTCGTGGAAGCCGACGCGCTTTCCCGAGATGATCGTCCAGGCCCGGACCGAAGACGACGTCCGCGGGGCAGTCGAATATGCCGCGCACAACGGTCTGAAGATTGCGGTACGCAGCGGCGGTCATAATCCGCTGGGTCCGTCGCTGCGCGACGGCGGGATATGCCTCGATCTGTCAGCTCTGACTGACATTCGGATCGACGCCTCGAAACGGATCGCCTCCATTCAGACCGGTGCACGCAGCATGCAGCTGATCAACGCGCTCGCACCTCACGGACTGTGTTTTCCGACGCCGCACTGCGCATCGGTCGGTATGGGCGGCTTCCTGCTCGGTGGGGGGCTCGGTTGGAACCACCCCTACCGCGGCGGCGTCGCGACCTTCAACATCGAGGCCGCCGAGCTGATCACCGCGGATGGCAAGCGCGTCTTGGCGAGTGCTGACGAGAATCCGGATCTCCTATGGGCCGTCCGCGGCGGCGGCCCCGGACTCTTTGCCGTGGTGTCACGCATGCACCTCAAGGTCTACGCCGCACCGAAAACGATCTTGGTGAGTTCCTACATTCTACCGCTGGAGCGTCTAGACACACTGACGGCGGAACTGGACCGGATCAGTCCACAAGCGGATCCCAAGCTCGAGATCCTGGCGGTTCTGATGCACGACCCGACAGCACCGCCCAACGCGCCGCCCGAACAGTCCAAAATGTGCTTCCTCTCGGCGTTTGCGTTCGCCGACACGGCCGACGAAGCGCGCTTGATGCTGGCTCCGTTCGAAGGATCCGCGATCGCCGAACGGGCCGTGTCCAAAGAAGAGAACCAGCCCTTCGACTTTGCGAGGCTTTATCCCACATTCTTCGGCACCGATAAACCGGGGGGCTATCTTGGTCGCTACGCCTGCGACAGTGCTTTCACCGATCAACCCGGCGAGATCCTGCATGCGCTGGCCGCGCATTTCCGCCGCGCGCCGTCGCCGATCTGCCACGTTATCGCAAGCTATGGACTGAATTTGACGGCGCGCGAAGACGCGTGCTTCTCCGCCACCACCAAGCACTATGTCGGGTGTTTCGCGATCTGGGACGAGGCCAAGGACGACGAGCGCGGTTTCGAATGGTTGAAAGGGGCGATGCCGCTGATGGACCCGTTCGCCAAGGGCCATTACGTCAACGAAGTCGAAGTTCGGCTGCGCCCGGACCGGATCCGCCATTGCTATTCCGACGCGGCCTGGACGCGGCTGCAGGCGTTGCGGCAAAAATATGACCCGCGCGGCGTGTTCCACACCTACCTCGGCCAGACCTAAGCACCGGCGGCCGCCGGTCCGCCAAGGCCGTCTACAGTCGCGGTAAAACCTGCTCGCCGAGCAACGCTATCGTCCGCAGCGTTTGCGAATGAGACGGCTCGCCGGCGAAGCGCATGCGCAAAATGAGGTAGTCCGGTTCGAGTTCTTCCTGTATGTATTTGAGTTGGTCGAGACAGTCTTCGGGCGACCCGAACAAGACGCGCTCTTTCGCAAGATGCTCGACGGTCAAGTCTTCCGCCCTGGTGACGTCTTTGAGATATTCATCCTCCGAATGTACACCGAACTCGTAATATTGCCGGTGAGCAGCGACGATCGGCCCGCTTTGTTCCAGAGCCTCCTCGCGACTGCCGGCGATCACGGCGTCGCGCATCAGAATGACATAAGGGCTCTTACCGTAGCTCGCCGCGGCCTGTCGGTACTGCGCCGTGTACTCCCTGACCACCGGTAGCGATTGCAGCGGATCCGACAACCAGCCGTCGGCTAGCCGCGCTGCCCGGTCGATACCCGGGGGACTCCACGAACCAATCCAAATCGGCGGACCCGGTTCGCGGAGGGGCTTAGGCGTAATCAGCACGTCGTCGAACTGAAAATACTTTCCGTCGAACGAAAAACGTTCGCCTTTCCAACATTGCCGCAGGATCGCGATCCCCTCTTCGGTGCGCCCGACCCGCTGCTTAATGTTGACGCCAAACGCGTCGAAATCTTGCTGTTGGTACCCGATACCGACACTCAAAACGAGCCGGCCTTTCGTAGCCTGATCGATAATCGCGCTGTCTTCGGCCACGTGGATGGGATGGACCAACGGCAGTACGGTCGCGCACGTACCCACGTCGATACGGTCTGTCTTCATACCGATCAGGCCCGCAACGATCAGTGCGTTGGGGAGAAAGCCGTCATCCTGTTGGTGATGCTCCGGGACGAAACAGCCGTCGAAGCCGGCGGCCTCGATAGCTTGGGCCTCGCTGACGATTTGGTCCCAGACTCCCGCAATATTGTCACCGCCGTCTGGCGCCTGGGTACAGGGCATATAGCCTATCTTCATAACTCACCTAAATTGTCGCGAACGCCCGAAGCGGAACACCGTTGACGGTTACAAAAAAACGCTTCTTAGGCCGGTTACCGAAGCTCCCTATATTCCCCAGCTTGCGTTACGAGTGTAGCCGCCATCCACCAGAATCGTGGCGCCATTCACGTAGCTGGCCTTCTCGGAGCAGAGGAACAACATTACGTTGGCCATATCGTCGGGGGTGGCGACCCGCCTCACCGGGATCCATTGGTCGGCCATATAGTCGAACATTTTTTCCAGCTCTTCCTTCGGCATGGCACCTTCGGCCATGGCCGTCGGGGTCCACCCCGGCAAGATAGTATTCGATCGGATGCCATGGTAATCCTTAACCAGGTGCCAAGTAAATTTCTCCAAAGCCGATTTAGCGGTGGAGTAGAGGGAGTGATTCGGCAGTTCCTGTTGCACGACGGTAGAGGTCACGTTGACAATCGAGGCGTTGGGAGATTTTCTTAGCAGGGGGATAAAATGCTTGGCCATGAACATCGGACCTTTGAGATTGACGTGATAAATAAAATCAAAATCTACATCCGTAATTTCTTCCAGCGGTAGACCAAACTTAATGACACCGGCCACGTTCAGAAGGCCGTCGATTCGTCCGTAGGCATCTTCGACAAATTCGGCGAGCTCTATGATTTGCGCTTCTTTGCTTACGTCCACGAGCTTCGCGACAAATCGATCGCCGAGTTCTGCATCTGCCGCCGTTAGCGTATCGCGATTAAAATCGACGCCGATGACGGTGGCTCCGTTTTCAATGAATTGTCGGGCCGTGGCCAAGCCCATGCCCGAGGCCGCGCCGGTCACAACCGCAATGTAATCTTCAAACACGTCTTCTCCTGTTACTTTCGTCTTCGCTTCAAATTGATTATAGAATGACCCGAACGCATTTGTTCTCTCAGGTAGGAAAAATCCATGCGGACCGTATTGTTTGTCTTAATCATGGGTTGCGCGCCGCCGGCAGCCGCGGAGCCGGCGACCGATCTGCACATACCCTTGATTCGTCTTCATACGGGTGAAGACGGCCTCACGCATTTCGCAGACGACGCGATAGCGCTGGAAACGAAGGATTTCTCACCGCCGATGCCGCCCTTTGCGATGTCGACGAGGTTTCCCGTTACCGATATTGCTTTTGCGACCTTCCCGCCCGGTTGGTTCGGCGATTGGCACCCGGCGCCGAAGCGACAGTATGTATTGATACTGAAAGGCCGGCTTGAGATCGAAACCGGCGACGGCGACACCCGTCAATTCGGTGCCGGCTCCGCCTTCCTGGTCGAAGATATCGACGGACAGGGTCACCGTACGCGGGTGGTGAGCGACGCCCCTGCCGTTATTGCGATGGTCCCCAACCCGCGCTGAGGCCCATTCGACGCGCAGCCCGGGCAGCCGTTGGTGCCAATGCGCGCGAGGTCTGATAGGCTCCTAGATAATTGATCCGAAATATCGATCAGTTTCGGATCGATGACCGACAATGATGCGCCGTCACCGTCATACCGGCCCCGGATCGAGTCCGGGGTGACGGACCCGGTATCCAGTAGAAAAAACTCGCCGCAGGCGGACATTGTTTGACTGGACCCCGGATCAAATCCGGGGTGACGACCGCTAGTGCAACTGCAAAAGTGAAGCATTTTTCGAAACACCTATTTAAGGAACCGCCGCACGGCAATAAGAGGTAAGTCCATAATGGCAGCGCTAACCGGTTTACGCATTCTTGACCTGACCCAGTGGGAGGCCGGGACATCGTGTACCCAGGCGTTGGCATGGCTCGGTGCCGACGTCGTCAAGGTAGAACCGCCAGAGACCGGCGACCCGGGGCGCACGATCACACGCGGCTATTGGGAAGATTCCGAGTACTTCCTCAACTGGAACAGCAACAAACGCAGCGTGGTCATCAATCTGCGGGATAGGAAGGGTCGCGACTTGTTGCTCTCGATGGTGCCTAAATTCGACGTATTCATCGAGAACTTCGGCCCCGGCGTGGTCGAGAAACTCGATATTGGCTACGAGGCTGTCAAAAAGATCCACCCGGAAATCATTTACGCCCAGATCAAGGGCTTCGGCCTGTCGGGTCCGTATTCGGGCTACAAATGCTTCGACATGGTCGCCCAGGCAGCCGCGGGCGCGCTCTCGATCACCGGCGAACCCGGCGGTCCGCCGACTCGTCCCGGTCCCACGATCGGCGACGCCGGATCCGGGGTGCAGATGGCGCTTGCCATCGCGGCGGCTTACGCCCAAAAGCTTCGTGACGGTAACGGGCAGCACATCGAACTCTCGATGCAGGAATCGGTGACCTACTTCATGCGTACGATGATCGCGCTCGGCGCGAAAAGTGGTACCGCCGTGGCGCCGCGGATCGGCAATGAGTTTGATCCGACCATCAACCTTTTTGCCTGCAAGCCATTCGGACCCAACGACTATGTCTACCTCATGAGCGTAACCGAGCCGCACTGGGCGCTGTTTTGCAAGACGATCGGGCAGGCGGAACTCATCGACGACCCACGATTCGTCGATCTGCCCGCGCGGCAGCAGCACAGCGAAGACTTAAAGGAAATCATCGGTGCGTGGATGGCTGCCCGGACCAAACACGAAGCGATGCAGGAGTTGTGTGACGCGGGGATCCCGGCCAGCGCCGTATTCGATACGAGAGATCTATTCTCCGATCCTCACTTGAACGACCGCGGCTTCATTCATCAGTTTCCCGACGACGACTCCCAAAAGGAGCTCTCGCTTCTGGGGTGGCCGGCGCGCATGTCGGCGAGCGAAGTACCGATAGAATTGGCGCCCGGCCTTGGCGACCATACCAGGGAAGTCTTGCAAAAGGAGCTAGGCTTGTCGGCAGATATGATCGAGCAGCTTATTTCCGACGGTGTAATCGAATGAGAAACCCCGACCAACTGCTTGAAAGGACCGCTAGAAAAGTTGGTCGGAGTCAGTTTCGGAATGGATTTAGCCTCAGGGAGAGTAGAAGTCGAAGCAACACGAATCATTAGGGGATTGTTAACTTAGGGTCGTAAGCCAACAATTCCACTATCACGTTGGGTTACGCCCTTCCGGCTAACCCAACCTACAATGTTCACTAAATATGAAAGGCTCGGTAATTAGAACTCCGGCGCCAAAACAAGCTTCAAGCCATCGAGTTCATCAGTATATTCGACCTGACAGCCAAGCCTCGAGTTTTCCCGGAAATAGCCGGTGTCTTCCACCAATACCTGTTCCGCTTCCCGGCGCGGAGGTAACGTTTGTTCCCACTCCGGATCGATGTAGACATGACATCTCGAACACACGCATTGCCCACCGCAGATGGCTTCGATCGGCAGGTCTGCGTCGCGCAAGATCTCCATCAGACTCAACCCCGGCTCCGCTTCAAGCTCGTGCGCGTCACCGTCTCGGTCGACTGCCGTTATCCTACCCATCATATGCAATCCTCTCGCGTGCGAATAACCAATCTAAGAACATGATCCGCGGGCCCGGTTCGACCGATCGCGCTCACGGAAACCGAGCCGATTCCGACCCGATAGGATCGGTGTTAGACGGATCCAACAAGACGTTATCGATCCGGGTCTAGGTGCGAACGTACGGAAAGCCGATCGCCTGCTCGTTGATCCCGACCCGCGGCGGCGCTATCCAGGGCGCGAATTTTCCGGGCTCGGTGACCTGCGTCATGATCGAACTCACGTACTCCCGATCGGCGGCGGTCGGCAACCATTCGTCGCGGCGTTTTTCCCAGTCGGACTGGTCGACGACATTTCCTTCGGGCGTCACGCTGAAGTTCGAAAACTCACCGATTCGCCGGTTAAACGCGCAGTGCGGTAACTTGAAGGAAAAATCGACGCCGCTGTTTGCGATGATTTTGTTCCACCGGTCGACACCGCGTTGGCAATCGGAGATGTAATCGTCTCGAAGCCGTTCGTTGACCACGCTCAAAGCCGGGACTTCGACGTTAACAATGCGACCGTTCTGGATCCGTACTACGGTGTATGATTCGTCCTGCAAGCGGTGGTCGTCTTTCAACCGCGACTCCCGGTAGCGCCCCTTGAGACCGCTCGTAAAATAATTTGCCGCGTTGGTCGATTGCTCGGCCCCGAACAGATCTTCGGACACGCTAAAATGAAAGTTAATGTACTTCTGTATCGTGACGAGATCGATACCGCGAAATTTCCTTACATCGTCGGTGCCGTTGTCGCACATGATGTCACAAGCACGCTGGACGACCCTTGCGACGCCTGTCTCTCCGACGTACATGTGGTGCGCTTCCTCGGTGAGCATGAATTGACAGGAACGGGCCAGCGGATCGAAAGCGCTCTCGGCGAGTGATGCGAGCTGGTACTTACCGTCGCGGTCGGTGAAAAACGTGAACATGAAGAACGCGAGCCAATCGGGAGTTCTTTCATTGAAAGCGCCGAGAATACGGGGTTTGTCCTCATCTCCCGATTTACGGATCAATAACTGCTCGGCTTCTTCGCGGCCGTCGCGACCAAAGTACGCCATGAGCAGATAGACCATCGCCCAGAGATGCCGGCCCTCCTCCACGTTGACCTGGAAGAGGTTACGCATGTCGATCAGGGACGGGGCCGTCGCTGCCAGTAGACGCTGCTGTTCGACGGACGCCGGCTCGGTGTCACCCTGGGTCACGATCAAGCGGCGAAGCGGCGCACGGTATTCGCCGGGGACGTCCGGCCAGACCGGCTCGCCCCGATGCTCGCCGAAAGAAATCGATTTCTCTGCGCTTGATTCGGCGAGAAAGATCCCCCACCGGTAATCGGGCATTTTGACGTAATCGAAATGCGCCCAGCCTTTCCTGTCGACGCTGGTCGCGGTCCGCAGATAGATGTCGTTGTCCTGGAAGTATTCCGGCCCCCGTACGCGCCACCACTCCATGAATTTCGGATGCCACGACTCGAGCGCGCGTTGCAACCGCCGGTCCGAATCGAGACCGATGTTGTTCGGGATCAGGTCTTGGTAATTTGCATTCGCTGCCATATCGTCACTTCTTTCGGCGTTCAAACACGCTGTTTGTCGTAGTCAGGGCGCATCCCGCTCCCGTAGCGCACCAGGGCCCCCCGGGGGCCCACCGCATTGGGCCGCTGAAAGATCCAGTTCTGCCACGCGCTCAGACGCGAGAAAATCTTGGACTCAAGGGTCTCCGGGCCACCGAAGCGAAGGTTGGCTTCCATCCCGGTCATCGCGTCCGGGGAAAAGCTGGCGCGCGATTCAAGCGCGATTCGAATTTCGTCGTCCCAATCGATGTCGTCAGGGATGAACGTCACCAACCCGGCGGCGTCCGCTGCCTGCGCGTCGAGCCCTTCGCCGACCAGGCTATGGAGCGCTTCGATTTGCGTGTGATCGTCGAGGAAGCGGCTGCTTATCCGCGTGAGTCCATTCACCATCGGATAGGGGCCAAAGTTCATTTCCGTCAGGCGAATTGCCGCCGGCGGATTCGGTTCGCCTGCATATTCGCCGTCGAGCATGAAGATCTGATCGCAGGCCAGGGCGGTTTCCAAGAGCGTACCGCTGAAGCAACTACCCGGTTCGATAGCGGCGATCAACGTACGCGAACTGACGTCGAAGCGTTTGAGCACCCGCTTCCAATACAAGGTGATCTCGCGAATGAACCAGTCGTCCGCGAATTCGGCGAGAACGGCATCCGTCTTTTCGACGTAGTCGCTGTCTCCGGAACTTTTCATGAGCCAAGTACCGATTTCGTCCTCGTTCGCGCGTAGGTGCAGGATTGCGTCGTCGAGTTCGCGCGCGACAGCCAGGGCCCAGAAATCCGCGCCCAAGCTCTTGATGGCCGCCAAATCGGCAGGCGGCGACGCCGGCGGCGCCGATATAGTGATCGTGGCGGTCCGCAGGCCTCGATCGATCGCAATGTCGACGAATTGGTAATGGACCGCGTCGGTGTCGAAAACGCGTCGCAGGGGCGTCAGGCGGACTCCCGGTTCGGCACGCGGACGATCCGATCGGTCGGCGGCCGCTTGGGCTCGGTCGGACTGCGCGTCCGCGAACTTAGAAACCGGCACCACTTCGTCGACGAGCTTCCATTGAACGGCGCGCTCCCCTCCGATCCCTTCCTCGAGCGTACTGAAGAAGTCGGCCCGATCACGGCGCACGAACCGCTTGTCGACCAAACGCGTGAGACCGCCGGTACCAGGCAGGACGCCGAGCAGGGGGACTTCGGGGAGCGCGACGGTGGTGGAACCGTCGTCCACCATCATGATGTGGTCGCAAGCCAACGCGAGCTCGTAGCCGCCGCCGGCGCACGGACCGTTGATCGCACACAGGTAACTCTGCCCCGAATACTCGGTCGCGTCCTCGATCGAATTGCGTGTCTCATTGGTGAACTTGCAGAAATTCACTTTATGCGCATGCGTCGACTGCCCCAGCATCTTAATATTCGCGCCGGCGCAGAAGACACGGTCTTTAGCCGAGGTGATGATCACCGCGCCAACCTCGGGATGTTCGAAACGCATGCGCTGCAGCGCGTCGTAGAGTTCGATGTCCACTCCGAGGTCGTAGGAATTCAGCTTCAGCTCGTAACCCGGAAAGAGCGGCCCCGATGCTTCCACATCCATCGCGATAACCGCGACGTTGGTATCGAAGCTGACACGCCAGTGGCGGTATCGATCGGGCTCGGTCTGAAAATTAATTGGCGCAGAAGGCGCGGGCGGTGTCGTCGATTCCATAGTAGTGGCCATCGTTAGGCAACCTTTTTGTCGAGAACGATCTCGGCTACACGTGGCAACTCGAGGATCTCGTCGAGGGTTTCTTGGAGGCTGCGGCCGGAGGTATCGACGGCGTAATCGCTGCGTCCGTACAGGCTCTCACGCTCGCCTAGAATTCGCTTCAGATCCTCCATCGCCCGCGGACTGCCGGCCATCGGCCGGCTGTCTCCTTGCGCAATCACCCGCGCCATATGATCTTCGGGGATCGCGCGGAGCCAAATTGTGATGCAGGTGTCGAGCAGGCGTTCATAGCTCATCGGCTCCGAAACCAGGCTGCCGCCAACCGCAAGGACCGCCCGGTCGCGGCGCGAAACCGCTTCCTCCAGACACTGGCGCTCCAACCGCCGGTAGGTTGGCTGGCCACCGAGTGAAAAGATCTCGTTGACCTCCATGCCGGCCCGCTCTTCAATCGTTCCGACCAGTTCAATGAACGGTACCGTCAGGGTCGCTGCGAGGGCCTTCCCGATAGTACTTTTGCCGGCACCGCGGAGCCCGATCAGCGCGATCAGTCGACGACCTTCGCGGCCGCCGCGGTTGCGCGCCGAAAGTTCTTTGTGGAGACGCACCAGCTCCTCCGGATCCGCTTGGCGCACGTACTCGAGTAAGAAGGCGTGCGAGGGCGAATCGACCGCCCGATCGCAGACGAGATCCTCGACGGGAACGCTCATGGCATCGGCTATCCGCCGCAGCCGCAATATCGAGATATTTCCTTTACCGCTTTCGAGTTCGGCGAGATAACGCTCAGAGACACCAGAACTTTGCGCCAGGATCCGGCGCGACATACCGCGCCGGGCACGGAGACGTTTGACGCCGTTACCGACCGTCGCCAAATACGTCTTATCTTCGGATGAAAACCGGCGAATCTCCTGAGAGACCATAACTGCACTATAAGACATCTAATATACTATTTATGCATTATAATGCGCATCCACGCTAATGCAAGGCCAAGAAACCGACCTGTTTACTCCTATCGGCGACCGCACCCTGTTTGGGCCGGCCGACGGGAACGACTTGACACCGAGGCGGATGAGGCACCCATTCGAGGGACACTGCTCAATTAACCACTTAACGGCAAGGAACAACTGGCCGTTTGGGGCTTACTCTTTTATTGACTCCGACCCCATTTATTGCTGCTTATTAGGTGGTCGCCATTTAAAGAACGGAAAGAAGGAATTGTCGAGATCGTTGAGTCGTTGAACAACGCCGTTCGTTGGAGTTTGGTATTGTGTCCCCGGAATTTTCGCCCGGAATTCTTGTCCCCGGAATTTCGATTTCAACAGTTGGACTTTCTTGTCAGTTAACTCTACCGTGCGCTTGGAACTCTAAGAATTAACTTCCGATGACGCATTAATGCAACAAAGCTTTGATGCTGGGGGCTATGGATGAGAATACTTCAGATTTCGCTCGTTCTGAGCATCACTTTTTTGACCGGGTCGGTCTATGCTGGAACTATCAATTTCAGCGGACAGCTAGATTTGATCGAGCTAGATAGTGGTTCTGGTGTGTATTCTGGCGTTCCTATCGGTACGGTGTTTTTCGGCAGCATTGATGATCAAACTGCAAACGGTTCAATTTCTGACGGAATAACGCTTACGCCCTTCGGATGTTGTATCGCTGCTGGTGGATTAAGTATTTTGAACGATACCTTGTTAACTGCAGATGATGCGGTATTTCTAAATTCTCTAGCAGGTTCCATGATATTCAGTGCAGGTGATTTAGTGGATGGTGTTGATATCGAAGGGGATGCAACCACATCGGGTGGCGGTCGAATTGAAATCGGACTGTCATATATCTTAGTGCCAGGCGCATTCAACAATAATGATCCAAATAACTACCCATTTGATCCTGTCGACGTTAAATTC
>PVBE010247006.1_pt1 | contig 13548 bp, 13 predicted proteins | sample 1631181 | NCBI WGS metagenome assembly PVBE01 (sample SAMN08397723, study PRJNA350692) | Marine metagenome, whole genome shotgun sequencing project. | isolation source: water | place: Pacific Ocean | collected 2012-04 | reverse complement strand
TCCGATCGTATTCAGAAAGCAAATAAAATTCGTTCTGCCGATGGGAGAGATCCGCTACCACAACCCGTGCAATTTCTTAATGCTCACAAAGGAACGATGCCACATGGGGTAGGTGCAGCACTTGGCTTTGACCGTCTCGTTATGATTGCAGCTGGAACAAACTCGATTGACTCAGTTGTGCCATTCCCACCCGCACATCGTTAAGTAGAAGTTGGCTTGACATCTACAACCATCCACCTTTCGACTAGTCCATCTTGCCGAGCAACCTTCCCATGGGCTACCTCGACTACCAGTTCTATGCGTTCAGAATCACACGGCTCCATGCGGACCTGCACAAACCACGTTCGTAGATCAGATGCTCCTTTGTCCATAATCTGAATATGTGGTTCCACAAGAGCATCACAGGCAGACAACTGTTTGGCCAATTCTTTGATTGGATACTCATCAAGGAAGCTCATTTCTCTCGCATCATCAACTCGAGCATCAAGCATAGCTGCAATCCACAGACGCGTTGCTTCCTCAGCACGCGATGCAGAAACACTTCTCTTCACATACGAGTACGATATTGCTTGAGCACCAAATCCTACAGACAAAGCCAGACCACATAGGGCCGCCGTCCTGCCAACTTTTTGAACCCCCTGCCGGCTCACATCTGTAAGCCCAAGACTTGCCAGACCAACACCCAGAAAAGGAACAAACCAGAAGAATGGGGTGACTAGTGCACCTGCAGAAAAAAAGCCTGCAAACAATGCGGCAACAGCCAATCCACTGACAGGCTTATATTCATTTTGTTCTGTTTCAATACTTCTCAAGGCTTCGCCCATAGTGAACCTTCCGACTCGAGTTTTTTTCGACGATCTGCATACCTCAGAATAAAATCCGCCTCTTTATCAAAGACATTTGCCTCATTTTCACCTGGTCGGGAAAAAGGCGCTCCCTGACGAGTCGCCCCTCGAACGAACTGTAGCCATTTCCTATCCGGGGCTAAACCACCGAACATGCGTTGAGTTGGATTGGGTTGAATGCTATCGCGTGGAAGGGGAGCCATATGCAGTGTTGTGGCAACAAAACAGATAAAGATCCAGCCAACAAATAGCCCCACGACTGGCCCACCAATACGATCAACCCAGAGGGGAAACTTCACTCGGGTACGTGAAACTCGAATCGTGACTTCTGTCGTGATGGTCAACAACAGAGCAAACAAGATCCAAACACAGAGAAAATCTACAACGTAACCCGCTCCAGGAACTGCATCTTGAATAAGTCCTGCTGGCCATTCATACCACGCCGTTGCAAGCGCTGCTGAAAAGAGAACGTTAATGGCTGCCACCATCGCCGACCACAAGCCCTCTCGATAAAAGAGTCCGGCACAAATACCCATCAGCAGCAGGAGCACAAGATTAATCACTTTCGTTTTCCTCCCGACACTGTTTTTTTTGCTCTCGCCGGGGCTAGCACCCGCTGCAACTCTTCCAAAGACGTGACCCCTTCTATCACCTTCGCTGTACCAGATTCACGAAGGCTTTTCATTCCATCATGCACAGCAGCCTGACGAATCTTCTGCCCATCTGCTTTTGCTGAAACGTACTTCCTCACCGTTGGTCCTGACGTAAACTCAAAAATTGCAGTTCGCCCCATATATCCCAACCCTCCACACACACGACACCCATGCTGAGAGGCACGATACAACTGAGGTACATCTTCTGGGCTTTTCTTCAGTTTCACAAGAAGTTCACGTGGCGGCTTGAATGCTATTTTACAACGCGGACACAGTCGTCTCACAAGTCGCTGAGAAAGGGATCCAATAAGACTCTCACCTAATTGATCAACAGGCACTCGACAGGACTGTACTTTTGCAATCGCGTCAATCGAATCTGACGCAGTGAGGCTGACGACAACAAATTTCTCATCGTGCTCAGCAACCCGCACCAACTCAACAACCAAGGCAGGATCACGAAGGTCGCGCGCAAGAACTCCAGCCGGGTAATCAAGCAATGCCTTTTCTAAAACTTCAATGGCTGACTGCCCCTGCTTTGTATCATATCGAACAGGCTTTACATTCTGAATGTCAGCAGCTGGTGCAGCGGTATCCTCAAGTGAAATGAAGTCCCGCATGAGACGGTCAGCTGTATTGATCGCAACATCGAATGAGGTTGTTAGTCCCGCTCCATGCGGAGATGAGAGAATAAGCAGGCCTTTTGAGAGCTCAAGGATCTTCGTAAACTTCTCAACAAGGTCAGCCCCCATCCCCAGATCCGCACATGTTGCCAAAGATGGTGGTTTATTTTGTATATCAACAACCACTTGCTCACCAGTCTTGACAGTCTGAACGACAAGCGTGCATTGATGGGACTTTCCGTCAACATCAATCACAAAGGCTCCACGCTGACGGCCCTTCGCTCTGGGATCAATACCCGCTGCAGCCTTGAGAACAACCAAAATGGCATCGCCATCTGGACGAGAAAATGGTGGTGCATCAGCCCACTGTTCTGGTTCACGCTTTGAGCCAGCTGAAGTCATTAGACGTGGCTTTACCCAGATGCCATCTGCATGATGAAGCACATGCACGGCACTCGCAGCAACATCAAAGCGAACCTTATCAGCTCGCACCAGAATTGCGGACTGCATTGCTGTACACGCATCTAAATAGCCAGCAGCAGCCTCAAGCTTTTTCGTCATTGACGGATCTGACTCTGCCTTATCGGGAGACATCCGGACAACAACGGTGGGCAACAAGTCATCACCACCTTCTTCCATAGTATCAATTTCGACACCCACACGCTCCAACAGTGGCGCCATCACGCGCTTGGTGTGGCCGACTGTCAGCACTCTCTCCGATTTTGGCACTTTTGGATTACGGATCAGAACATAGACGAAGGGCGGTAGCAGCCACGCTACTGCGGTGAGGAGGAGAGAAGCCCAGGCCCAAGGCACCCACCATGCCGCGATAGCTGCCGGAACAAACAGAAAAGCTACAAACGGACCCCAGAAATTCGGGGCATACCCACGACTCACACTATCTCGAGATAACCAGTCTGTTGTAAATACCCAACCAAGTGCCAAGAGCCACCAACAACAAACCAAAAGAAGGCTGAGACCTCCACCAGCCCCACGAGAAATCCACTCCGGTGACGTTGCAGGCCACTCCTCAGCTTGCACTGGTGAAACAGAGCATGACAGGACAATGCAGACACAAAGCTGCAGGAACAACCACCTTCTTCGAGCCCCATCATCCATCAAGTCACCCCGATGCCCTTGAGCAACATCGTCAGAGCTTCTTTATTTGGAGCAATCTCCATAGCATCGTTCCTATCAATCAACTGCTGATCGATAAGATTTTTTAAGCTCATTGTAAAATCTTGCATGCCATCACGATGCGACTTCTTAATATGATCAGCCAACAAATGATCATCTTCTTCAAGAACATACTTTCGAACGAGACCATCAAAAAACATCAACTCAACCACGGGCACACGACTCACATCAGGCCGAATTGACTTCAACAATTTTTGGGCAACGATCCCCTTCATGTTGAATGCAATCGCACTGCGAATCGCAGCATGTTCTTCCTGCGGAAAAAGATCCAGAATACGAGTGATGGTACTTGGGGCTGTTGCGGCATGAATCGTACCAAATACCAAATGCCCTGTCTCAGCTGCATGAATTGCAGTCTTGAACGTCTCCACATCTCGCAACTCACCAACCAAAATAATGTCCGGGTCTTCACGAACCGCGTGCTTCATGCCAATCTCAAAATTCTTGACATCCACACCAATCTCTCGCTGATTGATCAAACATTTATCTTCTGTAAAAACGAATTCAATAGGATCCTCAAGCGTCAGAATATGCTTGCGATAATGACGATTCACATAATTGAGCATCGAGCCAATGGTTGTACTTTTACCCGATCCTGTCACTCCTGCCAGCAACACCATGCCTTGATCCAACTTGCAAAGCTTTTCAATAGCTGGTGGAAGGAAAAGCTTTTCGAAGTCTGGGATGCTGTCATTGACTTTTCGAGCAACCAGTCCCAAAGATCCCTGTTGTGTGAGCAGATTGACACGGAATCGCCATTTCTTTCCATCGGCCATACACGCATAGGCAAAATCTGCTCCACCGTCTTCAGCAAAGATTCGCTTTTGTCGTTCATCAAGAAGGGGCATACACAACCGCTTCATGTGCTCTGCATCAATTGGTGGAAATTTTAGCTTCGTCAGAGCTCCTTTGACTCGCATAATGGGAGGCTGTCCAACCTTGAGGTGTAGGTCACTCCCGTCGAGCTTTACAAGACCCTCAAATAATCGATTGATTTCCAGGCTGTCAGAGGCTGACTTGCCAACTGGGAATTCCGCAGGCTCGGCGGCGGCTGGCTCTGGAAGCGATGATGGTTCAGTAGTTGACATTGAATTAGGCGGGACGCACTGGGATTCTACGAGTTTGGAAAAGTTCCTTGACCTCCCGAATCGTACACTGTCCGAAGTGAAAGATGCCAGCGGCAAGCGCCGCGTCCGCTCCTCCGAACTCAATTGCATCAGCCAAGTGGGCAGCCGAACCTGCTCCGCCGCTTGCAACGACTGGAATTCCAACCGCATTGCTCACTGCAGATGTAATCTCCAAATCGTACCCATCGCGAGTACCATCTCGATCCATACACGTGAGTACAATCTCCCCGGCTCCAAGTTTTTCCACTTCCTGAGCCCAGGAAACAGCTTCTAATCCGGTTGGGACCCGACCCCCATTTACAAATACCTCCCAGATTTCACGACCATCCCGTATCACCCGCTTGGGATCAATATTGACGACCGTGGCACAACTTCCCAATCGATCAGCAACAGCCGAAACAAGGTGTGGGTGACGCACTGCTGATGAATTGATGCTCACCTTTTCAGCGCCCGCATGCACTAACTGCACTGCATCTTCAAGCGAACGAATTCCTCCTCCAACAGTAAATGGCATAAAAATCGTCTCAGCCACTTGGCGCACCATTTCAAGCATGATGGCTCTACCTTCATGACTTGCGGTAATATCAAGAAACACCAATTCATCTGCACCCTCAGCCTCATATCGAGCGGCTACTGCTACTGGATCACCAGCGTCAACAAGCTCAAGAAACTTGGTTCCCTTTACAACACGGCCTTTTTCAACATCTAAGCACGGAATAATTCGTTTGGCCAGCATTACTTACTCCCGCCAAGTATTCCCTCGCTAGGACTTGATGCGTTCGCATACATACGACGTGGCATCCTTCCAGCAAGAAAAGCTTCACGCCCCGCATAGCACGCAGCTTTCATCGCCTCAGCCATTCTCAAGGGGTCTGACGCATGGGCGATAGCGGTATTGAGCAGCACTCCATCAACACCAAGTTCCATCGCTTGTGCAACATCACTGGCCGTTCCAACGCCAGCATCAACAATGACGGGGTAATCAGGATCCCCATCCTTGAGATACTCCATACAAATACGAAGGTTATTGGCATTGAGAATTCCCTGGCCTGAGCCAATTGGACTGCCAGCTGGCATCACACTTGCAGCTCCCAATTCCTTGAGACGTCGGGCCACAACAGGATCATCACTGCTATAGACAAGCACTGAAAAACCATCCTCAACGAGTCTTGACGTAGCATCGATGGTACCGACCGGATCCGGTAAAAGCGTCTTTTTATCACCCAAAACTTCCAGCTTTACCCATTCAGATCCTGGGTTTCCAAGATCGCGCAGCAGTTCCCTCCCAAGACGTGCTACTCGAACTGCGTCATCTGCCGAAAAACAACCCGCTGTATTCGGCAGCAGGGTATACCGACCGGTGTCCAAATAATCGAGGATATTTTCTCCAGCATCATTGATAAGACGTTCTCGTCTTACGGCCACCGTCACACAGTCCGTGCCAGAAGCCTCGAGGCAGTGGGCCATGCTGGCATACGTAGGATATTTTCCAGTACCTACAACAAGCCGACTCTTAAGTTCAATCGGACCAATGCGAAGCGCGATATTATCGGAAGACTTTACAGAGACTGTCATAATTTAAGAAACAAATCATACTCCGGAGGTTCTGATTTTTATCACCCGCCACCCACAAGCGTAACAATTTCCAGACAATCACCATCGGACAGCATACACGCGTTGAGCTCAACACGACGAATCACTCGTTCATTTACTTCAACCGCTATTGGGCGTTGCTCAAAACCCAAATCTTGAACAACATCCAATGCCGTTGTCCCAACAGGAAAACGACGCGGCAGTCCATTAACAACAAGATGGAGAACCTTGGTTGAAATGGTGTCAGAAGAATTCTCGGGCGTTCTCATCACTGCACCGCCCGAGGACGTGCAACATCTAAGGGAACAAGTTCGCTCACAATCGGCGACGATGCATTTCCCTGCTGCGGAGACCACGGAATGCCATATGCCGCAGTGGCTCCCGTTGTACAGTCAGTGACATAAATAACTGACCGGGCCATCTGGCGTCGGCCAAAACGAGGATTCGGACGAAGCTCTGCATGACCAGACACAAGTAAAAACTTAGGGTTTTTGGCTTGGCCAGCCTGAAACCCTAAGTCATTGAGAACATTCCACTTATAAGACGTCAAGAACGTACCAGAAGCCGCATTCAGAACACCTCCAGTGAGGTCACCCGTGAGAAAATCAAGAATAAAAATCCCTTCGATTCCATTTGCCGCGTCAATTGGAGCCGTACAGATTGCAAATGTCTCATCAGCCTGAGCCGTGATTGCAAAGGCTGTTGGAAGTGGTTGACGCGATGCCACACCCCATCCCACGATTGCACCAACCGCGAGGCATGCGACAACAACAACAACCCTTGACCATACAAATTCTTTCATCAATGAATGCCCTCTCACTATATCGACTCCCTGCTTTTCCTACTTCTTCGGTGATTCAGCAGGAATCATCGAGAAACGAAACTTTCCCAACGCATGTGTACTGTCTTGGTATTGTTGATCAATGATGATTGTCAACGGTGACTCCGGTAACACTTTGACATCACCTGCAATGTCAAAGATAGCATGGTGTGCCTTGCCAGTAGCACCTGCAATCGCCCAGCCCGATTCAGGCTTATCATCAATGGCACCTGCTACAGCATAGTTAGCTTGTTCAAAGTCGGCTTTCGCACCTGAAAATTTTATGGTGGTTGGCGTATCAGACTTTCCAGGAGCCCCAAACGTCACACGCAATGTATTGATCACAAAATTTCCTCCAGCGGAACGACCTGGGCCCTTTCCCGGAAGACTTGGATCAGACAGAACATCTAGGCGTACCGCTCGAGGATTAAGTCCCTTTGGAACACTCGCCTTAATGGTGTAGGTATCTTTCGACAAGGGACCAGAAACCATTATCGTCCCATCCTTGTCGATGGCCCCCTTAGCCCCGGCCTTACTTTCAAAAGCTGTTGGGACAAGTATGTTTGATTGAGATGGGACATCCGCTACTGGCTTTGGCTTCGGCTTTGGTGCTGGAGGAGGTGCCAACAGTTTGACAGCTGGCACGGCAATAAGCTTGCCACCCTTATGGGTACCAACAAACAATTTTTTGTTGTCAGGCGAAAAAGAAACACACCAAATGCTGGATTTTTCAACTGCAAGCCCTTCCTGCTCGCCCCCCGTTTTTGCATCCCAAAGTTTCGTTTCTCCGTTGAGGCTACCCGACACTAAACGCGCGTTATCTGTCGAAAAAGAAACGCTGGTCACCCAATCTTTATGTCCCTTTAGCGTCGCTCGCAACTTCTTATCGGACATTTTCCAAAGTCTTAAGGAGCGATCAGCAGAAGCAGAAGCGAGAGTTGCGCCATCTGGGGAAAAAGCGACTGCCCAGATGGTGTCTTCGTGACCTGCAAGTTTTCCCTTCTCTGCTCCACTTGCTGCATCCCATAGTTTGACAATTTTGTCCCCTCCTCCCGTTGCTAGGATCGAGCCATCTGGAGAGAACTCGACAGCGGTAACAGGCCCCTCATGAGCTTTGATTGTCTTTATTTCAGCTCCATCCGCCGTATTCCACACGATAACTGTGCCATCCTCACCGGCTGTTGCAAGCTTTGTGGCATCCGGTGAAAAATCAAGCGATCGAACCCACCCTTTGTGTTTTTTTAGATCACTTTTGAGTTTTCTATTCGGAAAGTCCCACAGCTTGACCAGACCGTCATATCCAGCCGTTGCAGCAAGTTTGCCATCTTTTGATATTTTGACCGCCCAAACCGCAGTTGGATGGCCTGACAGGTCACCGATACGCGAGCCATCAGCCTTCCAGACCACAACATCACCAGGTCGATAAAGCAGGCTTTCACCGCCTGCGGTAACCAACGACGTTCCGTCAGTTGTAAAGTCAGCCGCTATGACCCAGCGATCAAACCCATCTATTTTTGTCGCCTTGGATGAAGGATCAGCTGACCATGCCGTAGACATCACGAAAAGGCATATTGTACTCAAGGCAGGAAAAAACATTCGCATGACAAAAACCTTTACTAAGACTCAAGTTGGAAGGAATGGTTTCGATTTAGTCTGAGATCGCGTTAGTATAGTTCTCAGAGCCACGGTACGCGATTGTCAAAAGAATAGGGGGAGCTAGGTGCAAAAAGCCACGAAAAAAAAGGCCGTTCTTATCGCTAGTGGAGATCTTCGTGAAAAAGCAAATCGTGTGTGTTGGCCTGCCCAGAAGGCTCTCGAAGCTTCGCTAAAAGATGCCTTTTCCACATTAGGATGGCAGCTTGATCGGGCACATCGAGCCTCTCGTTCCCGGAAACACGGATTTATTGCAAGTGCACGTGAAGGAATCGATGTCTTCCATAGCCTTGACCCTACAGCACCGCTGATTGTTGCTGAAGCAGTATGGCAGTATTCCAACCACGTACTTCCTGGACTAACCACTCACCGTGGTCCTATTCTGACGGTTGCCAATTGGTCAGGACAGTGGCCCGGACTTGTCGGCATGCTTAATCTCAACGGGTCACTTACCAAAGCTGGGGTTCCATATCAAACAGTATGGGCTGATGACTTCTCTTCCAAATTTTTTCGTGAGCATCTCGAGTCATGGCTCAAACGAAAAAAAATCAATCACGATACACGTCACGTCCAAAGTGCTGATGCCATCCACATTCCCACCAAGCTTCAATCACTCGGAAAGGCAATCGCTTCTGACCTGATTCAAAAAAAAGCGTTGATGGGAGTTTTCGATGAAGGTTGTATGGGGATGTTCAACGCGATCATTCCAGATGTTCTCCTGCATGCAACTGGAGTATTCAAGGAACGGCTCAGCCAGAGTGCCCTCTATCATGAAACCATGCAAATTAGTCAGTCAGAGGCTCGCGCCGTCTTTCGTTGGCTTGAAAGAGCGGGCATGCATTTTCACTTTGGACAAAATAAACAACAGTCCCTCACGCGTGATCAGGTCTTGATGCAATGCAAAATGTATATCGCTACCCTTCGGATTGCTGATCGCTTTGGTTGTGATTGCGTCGGCATTCAGTATCAACAAGGCCTCAAGGATTTGCTGCCTGCAAGCGATCTTGTTGAAGGAATGCTAAATAACAGTAAGAGGCCTCCTGTAACGGCTGAACATTCATCAAGAATTCTCTGGAGAGGAAAACCACTCATTCACTTCAATGAGGTTGATGAATGTGCTGGACTCGATGGATTATTGACACAACGTATTCATGAGGCACTCGGAGAGCCGGTTGAAAATACCCTTCATGACATCCGCTGGGGGGATTGGGACCAGTCTGGCACCACAGATGAATGGGTCTGGGTATTCGAAATTTCAGGCGCAGCACCCCCGGCTCATTTCTTAGGCGGATGGAAGGGCGCTCACGGTTTTCGTCAACCACCAATGTATTTTCGACTTGGGGGAAGCACCCTAGCAGGGGTCAGTAAGCCCGGTGAAGTTGTTTGGAGCCGAATATGGATTGACGGCTCTTCCGGACGTGAAAAACTCATGATGGATATTGGCAGAGCTGCTGCGATCCAACTTCCACCGGAGGAGACACAACGGCGTCTGGATGCAACAACCAAACAATGGCCCATTATGCATGCTGTCACCTATGGCGTTTCCCGAGATCAAATGATGGCCCGCCACAAAGCCAATCATGTGCAAGTTGTCTATGCAAAGGATGCTCTCGCAGCCGATCGGGCAGCGCTTGCAAAAGCCGCCACGGCTCGTGCGTTAGGGATCGATGTTGCATTGTGCGGCACACGAAAAAATGGTCGTGCATGGAATGAATACAAATCCGATGTCGCAAAAACCTGCTAGCAAACAGAGAGCATGCGTTCAAGTGCGATGATGGACCACTTCGCCGTCTCGTCATCAACTCGAATAGTATTGACTGGTTTACCAACCTCTAAATGTTCAAGGCTCCAACAGAGATGAGCGAGATCGATTCGGTACATGGTGGCACACATGCAAACAACTGGGGACAGAAAACGGATAGTTTGTTCCGGGTGGCTATGCTCAAGGCGCTTTACCAAGTGAAGTTCAGTACCAATGCCCCACTTTGTTCCTGCAGCAGCTTCTTGAACTTTGTCTATGATAAAACTCGTGGACCCAGCGAGATCTGAACTGTCGACGACATCCATTGAACACTCTGGATGTACAAGAATCTTGACTCCTGGAAGAGCCTTTCTCATTGCAGTAACGTGCTCTGGCTTAAACATTGCATGAACACTGCAGTGACCTTGCCAGAGAATCACCTTACTATTCTTAATCTGCTCGACCGTATTCCCTCCACAAGTAGGATCATGGGGATTCCAGACACACATCTGCTCAAGTGGTACACCCATTTTTCTGGCTGTATTTCGCCCAAGATGCTGATCTGGAAAGAAGAGAACCCGTCGTGATCTCTCGAAGGCCCACTCAAGCACAGCCTGAGCGTTACTTGATGTACAAACGATACCTCCATGGCGACCACAGAACGCCTTCAGGCTTGCTGCTGAATTGATATAGGTCACTGGTGTGATATCTGATGTTTCAACAACTGCTTCAAGATCCTCCCAAGCATTTTCAACCTGTTCGATATCAGCCATATCAGCCATTGAACAACCTGCAGCCATATCAGGAAGAACCACTGACACTCGTTTTCCACCACGGGCAGTAACCTTGCGAGGCTGATTTACAAGAATATCAGCTGTTTCGGCCATGAAATGAACACCACAAAAGACAATTGCCTCACAGTCCTCTCGTTCAGCAGCCGCTTTGGAGAGTTGGTAACTGTCACCTTTCAGGTCTGCATGACTGATCACACCGTCTTGCTGATAATGGTGCCCGAGAACAATCAACCGAGAGCCCATTCGTTGTCGTACTGCCTCAACGCGGTCCTCCAGTACAGCGTCATCAAGGCCTCGATACGCCGAAAATGGGCTGGCCAAAGTGACCTCGTCGATGATTTCTGACATGTCATGTAGCTCCCTAGGAATTAAGTAGTATATCGCCATCCCCTGCACTATCTGTTAAAGACGCTATACTGCTGCCTCAAGCGGCAGGTGATTGCCGGAAAGAACGGTATGGTTGAAAGGGCTGACATGGCAAAAAAAGCGGCAAAAAAAGCGGCAAAAAAAGCGGCAAAAAAGGTAGCGAAAAAAGCAGCAAAGAAGGCAACCAAGAAAAAGGCCGCCAAAAAGAAAGCGTCTAAAAAAGTAGCCAAGAAAAAGGCAGCAAAAAAGGTAGCGAAAGCGCCGAAAGCCAAAAAAGCAAAGAAAAAAACAACCCGAAAGAAGGCAGCAAAAGAAGCCAGAATGAAAGCCTATTGGGGAATTTTTACTCCATCCATGAAGCGCGTTGCCATGTTTGAGTATGCCGATAAACGGGCAGCTGATAAGAAGGCAAAAGAACTCTCTTCGTCTGGGCGATCACAACATTTTATCCAATTGGTGAAAGAACCAATTGAATAAAGGCTACGCCCAAGGGCTTTTCCAATCACCCCATGCGGACAGATATCTGTTCAGCCCAGGGTGTTCTTTTGCGCTTCTCTCAATCCAAGCTCTTGCTTCTTCGATTCGTTCATGCTCTTGCTTGATGCTTATTTCACCAACAAGAACCCGGGAACGTAAGAAAACGAAATAGGTATCCAGCACGTCCGCACGACAGTAATCATGAATATCGTTTGCCCGTCCTGCATCCCAGAGATCCTGAACCATATGACCAGACACATCCATCTTACCAGGCTTACCGATGAGGTTTGCTGCGAGTGACAATCCTCCATTGAAGCGAGATGCACCATTATTTGTCAGCCACTCGTGTAGGTCAAAATGCGCAGACATGTTGTAGCGATAGCGGGGTTGATCAAAATTTCGACGATGCTCTGCAAACCAGTCTGGGATCTGAATGCCAAATCGAAATGCAGCCAATTCAAGTAACGGCATATCGAAACCACGACCATTGAAACTAACCAGTTGTGGCTTGTTATATCGACGCCATCCTTCCCAGAACCCACGTACAATTTCATGTGGACGTGATTCCTTTTCATCGAGCGCAACAAGATCCATCAGTTGGTACGACGATGAAACTTTGGCAACCACTAACGAAACCGGCAATTGATAGGTATAGGGAATAAAGTCCTTCCCATTCTCTACAAGCAGCTCCTCGCGATATTTCTTGACCGCTGCGTGAGGATCCAACTTCTCACCCGGATACCGTAATCGTGCAATGAGCTCTCCGTCTGCAACGCTTTCAATATCAAAGACAAGACTTGCCGTATCGTTTTTTGCCATAAGTGCCTTCTGTGAGAATATGATGGGGCATAGCCTCTCATTTCTTTTTGATCTGAGAAAATACTACTCCACAATCTACTTCTCATCCTTCTCCATCTTGTTGATGTAAATCTATTGCCTTGCGAGTGAATGTCTTAAGGACAGCCACGCACAGTCTGTCTTATTCGAAGCAATAACCACTCGATCGAGCGAATGCCATTGATCTGATACGGTTGCCTTTTGAGTCTCGTGTTCATTGATTACTGGATTTGATCGAGTGGAACTGCCGATCGCTGTTTGTCAGATTCGACCACAGCCGAGAGCACCCTCTGAACCTCGTACGCATCTGCGAAGTCGGCGAGTGGCACCACCGGCTCACCGCCGCCGATCACAGTCAACATGTCGGCAGCCTGATTAATAAAACTGTGCTCGTATCCAAGGATATGTGCGGCAGGCCACCACGATGCTGCGTAGGGGTGGTTCGCGTTACCATCCGTGACATTAATCGTGCTCCACCCCTGCAATTCTGCGGGGAGTGTTGCGTCGTACCAATCGAGTTCATTCATGCGCTCAAAATTGAATCGAATCGCCCCTTTGTCACCATGTATCTCCAGACGATTTGCATTCTTATACCCGGTGGCCAGACGCGTTGCCTCGAAAGTGGCCAAAGCACCGCTGGACATTTTGGCGACGAACAACACGATATCATCGACTGTGCTGGCACCCTTTTTCTGACCTGTCGCAGCGCCGTGTCCTGAAATTTCACCTCCACCACTCTCGAGAATCACTCGCTCTTTGATCACCGTTTCCATCGTGGATCCGATCACCTCACTGATTTCATCCCCCGTGATAAACCGCACGGTG
>PVBE011275893.1_pt1 | contig 13549 bp, 13 predicted proteins | sample 1631181 | NCBI WGS metagenome assembly PVBE01 (sample SAMN08397723, study PRJNA350692) | Marine metagenome, whole genome shotgun sequencing project. | isolation source: water | place: Pacific Ocean | collected 2012-04 | reverse complement strand
CTCTTGTTTTTTGTTTCCCAGAAACTAAAATCTATCCAATGCCGCGATAGCTCAGTTGGTAGAGCGCGCCCATGGTAAGGGCGAGGTCCCGAGTTCGACTCTCGGTCGTGGCTCCACAGAAATTGCGAGAAACACGTCACGCCGCGAAATCAAAGCTACGCCTTTGATGCAGCAAAGTGGAAAAAGCGCCAAACATACACTAGGACTCGCATATGTCAATCTAGGGTAAATTCCCCTTGCCGAGTATTCCCCCATCTGATAACCTCTGCGGGCTTAATTAAAACAAATGGCAAAAGGAAAAAGCACATACGTAGTAGTCCGATCAACACACAACAACGCGATCATCAAAACGACTACAATCAACAAATCAACTCATAAACCGAGCGATATCGCTTTCAAGAAGTACTGTAAAGGAGCTCGAAAACGAGTCCCTACAACAGTGAAAGAGGCAAAGAAAAGCAGCTAGTACTTATCAGGAGCTACATTCATATATTTCAGCAAATACTCAGTTACATCGGCGAATACCGGTGCAGCTATATCTGATCCCCATTGGGAAGTTCTTGGCTTATCTACTTTCACCAGCACTACAAACTGCGGATCACTCGCAGGGGCAAATCCAGCAAAAGAAGCAATAGTCGTACCCACACCCTCCAACGGCACCCCATTCTTATAAGTCTGGGACGTACCAGTTTTACCAGCTACGGAATATCCCGTTACTTGAGCTGCTCCTCCATGTCCTTTCTCAACCACAGAGTTCAACATCGCCACAATTGTATCAGCAGTCTTCTTAGAGACAACTCGACGAACTACTGTCGGCTCATACTCATCAACAACGCCATCCGAATGAACCACGTGATCAACGATCTTGGGCTCCATCAGAACCCCCTCATTTGCTATAGCTGAGAAAGCCGTGATCATTTGTACCTGAGTAACCGAAATACCCTGTCCAAATCCGTGAGTCACAAGCTCCGAATCAGCCCAACTAGTAAACGCCTTCACTTTACCTGTTTTCTCGCCGGCAAAATCTATATCTGTTCGTCGACCAAATCCAAATTTTTCAATATACGAATGGAAAAGTGCACGCCCGATCTCCTGAGTAATCCATGCAATCCCGATGTTGTTCGATACCTCAAGAACCTCAGTCATCGTAATTGTTCCATAATGCTTACCCAACGCGTTATCAATCCAATATTCATCAACCTTGATAGGCCCATTGTCCACCACAGTGGTATGCGGAGTCACTGTGTCAGAATCAATCGCAGCTGACATGGTCATTGGCTTAAAAATCGATCCTGGCTCATAGACATCACCCACAGTTCGGTTCCTGTAAACGGCAGCCCCAACGTTATTCTTAAACTTATCATAGTAAACTTCGCCAGTTTGCTCTGACTGCAAAGGAATCAGCTGAATTCGGGTATCTGTCTCTTCATCCTCAACGAAATATGTCTCAATTCCAGAAGCATAATCGAACTCTATGATCCTCTCTCGCTCTTCTTCATCTAAGAAAATCTCTTCAGTATCCAGAGCCCTCCAAAACTCATTCGGATCGTAAGTTGGATAATGAGCAAGCGACAAAATTCGCCCGGTCTTAGGATCCATGACCATAACTTGTCCACTATCCGCTTGAGACTCCACAACGTGCTGCTTCAAAATCCTTTCTACCTCAAGCTGGATCGAACGCTCAATAGTTAGGTAGATATCGCTACCATCAATCGCAGGATCAATCACAGTATCACTCCCAACAGTAATCTGATGACCCAATCCATCTAGCTGAGTCTTGAATAATCCCTGCGTACCGGTCAGGCTTTCATTGAATGCCTCCTCAATTCCATATCGACCTCCCTGACTATCCACAAATCCAAGGACCTGAGCCGCTAGACCTTTTTCAGGGTAAAACCTGTAAGAACGCTGCTCAAAACCAATCCCTCTGAACGTTTCGTTATCAGCATTTACGATCTCCTTAATTGCTTCACCCGCCGAAGGCTCAATTTTCGTAGCCAAAATCGTATACCGATTCTTCCCCTCAAAAAGACTCTCCAATCTTTCAACCGGGATATCAAGCAACACAGTCAACTTCGCCGCATACTCCTTTCGGTCATGAATTTTAGATGGATAAGCAACGATTTTGCGGTCGGTAATTTCGATCCCCGACAAATTCAAGCGCCGCATCTGCTCACGCACAGAGTCCTCTGGGTCCTGGTACAAAAGGATCGACTCCCGGATCTTCAAACTAATCTTGTCTAAAAGTTCCTGGCGAAATTCAAGCTCCAACTCATTAATACCTCGAGGCTTCAAAATAGATTTCACCTCATCTTCTGTCAGATCCGCGGCCAAAAGTTTTCGCTGCTCCTTGAGCCTCAGCTCCTCTCCTCTCAAAGCAATCTCTTCATCAAATAGGAGAGGTGCCAACTTATCGGCAACGAATAAAGGGTCATCAATTAGAAATGGATCAGCAAAGACGGTGTCTAAAGTTGTGTTCGTAGCCACTCGAAACTCTGATCCAGAGTGGAAATCCTGAATGAATATCTCCCCACGACGGGGATCAAGCTCTGTGTACCCCTGGTGATCGGCCAGAGCTTTCTGCATGTAGTGATCATGCTGTATCACCTGAAGAGTAAATAGCTTTAGGACAAGAACCCCCAAAAAGGCGAAGAAGAAGATCATCAGGAAGTTCAGTCGACGATTATATTGAGCTGTTTGAACCACAGAAATCCTGTTAAGGATTTCCATTCTAACCAAGCTTTACAATCTTGCAAAGGTCTATACAATCGTTACGCATGATAAACAAAACCATACTAGATAACGGCCTGAGGATTGTAACGAAACGACTCGAAAACACAAAGTCAGTGACAGTTTTAGTCCTTGCGGGTGCTGGGTCTAGGTACGAGACTAAGGAGATCAACGGAATCTCCCATTTCTTGGAGCATATGTTCTTTAAAGGGGCAAAGAAGTTCAAGAATACGAAGGAAGTTTCAGAAGCAATCGATTCGATCGGTGGAGATTTTAATGCTTTCACTGCAAAGGAATATGCTGGATATTATGTGAAGGTTGCCAGAGATCACATGGAAGTAGCAATGGACGTACTGTCAGATATGCTACTACACGCACGCTTCGACACGGAAGAAATCGAAAGAGAACGAGGAGTAATTCTGGAGGAACTGAACATGTATCAAGACACTCCGATGTACCAAATCGGATGGAATTTTGAGCAGCTCATTTACGGAGAACAACCAATGGGATGGGACCAAATAGGAACGAAAGAGCTCATTAAATCGGTTACTCAGGAGGACTTCCAGAAATACAAAAACGAACTATACACTCCAGACAACACCGTTATTTCAATCGTTGGAGACGTCGATCACGACGAAATCGTCGAGGTTACACAGAAATTCTTTGACATGGGTGACTCAAAAAAAACCAGAGAATTCCTACCAACAGAAGTCATCGATCCAGAATCTCACAAATACATTAAAGAGAAAAAGACTGAGCAGGCGCATTTGATGGTAGGAACACTTGGAGTCCCTTACAGAGACGAAGACGAATGGACAATGAGAGTACTAGCAGCCTTGCTTGGGGGGAACATGAGCTCTAGAATGTTCTTAAACGTTAGAGAGGCCCAGGGGCTCGCCTACTACATCAGAACTGAGACAGATCACTACACTGACACTGGGACTATCACAACGCGCGCAGGTGTCGATGTAACGCGGATCCAACCTGCTATCGATGCAATCGTAGCTGAATACGAAAGAGTTAAGACAGAAGATCTTGATGAAGCTGAAGTAACGAAGAGTAAGGAATACATGAAGGGTAAGATCATTCTCAGACTAGAAGATTCAGAGGAATACGCTCATATGATAGGTAGACAAGAGCTATTACTTGGATCGATCCTCTCTCCAGACGAGATAATCGCCGAAATCGATAAGGTCACCTCAGCAGACATCCAAAGGCTTGCTAGAGAGGTATTTGTCAAAGAAAACCTTTACTTATCGGTGATCGGACCGTATAAAAGTGAGGAATTAACCATCTAGAAATGACATTAGGCAGCAATCCAGATCGAATTGGAGGAACCGTACATATCTCAGAAGCGCTCAGAGGACTATTCGAAAACCTACCAGGGATTACCCCTGCAATACGAGATCGGTTAGATCAAGCCCTTGATGGCGAAGATGAACCGGAACCAGGAACAATGAAACCAACTCAATTAACTATCAACTATTAACTATCAACTATTCTATGGACTTCACAGGAATTAAAGAAAAAACATTAGTACTTATTAAGCCAGACGCTATCCAACGTGGATTAGTTGGTGACATTGTAGCGAGATTCGAAAAGAAAGGCCTCAAGCTAATAGGAATGAAAATGATGGCTCTGGACGACGCAATCCTTCAAGACCACTACTCTCACATTGCAGATAAGCCTTTCTTCCCAGGAATTAGCAAGTTCATGCAAAGCTCACCTGTAATCGTAATGTGTGTCGAAGGACTCGAAGTAGTAAACGCAGTTCGACTTATCACAGGTATCACCAAGGCGAGAGAAGCTGAGGCTGGGTCAATCAGGGGCGACTTTGCAATGTCAGTTGGATGCAACGTAATTCATGCATCGGACTCAGTAGAAGCTGCTCAAGCCGAAGTAGAAAGATTCTTCCAATCTGAAGAACTACACGACTACATGAAGAGCGAGTATGAGTTTGTATACGTACAAGACGAACGTGAAGCTTAATTCATTCCCCACACCTTTCATCCATTACAAAGGGATAACAGGGCATTCCCCTTCCCTCATTATTGAGTATAAAGATGGAGTTCTTTCGCTACGTCATATAGATCAGAGCTTCGAATTGAACATGGACGCACATGCAGCTCTAGATTTCCTATCGGACCTTGCTAGCAAATTAACAAAACCAGAATTCGACAACGATCCTCCCGCAGGAGATTTTCAATACGGACTCATGGGGTTTTTCAGCTTCGAATTCGGACTAAAACTACTGAACATAAAAGTGAAACAAGAGAACCCTGGTTGTTCAGATTTTTATTTCATGTTGCCAACAAAATTTGAGTCAGGCAAACATGTGTATTCTGTCACGACCGAAAAACCTCTAAGAGATGTACCGAATCCAGAGTTGATTAATCAAAAAGCTCCAAGTGAGGTCAAGGCCAATATGTCAAATAAGCAGTATGGAAAGAAGCTAGAAAAAGTCAGACAGTATCTCGAAGAAGGTGAAACATACCAAGTCAACTTCGCTCAAGAATTCAGAACGGAATCTAAAAAACTCCCCTTAGATGTCTTCAACCAACTCCACGAAACCAACCCATCCCCTCACGACGCGATCCTCTCTACTGCCAATTTCTCAGTGATAAGCAATTCACCTGAATGCCTATACAAAAAAGTTGGAAACAAAATCTCAACCTTTCCAATTAAAGGAACAGCAAAGAAAGAAGATGGCACAGAAGCCCTCCTCGCATCAAAAAAAGAAAAAGCAGAGCTCGAAATGATAGTCGACCTTGAACGAAACGACCTTGGCCGCATCGCTAAAACCGGAACCGTCAACGTAAGCAATCATCGCTATATAGAAAGCTACAAAAACGTCCACCATACTGTCTCTCAAATAGATGCAGAACTGTCAGAAGAGACGACATTCGCTCAAATCATTGAAGCCCTGTTCCCAGGCGGATCAATCACAGGATGCCCAAAGAAACGAACCTCAGAGATCATCCATAAACTCGAGCCATCCCCTCGCGGATCATACTGCGGCTCTCTTGGAATGATCGACATCAACGGAAACAGCGAGTTCAACATCTTAATCAGAACTATCTGGATGCAAGGAAACCTCGCAAGCTTTCACTCCGGCGGAGGCATAACTATCCAATCAATTGCAGACAACGAATACGAAGAAACCTTGGCAAAAGCGAAGAACCTGAATAAAGTTCTCTCAGAATGAACTACTGCTTCCTAAATAACGACATAATCCAAGAAGAAGAGGCCAAAATCTCTACCTTTGATAAAGGATTCCTTTACGGATACGGAATATACGAAGTCATCCACGTTTTTGGAACAAAGCTCTGGCAATTAGATAAACACATAAACCGAATATACAGATCAGCACAGTCGGTCAAGCTAGAACTCCCCGCTTCACGAGACGAGCTCAAAAAAATCCTCATCACGTTGGCAAAGAAAAACAAACTTGAAGAAAGTTACATCTGGATAAACCTTACACTGGATAACTTCCTAATATTCCAAAGAAAATCCGAAAGGCCAACTCATGTCGGAAAAGTAAAATCAGTCCTTGCAGAGCGAGTTATGCCGCATATCAAAACCACTAGCTCAATCGGATCATATCTCGCTAGAGAAAGTGAATTTGATGACGCACTGCTAATTAATCGGGAGGGTTTCGCTACTGAAGGAGCAACTTCAAACATCTTCATAATCAAAGACGGAAACCTCATCACAACAACTGAACAAGCCCTGGAAGGAGTCATGCAAAGTTTCGTAATCGAAATGGCAAAAGGTCTCGGCATATCAACATCAGTAAAGCGACTAAAACTCACCGACATAAAAGAAGCCGATGAAGTGTTCATAACCAGCACAAACAAGTTCATTCTACCCATCGGAAAAGTTGACGATACAGAGATTAACGACTATAAAATAGGCCCTATTACCCAACAACTGTACGATGAACTCGAAAACAGAATTAATGGGAATACTTAACGTCACTCCCGACTCGTTCTCAGATGGTGGCGAACTCAACACACTCGAAAAAATCAAATCCAGAGCCGAACAAATGGTCCGTGACGGAGCAACTATGTTAGATATAGGCGGAGAATCATCCGGCCCAGGATCCAAAGATGTATCGCTTGAAGAAGAACTATCAAGAGTAATTCCAGCTTTAAAAGTAATCATAGATCTTGGCGTACCCATCTCAATCGACACATACAAAGCAGAAGTAGCAGAAAAAGCACTCGCGCTGGGAGCCACAATAATAAACGATGTGACAGGACTTCGCGGCGACCCAAACATGGCTGCAACGATTGCGAAACATAACGCAAAAGTCGTTATTATGTACTCCAAAGATCCATCCGCCAGAACAACTTCAAACTCGCTCGACTACCCAGATGTAATGGCGACAATTAAAGCCTTCCTAATACAAAAAATCCAATACGCCGAAGAACAAGGCATCAAAAGAAGTAACATAATACTAGATCCTGGAATGGGAGCATTCATTAGTGCTGATCCAAAGTACTCATTTGAAATTCTAGATAGACTCAGAGAACTCGAATCCTTTAAACTACCTATCCTAGTCGGCACCTCAAGAAAATCAATGCACGCAGTACCCATGGAGGAACGCCTCGCTCCAAGTGTGGCATCAGCTATGATCGCAGCATCAAATGGAGCACAGATCCTAAGAGTCCACGACGTAAAAGAGCACGCTCAAGCACTTAACTCGTTACAATGCGTATAAAAGTAACAAAAGAATTCACATTCGACTCGGCCCATCACCTCACCAAATACTACGGTAAGTGCGAACACCCGCATGGACACACTTATCGCCTACTCGTAACTCTTAGCGGAGAAGTTCAAGACAACGGATTAGTTGTAGACTTCATAATATTAAAGAGAATCGTGAAGAAACACGTATTAGATCTACTAGACCACAAAAACTTGAACGATATTATCGACAACCCTTCTAGTGAACGAATCGCACTCTGGATTTGGGATAAGCTAGAAGATATCGAGAGCCTTTTGAAAGAAGAAATTGAAGATCCCAACATCGACGAAGAAATTAAAAAGTATTTAAGTGAAGAAGGCGAACTCGACAAATCAGAAATCGGCAAACAGATCCAGCTCGAAGAAATCAAACTGTTTGAAACTGCAACCTCACATGTAACTCTCAACCGAAATGATTGAGATCGAGAGAAAAATACTGAACGTAGACGTAGAATCTCTGAGTAAAAAAATTATTGAACTGGGAGCAGAACAGAAATTTTCAGGGAAAATATCGACCAAATATTTTGATTACCCAGACGGACGAATTAAGCAGAACAATGAGCTTTTACGAGTACGACTTATGGAAGGAAAAACAGTTGAGCTTGTATATAAATGCGATCCAAAAGTTGAAGACGATTGCAAAATCCTAACCGAAAAAGAACTCCAGCTAAGCCCAGACCAATTCGACAACACTTGTGACTTCTTAACATCACTCGGATTTGTTCAAACGATGTACTTCGAGAAGAAAAGAACTCAATTTGTACTAGGAAGTACCAAATTTGAAATAGATGAATACCCTATGCTTGATCCTCTTCTCGAAATCGAAGCAGAATCCGCATCAGAGATTGATGAGATGATTGCAAAACTAGAGCTGACAGACAATGAGCAATCCCATGAAAACATAAATCAACTGTTCGCACGACTACATCCCTCAGAAACTCTAGATGGCCTTACTCTATGACACACGTATTTCTACAACTCGGCTCAAATATCGAAGATAGACTCGCAAACTTAGACGAAGCGATCGAAGAATTGAAGAAACTCGATATTACAATTGTAAATGAATCATCAAATTACGACTCCGAACCCTGGGGCAAAGAAGATCAGGCAACTTTCCTAAATAAATCCATCGAAATTAAAACCGACCTAGAACCTGTTGAACTTTTGACTACCCTAAAATCAATCGAAACTAAGATGGGACGAACAAAAACAGAAAAATTCGGACCACGAAAGATAGATTTGGACATACTTTATTATGGTAATCAAGTTATAGATTCTGACCACTTGACACTGCCTCATCCCCTTCTTAGAGAGCGAAACTTCGTGCTGACACCCCTGGATGAAATCGCATCAGACTTTGAAGACCCCATAGACAGTTTGACTATCCAAACGCTAAAATCGATTTGCCCTGATAAAAAAAGAGTATGGATCCATCAAACATAAAGCAGGAAGCAAACGAACGAAGATTAAAGGTACTCAATAAAATAAACCAACAAGATACAGGCTCCTCAGGCAGCTGCCTCTCTTCAGCAGACATAGTCACCTACCTACTTAGCAGAATCAAGAAAGGCTCATTCAAAGAAAGAGACTATCTCATAGTTTCAAAAACATCGATCAGCGAACATTTCGAAAAAAATGAAGCGATCTCATTCCAAAAAGAGGGCCTAGGCCTTAGCGTCGCTGTAGGATTAAGCCTCGACCTAAGAAACAACAAAGAAAAAAACTGGGTCTACTGTCTCATAGAAGACAGCGAGCTCCTTAACGGGACCACTCTCGAAGCTGCACTTATAGCTGGAAGAGAAGGACTAGAGAACCTAGTACTCCTAATAGACAACAACCAATTCGCAGGCGACAATAAGCAAAAAGTGGATCCCCTTCACGACAAGTTACGAAGTTTCGGATTCAAAACTTTCGTGGTACTCAACGGGCACAACATTCCAGAAATCCATGAAGGATTTGAAAAGGCCCACAAATCAAATGCGCACCCAGTCGCCATAATCTTCAAAACAATCAAAGGGAAAGGCGTCAGATTCATCGAAAACAAAGGAAGCTATTATCACTCCCCAATCTCAAATGAAGTCCTCATAGAAGCTAACAAAGACTTATGTTAAAGATAATAATCGCTATCTTCAGCCTCGCTTGTATAAACGGCTGTACAGCCCAGCCAAGCACAATTGATGTCACAATCAATAATGTAACGTACACCGCAGAAGAAGCCATTACAGACGCTGAGAAATGGACTGGTTTAATGCACAGAGAGAAACTCGGCGAATATCAAGCAATGATGTTCTTTTATGAAGAAGAAGCCCCAAGAGCATTTGGATGAAAAACACTCTCATTCCACTAGACATCATCTACATGGACGCCAACTACAACATCATATCGATCGCAAAAGAGGCACAACCATGTAAAACCATAAAATGCCAATCGTACCCAAGCACAGGGCCAGCTCAATACATCCTAGAAATCAACGGAGGACAATCTGACCTACACAATTTTCAGATTGGAGATCACGCTGACATAACTTCACCATGAGCAAAAGTACACAACAAGCATTTCAAGACTCAATCGAAATCCTGAGCCGCAAATACAAAAAACTGAAAGTCATCCGGATAAGCCAACACGAGCTTAGACCCATCAGCCAGCTCCCAGAGGCCATCACATACCTCGGACACACCCCAAAAGCATCCATCGGAATCGCCGTAGGAATGAGCCTTAGAAACAGCCTCCCCATAATCCAATCAACAGACATCAACATCTTTTCAACCTGCTTTGAAGAAATCAAAACGCTCATTTGCGAACCAAATCTGAACATCAAAATCATAGGCCCGAACTCTGAATCAGATCTCCAGCTCGCCTCTTTACTCCCCAACCTCAAAATCCTTGAACCCGCAGATGCAAACGAAGCAGAACAAATGACAAACTTCCTCGCAAAAGATTTTGGACCAACCTACATGCGAGTAAATTCCCAAAAAACACAAGAAGTCTTCAACAAACACTACAAATTCAAACTAGGTAAAAACCGAGTCACAGAATCCGGAGACGAGATAGCACTATTCGTTAGCGGACAATCAAGAAGCCGCGAAACACGCAAAATACTCGAAAAACAAGGCCGCTCCGCAGCGATCATAAACGTTTCTAGCCTCAACCCCATCGACGAAAACCAGATCAAAGTAACAGCCCAAAAATACTGGAAAATGGTAGTCATCGGAAACCAATTCCTCGCTAATGAAATAGAAAAACTAACAGGGAAAAAAGTCCAAAGCCTTTCAGCACACAACCTCACACCAGCCGAAATTGCCGACAAAATTATCGACTAAACAGAGGCAATCCTCGAGGAACACTCGCAAACTCAATATTCACTACTGAGACACTTGAAGGATCAGGGAATGCCTCATCAGCAGGATCTGTCGGCACTCCTGCAGGAAGATTATGTTCCCAGATTTCAGACATATTACCTCGCCCTTCGCGCCAACATAATGCAGATGTTTGATCAGCAACTGAATCAAATCGATCAACAAATCCGTCACGATCTGGTACAGGATAATCAACTGGCTGAACATCATCAATAAAATCAGTATCCAAATCAATGAAATCTCGGAAATCAACCTTTGGATTAATAAACTTGAAAACACCACAAGGCTCAATAAATACATAGCCTTCTTCCTCTAGCACACCATCACCACCATATACCGGATCCACAGTATGCATATCATAGGCTAACGGTGAATACCTCCAGAAATTAATATCAAATGCTTTAGCCTCCGCACTACTTGAAGCTATTGATCCATTACCAAGTTTTGGTGGTACATCAAGAGATCCTCCAACTGTATTTTCAGATAACAATGACCCTGCCCATACTAATTGATCATCCATCAATTCAGGATCCACTCCACGTAGAGGTGGGTGCCCATCACCACCCGGAGTATCAGCTGAAGCAGCTGCATCAATCGCAAAACTCATCTCAGGTATAGAGAAAACTGTCCCATCAAAATGACCATGAGCTCTAATATCCGTTACATTAGCAAGAATAAATGCATCACCACCCTTACCTGCATTATTCTTAAGAACTGCTAATCCTACAGCCTGACTAGAATCATATTCTCCAGATGTCTCCCAATATAGATCTTGATCAATAACAAAATTAGCACCAACAATAACTATAGTCTTACCTCTTAAACCACCTGTATGGCCACCTGCTATAAAAGCAGCATGAAGACTAGAAGCAGTAATGGTCTCCGTAGAACCGTAGGACTTTCCAAACTCAACAACATACAAGTTCGGCGCAGCATCACAGTTAGTAATATTATATGAATCAAATCGCGGATCATTGAGTATAGTATAAACACAATCTAAGGTTACACCTCGAGTAAAATCCTTAATCTTTTTAACTAGCTTCTCACGAGCCTCAATTCTTACTGACCCTCCAAGACCCGCATCTCTAACGCCACCATCACCCTGAATCTGCGAGAATGCGTTTGAATGAACATTTCCAGCTATCCCCGCAGCATCTACACCGAGGAAGAAGTTACTTGTCGCAGGACCAAGACGCTCAACAACCGTAGCACGCCTTGAATTCGGGATATCATAGCTAACTATTGTAGAAAGCGAAGCATCATCTACCAAACTCTCCAACGGTTGACCTTCGAAACCAGAACCATCAGTAGTATCAACGTTTACAGCGGGATAGAATAAAAATGAGAAAAATCCATCATCTTCTGTGTACCTCATAGGACTATCAATCCTATCTTCGATATCATCATCAGGATTCAAATAAAAACCTGATTCAAATATCGCCTCAGCCAAGAATGAAAGATCATAATCCACTGTGATTCCAAAATCACCAAGTGCTCCACCCTGAGAAATTGTTCCACAAATGGTCATCGGAGCACTAATACCAAGAGACAGCTCGATAAACTGTAACTCATCATGGCCTGTAAAACAGTCATCATGATCCGATGCAGATAACCCTTGATACAGATTCATATCAAATGGATTTACAAAATCAAAGCTAACATCTGGAACCACCTGATTCTTATATACTGGAATTCCTGATTCCATGTACTTGATCACCAGATCATCTAATTTGAATTCGTCGCCAGAGGCCGGTACATACGAAATTAGGTACTTCCTAAAGTCAGATTCAGTCTGTATCACCATTTCATCACTTGTATCAGCCTTAAACTGAAACCCACTTCTCCGTGGAACCAATGGATAATTATACTTCAAACCATTTAATCCCGCTGTAGCCTCATAATAATTTTCTGACTCCGTATCGTAAGTATGTTGTCGAGTATCAAGAAAATCCATCTCAAACGACAAATTATCAAATACATCTGCCGTAATATTCTCTCCAAACTCATTCTCAAACTCCATTTGCAATCTATAAGCATGTGCACCATCAGCTTTAACCCCATCATCTACGCCGAGAGTAGATCCAGACGCATCCTCTTTGGCATAACTCACAATAGGATTAATCTCCAAAACAGTAACCTCCGGATCAGTATCAATTGGAATCTGTACACCCTCCATATCCACCCATCCAACATTGTCAGACCATGCCCAACCAAGAAGTGATGCGTAACCATCTGTACCTGGCGCCAACATTTTAACTCTATGACTCGAAGTCGCACAATAATTCGCAGTACCAGTAAATGGTCCAGTATAATCCGAATGATCGCAATTCAGACGCAACCAACCAAGATTATCTCCCCAGAAATATCCAAAAAGCTGACCACCTGTTGTTAGCCCAGTAGCTGGATTAATATCAATAAATCCATCCGAATCCAGATCATGCAGCTCTAAATATGAATAATACGGATAATTCCCAGTAGTAACTCCAAGATTCTCATAAGGTGCACTTGGATTTACCTCATTATATGAAGTAGTACTCACCCACCCCAAGTTTGTGTTCCAAACCCAACCTTTCAAACTCAATTTTCGCTCGGCAAAATCTTGCTGCTTTTGGATGCACGCTCTATACCCATCTAGAGGATCCCCCTCCCAAACCCCCTGTGGATACCATCCAAAATCCAAAGACCCCTCATCAATTGTCGGCATAGTCTGAGCT
>PVBE010416032.1_pt1 | contig 13549 bp, 12 predicted proteins | sample 1631181 | NCBI WGS metagenome assembly PVBE01 (sample SAMN08397723, study PRJNA350692) | Marine metagenome, whole genome shotgun sequencing project. | isolation source: water | place: Pacific Ocean | collected 2012-04 | reverse complement strand
TCGCAATTCTCGCACTACTTGAATTGCCGACATGATTCAAAACTGGGGATTGTTGAGAAGAGAGGCTGTTTCTGGGCTTCTAGCAAGGAATCGACCGAATGAACCGCTCAGGACCGTGGTAGTATCGCGATGCGGCTCGACCAACGGCCGGATCGGTCAACGAGGGGAATTCGCATACATTCGAAGTACTGTAGCATTATCGGCATGTCCAAAGCTCCTCCTCTGGCGGGAGTTTTCGGATGGGGCGACGATCTTTGGCGAGATTGGTTCCTGGGTGTCGTTAACCCGCATCGTTCAGCGAAGGATTTGTTTCCTTTGGCTCAACGCACTCACCGACGTGCACGTGCCCGAGAGGGCGATGGCCAAACAATAGGAGGAAGTTATGAAGTTCAGCTGTATTCCCCTAAATTTCTACAAGCAAATCGCCCATGATAAGTCCATGACGTATGAGGACTGGATCGAGATGGCCGTGGAATTCGGTTTGGATGGGGTGGAAATCTATGAGCCTTGGATTCGAGACCGGGACGCATCCGGCGTTGCAGAGCTGGCCGATGTTGTGCGCGATGCTGGATTGCAGGCCTCCATGTTTACTTCCGAGCCCCATCTCTGCAACCCGAAAGATCGGGAGGCCGGGCTCGCCTATATCAAAGCGGCAGTGGATGCGGCGCTCCTGTTCGATACAAACATCGTTCGCGTGGTTTCCGGTCACGGCAGCAAGGGGCTGGATCTGGAGTTGGTTTTGCAGTCCATCGCCGATGGGCTGAAGGCGTCTCTTGACTATGCGGAACAGAAAGGGGTGACGCTCGCATTCGAGGACCATTGGGGCATCGGAACGAATCTCACGGATTTCATGAGGATTCTCGAGCTCGTGAATGACGGCCGTTTGAAGGTTAACCTGGATACCGCCAATGTGGGAAGTCAAGATATCGTCGAGCTAACCGGCCTGGTTAAGGATCGAGTCGTGCATACCCATTGCAGCGAGCTTCTGAACAACAAGCATGGCGTTGTCATCGGACGTGGCGAGGTCGATTTCAAGGGCATCTTCACCATCCTGAAGAACAATGGCTATGACGGCTGGATTTCCTTGGAGGCATTGGCCGGGGCAAAGGAAGATCTTCGTTTCAGCGTCGAGCATATCAAGGAGACATGGGAAAGCGTGTAGCTGCGTTCTTGCCAACTCATCATTAAGCCACCGGCTCTGTCGTTCACGGGTCAGCCTTGTCGCCACGAAAAGCACGACGACCGCGGAGAACTGCTCGCGTTTTCTCGCTCCCTCAAGAAGTCCGCAACGGATTGACGGCTCCCATGCTAGCCCGGATATCTCACCGCTTTTCTACTGCGACTGCGGATAAGTCTCGTCATAGCAACCTTCTCCACCGTCTCGCTACGAAAAGCGGTGAGATTTATCCGGGCTAGGAATGGACTTGGGAGTTTCACCTCTGATAGATTGTCTTCCCCAGATGCATTTCATCGAACATGACATATCTCTGGCCTCACTCTCTTTCTGGTTAATCGGGGAGGCGCCGGCGGGGAAATGAAGGCATCGAGAGCGATAGGCTGAATAGGAGGTACGCCAATGTTGGATACATTAGATCATGCCGCTGGCTTTGGGTCATTGATGCTGGAGCGGGCGGCGGACCTCAAACCAACGGCCAGAGTAGAGAGGCTCAGGGAGGCCTACATGAGCCTCAAGCCAAGCGCCTCGATAGACAGGGCCCGCATCGAGACCCGGGTCATGAAGGAAACCGAGGGCGAGCTGATGATTACGCGGAAGGCCAAAGTCTTTGCCGCGATCGTCAGGGAACTTCCGGTCGATGTGTATCCCGATGAACTTCTGTTGGGCTACTCCAACGTTCGCCCCCGATGCACCAGTGTTAGCCCAGCGAACGGCCCCGCCTTGGAAAAGTTCTTGACAACGGGCAGGACCCCGCCGGAAACCGATGCAGCCGGCTATGATGTATATGATCTGAATTCTCTGACCGAAGAGGAGAAACGAGAACTCCGCGAAGACATCATCCCCTATTGGAAGGGAAACGGCCACTACGAGAAGAGCATCGGTATGCACTATGGCCACAACATCATCGGCTATGAAAAGGTGCTCAAGAAGGGCTTCGGGGGCATCAAGAAGGAAGCCAAAGATCGGTTGGCCAGGCTTGACCCGGCGGTTCCCGGCGATCTCCAGAAGGTTCCCTTTCTCGAGGGCGTCGTGATGGCCATGACGGCCGTAGCCGAGCTGGGCTTGAGATTTGCCTCCAAGGCGAGAGAGCGGGCTGGTGTGGAGGCCGATGCACAGCGGAAGGACGAACTGCTGAGAATTGCCGAAATCTTCGACCGGATACCGGCTGAACCTCCGTCGACCTTCCACGAAGCCATACAAACATGCTACCTGACCTGGATGCTGTCTCTCTGGGAGAACCGGTATTCCGGCGGCGAAAGCGTTGGGCGGGTGGACCAATACCTGTCTCCTTACTACGAAAACGATCTGCGGGATGGGCGCATCTCCCGGGAGGACGCGCAGGAACTGATCGACTGTTTTCTTGTCAAGCTAAACCACGCGCCGCCGGTCGCCGCTGTGACGGTGGGCGGCATTGATGCCGGTGGCGCCGATGCCACGAACGCGCTGTCGTACATGGTTATCGAGGGCATGATGCACACGAGGCTGCGGCAGCCCTTCTTTAGTGTGCAGGTCCATCAACGAATGCCGGATGACCTATTGATCAAGGCGTGCGAACTCTGTGCGGTGGGAACCGGCCACCCTCAGTTCATCAACAGCGATGTACTCGTGTATCAGGCCCTTGCGCGCGGAAGTTCGGGTGGGCCCGCGGTGACGCTGGAGGATGCCCGGTCCGGCGCCCCGATCGGTTGCATCGAGTTGGGGATACCGGGCAAGGATTCCGGCTACCTTTACTATGGCTCTCCGAATCTCGCTTCCGCCATGGAACTGGTCATGACCAATGGGGTGAGCCGTGCGAACGGCAAGAAAATCGGCGTGGAAACCGGCGATCCGCGGCACTTCACCTCCTTCGAGCAAGTGAAGGAAGCATTTATCGAACAAGTGGCCTTGCTCAGGAGAAACACACAGTCCGCCGGCAATCGCATGGAACAACGCATTATGGATCTTGCGCCGACTGTGTATGAGTCGGCGCTTATCGATGACTGCATCGAGAATGGCGCATGCAGGGAGCACGGGGGCGCACACTATAATTTCAATACGGCCTGTGTCGTTTCGGGTCCGGCGGATGCCGGCGATTCCTTGGCTGCTATCAAGAAGCTCGTCTTTGAGGACAAGACAATCACCATGGAGCAACTGTGCGACGCCCTGGATGACGATTTCGAGGGTCATGAAGATATCCGCAACATGTGCCAGGCGATGCCCAAGTATGGCAACGACGACGATTATGTGGACGAGGAAGTCGCTTGGGTCATGCACGAATTTGTTTCCGAGTTCAAGATGATGAGGAACATGCGGGGCGGCTACGGTTGTCCCGGCGGGTCGCCTATGCATCAATACGTGCCTCTGGGGAAGACGGTCGGGGCGCTTCCATCCGGAAGACAGGCCTGGGAGCCTCTGGCCGATTCAGCCTCGCCCAGCGCCGGGAAAGACGTGAATGGGCCGACATCCGTTTTCAAATCCGTGGGTAAGATCGACAACATCGAGATCCTCGGCGGCGTCATTCTCAATATGAGAGTAGACCCCTCCGTCTTCGAGGGCGGTAGCGTCCAGAGGATGGCTGGCCTCATTCGCGCATTTATCGACCAGAAGATTTACCATGTTCAGGTCAACGTCGTGTCCACGGACACCTTGAAGGCGGCGCAGAAGGAACCCGAGAAATACCGGGATCTGATGGTAAAGGTCGCCGGCTACAATGCCTTCTTCACACAACTGGGCAAAGAGCATCAAGATCCCATTATTGCCCGAACGGCCCATGGGATTTAGTCCGGTGAGATGACTAGGGAGTGAAATAAGGGGCGACAAGATTTTTTGGAACGCGCCGCGCAGCATAACCGTGGCCATCGGGATATCATCGAATGCAGCAAACTCAACCAATAGAGGAGAGAGTCATCATGGCAGGTCTAATCACAGCGGACAGTTACAATCACACCGGTATCGTCGTCAAAGACGCGGAAGCGACGGCTGAATCCTATACAAGGAAACTGGGAGCCGGTCCTTGGAAATTTACGGACGCCGGCCAGTTGAAACTGGCCCACGGTTTTGTAGGCGAAATTCAGTATGAGCTGATTGAGCCCTTGGAGGATACGTCGCTCTGGGCGAAGTTCCTCGCCGAGCACGGCGAAGGGCTTCACCACATTTGCCACAACGTCGCCGATGTCGACGATGCCGCCGCTCAACTCGCGTCAGACGGGGGCACGATCATGGTCCAGATTCCCAAGAGAATGGCCTATGTGGATATCGGCGGCCCCGCCTCGGTCATCATTGAACTTTTGAAGACACCCTAACTAGTACGAAAAAGTCAGTGGCCGAGCCGAGATTCGCGCAGGGACGAGATCGCAATTCTGGCCCGGCATAGACGTCGAGGGGCTATGCCGTCTGGGTGTGGTTGTTTACGTGCTAGAGCGCCCGGATGGCGAGGATTGAAAGCGTGGGAAACCCCGACATTCTCAGCAACAACAGCGGGAGTAAGGTATGAGTGAGTTTCCTCGAACAACTGTCGGTGGGGTGTCGGTGCCGCGAATGATTGTGGGTACCAATTGGTTTCTCGGCGCGACCCATCGCAGTGCCGCAAAAGACAAATTCGTGCGGTCGTATCAGAGCAGCAAGAATATTGCCGACATCCTCACTGTTTGTGGAGAGTATGGCATCAATGCCATCTACGGTTGGCCCACAAAGGTGGTGGCAGATGGAGTCCGAGAAGCCGAACAGCGAACCGGCCAGAAGATCATCTGGTTCATGCTGCCGGGCTTCAACGTCGTCCCGGGTGGCGATGAGGCGGCGGAGCCGGAACGCGTCCTCGACCGAGTCAAAGAACTGGGTGGCACGTTCTGCTTGCCTCATCAGTATGTCACCGATGCTTTGATGGATCGCATGCACCTGGAGATCCGGAATCTCGACAAGTACACGAAGATGATACGGGATAGGGGAATGATTCCCGGCCTGAGCACCCATATGCCGGAAACCATACCCTATGCGGATAAAGGCGGATACGATATTGAAACCTATATCCAAATCTACAATTCCGACGGATTCATGATGCAGATGGAAATCGACTGGGTCATGCGGATTATTCAGAAGGCGAAGAAGCCCGTCATTGCCATCAAGCCCCTTGCCGCGGGGCAGATTCTAGCCCCCGTCGGCCTCTCTTTCGTGTGGAACACGATTCGCGACCGGGATATGGTCTGCATCGGGTTAACCACGCCGGACGAAGCCAAAGAAGATATTGACCTGTCGCTAAATATTCTTGCCAAGCGGATTCCGGACCATGAACTGCAAGCTACTCGCAGTAAAACATCGATTGTCGAGCAGTAATAATAAGCATGCGTGCTAAATCTATTTGTTCGGAGCAGCCCTATCGATTCGGACAGGGCTGCCGCAATAGGTGGTGCAAATTGCGCCCCGCAAGTGTTGGGATGAAGTTTCTTTGGCTGCAAGCCGGCGTTCCCGGACCGTGGCGCATTTGCAGTTGGAATAAAACTACACCGCGATGCGTTGGTCGTATGCGGTATACAAGGAATGGGTGACGGTCGGCGTGAATGCGGACGGCTGCGATGGGACCAGATCGATTTGCCAAGCATCTATCTGACCAATCTGAACGCGCCCTTGACCGGCATTGCGCTCATTGAAGGGCGGGTCGTGCCAGTGTTCGACTTCGAGAGCATTTTATGCGCGTTGTTTGGCACGGAGGATGTTGCGGCGATCGACGTCGATTCCTCGGGAGGCCAAGTAGATCGCGCGGGGAAGGGGATTCTTTTTGCGGAAGATTCGCCTACGATACGCGCCGTGGTCGAACGCCTTCTGCGCTCCGTGGGCTTTGACCGGATAACGGTGTGCACGAACGGGGAGCAAGCATGAAATACGTTGGGGGTGACACACGACTCGGGGGAAACCTATGACGTCGTGCTGTCCGATATCGAAATGCCCCGCATGGACGGGCTTCATCTCACGTCCAATATAAAAGGCGATGCCCGATTTCGCAACATTCCGGTGGTGTTGTTTTCCTCGCTCATCAGCGAGAGCAACATGAATAAGGGTGTCGCGGTGGGCGCGGACGCGCAAATCACCAAATTTCTGGGAAATGAGTTGATTGAAGCCATCGAAGGCCTCTTGACCCGTTGACCGCGGGTATTGTCGAGGCCCTTCCCTCCTATCGGTTTCAGGTTCCCAGCCCGCTTCCCCTTTGGCTTGGCGCGGGGGTTGAAGTCCAGTTCCAGATTCTGGTCAAATGCTGCTGTACGGTCGTCATTACCGCGGTCCGCCGCGGCGGCCTGAATTTTCGCGCCCGCCAATCCCGGGACTCGATCGAAGAGCTCATGAAAACTCTCTTCGATGCTTCTGGCGGACCGTTCCCAAAAAGAAGAAAGCATCGGTGAAGTGTAATGGCTGATATGAAGATCGTGATGGACGGCACCGAAGCGGACGCGGTTGAAGGAATGACGATCCTGGAGGTGGCCGAGGAAAAGGGGGTCGATATCCCGACCCTGTGCCACATTCGGGAAATCCTTCCGCGGGGCGCGTGCCGGGTTTGCGTCGTCGAGGTGCAGGGGATGAAGACGCTGGTGGGTTCGTGTCATACGCCCGTATCTCCTGGGATGGTGATCGAGACGAGTTCTCCAAAGGTGCTCGCGGCGCGCAAGGCTACGGTGGAGTTGCTGCTTGCGGCCCACACGGGAGACTGCGTCACCGATACGAACGCTAAGAACTGCTCGCTGCATAGCCTGGTCTCGGACCTCGAGGCAGGGCCTCCCCGGTTCCGCGTCAGAGAGGCGCGCAACTATCCGGCCGAAGAGGCGAGCCCCTATGTTCGGCGCAACCTGTCAAAGTGCATCATGTGCCGGAAGTGCGTCGGCGCCTGCCGGGATATTGCGGGCGAGGGCCTGCTCAGCGTGGGCTACCGAGGCTTCCAGGCGAAGATCGTGTTTGGCCGGGACGAGCCGCTGGAAAGCGAAGAATGCCGGGATTGCGGCATCTGTATCGACCACTGCCCGACCGGCGCCCTGTCTACGCCGGCCTTGACCTCGCGGACGCAGGAAGATGGGAACGGGAAGAAGGCATCGCGGAGGGAGGCCCCGTCAGAGGGGGCGCAACGTTCGGCTCTGCTGAATCTGCTGAAAGCGGCGAAGGAGGAGGAGGGCTTTGTTTCACCCGACGCGATTGGCCGAATAGCGGAGACCCACAATATTCCGATAAGCGACGTATACGGGGTCGCCACGTTCTACTCTTTTTTCCCTGTGAAGCCCCTCGGCGACAATCTGATCCGGATCTGCAACAATCTTCCCTGCTCTCTGAAGAACTCGGCCATGATCATCGAGACCGTGTCAGAGGATCTCGGGATATCTCCTGGCGGGACAACGGCTGACAGAAAGTATTCGTTTGAGTTGACCAACTGTATCGGCGCCTGCGACATGGCGCCCGCGATGCTGATCAACGACGATGTCCACGGGCATCTGACTCCGGAAAAGATCCGAGACGTTTTGAACACGTACAAATGATCCGCCGATGAAAGCCGGACGATTAGAGCAGTTTCGTATTCATAATTAGCTAAACTGCTCAAGCGCGAAGATCGTGAGTCAGCCCTGCTACAACGCCAAAGGCTTCCTCTTCGAGGAGAGAACGAGGAAGTAACACCCAAATACAAGCGCGGTGGCGATCCAGGCCAACCCCCACACGAGCGCGGGCACATGCGTATGCTGGGCGAGCAAGTACGCGTCTGAACAGGCCGTCGGCCGCACGAGTATGTCGGAGCGAATGTCGAGTATGGCGTAGGCGCAACTCACGAGCCCGATCGCTTTGAGAAGGTACTTGTTACCGGCCGCGTTGAAGCGGAACCCAGCGGCTATCAATACGAAGCCGGCCAGTAGCCCGAAGCCGAATCCAAAACTGCCGATAGGCTGGACGAGCCACAGCGTGACAGCCAACATGATAATCCCCAGAACGACGCTGAGCCCGCGATGAACCCGCGCGCGCGAGGCTAGCACAAGGATAATCCCACCCCACATTATGCTGCCCAGGTAGCCCGCGGAAAGCGTCAAGAAGCGGTTGCCGCCATGGGTGATGCAAAGCCCTCCTTCCGCAGCGACAACCTGAATCTCGACGACCCGTCCGCCGGTGGCGAAGGCGGCGAGGCCGTGGCTCATCTCGTGAAAGAACACTACGAGCAATCGCAAGGGATAGATGAGGACGGTGTCCCAAAGAAAGAAGACGGCCGCGCCTAACCCGAGAAGGATGGCTACCTCTCTCCAATCCGTGTCGCTACGTATTTTCATTTGGCGCTTTGGCCTCCTGTGCGTTTCTGGCTAACCCGGATATCTCACCGCTTTTCTACTGCGACGGCGGATGAGGCCACTCTGACGAGACTTCTCTCGCCTTTCGACCTCGACGTGACCCGCCACGCTGTCGCCCGAAAGGCGTCGAACAAGTCGCGACATAGCAACCTTCTCCACCGTCTCGCTACGAAAACCGGTGGGATATCCTGGCTAAGGGTCTTGCCCGAAATAGCCTTTTCAGATTTCTCCGAGGACATGAGCAAACAATTTGGGACTGACGCAAGCGCAGCGAGGCACGAGCGCAGACGGGTCTATCCCCTTTTCTTCCGTCTCCCTCAAGCATACGCCTATCGGTGCCTGTCGCGCGCCTGGCGTTTGACTCGGGTCTGGGCCTGTGGCACGATAGCGGCGTCCAAATTTTGCTGCGACTGGCGATGCGGCGTGGGCTCGACCACGGGGAAGCGGCAGGGCGTTCAGATTGGGCCATTCGCCTGGGGAGTAAGTGTTCATGCGGAAAACTCCGCTATACGAGAAGCACTGTTCGCTGAACGCGAAGATTGTGAACTTCAACGGATGGGCGCTTCCCGTTCAATTCGACGGCATCGTTCAGGAGCATCTCCACACTCGTTCGACCGCATCCATGTTCGATTGCTCGCACATGGGGGAGTACCGCTTCAAGGGAGCGGACGCGGTCGAGCGCTTCGGCCGCGAAGTCATTTCCGATCCATCGAAGATTCCCGTGGGCCGTTGCCGGTACGGGGCGATCCTGAACGAATCGGGCGGGATTCTGGATGATCTAATCACGTTCCGCATGAGCGAAGACGAGTTGTATGTCGTGACGAACGCAGGGCCTATCGAGAGCGTGACCGAGCGCTTCTGCGCGGACAACCCCGGTTCGGAACATGTGTCGTACGCGACAGCCAAGATCGATATCCAGGGCCCAGCCTCGCGCGAACATTTGTTAAGCGCCGGATTCGAGGCCACGGAATCGTTAAAGTATTTCAATTGCCTCTGGACCACTTGGCGTGGTCATGAGATTCTGTTGTCGCGAACGGGCTATACTGGCGAACTTGGCTACGAACTGTTCATGGCGAATGAGCTCGCCGAAGAGGTGTGGGATGTGTTCCACACCACGGATGGCATACGTCCTGCCGGGCTTGGAGCGCGGGATACACTGCGGACTGAGGTCGGGTACGCGCTTTCGGGTCAAGACTTCGACGAATCGGTTACCCCGCTTGAGGCGGGCATGGAAGGCTTCGTCGCGTGGGATACGGACTTTGTCGGGAAGAGCGCGCTGGAAGCCAAACGCGAAGCGGGCGGTCCTCGGTATTTTGTGGCGGTTCGCACGCGCAGCCGTCGCGCGCCGAGGCATGGCTTCGAGATCAAGGGCGGCGGGAATGTCGTGGGCGCCGTGACTAGCGGCACCTTCGGGCCCAGCCTCGGCGAAGGAGTTGGCCTTGCCCGCGTCGACGGAGAATATGCCTCGGCCGGCGCGAAGCTCTCGGCCGGCCCGAAGAATATCGAACTTGAAGTCGCGGACATTCCCATTTTCAAAGACGGCTCATGCCGGGTCAAGGTGTAAAGGAGAATCGATAAGCCGTGAGTACGTACTCTGAAGACCTGCGCTATACCGAAGATCACGAGTGGGTCCGCCATGAAGACGGCGTTTTTACCATCGGCATCACCTCGTACGCGACCGAACAGCTCGGCGACGTGACGTATGTCGAATTGCCTGGGGTTGGCGCGGAATTCAGCGCGGGCGACGAGGCCGGAACCGTAGAATCGGTAAAGGCGGCAAGCGACATCTACTCGCCGGTCGGCGGCAGCGTAATCGAAGTCAACAGCGATCTGGAGGACACGCCGGAACGGGTGAACGAAGACCCCTTCGGCGATGGATGGTTCTTTCGGTTGGAAGGGGACGGCACGGCGGCTTTCGACGCCCTGATGAACGCGGCCGCCTACGACATCTTCGTTCAGGAACTAGACCATTGAGTTGGGTTCCAGTCACCGAGGCCGACCGCGCGAGCATGTTGTCTACCATCGGCGCGTCTTCGATGGAGGAGCTCTTCGAGAGCATTCCTGCGGAGTTTCGCCTGGATGCTTGGGAAGTGCCGGACGGCGTCTCGGAAATGGCGGTTCGCGACGAGCTGGCTCGACTGTCGCGGAAGAACGACGAAGGCCTTGTCGGCTTTCTGGGCGGTGGCTTCTACGACCACTATATTCCCGCCGCTGTCGACGCCTTATCCATGCGACAGGAATTCTACACCGCCTACACGCCGTACCAACCCGAATGCGCGCAGGGAACGCTCCAAAGCATCTATGAATACCAGTCGTCCATTGCCCGCTTGACGGAGATGGAGTTTGTCAACGCGTCGCTGTACGAAGGAGGCACGGCGGCATTCGAAGCGGTGACGATGGCCATGCGAATCACGAAGCGATCGCGTGTCGTCTGCCACGAGTCGTTGAACCCGATTTACCGCGAGCAACTTGTCACCCACATATCGAACCTCGACCTCGATTTTGCCGAAGGCGGCGATCCCGAAGGCGCGGCCTGCGTCATCGTACAGAATCCGAGCTTTCTCGGTTCGCTTGCGGACTACACGGATCTCGCGGAACGCTGCCACGAAGCCGGCGCGCTGCTGATTGTGTCGTTCTATCCCATTTCTTTGGGCCTCGTGAAGACGCCGGGCGAAATGAACGCCGATATCGCCATCGCCGAAGGCCAGAGCCTTGGCATACCGCTCGGATTTGGCGGTCCCTACCTCGGCGTCATGGCCACGCGGAAGAAGCACGTCCGAAAAATGCCGGGGCGCATCGCGGCGGCGACGGAAGACGCGGAGGGACGGCGCGGTTTTGTGTTGACCCTGCAAGCCCGCGAGCAACACATCCGCCGCGCGAAAGCCATGTCGAACATCTGCTCGAATCAGGCGCTCTGCGCCCTGCGCGCGCTGATCTACCTTACCCTCATGGGGAAGGAGGGCCTGCGCGAAGTGGCCACGCAATGCCACGCGAAGGCGGAATACCTCAAATTCAAGCTGGGCTTCGCGGATGTGTTGAACAGCGCGCCCACATTCAACGAGTTCGTCTTGCGCCTGCCCAAGAGCGCCGAAGAAGCGGTCCGCGGAATGGCGTCTCGCGGTTTCGAAGCCGGTCTTCCGCTGGCATCCGTCGGCGCGGGCGGAGACAACGATCTTCTTGTGGCGGTCACGGAACGGCGTACGCGCGAGCAACTCGACGCCTACGCCCTCGCGTTGGAGGAAGTCTCATGCAGCTGATTTTCGAGAAGTCGAGAGAGGGGCGGCGCGCTATAACGCTTGACCCTCTCGACGTTCCCGAAGCCCATCTCCCCGGCGATTTGCTTCGGGAAGAACCCGCGCCGCTTCCCGAATTGAGCGAACTCGACATCGTTCGCCACTTTACGTTGCTGTCCCAACGGAATTTCGGGATCGATTCACATTTCTACCCGCTCGGCTCATGCACCATGAAATACAATCCTAAGATCGCCGAAGTGGTAGCGGCCCTTCCCGGCTTCAACCAGCTGCATCCGCACTTGTCGTCATCCAAAGCCATGTGGGAGCGGTGCCAGGGCGCGCTCGAGTTGACCACGCGTTTCGAAGTGCTCTTGGCCGAGATCGCTGGCATGGAAGAAGTATCCCTGCAACCCATCGCGGGCGCTCACGGAGAATTGGCAGGCACGTTGCTCATGGCGGCCTACCACCGCGATATGGGAAACACCCATAAGACGAAAATCATCATTCCCGATTCCGCGCACGGCACGAACCCCGCCAGCGCGGCCATCGCGGGATTCGATATCGTCGAGGTGCCCTCCGGACGGGACGGCGTGATCGATTTTGGAGCCTATGCGGCGGCGATGGACGCCGAGGTGGCCGGGGTCATGACCACTTGCCCTAACACGCACGGCCTTTTCGAGGAACGCGTCCGCGATATCGCGAGACTCGCGCACGAACACGACGCGCTTCTCTATTACGACGGCGCGAACCTCAACGCGATCATGGGCAAGTGCCGTCCAGGGGACATGGGCTTCGACGTCATGCACTACAACGTCCACAAGACCTTTGCCACGCCCCACGGCATGGGGGGGCCCGGCTGCGGGCCCGTCGGAGTGGGGGAGAAGCTCGCGCCGTACCTCCCTGGGCCGCGGGTTACCGAAAAGGACGGGCGCTTCGGGCTCGCCATGCCCGAGAAATCCATCGGCCGGATGGCCCCCTTCTTCGGAAACTTCATGATGGCCGTGCGCGGCTACGCTTACATCCGCCATCTCGGGGACGAAGGACTAAAGGAAGTCTCCGAGGCCGCCGTTCTCAACGCAAACTACATTCACGCGCGCCTCAAAGACGCCTACCAATCCGCCTTCCACACCCGGTTCATGCACGAGTGCGTCTTCACCGCGACATCCCAAGCGGCGAAAGGCACGAAAGCGGTCGACATCGCGAAGGCGCTGCTCGACTACGGGATGCACGCTCCCACGGTCTACTTCCCGCTAACGGTCAAAGAGAGCATCATGATCGAGCCGACCGAGACCGAATCGAAAGAAACCTTGGATGCGTTCTGCGACGCCATGCTGGAGATAGCCGCTGGGGTCGAGAAGGGGGGAGGCGCGTTCTCGGATAGGCCGCACACGACACCCGTCGGGCGCTTAGACGAAGTCCGCGCCGCGAGAGAACTCAACTGTGTGTGTTGATTGCGGCACTTAGTCCCTGAGCGGTTGAGTTTGGTTCAAAGTGGCGTGAAAATCAATCTTCATTGAGGAGCCCTCGAAGCGACGGGATGATGAACATCTCGCGCAGCTTGAGTGCGGTGGCGGTGATGCGTCGTCCGAGAGCGGTGAGATAGTTGGCGACCACGTCGCGGTTGCAGCGGCGCAGATGCAGGGCTTTCTCGATGGCGGTGCTTACCTTGGTTATGGAGTGCTTCTCAAGTAGTCGCAGGATACGGATGAACTCCCGTGTCCCTTGGTTGCGTCCTTCCTCCTCCAAACGGTTGCGCAGTGCGGAGAACGATTCCGGTAGCTCCCAGTCGTGCAGCGGTTTGGCGTGATCGAGCGCGCCCGGCTTACGTTCGAGCAGTTCGAGGTAATGAATCGGCTCGA
>PVBE011726454.1_pt1 | contig 13550 bp, 10 predicted proteins | sample 1631181 | NCBI WGS metagenome assembly PVBE01 (sample SAMN08397723, study PRJNA350692) | Marine metagenome, whole genome shotgun sequencing project. | isolation source: water | place: Pacific Ocean | collected 2012-04 | reverse complement strand
GGTTGTATTTCGGATTTCAACATCCTCAAGAATTTCCAGGATGGTGTCATCCGTTCCTGTTTCACATGTACCGCCTGCGGCTTGTGCACCAGCAGAATTTGCACAAATTGTTCCACCAGTGCTGGTTACACCCTGAATTGCGATGTACAAGTCCTTCACGTCAATGTCTTCACCACCTGTGGTGAAGTGAATGTTCGCGAGAACGGCATCGTTGTCATCTCGGGTGTAGTCCTGTGTTGCAGGACCGTCAATAGCAAGGGTGAACTCACCAGCATCAATACTAACGGTGTCAGGCAAAGATGCAGACTCCGCTGGGAGGCTGATTTGCGAACCGTATAGCTGGCCGTTTACACCGTAACCGTAGAGTGAACCTACAGCGAAGAGGTCAGATGACTCCTCGAAGTGCATGATGATTGAATCACCTGCTCCTCCGACAACGTCGGAGATTACTTCGAGTGTCACTTTGTCTCCTTCTAGGACTGTAAACGGAGGATCAAAGACGAGGGTGATGAAGTCACCTACCGTCTGAGCGACTGTGTTGGTGAGAATTGTGCCATCCGTTCGGCGAACTGCAAGATTAGAGAAGTCACCGTCGGATGCTGAGCTATTTTGCTCGATTGTCATTGAGTAGAAGGTCTGGTCCTCCGTGGAGTCCACAGCTACCTCCCACTTACCAATAACGATGCCTTTGTCACCAACCTCAACCTCATCAGGTGAGACTGTGCGGTAGGTCAAGGAGACCGTACCACTTGTAACAGCGGCTGTGCGGAATGTGTTTCCGCGGACAGGGAAGTTCCCGGTTACTTCTTTGGCATTGCCAAAGACGTCTGATGGGAGCTCCACAACAAGGTTGTGCTCGCCAGATGCGGTTGCACCAGATATTAGATCTGCAACTATGTCGACAGTGACAGTCTCGCAGGGATCCAAGACGAGAGGTGAGGCGAACCTCAGATCTGCTGTCTGATCTTCTGCGTCGATTGTGCGCTTGCGAGTCACACGTGCTCCATTGATTGCAGCGTAGACACCACCGATGTCTCCGCTAGCACCAAAACCTTCATGTAGGACGGTCAAGCTCTCGATTGTGACTGAATCGTCACAAGAGGCAGTTACGTCTACAGAGAGCATTACAACGCCAACTGCTCCTCTTGGGACAGTGTCTCCAACAGGGGAAGCGGCGGAAAGTGAAAGCTCTAAAACTCCATCACCCTGAACGAAGGATGTGTATCCAGCGAAGGTGATAGCGTCGTCGATAACAGTTCCATCTGCTGCAAGCAAATTGCTTACAGAAAGTGTGTACTCGTGGCCTGCAGTGAGTGCTTCACCGAAAGTTAGCTCAACCGTCTGTGGGTTAAGCAAAGATGCAGAACTGACTGGTACTTCTGGGGAGCCGGTAACTGTGTAGTTTCCGACATCCTCGGCAGATGCAGCGTCGAGAGTTACATTGAACTCGACTTCTACAGATGTGGCCGCTGTTGCGGTCGCATCAACGATCATTGCTTCTCCGCCGGTTGTAACACCACAGTCAACACCATAGGTGAGACCTTGGTCAACACGGTAGAGCATAACGACCATCTCTGCGCGGTTCATGTTGTCACCTGGGCGAGCACGACCTGTTGCGTCATCTCCTTGGAGAACGCAGTGATCGGCTGCCGTCTGAATGACATCTGTGTACCACTGTCCAGATGGGTTGTCGACGAACTGAGCGGCATCGCCCGTGGCCTCTAGGCCAAATGATCGGGTGATAAGGGCCGCTGCCTCAGCTCGGTTAATGTTGGCACCAGGGCGGGCGTAGCAAGGATGACTGCCGTAGCAATCACCGTCACCGCGAACCCATCCCTCTTTGCCGGCTTCTTCTAGGTACCCGTAGTACCATGCGCCGGTTGCAACATCATCGAAGCTGGGGACGGCAGGAGGTGTAGAAAGAATCCCACCGTTTAGCTCAACAACGAGCTTGACGAACTCTGCTCTGTTGGCAGAGTCGCTTCCGCGGAAGCGTGACTGGCTGGCATCCAGATAACCGGCATCAACAAATGCGTTGACAGCGTCCTGGAACCAAACGCCACTTGGAACATCTGTGTAAGCAGCAAATACGCTCCCGGCCTGGGTAAGCGAAATTGCAGCAACAGATACTCCCGCGAAAATCTTTTTCAAGCGAGGAAAATCCATATATTTAGGAGTAAAAAATAGATAAATAAAAAAACGGAACGAAAAAGGAATGCATGTGTCTGTTAGTTTTAAAAGGTGCATTGCCCAAAAGACAAACCCAGAGCTCTTGGTGTCAAAGAGGGACGACTTAAATATGTCGACCGCCTCCTTATGCAATAAAGAGTGGACACGAGCAAAGGGTGAGGCCTTCTCTGAGGTAATGCCAACTATCGCAGCCCTCTCTCAAAGCGGCGATATGAAAATCCTGCCTTTGCACATAAATGTGAGCAAAAAGCGCACAGCACAAAAGTAGGCATAAGAAAACACGGCTCTATTCTGTCCATCTTCGGACAGAGAGCGTTAGATTGTCTTGTCGCCCCAATCTCGAGGTTAGGGGAGGCAAGTTGCCGAATTGTGAAAGATCGATTGACACAGACACGCCCCCCTAGGCTCCGGAGGCCTGGCACTCGCGAGTGCCCGGGCCAGAGTGCGAATCTTTACAAGAAATCCTAGGAGAATGGCGGCAGAGAATCAAGACTCCCTTGCCGTTCCGCGTCACATCAACAAACGATATTTCATTTCCTTCGTTACAGGCTTATGTAAGCCAAAGTTAGCACATTTGGATCATGTCGCTAAATACTTGCAAAATTTCTGTTCTAATATGTCATTTCAGACTTATATTTGACGAGAATAGGGTATTTGAAAAGGAGTTGCATTTTTTGGAAAATATTGTGCTTTTAATGCGAATTATTCGAGATAAATACCTTTTTAGGTTAGGTAGGTACGGTACGTAAGGTAAGTGACCTACCGGACTTACCTGACCTACCTGACCTAATTATTATAATTTTCTTACCTTCTGCTCTCCACCTAAATCCCTCACCTCCCACCCCAAATCCCTAATTTTATCCCTAAGCTGATCCGAAGACTCGAAGTTTTTATCATCTCTGGCTTTCTGACGCTGATCGAGAAGCTCCTGAACCTCAGCTGGCACATCCTCTGACTCCTCCGGCTCGAAGCACCCGAAGGTATCTCTGACCTTATCTGCGAACTCCTTGAGGACACCCAACGATCCTTCCGACCTTGACCATGCCATCGCATCAAAGACGACAGCCAAAGCCTCCGGTGTATTCAGATCAGCATTCATCGCATTATCAAATTTCTCTGACCACTCTTCTGTTTCCTCTGATTCCTCTGCTTCCTCTGCTTCTTTTATAAACTCCACCACTTTCCTCCTCGCCTTATGCGCATCACTCAATCCTTTTTCAGTAAACTTCAAATTAGTTCTGTAATGAACTGACAAAAAATAGTAACGAAGATCCAAAGGTGAAAATCCCATCTCAACAATGTCAGGTAACGTAAGAATATTTCCTAAACTCTTCGACATTTTTTCTTTGCCCATATCAATCCTCCTTCGATGAACCCAGACTCGGACAAATGGTTTTTTACCTGAACTACATTCCGACTGTGCGATCTCGCACTCATGATGCGGGAAAATATTATCTTCACCTCCGGTGTGAATATCTATTTGTTCACCAAGAAACTTTGTACTCATGGCGGAACATTCAATGTGCCAACCTGGGAAACCTTCTCCCCATGGACTTTCCCATCTGAGGATGTGCTCCGCGTTTTCACCAACGCACTTCTTCCAAAGAGCAAAGTCTGCAGGATGCTTTTTACCTTCACTGACTTCGACTCTTTTTCCTGCATCTAAATTTTCAAGTGTGTTGCCAGAAAGCGCTCCATATGGGGCAAAAGTTTGAACACTAAAGTAGATCCCATCTTCGGTTTCATATGCATGTTCCTTTTTAACTAAGTCCTCTATTATCGTGATCATCTCTTTTATAGTCTCGGTCGCTCGCGGTCTATGTTCGGACTCCCGCATGTTAAGTGCCTTCTCGTCTTCGAGGTATTCCGCCTCATATTTCTTTGCAACATCCAAAGGATCTATCTTTTCTTTCTTTGCCTGTTTCTCAATCTTATCCTCTCCTTCGTCTTGATCTGCAACCAAGTGTCCTACATCAGTAATGTTTTTTACATGTGCAACTTTGTAGCCGCTGACCTCAAGCCATCTGGCTAAAAGATCAGCCATCAGAAATGAAGAGTAATTTCCAATATGCGGACGGCCATAAACAGTTGGTCCACACGTATACATGCTTACCTGATCTGATTTGATCGGTTTAAATTCTTCTTCCTTCTTTGTGAGCGTGTTGTAGAGCTTAAGGAACATATGAGAAGCATACCAGAAAGCCCCCTCTCCTTGCAGGTAGGCAGGGCAGGCAGGGGTGAGGTCAAATGAGGCCATAATTAAAAACGGCACGGATCCAATCCGTGCCATTCGTCACCGCCGAGTGACGGCAACTTGTGCTCCTTTCCTCGGTCGAGATTCAATCTTTCCGACGGTGTTTAAGTTCCCCGCGAAGAATCTTAACATCTTGTGGAGCTTCAATTCCAATCGACACACGATTACTCGTGATACGATTGATGACGATTGTGATTTTGTCGTTAATCACAATCCTTTCTCCAGTCTTCCTACTCAGAACTAACATTTACTGTCCTCCATGTAAAAAGGAGCTTTGGCCTCGCAACACCTTTCCGGTGTCCTATATGCACTCCAAGGTGGAATGCGTGGTACTTCCTAGCACCTACAACCGGATGTCGAGACCGCCAGGGAGACTAGCATAATTTACATATAGGTCAAGCTCTGGAAGCTAAATCTTCTCCGTGCTAGTCTTCCTTTAGTATCAAAAGAACTTTTCATTATTAACTATTCACTTTTTACTTATGGACTATACAGAACTCCAAAATCTTCTTGGACAGGAATCAGATTCACTTCTAAATCACCAATGTAAAACAATCGATAAAAGCCGTCTTCACCTCCCAAGTCCGACCAATGTAAATGACATGTTTTCCATTTCCGATAGATCCTCCAAGGTTCTAAAGAGTTTGGATGCACTATATGGGCATGGACGATTGGGTGGCACAGGTTATGTAAGCATTCTTCCTGTTGACCAGGGTATCGAACACTCTGCAGGAGCTTCTTTTGCCAAGAATCCCGATTACTTCGATCCGGAAAAAATAGTGGAACTTGCAATCGAAGGAGGATGTAATGCTGTAGCTTCTACATTCGGAGTGCTTGGAATGGTAAGCAAGAAGTACGCAAGCAAGATCCCATTCCTTGTAAAAATTAATCACAATGAACTGCTTAGTTATCCAAATACTTTTGACCAAGTTATGTTTGGCTCCGTCGAACGCGCATACAACATGGGGGCAAAGGGAGTTGGTGCAACTATTTATTACGGTTCTGAAGAATCTAACAAGCAGATTGTCGAAGTTGCCAAGGCTTTCGAGAAGGCGCATGACCTTGGAATGTTCACGGTTCTTTGGTGTTACTTAAGGAATCCCGCATTCAAGAAGGACAAGGATTACCACGGATCAGCTGACCTTACGGGGCAGGCAAACCATCTGGGCGTAACTATTCAGGCTGATATTATTAAGCAGAAACTTCCCGTGAATAATGGAGGATATAAGGCGTTGGGACTCGAAAGTAGTTACGGAAAGATGGATGAAAAGATGTACACGGAACTAAGCTCCGATCATCCGATTGACCTGACCAGGTATCAAGTCGCCAACTGTTACATGGGAAGAGTGGGACTTATAAACTCAGGAGGTTCGTCAGGAGATAACGACTTACAGCAAGCGGTAAAAACTGCTGTGATTAATAAACGCGCAGGCGGTTGTGGACTTATCTCCGGAAGAAAAGCATTTCAGAGGCCCAAGGAAGAAGGAATTGAACTTCTTAATGCAATACAGGATGTTTATCTGTGTGGGGAAGTGACGGCTGCTTAAGCCTCCTCCATCCCCCGGCCCCTTCCTCCAAAGGAGGAAGGGGAGTCTATTTGAAGTCTCCCCCTCTCCCTCGGAGAGGGGGCCGGGGGGAGAGGGAAAATGTCTGTATGTACCTGCCTGCCGGCAGGCAGGTACATACAGTGATCTATGTGAATCACGGTCAAAAAACGGGGCGTCGACGACGAGTCGACGCCCCCTTGGTTCCTGACACAATAATCTAAGAGGAGCCTCAAAATAGGGTTACAGAGAGACCAGCCTAGAAAATTGCATCAAATGTATCTTGATCCACTTGCATATTCTCAGTCAATAACAATAGGTCGGGTGGCTGATCAGCAAAAGCATCACAGCCACCCTTCCCGCGCCCGCCAGGCCAATAGGAAAGCAATCTCATTAGAACACGGGATCGCTTAAAGCATATTCTCAATATCTTTTCGGTCAATAACAATATGGACGGAGCATCTCCTGAATCCCTCACCCTAACCCTAGCCCTAATCCTAGTCCTAGCCCTACCTAAGATCTCTCCTTTCTATTAACCCTTCGACAAGCTCAGGGTAAACCGCCTCATTCTAGACTCTTAGTTCCTTACGGTTTACAACAATCTGCTGTCCAATTGCAAAGAATGTGGAAACACCCCAATAGAGGCTAACTGCCGCTGGGAACTGGAGTGCAAAGAATCCAATCATCAGAGGTAATCCATACATCATCATCTTCTGTTGCATCTCTTGCGCTGACAGAGCTTCTTTTTTCTCCTTTTTCCCCTTTCTCTCTTTTGTCTCTTTCTTTCGTTTTGCGATAGCAAACGAAAGCTTCATTTGTGCAAACTGCGACCCAGCAAGCAAAGGAGGCATTAGTATTTTGCTTGGTTCCAATAAATTTAGACCAAAGAAATTTGTTCCAAAGCTCCAGCTTAATTCTCGATGAGGTCCATAAAGAAGATGGCTCGAAAGTTCCAGGACTGATCCGTCTCTGATCACAAAGAAGAGTCCAATTAAGATAGGGAACTGGATTAATATAGGAAGACATGACTGCAGAGGATTTACTTTATTTTCCTTCCAAATCCTCATTGTCTCTTGTTGCAACTTCTGAGGATCACCTTTGTATTTCTTTTTGAGCGCATCTAATTGAGGTTGTACGGCCTGCAATTTCTTTTGCCCCTCTAGCCCATGCTGTGTTGGGATAAAGAGAACCAACTTAACAAGTATTGTCAGAATAATAATTGCAATTCCTAAGCTGTATCCCGGCATAACCGAGGCAATTAAAACTAAAAGATTTAGGAACGGCTTGGTAATAAATGCGCGAAATACGCGAGTAACAGGACCCGCTTCGTGAATTTTAAAATCAACTGAGGTCTCGAGTCCTTCAGATGTCTCAACTCCAGGAAGAACAAGCTTATATTCTCCTAATTCAGAAAATAATGAGTATTTCCAAGAATCAAGTTCATAAACCACCCTTTCCCCCGGTTTAATCTCCGTCAAAGCATCGCATGGCACTGCTGTTTCCTCCGTACTATAAGCTTCGTCGCCCCGAAGAACCTCAAACGGAGGCATCGGGCACTTGTTTTCCAAGACTATAGCCTCCTCCGTATTATTTTTGATAATCGCTACAGGATGATGCCCATCCTTAACCGTAGCATCTTGCATTGTTAAGATCACTCCGGTCGCCCCATTCTTTTCTCCTCCAAAATATTGCGGGAAAAAGAGTTTTAGCGAGAATTGCACCAGAAAGTACAGAACCAGGAAGATTAGGAAGAATTCTGCAAAGTCTCGAAGTTTACTCTTAGCCATATCAAGTCACATGGGAAAGGAAGGCGCGGACATCTTCTTCGATCTCCGCAAAGTCGCAGGCTAGACTACTTCGTCTAGGCATAAGTAACAACTGCATTGTAGGAAGCTTCGACTTGATCTTAACTTCTCTTCTGAGTGCCTCCTTGCATCTTCGCCTCATGCGATTTCTTTTAACTGCAGATTTTTCGGTCTTAGCAGATATTAGAGCGCCAACAAATAATCCTTGTGCCATTGTATTAACACGCTGATTTTTAGCCTGCCCGCTGGAGCCTTGGCGAAGGCGGGGTTGTCCAGATATCCACCTGATTACTAAAGTCTTACCTTTCCAGACATCCCCCTCTCTCAAAATTCGTTCTGAGGTTTTTCTGCCTTTAAGACGAGATAGTTTCATAAAAACATTATAAAGAATCATAGGAACTAGAGGAAACAGAAGAAACAGAGGATTTATAAGATTCAGAGAATTAATTAAATTATATCTTCTGGTTCTTCTGGTTCTTCTGTTTCATCTGTTTCCTTGCTATGATTCTAATATGGCATCACTAAGTTCTGACGATGTACGGCATATCGCAAAGCTTGCACGCTTAAATCTTTCTGATGAGGAAGTAGAGAAGTTTACAAAGGAACTTTCCTCGATACTTGAGTATGTAGATCAATTGCAAGAAGTAGATACAAAGAATGTTGTACCCACAGCGCAAGTAACAGGACTTCATAACTCTTTTAGAGCTGATGATGTTAAACCGTCACATGCGGATGCCGACGCTCTATTGGAAACAAGTCCGCTTCCAAAGGTAGAACACCAGATCGAAACCCCATCTGCGCACGGATAATAATCGACAATCGACACGCTTCGCTTTCAACAATCAACTTTCAACTTTACGTCCTACGTCCTACTCCCTACGTCCTTATTCCTCTCCAGCCCTAATATAAGCCTAATGCCCAACACTCTAACTATCGCTCAGGCACACAAGAAACTAAAGCTCAAGAAACTTAGTTCCGAGGAATTAACGCGCGCCTGTATAAAGAGAATTGAAAAGGTTGATGATAAATTAAATGCAGTTATTTACAGGAATTTCGATCGAGCCCTAGAGTCCGCCAAAAAGATTGATAAGGAAGGAAAGTTCTCTCATCCCTTAACAGGGATTCCCTATCTTGCAAAAGATATTTACTGTGAAGAAGGGGTACCGACTACAGCTTGTAGTAATATTTTGAGAGAGAAGGATTACATCTCTCCATTTGACTCGACCGTTACTTCCAAACTTAAATCAGTTGGAGCTATCAGTATAGGTAAAGCTAACTGTGATCAGTTCGCGCAAGGAAGTAGCAATGAAACCTCATGTTATGGACCCGCATTAAATCCTTGGAATACCAAGTGTGTTCCAGGTGGAACATCCGGAGGATCAGCTGCTGCAACAGCTGCTGATGAATGTATTTTTGCAAATGGAACGGATACGGGAGGATCAATAAGACAACCTGCTTCTCTTTGCGGATGTGTTGGTATCAAGCCTTCTTACGGCAGAGTAAGCCGTTACGGTGTGATGGCAATGACAAGCTCGCTGGATACAATGGGGGTCTGCACAAAAACTGTTGAAGATGCAGCAATTTATCTAGGAACCGTTGCAGGAAAAGATGATTTTGATGCAACAACATCGCAAACTAAAGTTCCTGATTATACAAAGACTCTTACAGGCGACGTTAAAGGTATGACATTTGGTCTTCCGAAAGAGTATTTCATTGATGGGGTGGACACTGAGGTTGAGGCATCAATCCGTGAAGCTGCAAAAACCTTGGAAGGCTTAGGCGCGACCATCAAAGAAGTTTCTCTTCCACATACCAAATATGCAGTAGCAACTTATTACATTATTTGCCCATCAGAAGTCAGCTCAAACATGGCTCGTTACGATGGAATTAGATTCGGATACAGCCCGGCATTCGCGAATGCCGGGCCATGCACAGAAGAAGCCAATGACCTGATTGAATATTACTTCAATGTGCGATCAGCGGGCTTTGGCGACGAAGTTAAGAGGAGAATAATGATTGGAACTTACGCGCTCTCCGCCGGTTACTACGATGCATATTACAGACAGGCCCAAAAAGTCAGGACCCTTATTAAAGATGATTTCGCTAAAGCATTTGAAGAAGTTGATGCTCTGCTTACTCCTACTTCCCCATTCCCGGCATTCAAAGTGGGAGAAAAGATGGATGATCCGGTGCAAATGTATCTGGCTGATGTCTTTACGGTCCCGGCATCAATGGCGGGAATCTGCGGTCTTAACGTTACATGCGGATTTACAAAGTCCAAGCTTCCAATTGGCCTCCAGATACTTGGACCCCAATGGGGAGAAGAGGTTATATTCAAAACAGGAGACGCGTTTGAAAAAGCTGTAAAGCTAAGCGAGAAACCGAGTTTATAAACTATACAACAATCCCGGCAGATTCAGTTGCAGCAACGCGATCAGTTCTTATTACCCGAACATTAAACGCAGCATCCAAAACTTCATCAAGTTCTCCATTTATAAACGTACCGGTCAACATTTCTTTTGCTCTTTCCCTGAGAGCTTGAACTCCGAGCACATTTGGAAGTTCAACCGCTCTTCTTAGACAAGCAACAATCTCTGCTCTCATATTGTTTTGCAAACTGCTTACACTAGATCTACTTAGAAGCATGTCCCTGCAAAATTCCCTGAACCATGCGTACCTCCTTATCATCAATGAATCTTTTATTTGATAACCGCAAGAAGGAAGAAACCCGTGCTTTGCATAAGGATTTCCATCTCCATAATCTGCCAGCAATAATCGATAGTCATCCAAGCACTGCCTAACACCTGCCAAAACATCGTGATCGCCACCTTGTTCTTCTTCCACAAGCGGAGGCTCTGCATCTAATGATTCTCCCGGCTTTGGCGCCCTGATAATCATTTGAGTTAATCCTATCCTCCGTATAATTAAGTGATACTTGGTAAGGAAGAGAAACAGCACCTTATAATATTTGTGGCTATTTCTAGCTCTAAACAGGGTGTTGACGATACCCAATGTTTAATATTCCTTTCATATTTTATGTCGCTTTTTTCTTACATTTAGACCCAAGATTGCCAACACAGCAATTAGTGAAATTAGACTGATCCAGTTAGATAGCTTCTGCCAAATTGGAATCTTCCAGGTAGTTTTTTGGCCGCTTAAGAATTGCCTGGCGTTCTCACCATCTTCCGCCTTAATGCGATCGCCCGGTTTGCATTCATTTGCTTCCGGATATTGCAGGCATGCGGGATTGTAGATATTAAACATTCCGTCAGCCTGAACCGCAGGTGCACCTCCGGTTATCGGATTATTTTTGAAAGTTTCTGTCTGCCAGAACAATGACTCGTAACAATGTATGTGATTGCTTCCGGAAAAGATTGGAATGAGCTCTTCCAGTCCACCTTTTAGCATAAGCATTTGTGTAACATCTTTGTCCTTAAAGTCTTGATACTGACCCACAAGTTCGCGATGAGTTTGAACTGGCATAACTCGTGGAAGTTCGTTTGTCTGCATTAATGGATAATAAGCAATGATGAATGCAACAACAGTAATGATTCCAGCGCTGATTGAAATTAGAAGTTCATTTTTTCTTACACTCGCCCATTGCATTAACGCATAAACTCCAGCCGCAGTGAGAATAAACGAGAACGGATACAAGAACCTTACGTTGATATGAAGTGACTTAAATATCGGCAAGTTCTCAAGCGGAGTTACAATTACTCCATATCCTCGTGCAAGTTGCGCGAAGAAGTTGATGAAAACTAGCGTAACAATTACAACAAGAATCGATTTGCTGACTGATGATTTGAACTTACTTTTATTTTGCCAAAGAAGATAAAACCCTATCACAATTCCAACCAAAACAATTGGGGAGAGGTAAAGGCTGTATTCATGCGTAGCCCTGTCTGGCATTCCAATGAAACTAAAGAGTTCAGGCATCTGAGGAATAGCCCAGAACGCCTTAGCCATATATTCAAACGGGCAACCATCTGTAAACCTTTCAAATGGTTTTGCACGCGGAATAAAGCGCATAAAGCTCCAAACGGCTGTGAGTTTGCTTAAGTTTATGAAGATCGCCCCAAGTCCGCATGCGGCTGACCTTACTGCGAGAACTTTTAATCGACCCTTCGATGAATTTAGAATTAATTCGAACGGCAAGAATAATATGAATGCCACAATCGCCATCAATGCCACGCTGTATCCCCCGCTATACATTATGAATGCAGAAGTTAAGGAGAATATTGCAGCTTTAGTAATTAAAGATCTGACTGAGCATTTTCTGCGATCAAATATCAGCCACAAAAGAAGTCCGATAAGCGGCATTCCAAAAAATACCAAGTGCCCCGCAATCATGTGCATCAAATAAAATCCCTGAGCAATTATTATAAGAGCAAATACATGCGACCATTGCTTGTTTAATCTGACTATGTCACGACCAAACAAATACCATCCGAAGTAGCCGAGTATCATGGATGCAAACATGCTTAACTGAGATGCTCTCCAAATATCCATGCCCGCAATTGCAAGAAACTGCGGGAGTGAGTAGAACAAATCTTGAGGGTTCCCAAACTGCGGAACTCCCCCACAGAAATGCGGAGTGAAGTAGAAAATGTTTAACCCCTGTCGAGCGAAGTGCCATTGCCCAGCGTGAAGACGTGCGAAGAAGTAAACAAAATCATGACCAAGAATTTCGTTGAAGTTTAGGAACCAGAAGAATACGCCAAGGAAGGCTGTGAATATCAGAAGAAAGCTTATATTAATAAATTCTAAACATTGAATTAACGCCGAAATTTTTCCTTTTAACAAAGACATATTTTATTTTTCCTTGTCTCCTCTCCCCCCAAAAAGGGGGAGAGGGTAGGGTGAGGGGAACGAAGTGCAAATATATCCTGAAATAAAGCCTATAAACAAGTGTAGCTTCTTTAAGTTCATCGTAGTTAGGATAGCAGGTTTTTATATTGATGACCGCTCAGGCACATTTATCACTTGATATTCGTGTCCTGTAGCATTTAAGAATGCTTCAAGCCCTTCGTGTTTTATAACCAATGTAGCCGTATTGACCAATGGATGACATTGCAGAGCATCCGCATCCCAAATGGCTTCGTCAAATACCAAACTAACCTGGTGGTCCAAATCATTTATAAGCTCAAGCACCGTGACAGCACCCGGTTCCAATCCCAATCGATCCATTAGACGCTCCGGTGAAGCAAAACTTAATTTACTCTCCTCAAGGACCGAGCTTAAAGCTTTTAAATCTACGCTTTTGTCATACCCGACAACTACCAAAAAGTGCTTGTCGCCTTTTCTGTTCCTAAGAAGCAAATTCTTTGTATGAGCACCGGCCATATCCGGCGTGAGCTCTTCTGCCTCTTCGCAAGTAAACACCGCAGGATGCTCAAACTTCTCGAATTCTATTCGGTGTTGTTCGAGAAATGAGTAGATATCAGACATGTCACCATGGTATCAGTAATGAGACGGTTTAGAGACAGGAAACAATCCATTGTCTTTTTGTTGCCATTTGAGCCAATTTTAAGTAAGTTTGTCCCTGCCTTACGGGGTTGTAGCTCAATTGGTTAGAGCATCCGCCTGTCACGCGGAAGGTTGCGAGTTCGAGTCTCGTCAGCCCCGCCATAAGTATCCTTGAAAGTTCGAACGGCGTTGATGTTACAATGAGCCCATGGATCTTCAGTTACCAAAATCTTTCACGGATCACTTGATCAAACAGAGAGGTGATATGGCAAAGAAGTGGTTTGATGAATT